>Ga0302323_100001498_pt1 | contig 19023 bp, 19 predicted proteins | sample Fen_T0_3_FD_201950 | JGI IMG/M metagenome (GOLD analysis project Ga0302323, IMG submission 201950) | Peat permafrost microbial communities from Stordalen Mire near Abisko, Sweden - Fen_T0_3 | ecosystem: Environmental > Terrestrial > Soil > Wetlands > Permafrost | place: Sweden: Abisko... | reverse complement strand
GAGGCACCGCGCCCCCGGCTGCACGATCGGCCTTGAAAAATGCGGGCGCTCGCATCCCCGGCAACGCACCTCGCAGGCCGCCAGCGTTCCCGCCGCGACCCGGCCGCCCAGAGCGCTTGCTGCGGCACACCGATTGCTCTAGTCGATCCTCAGATGGCGGCCAGATTCGAGAATGGGCCGCCAAACCGGGGCCAACCGCACGAGACCACTGTGCACGACCCTGAGATTGCAGTCGCGCGCGCGCGCAGCTGGGCGCTCGGTCTGATGATCGCAGGGTCGGCAATTGCGTTGCTCGCTACGTCCGACCCCGACAAGCACGCCATATATAGCTTCGAGACGTCGAGCGACGGGCCACGCGTCGCGCTGTCGGCCAGTGAGCCCCAAGCGCGCTACCTGTTGCGAGCAAGGGTGATTGCTCTGGGCCCCGACCGTGTCGACACCACGGAATCGCCATTGGCCACCGTGCACGGCTCAATCAGCTCGGACCAGGGCACGGGTGGGACGGACGGAGGCGCGGGTGGGACGGACGGAGGCGCGGGTGGGACGGACGGAGGCGCGAGCCCGTTCGTGCGCGTGCGCCTTGGCACGTCGGCCCAAGCGAGCAACACGGTCTCCGCGCTGACCAGCTTCCAGCTTTCACGCCCGCTCCATTTCAGCGGCAACTGCGCTGCGCCAGATCGCGGCGCGCCGTGCCAAGCGGAGCTCGAGCTCGAGCTCGACCTCGAGCAGCCCAGCGCCCTGCCCGCAGAAGGGAGCCTGAGTATTGATTGGTCCGTCGATTTCGAATCCAGGGCATTCAAACCCAAAACGGGAGGCAGCGACGAACTGATCGCCGCGCCCTGGACGATCCAGATCGTCGGAGTCGAAACGCCATGACTCGTGACCGCGCGCTCGGCTCTGCCCTGCTTCACCCGGTCGCGGTGCTGAGCTTACTGGTCCTCGTGGCCAACGACCATTGGCTCAAGCACGCCCACCCAGGTGTGCTCAGCGGCAAACTCTCCGGCTTCTCCGCCGTACTCCTGCTGCCGCTATTTCTCCACGCACTGTTCGAACTGAGCTACCGCGCCCTGAGCGCACGCCCTCCCAGCGCCCGAACAGCCAACCGCGCACTCTGGGCATGCCTCGCCCTCACCTGCCTGATCTACGCTCCGCCCGAATTGTGGCCCCCCGCCGAGACCGCGTACCGCTACGGCCTGGGCGCGCTGCAGTGGCCCTTCCGAATCCTCTGGTCGCTCGTCCGCGGTGAGGCGACCGCTGAGTTTGCGCCCGTGCGAGCGACGGCGGACCCGAGCGATCTCGTTGCCTTGATCATGCTGTGGGTCGCTTGGCGCGCGGGAACGGCGCGGCCCGTTCCGAGCTAGCCGGCCTGTCGCTTCGGGCTGCGCTTCCGTGCGCTCGAACCACTCGAGCGTGACGGTTGCAGGCCAGTGTTGCGAAGCTTCATGACCGGGCCGGCCGATCATGCAGTCGCAAACGTCGAGCCGACCGTTTCGGAAAATGGCAAGGACGAGCTGGGCGCGCAAAGCACCGCGGCGCCAGCCTCTGGAGCGTGGAGCGCCAACTGTTCGCCTGATTGGGCGCAGCGCATAAATATTTCACCTGGCTGTCAATGTGCGCCGTCAGACCCCAGAGAGTCCACGGACTGGCCGCGAATTTCTGTCTGGGCATGTCTGATTCCTGAACAGAATCCAGCCTGCGCGGTTACTGCGTATACGGCGGCCGCTGCGCGCTCTGTTCGACCGCGGGGCACTGGCAGCGAAGAACCCGATCGGATATTTCAAGTGATCAAGTCTTTCAATCTCTCCTCGTTGCTGGTGCGCGCCATGGCTGGCGCTTTGCTCATTGGTTGCTGTGCTCTGGCGGCCTGCGGTAGCGACAGCCCGTCGCCACCGAGCCCCCTCGCCGGCGCCCCGGGCGTCGGGAGCGGAGGCTCCGCCTCAGACCACGCCGGCAGCTCAGCCGTCGCCGGAAGCAATGCCGGCGCGGTCGGAGCAATGGCGGGGAGCGGCAGTGGAGGCACATCGGCAGGTGGCACGTCGGCTGCTGGCACGTCCGCTGCTGGCACGTCCGCTGGCGGCACGTCCGCTGGCGGCACCTCCGCTGCTGGCATGTCGGCTGGTGGCAAGACGGGCACCGCGGGCGGGACGAGCGGTGGCGCGGGTGGCGGCGCCGGTTCTGCGGCTGGCGGCGGGAGCTCTGGCGGCAAGCCACCCGCCGACCCAAGCACCGGTTGTAACAAAGCAAGTCCGGCGACCGGCAGCTCTGGCAGCCCGCTCACCGTTTCAGGTCACCAATATTACGTGAAGCTGCCCACCGGCTACGACGCCAGCAAGCCTTACCCCGTGATGATGATGTTCAACCCGACTGGCAATCCGATCAGTTGGGCCGAGAGCAATGCCGGCTTCGAAACAACGGGCCCGAAGGAAGCGTGGATCCGCGTGTACCCGACCATGGCCAACAACGCCAGTGGCTGGGGCGCCAGTGACGTCGCTTTTTTCGAGCCGTTTTACGCGCAGATCATCGCCAGCTACTGCGTCGACAAGGCGCGCGTGTTCGCGGGCGGAGAAAGCTCTGGCGGAGACTTCGTGAGCATTCTCGGCTGTGAGCACGGCGACAAGCTGCGCGCGACGGCACCGTGTTCCACCAAGCCGGTCTCTGGCTATGGGCTCGATGTTCCGATCACGCGGCAATGCAAGGGAAAGGTGACGGCGGTAGTCATTCACGGCAAAAATGACAACGTCGTGACGCCGGCAAATGGCCCGAAGACGCGCGACTTCTACGCCGCGTTGAACCACTGCGGCACGACCACGATGCCGGTTCAGGGCTACACGGACACGCTGTCCAACTGCGTCATGTACCAGGGCTGCGATGCCAACGCTCCGGTCTATTGGTGTAACCATACGGACCCCAACTACAGCAACACCAACCACGGTTGGCCGGCGTTCGCGAACAAGTTCTTGTGGGGCTTGTTCTCGACCTATTGAGACTCAGAGGGTCAAAGCTTCGCATCGCGGGGCAAGCGAACGACATACACGCTGCAGCTTGCCTTCGCGGATACCCCGGAGGCAACGGACTGCGCCCAGGCGCGAGCGCCTCCCTGCGGCGCGCCGAGCACGATCAGGTCCGCGTTGTTGTGGCGCGCGAGCTCCACGATCACGTTGGCGGGGGAACCTGACTCGATAGCGTGCAGTGACAGCCGCTGGGCAGGGACGCACAGGGCATCGGACCAATGCCGTAGTCGCACCAAGTGCTCGAACGACGACGACGACGATGGAATCGCCGTCAAGCAGATCAGGCGAAATTCCGCACTTTGTGCCAGGATTCGCGTGACCGCAGCACGAATCGCCGTTTGGCGCTCGTCATCGAGGTGCATCGTGTCGACCGCCACGAGTACGATCGGGGTTGCGCTGTGCAGCGTAGGGGGCGCGCGGAGACGTTTACCGAACTCGGCGTGGGCTCGCAGAAAGCGGCTCGCGAGTGGGACCAGGCCCGCGCCTTTGAGCTTCGTCGCGCGTACGGTCAGTGCAATCTGATCGGGATGGCGCAGATCGAAGGCCACGTGTGCGGCGGTTTGATATCTGAGCTCCGCGCGTGGCTCGAGACAACGCAAAATTATTTCCTGCAGCCACGGCTGCAAGCTGGGAACGAGCGACGACGGCGGGATCGGCTCGAGCCAGAAGCGATTCCGGGCGTCGGTGTCCGGCTCGCCGAAAGGCAGCTTGCCGGTGGCGGCCTCATACAGAATCACTCCGAGCGCGAACAGATCGCTGCGTCGATCATCGCGCCGCCCGAGCAGCTGCTCCGGCGAGACGTAAGGCGCGGAGCCTGCGGCGAAGCGTATTTCCTCGGCGAGCAGGTCGGGGTAGTGCGCGCTATGCGCAAAGCCGAAATCGATCAGCACTGCGGTCCCGTCCGCACGGAGGATCAGGTTCGAGGGCTTTAAGTCCAAGTGGATCACCCCTTGCTGGTGCAAGTCGTGCAGGGCGTCGGTGATTGCGGCGCCGACGCTCACCACATCAGCGGGGCTCAACGGCCCGCCGGAGAGTTTGTCCTCCAGACTCGTACCCTCGATCCACTCGGTGACGAGATAGGGCGTCTGCGCGAGGTCACCCACGGCCACGAACGGCGCCACGTGCGGTCCTTTCAACGTCGGAACGATCGTCGCTTCGGTCTGGAAACCGATGATGCTCTCACTCGGCTGGTCCGCCCCGAGGCGCGGCAGCTTCATGATCAGCGGACGCGCGAGGCCGGCCTTCTCGACCCAAAAGACGTTGCTCAGGGCGCCCGCGTGGACCGGAGCACCGACGATGAACCCGTCGATGACGTCGTCAGGTTTTACGTCGTTAGCCATTAGAGCAACTCTTGGTTGGTGCGCGTCCAGCCGGCGACACCTGGACCGAGGGGAAGCCACGAGATACTGAGTCCCAGCGCGACTCCGTCGTAGTAACCAGCGCAGCCATAAAGCCCGAAGCGGAAATCTGCCACGTGCAGCAGGCCGGGGTAAACATTCGCGAGCGCGGTCGGGTGCTTGGGGCCGATCAACTGAACCGACGTCATGAGGGACTCATTTCGGTCCCAGAACGCTGCAACACTGAACTCTAGGTCATCGGGCAAAATGATTCGGCCCCCCTGCTCCGTGTACACCGGGCGAATCGTATAGAGATGCGTTCCGGCAGCCACCGAGAATGAATCCCCCCGCCGAGTGGGGATGGTCAAGCCGAAGAGTCCATCGGTACCCGTGTAATAGAAGAGCTTGAGATCGGTTCGAGGGAGGGGAAACTTGAAGCTATAGTTGCCGCCGGCATTGAGCAGCTTCAGGTGCACCAGATCGAAAGTCGCCTGATGGGGCCAGAAGTCGATTCTCACCGTCGTCGAGAAAAAGCGCGCCACTGGGTCGATCGAAAAAAGTAGGTAACCGATCGGGTTGAAGATCCAAAAATCAGCAACGGGATCGGTGTTGGGCCCGCGAAAGCCAGCATTTTCCGCCGCCTCGTTGATGAACTGAGCCGCCGCCGTGTTGAGCAGCCCGAACAACCACGGGGCCGGCACGCCTCTAGAAGCGTACCAACTCCAAAGCTTTCGATAGACCGTGCCCTCTCCGAGAGCGTGGAGTGTATAGTTTGGGACCCACTGTCCGTGAGCGGAGTTGAGACCCTTGATGGGTAAGACTTCCCGGCCGATGAACTCCCCGGTCCCTCCGCTCTTTTCGATCGCGTCGAAAGGATGAGCGAGGTTCTTGGCCACGTTTTCGAAGCCCGTAGCATAGGCGAGCTGGAAGGGGTTGTCCTGGTAAGAGGCGTTGCGCAAAATATCGTACGACAGATGGAGCGTCGCCTGCACGGGGTTGAACTCACTGTCGCTACCGTAGTCGACGTCGTTGTGGAAAAAGAGCGGCACGTCAGTCTTGGGAGTGGCGGGCGCTTCGTCCGACTGCGCCGCGACCGCGGTCCTTGCCACGCTCACGCCCAAGCCCAAGCCCAAGCCCAAGGCCGCCACGAATACCAACCCTCGACGAGATAGCGTCACCTTTAGGAGCGTAGTCAGAGCGCCGCGGAGTTTGCTATCCCTGAGTCTCGTCGTCGAGTTCAAGCTGCGTCCGCTATGCCCGAACCTCGGGCGCGCGGCCACGAGCAAGCGCTCCAGCATTTCGCGACCGATTTCATGCGCTGGGCCGGAAAACACCTCGACGGGGCGCTGGCCGCTTTTGCGGGACGTTCGTGATATGACTAGAGGTAATGCCGAGAGCGTCTACCTGGACGAGGCCTTCGACGCTTCCGTCGGCACGATCATCACCTCGAGTTACGCGACGATCCCCGGATCGACGCTGACTTGGGCCGCCTCGGTGCACAACGTGCCGACGCCGCCATCCCTTGAACCGCGCGTTGGCGGCTCGCCGGAGGGGGCGATCGCGATCCAGCCCGTAACGGAACCCGGCTTGATCGCCCGATGATTCGGTGGTGCGCTGAGTCGTGTCGTCATCCCTGCCCGACATCCTGGCCCCCAACTTGGATGCTTTGATCGTGGCCATCAATCCATCTTTGACGTCCGCAGAAGCGGGACACTCCTTTTCGTCGAAGGGTAATCCGTTTTGGCGATTACTCTATGAGTCGGGGTTGACGTCCGAACTACTTCGTCCGGAAGATGAAACACGGCTGCCGGAGTTCGGCTTGGGGCTGGTATCGGGCGTGCAGCGCGCCACACGTGCAGCGGTCGAGCTCTCCGCCAGCGAGCAAGCGCGGGGTGCCGAACGCGTCCGGCAGGTGGTGACGGAACTCAAACCGCGTTACGTCGCGCTCTTGGGGTTGACCCTTTACCCGGTATTCTTTCCACGAGGCACTGAGCGAGGCCCGGGCCTCACGGCGAGCACGATTGCGGAGGCGCCGGTGTTCGTACTGCCGAACCCGAGCGGACGGAACCGCGCCTATCCAGGCTTCGAAAGGAAGCTCGTCTGGTTTCATGCCCTCGCCCAAACCGTGGGCCGCGGAACGGCCACGCGCACCACGTTCGCTGAGCATCACGCACCAAACGGCGCGCTCGGGCCGGAGAGCACCCGGGAACCATAGCGGGATCCGGCGGCACCAGTGGCTAGGCGGGGCGGCACTCAGTCCGTTGCTCGGCGCGAAGCACTCGATGCTGATGAAGTGATCGCCTAGCCGCAGTCGACGCGCCGTTCGTCGAATTTGCGCTCGTAAAGACCTGGCACGAGCCGTGCTTCGCGCGAGGTGGACCCATAGAATTTTAGGAGCGCGATCTCACAATGTCGATACAACACTCATACTCATATCCGGCCGCCCTCGCCGATTCGCAGAAGGTCAACTGGCGAGTCGAGGACCTGATCGGCGGCGACAAGAAGCTCGACTTCAGCAAACCCTTCTTACCCGATTCGCTCGCTGGCGTCTCGCGCATTGAGGGACTGAGCGCGCGAGAGAAGCTGATCCTCAATCAGATCCGCGGTGCTACGTACCTGCACCTATTCGGTTTGGTCGAGGAGTTCATCCTTCCGTTTGCCTTGGAACGAGCGAAGGACGAAGTTCACGGCGACAAGGACCGCGTGCGCGCGCTGCTTACCTTCGCCGAGGAAGAAGCTAAGCATCAGCAGTTGTTCCAGAGCTTTGCGACGGAATTCGCCCAAGGATTCCCGGTCAAACCCGAGCTGATTGGCCCGGCACACGCAGTCGCGGAAGCGGTGCTCGCCCATAGCACTCTTGGAGTCGCCATCCTGATTTTGCATCTCGAATGGCTGACGCAACGGCACTACGTGGAGAGCGTCAAGACTGACGAGACCATCGACCCGCGGTTTCTGAGTCTTCTTCGCCATCACTGGCAGGAGGAGGCACAGCACGCAAAGATCGATACGCTCGTGGCAGCCGAGCTTGCCGGCCGCTCGACGCCCGAGGAGATCGAGCACGCGATCGATGACTTTTTGAAGATCGGCGGCTTACTCGAGAGCAGCCTGCAGCAGCAGGTAAAGTTCGATCTAGTCACGCTCGAGAAGGCCATCGGGCGCACGCTGAGCGCATCGCAACACGCAGAGATCGAGGCGGTGCAGCTGAAGTCTTATCGCTGGACGTTCCTCGTCTCTGGGCTCGAGCAGACAAACTTCGTGAAAGCCGTCGGCGAGCTCAGCGCTACCGGACTGCGGCGAGTGCAGGACGTAGCCCGCGCGCTGAGCTGACCCACGGTTTTTTCGCGTCTACCGCGGCAGCACGCGGCGGTAGACGCGGGCAACGGCTCAAGCGCCGTGCATTGGACGCAGCGCGCGCAGCCACGGAGCGATCAACTCCGCGGCCTCCTTTGCGCACACGCCCACTACGACTTCGACCCCGAGCTCGCGCAACCGGTTGGCGCCGCCACCGCGTACGAAGCAGTTCGGGTCAACACAACCGATCACGACGCGCCTCACTCTCGAGCGTTCGACGGCATCGACGCAAGGCGGCGTACGACCGAAGTGATTGCACGGCTCGAGAGTGACATACAACGTCGCGGCCGCCGCTAGAGAGCCGGCATTTTGCAGCGCGACGACCTCGGCATGCGCCTCTCCCGCGCGTGCGTGATAGCCCGAACCGACGATCTCGCCGTGGCGCACCACGATTGCGCCCACCGCCGGATTCGGCGCGGGCTCACCGCAACGCGCAAGAGAAAGCGCCACCTCCATGAAATATCCGTCTTCCTGCGGCCTCATGACGCCTCGAAGTGCGGTGCGCGCCGAATACGCCGCAGCACCGATGCTGCGAGCGTAAGTCACGGAAGAGCTCCCGTCAGCCGTTCGAGTGCTTGTTCGAGAGCGAACCGCGCGGGTGAATCCAAGATGAGGCTACCAGCCTCGTCGACGCCCAACTGCTCGTCACTCAGGCCGAGGCTGCTGAGCCCAATACTGCCACGGAAAAAACGATAGAGCCGCTGAAAGCTCTCGTCGACTTGGCTCAAGTGTGGCTCGAGCCGAGCCGTTGTGATGGCCAAGAGCGCTTTGCCTTCCAGAGCAGTAGGCGCGATCAAATCGATCATCAATTTGAGCGCGCCCGCGTAAGTCGCCTTGTAAACCGGCGAGGAAAGGACCACGGCGTTTGCCCCCTGCACGCTTCCCAAGAAGCGCTGCACCGTTTCGCTCTCGGCTCGACCGTAGATTAGATCCTCGACCCCGAAGCTGCGAACGGAATAGCTCTCGAGTGTGAACCCCCGAGCCTCTAGCCGCGCCCCAAAGGCCGCCAAAACTCGACCAGAACGTGAACTTTCGGCCGGGCTACCTGACACGAGGACTGCTCTTTTTGTCATTGGGACCTCAGAAGCCGACGTACAGAAGGAAGTTCAAGCTGCGGTTGATCTTCTCGGACACGCCGGACACCGAGCGCGACCAGCTGACATATTCGCCTCCGAGCGAGAGGTAGTCGTTCACTTTGAATCCGAGTGCAGGCACGTGCATCCATTCCTTCACGCTCGTCCCCTTATAGTTGGCCGCGCTAAAATTGTAGCGTCCGGTCAGGCGCCAGTACGTGTACTCCGCGCCGATCTCGTAGTAGTCAATGCTGTTCGAAGCATGCCCAGGCGCAGCGTCGGCTGTCGCGGTCGCCGGTGTGTCTGCGATAGGATAGTCCGTAACGCTCTGCCCGTGTTGATGCAGGAATTCACCCCACACACCCGCTCCGGCAAATGTCACCCTAAAATCCACCCCGTAACGCGTCACATTCTGGTCGGCAATATCGGGCGAATCAGCCTTGAAGTGCGCGCCGGAGAAGCCGACTCGTGCCAGGCCGTCCGCACCGAACTTGGCGTATGGGTCGACGCGCAAGAGCGCTTGATTGCGGCGTCGCGAAGAGGGGATCGAGATCGTGTCACGCCCAGGCAGAGACACGTTCGTCGTGCCGTCCACCACGAAGAACTGAGCGGCGTAGCCAACGCCCCAATGCGGGTCGAGCTCGAACTTGCCCTCGAGTGAACCGCCGTAGTCCGGGTCGAGTTTCAGGCCGTCGTATACTTGCACGTTGCCCCAGAAGGAATTGTCCCAGAACAAGCCGAGTTGACTATATATCTTACCGAGCTTGAAGGTGTGCGTGCCCGATGAAAAAGAAGCGTAGCCCTCTTGAATCCACGCCGTCCCGCCGAAGAACGAGCGGAGCGGCGTGTCCCGGAAACGTGGCTCGACGTGAAATGCGAAGCCGCCTCCGAAGTTCGAATCGAACGTGAGCCGTATATTGTAGAACTCGAGGTTGTTCTTCTGCCCCTTCTCGGTGGGCTGGTAGAACCAAAGGATACCGCCGCCACCAATCTTAAGTGTTCCCGGCGCCGGGATCGTGTCGGGTGCTCTTGGTAGGGGCGCCGTATCTTTTGGTTCCGACGCGGTATCGACGGGCGAGGGCTGCGCCACGGGCGCCACGGGCGCCACGGGCGCCACGGGCGCCGCGCGCGCTGGGACAGGCTCGCCTGGCTGCGGCGTTGCGGGCTGATTTTCTGGTGCTTCCTTGGCCGGTTGGGCCGCAGGCACCGGTGCATCGCTGGTGATGACTGGGGCGCTCGGGGGTGTTTGAGCCTGAGCGATGACGGGTGAGCCTAGCAAGATGAGAGAGCCGAACAAGGAGGACAAGATTTGATTCGAACGCATGAGTGTCACGTGGTTTCTCCAGTTCACGCGCTCGAGCGAGAGAGCGCACCTTCGCGTCGGAGCCCCATACGGGCCCCGAGTGTGCGCGCTCACGTCGAACGCAAAGCGTAAGTGATAGCGATTACGAGTTGACCGATTCGGCCTGCGCCGATCGGCGACGGGCGCGCATTCGCGAGAATCGATTCTCGCCTGGGCCGCGCCGTTCGACACCCAGATAGAACTCTTTCACGTCTTGGCGCGCCGACAGCTCTGCGCCGGTGCCGCTGATGCTGACTCTGCCGTTCTCGAGCACGTAGCCGTGGTCGGCGTAGCGCAGTGCCAAGGTCGCGTTCTGCTCAGCAAGCAGAACGCTCACTCCGTCACTTCTTTGCAAGTCTTTGACGATTTCGAAGATCTCTTCAATGATCAATGGGGCCAAGCCCATGGAGGGTTCGTCGAGCAGCAGCAGCGCCGGCTCTGCCATCAGCGCACGACCAATAGCGACCATTTGCTGTTCCCCACCCGACGTGAGCCCGGCAAGCGAATAGCGTCGGGCCTTCAACTTTGGAAATTGCTGATAGACACGGTCGAGCTTGCGGGCGAGCTCGGCTCGGCTCAGCCGCAACACGAGCGCACCCGCAATCAGGTTCTCCTCCACGCTGAAGTGAGGGAAGCAATGCCTGCCCTCGAGCACCTGTGAGAGCCCGGCCTTGACGAGCTCCCGCGGATCGCGATGCGTGCTATCGCGGCCCTGGTACAGCACGTTGCCGACCGTGACTGCGCCACGCTCCGCCGCCAGTAAGCCCGAGGCCGCCTTCAGCGTGGTCGTCTTGCCGGCGCCATTTCCGCCCAGGAGCGCGACGATGCTCCCCTTCTTCACTTCGAGCGAGACGCCGCGCAGGGCCGCGATGATGCCGTCGTAGGCGACATGCACGTTCTGAAGCGAAAGTAGGACGTCGGATTGAACTCTCACGGGAGGCTCCACGGTCGGGGGAAGGCGCGCGCTCACTGCTCCGAAGCGGCAGAGCAATCGCGGGGGGTGATCCCCTTTTCCTGGGCGTATTTGGCGGCCGAGGCCTCGATGATAGGGCGAAGCAAATCCCGGTCTGCCGCGACCCAATCACTGATCAATTGCCATCTTTCTCCGTCCCACTGCTGAAAGCGGACGCGGCGGCCGCCTTCGTGATCCGCGCACGAGAGCTTGATTGGCTGGAGTAGCCCGAGTGCACCGAGCTCCTTCAGCTTGGCGTCGTCGATGTCGAGGTGCTCGAAACCCCAGCGAGTCTCTTCACCGGAGAGCGGCCGTTTCCCGAACTTGCCCTGCGCAATGCGCACCGCCTCGATGTTCAGGATCCCGTTGATGACGCCGAGATTGTAGTAGACGCTGCCGAAGCGCTTCGGATCCTCGAGGTTTCCCTTCCCTGCGTCGACGACGTACTTCTTGATGGCGGCAGTCACCGGAAAATCCGTGCCCGAGGGATGGGTAGTGATCGAGATGTAGCCTTTGCCAGCGCTGCCCGCCGGCCGCACATCCTCTTCCGAATTGCTCCAGATGTTGCCGATGATGTGATCGACGGGGAAGCCGGTCTTCGTCGCGGTCTTGATCGCGACGGGGTTCATCACCCCCCAGCCACGCAATATCACCCAGTCCGGGTGAAATTGCTTAATCTGCAGCCATTGCGACTGCTGCTCGTTCCCGGGGTGTGGTACCTCGATGTGCTTGATCTCGAAGCTGTACTTCTTGGCGAGAATGTCGAGCACGGGCTGCGTTTCTTTACCGTACGGAGAGCCGTGGTAGAGCGTGACGATCTTCTTGTGGGCGAGCTTCTCTGGGCCACCCTCGCGCGTCGCGATGTAGTTGATGATCGCCGAAACCTCGCTGTAAGGGTTGAGCTGCAGCGGGAACACGTACGGGAAAACGCGACCATCCGTCGAATCCGTACGGCCGTGATTGATGGTGATGAGTGGGATCTTGTCGGTCGCAGATCGCTCCAATGTGGCGTACGCGATGCCCACGCTGAGGGGATTCGTAGCGGCGGCGGGCGCGCCATTGAGTCCCTTCTTCAGGCGCTCGTAGCATTCTACCCCGCGCTCGACGACGTACTCCGTCTCGCATTCCGACCAGGTGAGCTTCACGCCGTTTACCCCGCCGTCGCGCAGGTTGATGAGGTTCATGTAGTCGATGAACCCTCCAAAGAAACCAGTACCACCAGCGGCGTACGGTCCAACGCGGTAGCTCTGCAGGGGGAAATATTGCTCGCCGGCCGCGGGGGCAGCCGTCGCGGCATTCACGGCGACCGCCACAGAAGCGGCGGGGCGGGCCTCCGCCGTATTCTCAGCTGATTTGTGGCATCCGCTGAGCGGCACCGCAACGAGGGCCACCGAAATTGAGCTCCAGAACCTAACCGTTCGTTTCACGTCATCCTCCGAATTTGACGAGCCTTCGGGCTCATACAAGCTATTTTCATGTTCGCTTGAGCTCAATGCTCGAGCGGCCAAAGCGAGATTCTTTGTCGGGCGCTCCGCACCAAGCGCGCAATGCCTTCGGGTTCCTTGACCAGGAAAAAGACGATCAAGCTCCCGAACACGATCTTTTGTAGATTCTCCACGTGACCCGGCTCCACGATTCCAACCAGAAAATTGGAGGCAAGATTACCGAGTAGGATTGGAAGCAGCACAATGAACGCCGCGCCCCAAAATGCGCCCGACAAGCTACCGAGTCCGCCGATGATCACGATGAATAGGATCTGAAAAGACCGATCGAGATCGAATCCATGTGGTTCGACCGTGCCTAAGTAGGCGAACGCCCAGAGCGCTCCTGCTACTCCGCAGTAAAATGAGCTAACGGCGAAGGCTTGCACCTTCGCCCGCAAGATCGGAATCCCGATCACCCGTGCCGCCACATCCATGTCGCGCACGGCCATCCAGTTTCGGCCGGTCTGACTGCGCACCAAGTTGGCCGCGATGATCGTCAGCACGCTGACGATCACGAGTGTGAGCAAGTAGCGCCCACTGGGTGAACCGAAGTCCCGCCCTAGCACCAGGAGGCGCGGGGCCGTGATTACCCCCGACGAGCTATTGTTCGAAAACCAGCTGAATTTCGTGAGCGTCCACTCGACGAAGAACTGCGCGGCGAGCGTCGAAACGATCAGATAAAAGCCCTTGATTCGCAGGCTCGGCAGTCCGAACGCGACGCCCACGAGGCTCGCGCACAGGCCACCCAGTGCCATGCTGACGAGCAACGGTAGGCCTGGCACTCGCAGCTGAAAGTTGTAGGTCGCGAACGCTCCAACCGCCATGAACGCCGCAGAGCCGAGAGAAAGCTGCCCCGTGTAACCGGTGAGAATATTGAGCCCAAGCCCAGCGAGCGACAGAACGAGGAAGGGAATGAGCACAGCGCTGAACAGGTAGTCGTTACCGACGAGCGGGACGACGACGAACGCGAGCGCAAACAACGCGAGCCGCGGGACCGCCCGGACGAGCGTGCGTGGCGCAAGAAGTCCCGAAGGTCGATACGTGCCAAACATCAGTGGTTGTTGACGGCCAGTCATGCTCGCTCCACGACGACTTCACCGAATAGCCCGTTTGGTTTCACGAGCAAAAACACGAGCGCCAAGAGATACGGGAACCAGTTCTCGATTCCGCCGCCGACTGCAGGCCCGAGGTAGACTTCCGCGAGCTTTTCACTTGCACCGATGAGCAGGCCGCCAACAATCGTGCCGGGAATCGAATCAAGGCCGCCGATGATGAGCACCGGTAATGCCTTCAACACGATCAAGGACAGCGAGAATTGCACACCAAGGCGAGCGCCCCAGAGTAACCCCGCCACCAAACCGACAACGCCGGATACAGCCCAGACGACGGTCCAAACGCGCCGCAGGTCAACGCCGATCGCCAATGCTGCCAAAGGGTCGTCCGCGACGGCACGCAACGCGAGTCCGATCCGAGTACGATTGAACAAGACGGCTAAGACCAGCACCAGCGCTCCGGCCGTGCCGGCAGCAAACAGATCGAGCTTACTGATAGACACACCGAGGATGTTCATGGGTACGTCCTCGATGCCCAGCTCCAGTCCGTGGACCTGCGCGCCGAATAGCGTCTGCGCAAGGCCCTCGATCACGAAGCTCAGCCCAAGGGTAGCCATGAACAGCGTCATGGGTGGACGATTCACCAGCGGGCGCAATGCCACTCGCTCGATTGCGATTGCGAGCGCCAACATGATCAGCAGCGTCACCACGAATGCGAGCCCGAACGGCGCCCCGTGCTCGAGGATGGTCACGAACGCCAGGGCCGCGAACAGCACCATGGAGCCCTGCGCGAAGTTGAACACGCCGGACGCCTTGTAAATCAGGACGAAACCGAGCGCGACCAGCGAGTACATCAGCCCTGCCAGTAAGCCACCGACCAACACTTCGACGAAGAACTGCATATCTCGGGTCCAGACTTTCAAGCAGCGTTCGAGTGCGCAACGCCGAGGTAGGCGTTGATGACTGCCGCATCAGCGCGCACCGTCTCAGGCGCCCCTTCCGCGATCTTTCGGCCGAAATCCAGCACGACGACGCGGTCGGATATGCCCATCACTACACCCATGTCGTGCTCGATCAGAACGACCGTGGTTCCTAGTTCCTCGTTGGCGTCGAGAATGAAGCGGCTCATGTCCTGCTTCTCTTCATGATTCATACCTGCCATCGGCTCGTCGAGCAGCAGTAGCTTCGGCTCGGCTGCCAAGGCGCGTGCGAGCTCGACACGCTTCTGAAGCCCATAAGGCAGCTTGCCGACGATCGAATCCCGCACACTCTGGATCTCCAGCAGCTCGAGGATGCCCTCGACCTGCGCTCGCTGCGCGGCTTCCTCGCGCCGCGCGCTCGGGAGCGAAAACGCGTTGGCGAAGAGCCCCACACGAGTCTTTGAAATGCGCCCCGTCAACACGTTTTCGAGCACCGTCATGCCTTTGAACAAAGCCAGATTCTGAAAGGTGCGCGCGATCCCGCGCGCTGCCGACTCTCGCACGGGCATGTGTGAAAGCTGCGACGCGCCGTAGCAAATTAGACCGCCTTGCGGCCGATAGAGCCCATTGATGACGTTGAGCATGGAGCTTTTGCCAGCTCCGTTTGGGCCGATGATGGCCAAAATCTCGCCCTCGAACAGGTCGAAGCTGACGCCGATGAGCGCGTGCACACCGGCAAACGACAAGCGGATGTCACTGACTCGCAGCAATGGTTGGAGGGTGGTCAATGAGTGATCCAATTCTGGAGCTTCAGGCGCTCTGCGCGAATTCGTTCACGCTCGGGCTCGACGGCGTGGTGGTCGCGGTTACTTCAACTGGCTCCTCGAAAGCGCGGGCGATGATGCCCTCACAGGGCTCGAGTCGAACACCCAAGCCAGCCAGTAACCGTGCCGTCTCGGGCGACGGCCCCACGTCGAGGGACACGGCACGACGCCACTGACGAAGCCGCAAGGCGCGCCGGAGCGGAGCGACGACCAGCAAGGCCGCGACCCAGCGAGCCACGCGCAAGCGGGCCAATGGCTGAGCATTGACGGCGAGTGCCCATTCCAGGAAGCGCCGCTTGCGGGTGCCCGGAGCTGCGAAGCGCGCACGAAGGGCGTCGGCCCAGGCGTTCCAGGTTTCCGACGAAGCAATCCGCAGTGACACTCCGAGCTCGCCCGCATCGCGCTCGATACTTTCCGATTCCTCGGGGGCGCCGAGCTCGAAGCCCTGTGTGAGCCAGCTAGTCAAGAGCTGCTTCGCCTCGGAGTCGCGCGCTAAACTGACCTCGAGCACGCAGCGCTCAGTGGCATGCAGTGGCTCCCTGGTGCTCGATTCTGCTGAGACCAATGCCGAGTACCTCAACACCGGTACCGTCGAGCGCGCCAGCGAAGCTCCGTGGCGGTCATCGAACAAGACACCGCTGAGCGTGGCTGCGGCTCCCGCTTCGAGAAGACTGACAAACTCGGCGGAATTGCGCGCGAAAGCCCAGCGCGGCTCGGTGGATGTTGTGGCACGCAAGAGCTCGCCTACTTCCAACACGGTTCCACCGAGCGACAGCGCCGCGAGCACGGCGAGCACCGTGTGACCGCTCGCCCGCTTGGACACGAAGAGTACCGCTCCCGCGCCAAAACCGGCGTCGCGGAGCGCGCACCGCAAACTGGATGTCGCGAGCTCGACTCGCGACCAGTCCAGCTGACGCCAAGCGCCCCGTTCCTTGAAGGACAGGGCAACGCGCGCTCCGTCGGTCTGCGCGCGTTCGCATAGAAGCGTCGACAAAGCGCTCACGGCGTCAAGCAGCCTTGGACTTGCGCGCTTCGAGCTCGCGCACGAGCGGAAGCACGTTCTTACCGAAATATTCGACTTCTTCGAGATAATGAAGAAAGCCAGCCAAGACGAGATCCACGCCGACAGCTTTGAGTGCCACGATTCGTTCTGCGATTTGACGAGGTGTGCCGATCAAGTTTGTGCGGAACCCGTCGTTGTATTGCACCAGGTCTTCGAAGCTCGACTTGGCCCAGTTACCCTCACCTTCGGGGGAGGACTTACCGGCTTGTTTCACTTCATGCCCGAAGGCATTCACGGCCTCGGGATCGGCATTGTCGATGATCTCTTTTAGTACGGCGCGCGCTTCCTCTTCGGTATCGCGCGCAATCACGAACGCATTGACCCCGACCTTGACCGAGTGGCCATTCGCGGCAGCCTTGCCGCGAATGTCGTCCACCTGGGTCTTGATGCCTTCGACGGTATTTCCGTTCGTGAAGTACCAGTCGGAGACGCGGGAAGCCATGTCGCGCGCAGCGCGCGAGCTTCCGCCTTGAAAAATCTCGGGATGCGGCTTCTGCAAGGGCTTGGGCTTCAGGGAATACTCGTTGAAGCGGTAGAAATCGCCTTTGAACGTGAAGCTGTCTTCCGTCCAAATGCCCTTCAAGCAGCGAATGAACTCCTCCGATCGACGATATCGTTCGTCGTGTTCGAGCCAGGGCTCGCCAATTGCCCGGAACTCGCCCTTGAACCAGCCGCTCACGACGTTGATGGCGAGACGACCGCCACCAGTAAGCAAATCAATCGTCGCGAGTTGCTTCGCCGCAAGTGTGGGGTTCCACGGCCCGGGAAGAAGCGCCGCGATCACGTGGAGCTTCTCGGTCGCGGCGAGGAGCGCATGACTGAACGCGACTGGCTCGTGTTGGAACTCAGCGCCGTATCCAGCAGTAAAGCGGATTTGGCTCAGCGCGTAGTCGAAGCCATTTTTTTCGGCGAGCCTTGCCAGCTTTATATTGTAGTCGATATCCCAACTCGTGCGCTGCTCGATCTTGCTAATGACCAGGCCGCCGCTGACGTTCGGCACCCAGTACGCAAATCGGATGGCTTTCTCTGAATCTCGGTCCACGCTTGTCATGTTCGGTTCTCCGGGTACGATGCAGATTGCATGCCGAAAGCCGCCACACGTGTGTGCGCGTCATTCAGCTCCTTGTTCGAGGACGATTGTTTGAGAGTCAGCAAGAGCTGCTCCGTAGTTGCTGGGCTAGAAGCAGCCGCGCGCCGGAACTCGACGAGCTCGGCGATGGTGATGAACTCGAGCTGATGCCTTTTTGCAAAGGCGAGCAGCTCGGGGCGCCGCGCCATGTCGCCGTTCTCGCCCACGATCTCGGCGAGCGCGCCGAGCGCGGGGAAGCCTGCGAGCTCGGCCAAGTCGCAGGCCGCCTCGGTATGGCCTCGACGCGCGAGCACACCTTCGGCTCGCGCGCGCAGCGGAAAGACGTGACCGGGCCTGGCGAACCCGGACGCGCCAACGGAGTGGTCTGCAAGTGCACGGATGGTCGCGCTGCGATCCGCCGCGGAGATACCGGTGGTCGTGCCGCGGCGGTAGTCGACCGAGACCGTGAACGCCGTTTGATGGGACTCGGTGTTCTGCGGCACCATCAGTGGCAAGTCGAGCTCGTCGAGTCGTTCTCCTCGGACGCCGACGCATAAGAGCCCGCTCGTGTGGCGAACCATGAAAGCAATCTTCTCGGGCGTCGCAGCGCTCGCAGCGAGGATCAAATCACCCTCGTTTTCGCGACCTTCGTCGTCCGCCACGACCACGAATTGTCCACGAGCCAACGCGAGAAGTGCAGATCTGATGTTGGAAAAGCTCATCCGGTAGGCGCTCGTTTCAGGAGTAGAAAGTTGGATTGGGCAGCTTGCGACTGAGCGCCCACTCGCCCAATTCTTTTAGTTTGTAGTCGACTGGATCGTGCAGCGTGTGTGTCCGCGCGTTGCGAAAGAAGCGGTCCATCGCGGCGCGGCGCGTCGTCGAGCGAGCACCCATCACGTCGAAGATTCGCACCGAGACGTCGAGGCTCACGCGGGAGGTGTGCACCTTCGCGGCCGCGACGTGCAGTGCGATCTCGCCGCGGCGCGCCTCGCTCAAGTTCTCCGCGGAGCCGAAACCACTGTCTAGCTCACTTCCAGCGTTGTCGGCCAAGAGGCGAGCGGCCTCGAGCTCGACCCACATTTGTCCGTAGTGGTGCAGCACGTACGGATCGTCCGCTGCCTTTTCGACACCAGAGGTTAGCCACGGCTTTCGCTGGTGCAGCGTGTATTCTCGGGCGGCCTCCAGCGCGCCCTCGGCGATACCGAGGTACACATTGGCCAAGCTGAGCTGGGCAATGCACGGCCGCAGCGCGGCGAACGGGCTACTGAGTGGTCCCGGATTGACCAGGAGCTCGGATTCCTCGACGGAAACGTCGTTGAACTCGACGGTGCCGCTGTCGGTCTGGCGCTGGCCCATGTTGTCCCAATCGGAGTGAAACACGAGCCCTGAGCGAGACGATGGGATCGCAGCGAGCACGAGCTTGCCGTCGCGATGCGCGGAAACGATCAGTCGGTCGGAATCGAGGGCGCCGGAGCAGAAGCTCTTTTTTCCCCTGAAGAGCAGTCGGGCGCCGTCTGCGACGAGCTGGGTGCCCAGATCCAACGG
>Ga0302323_100001497_pt1 | contig 19025 bp, 17 predicted proteins | sample Fen_T0_3_FD_201950 | JGI IMG/M metagenome (GOLD analysis project Ga0302323, IMG submission 201950) | Peat permafrost microbial communities from Stordalen Mire near Abisko, Sweden - Fen_T0_3 | ecosystem: Environmental > Terrestrial > Soil > Wetlands > Permafrost | place: Sweden: Abisko... | reverse complement strand
GCGGCAACGGAATCGAGAACGATGACATCGATCGAATTGGAGCGGATAAGCGTCTCCATGATGTTGAGGGCATCCTCGCCGGAGTCCGGCTGGGAAACGAGCAGGTCATCGAGGTTCACGCCGACGATGCGGGCGTATTTCGGGTCGAGCGCATGTTCGACATCGATGAACGCAGCGAGTCCGCCTTTTTTCTGGGCTTCAGCAATAACGCTCAAACAGAAAGTCGTTTTACCAGAGGATTCAGGTCCATAAATTTCGATGATGCGGCCTTTGGGCAAACCACCGACACCGAGAGCGAGATCGACCGCGAGCGAGCCGGTCGAAAGCGTCTCGACTTTCATCTTGTGCGAGTCACCGAGCCGCATGATCGAGCCTTCGCCGAATTGCTTCGTGATGGAGGAGACGGCGAGCTCGATATTTTTTTCGCGACCGGTGTTAGCGGGGACGACTGCGGCGGTGGTTTTAGCGGGGGCGGCTTTGGACATGGTGTTTTGCGATTAAAATATGAAGTGGCCGAGCGCTCCGGGGTCAGGGCTCCTGAGATGGGCAACTGTGCAACGTGAAACGGGCTGAGCAGCGGAAGCAAGCACGACTTCGCGGAAATTTGCTTAACGCTACGAAACATGGAAATGTATGCGACATTTTTCACGCCCACGTACGCGCAGGAAATGCATCGTCATCAACTGCGTCGCAGTGCCCGTGGTCTTGAATCGCCAGTATCTTGCGCCTACTGGTGGACGCGGTCGCTCCTATCGTTGGCCATCTTACATCCGTCTCCAACCGCAAGATCCAGCTCGACAACAGTCCGCGGCTGGAGGCCACTTAGAAGTCTAAATGGCCGTTGTTTATCTCAGCTCCGCTGCCGAACAGCTTCAAAGAGGGTAATGATCGTCGCCATAGCGACATTCAGCGAATCAGCCTGGCCAGCCATGGGAATGCGAACCTGGGCGTCGCTTTCCTTGAGCCAGAAATCACTCAGGCCGTATTGCTCGTTGCCCATCACGATGGCGAGCGGCCCACGCAGGTCGATGTTCGTATAGAGTTCGGCCGCAGAGGGTGTCGTCGCGACTGCGCGAATTCGCTTCTCACGCAACCACGTCCGCACAGATTCGCTTTCTGCGATCACCACGGGCACAGAAAAAAGTACGCCCGTCGAAGACCGCACGACATTGGGATTGAAAACATCGGTCACAGGGTCGCAAACGATCACCGCGTCAACACCCGCGGCATCAGCACTGCGCAAAATTGTGCCAAGATTTCCGGGCTTCTCGATCGCTTCGACGATCAAGAGAAAAGGCGGTTTTGGCGCAGTCGGGATTGGCGATTCCGGGCTATTTGAGGAACCGAGGTTTGCGGCGACTACACTGGCAAAGTTTATGTCAGCCAGGGTGCGTTTCCATTGTGGAGCGACGGCGAGAAGCCCGTCCGGCCGTTCGCGGTAAGCGACTTTGGCAAATGCATCTTTGGAAAGTTCAAAAAGTTGGGCGCCGGTTGCAGCAGCGTTCTCGATCAACGCGGGTTCGTTTTCACCCAGAAACCAATCGGGCGAATAATAGAGTTCACTGAGTGGGACTTTTTTCTCCAACGCCCGACGGATCTGACGGTAGCCTTCGACGAGAAACACGCCGGCTTCGTCACGTGGACGTCGATCGCGTAGCTTCACGAGCTGTTTGATCCGAGGGTTTTGGAGGCTAGTAATGCGTTCGACCGGCATATTTTCAGAAGAGGATGAACAGAATATGCAGAAATAAAAGTCCCTTTGTTTCTACATTCTGCCTTCCATTCGAACAGTTCTATTCATTCTGTCCCTCTGTGGCCCGCAAAAAATTCAACGATCGGCCGTTCGCCTATCATCAAGAACTCGAACTCGAGATTGCCACGCTGACTAACCTCGGCGTGGGGCTTGGTCGCCTGCCGTTGCCGGACGAGCCGGAATCGCGCTGGGTCGTCATGGTGCCATTTGCTCTCCCGGGCGAACGGGTAAAGGCGCGGGTTTTTCGCAACCACAAGAATTTTTCTGAAGCCGACTTGGTCGAAGTACTAACGCCGTCGCCACAGCGCGTGCAACCCAAGTGCCCGCTGTTCGGCCGTTGCGGCGGTTGTCAGTATCAAAATTTCGATTACAAAGAGCAGCTCGTTTGGAAACAGCGGCAGGTTAGCGAGTTGTTGGAGCACATGGCTGGGATCGAGTTCGGTGTAGCGCCAACGATCGGTTCGCCCCAGCAGTATGGCTACCGTTCGAAAATCACGCCTCATTTCAACCCACCGCGTGAGCCTCGTTTCGAGGATAAACCGCAGACCCTTGATAAACCAGTAGACCTTCCTATCGGCTTCCTGCGTCAGGGTACACGTTTCGATCTGGTCGATGTACCACGGTGCGAAATCGCGACTGAACCCATCAATGAGCGGCTGACTGTAGTGCGCGCTGAGATCCAAACTAAAGCCGCCGCTGGTGAGTACATGCGTGGTGCGACCGTATTGTTGCGTGATGCAGGTGGCGTGGTGACGACGAATTATGATCAGGTGGTCACCGAAGAAGTCGCAGGCGTGAAACTACATTTTCTTGCCCGGGATTTTTTCCAAAATAATCCCTTTATTTTACCGGGTTTTACTAGTTATGTGCGTGAGCAGGCGGCGGCTTCTGGTGCACGTTTCCTCGTGGACGCTTATTGTGGCAGTGGTCTGTTCGCCCTAACGTCGGCAACTGCATTTGAACGCGTGGCGGGGATCGAGATCAGTGAATCGTCAGTGGCATTTGCCCGAGAAAACGCCACAGCTAACCATATCACAAACGCTACGTTTCAGGCCGGTGACGCCTCAGCGATTTTTGTAGGGCTCACTTTCGTTGCAGCAGATACAGTCGTAATCATCGATCCACCTCGCAAAGGCTGCGATGAGTCGTTTTTACAGCAGCTCTTCAGTTTCGGACCGCGCGCTGTGATTTATGTGAGCTGCGATCCCGCGACACAAATGCGCGATCTGAAATTGTTTACAGCAGCTGGTTACGAATTGACGGCCGTCCAGCCGTTCGATCTTTTTCCTCAGACACGCCACCTGGAATGCGTGGCAACTCTGCGAAAAAAGTAAGGGCGCCGGCCGCTTACTCGTAACGGGCGCTGCGGCCAAGGTAGTTGAGCGACCAGATCTCTTTCCACACGCGATAACGGCCTTCGTAAGTCATCTTGCCTTGTTCTTCGCGGTCGTGGTGCGAATGGAGAAAACCGAGTTCCGTGTTGATTTGCTCAAGTTCGACTTGTTGGGCGTTGAGGTCGTTAAGCGGGTCAGTGCTCCAAGCGAGGGCCATTTCATTGGCACGTACGAGCCGCTTGCGATGGCGAGCGAGCAAGCTTGATAGAGAGCGGCTCCAGGGATGACGCGATACCAGCCAGTTTTCCGGGTAGAATCCGCCGAACGGCAAATAAAGGTTGTCGGTGATGAAGCGGTAGCCGCTCACCGTTTGCGTGGACAGACTGTAACAAACTGAAATCGCTCCATTTGGCTGAGGTAAGAAAGTGATTTGTAGGCGTACCTGAGATGCTTGGTCCTGGTAAATGGAAACACGCAGATAAACCCCCGGAGCGATTTCCGCGCGCAAAGCCTGCACATGTCGGAATGATTGACCGCGCAGCCAATCGCGAATTTTTAGGAAGCGTGGATTGGTCGGCCATTCTTCCCCAGAGCTATTGATCGTGAAGCGTGGGAATAGTGGCAACGGGCTTACACTCAGCGCGTGAATCGCGAGCCAGTTGTAGAGTGTCTCGCAAAGAAACCAGAGAAGAAAAAATGCAGCAGCCAGTATCCAAAACGGCCGGTCGATCCATTCAAAATCAACAGTTACTTTCGCGCCAAGCAGTGCGAAGACGATCCAACGCAGCCAGCGGTTAAAAATAGAGATTACAGGCGAGGCGTAGCGTTGGTTCAGTTGGAAAAGGACCAACGAAATCACCATGCCAAAAAACAAAAAATAAGTGGGTTGCATCGACGAAGCACAGCCGCTCGGTCTTGAGACTTGGCAAACTGTTATCTAAGGACAATCAAAACAAGCAATTAGCTTAAGCGCACGGGCATGATCACACAGATGAAGCTTTCCAGGGTTTTGAATACGCCGGGGCTGACTTCATCTTTCACTTCGAAAAAGACCTCGTCCTTCGTAAGCGCGCGGAGCGGGTCCATGATGAACTGCGGATTAAACGCGACCTGAAGTTCAGGACCGCTGTAGGCGATGGCCATAGATTCATGGGCTTCGCCGAAATCGGGGCTCTGCGCGGTGATCTCGAGCAAGTTGCTGCTGAGCTTGACCTTCACAGAATTGGATTTTTCGTTGCAAACCAGCGCGGCGCGATGCACGCACTGGAGGAAGAGTTCACGCTCCAGTTTAATACGCTGGTGCGTCTCTTTGGGTATGACCTGGTTGTAGTTCGGGTAGTTACCTTCGACGACCTTGGAATAAAGATAAATGCTGTCGATCAAACCGCCGTTATCTTTGTCGGTATTGATTTGGAAGGCAGCGCGACGTTCATTGAACGAGATCTTAAGCTTTTCGCCCTTGTCGAGCATACGCACAAGTTCGCTCACGGTCTTAGCGGGCAAGATGATGCTGCCGGTGCTGGTCGCTGGAACTTCGATTTCTTTGCTAACGAGCGCAAGGCGGCGTCCGTCCGTTGCGACGAGCGATAGTTTGCCGTCTTTGAAGCTGAAATAAACGCCGTTGAGGATGTAGCGTGTCTCGTCGGTCGACTGCGCATACGACACGCTCTTGAGCATGGTTGTGAGCTCGGCTTGCTCGAGGGTGAATGATTTTTCGTCACCGAATTCTGGCAGCGGCGGAAATTCTTCTTTGCCGATACCCATGATCCGGAAATTCGATCCGCCCGAGGTAAGTTTGACTTGATGATTTGGTGACGCGTCGAGGGCGACATCAATATTGGGCAAATCTCGCACGATTGAAGCGAGGCGTTTAACAGGCAGCGTGACTGCACCGCTTTCCTTCACCTCGGCCTTGATTTTGCAACGAATGCCGAGATCGAGGTTGGTCGTGGTGAGCAGGATGAAATCTTTATCGGCCTCGATCAGGACATTGCTCAAAATCGGCATGGTGGCTTTGGAGCCAACAACATTGAGGACTTGGGCGAGTCCGTTGCTGAAATGATCGCGATTGATTTTAAATTTCATGGGTGGCTGGGGGAACGCGCGTGGTACGTAATTAACAAAGTCTAAATAGAACCTAATTCAATAATGAATGTTATCAGTATTCATATAGGCTGCGAAAAACTAGGATAACCGGATAACTCTCCTCTGAAAATTGGAAGAAAAATGATGTGAGTAAATCAAAGGTGGGGACCAATAACTATGGGGTTATGCACAGGGGCGAAATTGTTGGTCGGTTGTTGGATGGTTGCTCACACGGATTGCGGTGATGAAGGAGATTTGGGTTTGGGACGACGTCGCAGATGACGGATAAGGCCAAAAAAAATGTAGGCAAGAGAGGCGGTCAGCATGCCATATTCCTTAAAGCGTAACACGGTGGCAGCGATTACAACGTAGAGAATAAGAACAGTAAGGCGTGTCTTCGTGCGCAGGTCGATTTGTTTCCCGCTCGGGTAGAGGACCGTGCTCACCATCAAAACAGCAATTAAAACGAGAAGCGGCGGGAGCGCGAGTGTCCAACGTTGCAGGGATTTGTCGTGTTCAGCGAGGTTAAGCAAAAACAGCACGAGCGCGGCGACCGTTCCTGCGGCAGCTGGCACGGGCAGACCCACAAAATCTTTGTTAGAAGACTTATTTGGGTACTCCGGCCGATGCAGCAAAGGATGAGTGATGACGTTGAAGCGCGCGAGGCGTACTGCTGCACACAAAAGATAGATAAATCCCAATAGACCGCCGAGGGTAAGGAAGTTTTGATTTCCCTCCGAAGGTGGCAGGATCAAGAAGTACACCATCAAGGCTGGCGCGAGACCGAAGGAGACGACGTCCGCGAGTGAGTCGAACTCGGCTCCGAAGAGCGATTCACGCCCACCCATGCGCGCCAAGCGGCCATCAAGCGCATCACAGGCCATGGCGGCGAAAATGTACCAGACGGCCTCTTTGTAGAGCGCTATGGCCTCGTGAGGGATGCTAGCTTGTTCCAAAGCCCCACGCACGATGAACGCCGCTTCAATACATTTCAGGCACGCGAAAAATCCGCAGAACAAATTTCCTGCCGTCATCAAGTTCGGCAGAAAATAAATGCGTGCCGCGTTGGCGACCGTGTAAGGATCCCCCCGATCTTTATCGGCCAAGTGGGGAGCGTCTTCTTGCGTCATGGCGTCACTTACTTGGTCAAGGTTTCCAGGTATTTCCAAAATTTGGAATGTTGTTCAACGAGCTGCTCCTCTGTGACGGGCAATTTATTGCGCAGTAGAAAATCCTCGAGCGAATTTTTATGAAGAATGTAAATTGTATGCAGCGTCTCGCCAGTGACTTCAAAATAGAAACGAAACTCGCCCGCTCGCAGCCGGTAGAGTGTATGACCGGCCCGGTTGAAACGACCGAGTGGCTCGCGCGGGTTCGCGAGATCGGTCGGCTTCAAGTTGCTGATCGGTTCAACAACTTCGAGCTGAGCCAGCTTGTCGAGCTTGTTAAGCTCACGCATGCTTTGTTCGGAAAAGGTGACTTGATACATGGGCCGGGGCTGCGGGTTTTAACGGCGTTGCTACGATGGAAAAACAGAAGTCCTAGGACAAGCGACGTTTTTCGTCCGAAAATCGACCAAGCGGCGCCATCGTATACCAGCTCATCAGCAAAAATGCTCCCCAAAGGACACAACAACGCGGCTGTTTTCTGGGGTGTTTCAGTTGTGGATTGATTGACCCGCGCGTCGCGGCAACATCCGTTATGATTGTATAATGAACAAGCGGCCTCCTTTCGTTCCTGAGCAAAAGCACTAAAACGGTCTATCTTGCTTGCCCAATGTCGGTCATAAACGCGATTTTGAAGTTCTGCTGCTCGGCGGTGGTCTGCTTGTCGCTGGCCCCGGACACTCTTTCCGCATCAGAAAAAAACTTAGGTAAAACAAACACCAGCGAACCGATCGAAATCGACATTCCGGTCCAAAGCCAGGCCTACGGCAGCGCGTTTTTCTTGGAAACCGCACGGATGTTTGAAAAACTTCGGCCCGACGTACGCGTTAACCTAACTGGCAACGCCCGCGTTCACGAAAAGATGCGCATTCGCGTCATGGCAGGCGATCTGCCCGACGCCACCGACGCCGATCTACTCTATGGCAAACTGATCGACGCGGACCAGATTCTTGATCTCGCGCCCTATCTCGATGGACCCGCTTGGGACGGACCGGATCGTTGGCGTGATCGCTTTTTGCCGGGCGTACTCAATCGCTGGCAGCGAGGCGACCACATTTATAGCGTACCCTTTGCCCATAGTGTTTGGGCGATCTTTTATAATAAAGAAATGTTCGCCGAACACGGCTGGGAGCTCCCGCGAACGTGGGATGAATTTTTCGAACTCTGCGAAAAAATCAAAGCTGAGGGCATCGCACCGCTCACGTTGCCTGGCGTGTACATGCGCTACGGTGATTCGTTTCTGCGGGCTGCCTATTTCAATCTTGTCGGCCCTGAGGGCTACCGCGCTTACAACGAACTCGTGCCCGGCACGCGCAGCGACCCGCGTTTTGTCCGCGCTGCCGAAGTGCTTCAGCGAGTGGCGGAAAATTACATGTTAAAAGGCTGGGAGGGCATGACCCACACCGCGGCCGAGCAGGCCTTCCTCGAAGGAAAATCTGCGATGACTGTCGCTGGCTCATGGTTTGGCAGCGAAGTGCGCGGAAAAATCCCGCCGGGTTTTTCCATTGGCGCGATAAATTTCCCTGTTTTTCGCGACGGTATCAGTCACCCTGATACACTCCAGGTGCAGAGTAGTTATTATTTCGTTTTCAAAAAAAGCGATCCGGCCCACGAACACGCCACAGTGGATTTTCTGCGTTTTATGATGTCGCAAGAACGTACGAGCACGTTCGCGAGAACACAGGATGCGACGGCCGCAGTCTACGGCGCGCAACGCTCAGATTTTTCCGATGCGATGCGGGACATCGCGAGTTTGATCAACAAATCGCCGGCCTCGTACGATGCCGGGCGTCCGACAACGGCCGCCTTGCTCGCGTTGATGGAACAATCGATGAATGACCTGCGCCAGCAGCTCATGACTGGCCGAATAACCCCGCGAGCATTTGCGGAAGGCCTTGAAGCTGCAGCCCAGGCCGAGCGCATTCGCGACCAGAACCCAACCAGTGTAAAGGATAAACACCACTGGAAACCAGTGATATTACTGCTTGTGTTAGCTCTGTCGGTCGGTTGGTTGAGCTGGGAAGCAATGCGCCGAGGTTGGGCGCGGCGTCGAGAGGGTGGGGGAGCTTCCCGAGCAGAAGGGCATCTTGGAAAACTGCGTTTGCCGGTGGCGAGCGGCTTTGTAGGTCCGGCCTTGGTTTTGTTTAGCTTGCTAGTAATATTGCCTGGACTACAGGCACTGGTTTGGGCGTTCATGCGTTGGGACGGCATCGGTGGGCCGCGCACCGCGGTCGGACTGTTCAATTTCAAATGGCTGCTGTTGGAAAGCGACACGTTTTGGTACGCGCTGCGAAATAATCTCTACATTATGATTGTTCCAACGCTCGTGGTGGTGCCGCTGTCGTTATTACTGGCGACGTTTATTCACCGCGGGGTTTTCGGGGCGAATTTTTTCCGTGCAGTTTTTCTTTTTCCCAATCTGCTTGGCGGCATTGCGGCGACATTGCTGTGGATGAACGCCTACGATCCGCATGGTGGGTTGGTGAACGCTGCGCTCGTGAAAATCGGAGGCTGGCTGCATAACGACTGGTTGAGTTCATTCGCGGCCTACCCCTGGCTTTCGCAAGACAACCTTTATCGTGCACTGATTCCAATCTACATCTGGATGGCGTGTGGTTTCAACCTCGTGCTTTATCTAGCCGCGATGCAGGGCATCGATCCTGAGCTTTACGAGGCAGCAGAGATCGATGGTGCTCCAGCGTGGCGGCAATTTTTCACCATCACATTGCCGCTTATTTGGGACGTGCTGGCGATTTCAGCGGTATTCATTGTCGTGGCTGGCTTGAATACCTTTGAGATGATTTGGCTGCTTACTTCCCAAGACCCAATCAGCCAGTCGCACGTATTGAGCACGCTCATGGTCGCGACCATGTTTAAGGAATTCGAGGTCGGCCGGGCTACGGCTGTGGCTGTGATTATGTTTGTACTGGTGCTAATCGGTTCGGCCGTAGTACTGCGTGTGATGCGGCGCCGCGATATCGTGCGGGATTGAAAAGCGTGTAAACTACACCACGCGTGCTTGCGAACGGGGCATCGTTTGGCTCAACTCCCTTTTTATTTATGGCACAAACTAAACCCCAGGAACTCACTCCGCTAAACGCGCGGCCTGATTTTATTCCATCGGCGATCACCGGTTGGGTCGGTGTTGTTGGTTTCGTCATTGGTGTGGTTTGGCTCAATCGTTCGGGTCCACTGTATTTACTCTCCCGATACTGGGAAGCATTGATCCTAATGGGATTCACTTCTTTGCCGATGATCGCATGCGACGCGCTGCTGCTTTCCAGCCAAAGTCTAGGAGGGGCCATCGACGGAGTTACGAAGCAACGCGACTACTCGATCGAACGCACGGTGATAAAACTGTTCGGATTGTTAGCCACGATCGGGCTATTGGCGTTGCTCTATTGGGTATTTCCCGAGTACAATCCGAATCAAGACGTAGGAAAACCGCCAATCGAGAGTTTCTACTACAACTTTTTCATGCTCTGCTGGAAGGCGGGACCCTATGTGTTAGGCGTGTGCGCGATTTACTTCTTTTTTGTCGATGCGCGTTTGGACGACCCGCATGATGGTTATTGGAATTTTGGACGCGTAGTGATGCTTGATTTCAAAGGAGTTAATTGGGTGAAGGTCCGCAACCATCTGCGGACTTGGGCAGTGAAGGGTTTTTTCATGCCGCTCATGTTCACTTTTGTGTGCAGCAACCTTCCAGGTCTCCATTGGCATGACCAGGAATCACAAGCTTGGCTAAATCTTGTCCATACCGATGGTGAGACTGCAGCGCAGGGTTTTCTCACACTGCATCACTATCTGCACAATTTTTTGTTTTCCATCGACCTCGCTTTTGTGGCCTGCGGCTACGTTCTCACGCTACGTTGGGTGCAGTCGCACGTACGTTCAGCGGAGCCGACAGCACTCGGTTGGACCGCTGCGCTGATCTGCTACCAGCCATTCTGGACGCCGGTGGGGAATTTGTACCTAGGGTACTGGTCGGATGGTGATTGGGTGTCAAAATTGCTCCATTTCAACCAACCACTGTTTTATTTGTGTGGTTTCGGAATCTTGTTTTTCGAGACGCTCTTTGTCTGGGCTACGATCGCGTTTGGCCTACGTTTTTCCAACCTTACGCACCGCGGCATTGTGACTGGCGGCCCCTATTATTTTACCAAGCATCCGGCCTATATCACAAAAATCTGCGCTTTTTTTCTCATTTCGCTGCCTTTTGTCGACGGGCGCACCACTTTGCTAACAGAGCTCAACCTGGGGCTAACAAAGATCCCTATTTCGACGCAAGGGCTTCGAAATATGTTTATGTTAGCTGGTTTGGCATTCGTGTACTGGGTGCGGGCAAAAACTGAAGAGCGGCACCTTGCTAGCATCGATCCAGCATATTCGATTTATACCGAACAAGTCCGTGCACGCCATCGCCGCTGGTTGCGGCTAAAATTTACGCGCAAGGAATAACTTCGGCGGAAGAATCCGGTAGTTTGGAATCCGGCACGGCTGTCTCACCTTCAAGAAGGATGTTAACAACGTCCTTTGCTGTGTAAGAATCAGAATTTGGTTTGAGAAAACGAGCGACATTGGAGACCTCGTTGCCGGCGGTCATAATCGGTGGTTCGGTGGTGCCGTCAGACCGTACCTGGGCAAGGCCAGCTGTAGCCATTAATCCATTACAAATACATTTACGGCCCGCGGTTTCGTTGTCAGCGCCGCCTTTGTTCATGTAGTCAGCCTGTGGTTCGCTGGGGCATCGGTAACCCGCGCTGCCATCAGTCTTATGATAGAGATGGCGGAGGTAGCCCATGTCGCAGATGCGTGTACGACTTTCGTAAGTGTCTTTTTCCGAAAGAGTGGTGGGCACCTGTATGACCTTGAACGGAAAACCTGTGGGTGAGGCGAATGGATCGGTAAATACCCGGGCTTGTCCATTGCGACTGAGTTCTACTACGCGGCGTTTGAGAGTAGCGTCGATGCCGGACTCATGGCAGAAGGCAAACGCGGTCCCGGCTTGAATTCCGGCGGCACCAAGCGCGAGGGCTTCGGCCAATTTGCCTGGCGCGCCGAACGATCCTGCAAGCCAGAACGGCAGGCCGATCGCGCGAATTTTTTCCACGTCAGGTACATCACGTGGGCCGTAGAGTGGTTCACCTGCCGGAGTGAGTTGGAGTGGCCCGCGTGGTGGTGCATTGTGCCCACCGGCTGTGTCCATCTCGACAACGAAGCCATCGACTCGGCCGCTTGATTTTTTAGCTAACGTAAGCGCCAGCGTTGCGGAACCGACGATGGCGAAGAAATAGGGACGCTTGAGGACGATGTTGTTGCCCTTGAGAAAAGGCGCCGGGTCGAAATGTTGAATAAACGCTTCACCCGTAGCATCACTCACCGCGTCTATTTTGAGTTCAACAGGTTGTCTTTCAGCAAGTCGGTCGAGCACACCTGGAATCGCTCGGGGAATACCTGCGCCCATCAACACGTAATCTACACCGGCCAACATGGCGCCAAACAGGGAGGGAAGCGTCGTAACCTGGATTTTTTCCAGAAGATTTAGGCCGACCACGCCTGAATGACCTTCTTTCGCGAGGAAGATCTCCACAAAATTTGCTGCAACCGTAAGTTCTACAAACGCTTGGCTGGAACTGAGCGACGGCATGGCTATGCCCTTGAAGGGTGCATTCGACTTTTTACCTCCCGGAATAAAATAACTCTGGATAATACGGGCACCAACATCAGCAAATGGCAGATGCTCAAGGGCATGGCGCATCTTTCCGTCAGCGTCGCCAAGTTGAAGCCGACGCGCGAGAACATGGGCAAGCGCGGTGCCGGAGACGGTACCTAGTTGGTCTTGCTGAGAAACTGCGCGTGCAAGGGCCCAGCCGGAAACGGCTACGCCCATGCCGCCCTGGATGATCCGAGGATGTGCCATGGTTTGGGGACCCCTCAGAAAGGAGGGGGACTCGCGGCCGGATGCTCGGGAACTGCCAAACCAGATGGGCTTTAACCGCTGGCGAAGAAGGTCCGTCGGAAACCGACACGTCTCCAGAGTGATGGCGTAGCAGGCAGATGGGAAGAACTTTTACCGGGAATCTTTAGCATGAATGGATCACCCTACGAACAGGCGGTGGGACTCGCTGATGGCGGTGGACTTAGCGGCGAAATTACGAACGTCAGGCGGCCCTCGGGGCGGCCCTTTTTAATCCGGATCGATTTTGTATCTTTGACTGGTTGGGCAAATCGGCGGGAAAGATGGGCGGCGTGAGACCGTGATCCTCAAGAGTTTTGCGCGAAACTGTAGAGCCGACGGGATGTCGACCGACTGGTACGAGCAAATTATAGAGCTCAATCGGAGGCAGATGCTTAAAGCCGGGCTGAAGACCTAAATATACGGCAGGTGTGTTCATGATCTATTATCTATTGCTGGAAAAAGTGCAGATAAGTGCGCCCTAAGTTCCAGGCGCGTTTAGAAGGCGCGCCGTAATCGGCGCGCCTTTTTAGTTCACTCCGCAAACATCGATTGCAGGTCGGCGGTAGCCCTCGTTGGCTGGCTTGCTGCGATCAGCAATTTCTGAAGGAGCTCGTCTTTTAGCCGAAACGCCGGAGCGGGCTCTTTTTGAACCAACGCGGTGGTCGGAAACAAAGCGCGTGCGACGGCCTCAGGTGAGCGAGGGTCCTGAACACGAGCCACGGCTGCGTCTGCAAGAGTCGTATCGCTGATTTGCGAAATTTGCGCCAGCACGGATTTGCTTTCAGGAGTTGGCGAGAGATCTATTTTCCCGGTGAATACCGGCAGATAATTACGCTCAGCTGCGGTTAGGCAGAGTTGCGCGTGAGCAATATTCGCGACGCAAAATGCGATCGCGAGTGCGACGGGGTAGTTAGGGAATTTCCGTCGGATGATAGGCATGGTGATTAAAAACTGACAGAGCCTGTCATGCAGGCCTCGTGCCGGTTGCTATGAGACTAGTAAATGCGAACTCATGAAGCTCAACCGCAGGGGCTTAAAGTGAATGTTTTAACCTGTATTAGTAGAACTCAGCATTGCGCCTCAGGAGGTAAGAGCCTTCTATTCAAATGTGCGTAGTCAGCGTTTCACACTTTCTCGCAGCATCGTCTTCATGGTGCTCGCAGGTTACCTTCTGTGGGTCGTTTACCCGATGCTTTGGGTGGCTTACTCGTCGCTTAAGCCCGATGACGCGATTTTCCGCGACGCTTTTGCTCTGCCGGCGATGGACGCGCTGCAATGGGAAAACTATCGGCAGGCGTGGCGTGAAGCTCACTTTGGAGAATATTTTCTAAACAGCGTTTTAGTGACGAGCGTATCCGTAACCGCAATACTGCTGCTGGGTTCGATGACGGCTTATGCGTTAAGCCGTTTTTATCATCCGCTGGGCAGTCTGCTTTACGGACTTTTTCTGGCGGGCCTGATGATTCCGGTGCAGCTGAGCATCGTGCCTTTGTTTTTCGAGCTGCGTGCGGTTGGGCTCCTCAACTCTAAACTTGGGCTCATCCTGGTTTACACAGCCAACGGCCTGCCCTTCGCGATTTTCATTCTCGCAGGATTTTTCCGCGCCCTACCGCGTTCGCTTTACGAAGCGGCGGTGGTGGATGGTTGTGGAGAAGCTTCGGCGTTTTGGCGCGTGATGTTGCCGCTGGCTCGACCGGGCCTGATCACGGTGGCAATTTTCCAGTTCATCGGAATTTGGAAGGAGTATTTCTTTGCATTTATGTTCACCTCAGGCGCGCCCAACGAAAGCGTACGGACACTGCCGCTCGGGCTGGGCAATCTCTCGGTCGCTGCACAATATCACACCGACTATGGCATGCTTTTTGCCGGTATCGTAATGGTTACACTTCCGATTTTGCTCGTGTACCTGCTCCTGCAAAAACATCTCGTTAAGGGTATTACGGCGGGCGCATTGAAAGGCTGACGAGGAAGTTGCAAAAGACCGTGGTGAGGAATTCCGGACCACGCCACGTGGCTATCGCGCAGGGCCGTGCGGTTTAAGGAGCATCCGGTAAGTTTGCCGCGGGAGGAGACGTAGTATCAGGCGAATGGTTTGTATGTTGGCCACTAACGGTTTGCCACACGATGGCGAGAAGTAGGCCGGCCACCATGATCAGCATCGCGAAGAACGAAACGACTGATGAGGGTTTACGTGTTTTTCGCTGTCTACGCTTGCCTCGTCGTGAAGCAATATAGCCTTCGATTTTTTCGGTCAGTCGCTCGGGTCCATTTGCCCAAACGCTGTGGCTATCGCGGTCCCAGTTTACCACGACGCCATTTTCTAACCAGATTTGGACGCTGCGACTGGGATCGCTGATATCGCTTGTGACGTCGACGATTTGATAGCCGGCGCGCTTTATCTCGCTGGCGAGAGTTTGAGGTCCTCTATGAAATGTAATGGCCATAATCTCCTTTCTGTTTCGGAAGCGGCCTCGAAGGTCTATTCGTGCGAGCTGAGACGCTGGACGGGAAAACGATAGAGGTGCCTATCGCCTTGACCCGCGCGCCGGTTCTTTGAGCGTGGGACTTATTCCGGTAATGCCATAATAAATTTGTAGCGCGGTCGTCATTGGCTGCCCCAGTGCGAGCATTTCGCAGGCCAGTCTTCCCTGGGTGGCGAAAGCCACGGTGATCTAGCGACGCTTGTTTACTTCCCAACAATTCTCAGGGATAAGTAACGACGCACTCGGGGAAACGAACATTCCGAAGGCGAGTTAACCCTACCGAAAGGAAACCCTACCATGGGCGATAGATCTCCGAAATCCGTACAGAAAAACGCGTCGCAAAAGCAGTCAAAGAATGACGAGGTGAGTAAAAAGAAGCAGCAGCTGATCAACTCGCAACAGGCGACAAAAGCGAAAGCGGCTGCGAACAAAAAGAAGTGAGCCGCCACGAAGCGTGCGTGATACTACGCGTCGCGAATTTCCGCCATGTGATGTGCAGCATCCTTGGCGGTTTTTATTTGGGTGGGGTCCAAAACCGAAGGGCTCGTTCCAACTTGATTGGATGCAGGAGCCTGCTGGCGGGGAAGTGAACTCAAATCGCCTGCAAGCAGGCTCCTACTCGTCGGCGGAAAAGGGCATGTCGTCAGGTGGCCAATCTACTTTGCGAGCTCACGAGGGAGTTACCCGTGCTGAGAGCATAGGGCGAAAAGTGTGGCGATAGGATCAAGTTAGGTAAAGTTCAAAAGCCAGAAAAATACCCGCCATGATGAGGCCTGTGTGTTCGAGGAAGGCGTGAAACGCGATGCTGTTGACGATGAACGGCGCGAACAGCGCAAGCGCCAAAGGCACAAAGCGGTTAGCCAGCAAAAGCGTCCCGACGGTGAGCAGCGTAATAGCAATCAACTGCATCATATAGCCGGTATTGACGAGGGCACCGGCGAACGCCATCGCCCCGGCGGGCAACGGTGTCGATGGAGGTGGGATGAAGTTGAGAAAACCATTGAGGCCAAAGATGAATAGCGGCAGTCCCATTAACACACGGGCGATCGCGGGGAAAAAGCGCGTGAGCGGTTTTTTGTTGGTGGTATTATAAGTTTCGGTCTTGGCGGACGTATTCATAATTGTTGTGATTAGTTTTTTGTTACGAGAGCCACGAGCCGGTCGATGCTTTCGCCCCAACCTTGATGAAAGCCCATCTGTTCGTGTTTTAGGCGGTTTTCGACGGTCCAGTGAAGTGCGCGTGCGGTGTACTTCGTTTTGCCTCCAGAAAGTGGTTCGAAAGTGGTGATGGCCGTGAAAAATATGTCAGTCGTTGGCTCCCAACCCGCATCATAGGCGTCGGTAAAGACGATGCGCTCGGGTGCGACGACTTCGAGAAAGACGCCCTTTGTTGGATACTCGGTTCCATCGGGTGCGCGCATCACGGTGCGAAAAATGCCACCCGGGCGGAGATCCATCTCGCAAACAGGCGTGGTCATGCCGTGGGGGCCCCACCATTGTGACAGTTGCGTGGTCCAGGCTTTAAAAATGCGCTCGCGTGGTGCGTTGATAATGCGAGTGATAACGAGTTCGCGTTCTGACAATGCTGCAGGGCTGACGATTTCCGGTTTCATATTGGGTTCAGATTATAGGTGAGGTGTTGATCCATGTTTTGGCTTCAATCACTCAACGGATGACCCCTCTTGTTTCGGACAGGTTGAAATAGTCCCGAATACTGCGGACGAAAAAATCCCAAAAAGCCGCGGCGTTTTGTCTGTTTTGGGATATGCTTGTTCGTCGCTATCAGTAACTGCCATAGGGCACGCAAATCACCGATCTCAACTATGCAAACCGATAAAACTCCTTACATGCTGCTCTTTAGAAACACCGGGCCGGAAATTTATAACGGACTTTCGCCTGAACAGCGCCAGCAACTCGTCGCACGTTGGAACACGTGGTTCGACGGCTTGTTGGCACAGGGCAAAGCAGTTGAAGGCCAGCCTTTGGAAATCGAAACCCGCGTGGTTTCAGGTCCGGGCGGAGCACGCATCACCGACGGGCCGTTCCCCGAAGCGAAAGAAGCAGTGGGTGGCTACGTGAAGCTGATGGTCGAAAGTCTGGAAGAGGCCACGGAAATTGCCCAGCGGCACCCGGGACTCGCTTACGGTCTCATCGTGGAGATTCGAGAAATGACACCGCATTGCCATTTGGGCGTTAACACTCGGCCAGCCATAGCGGCCGAAACAGCGGTACGTTGATTTAAAGTGACCGTTAACGAACTACAGGATAAATCTAACGATCTCCAGCCATCGGGGTTGGTAGAGCATTTTTTTCGGCACGAGACCGGGCGTTTGCACGGAGCGCTGGTTCGTTTGCTTGGCGTGCACAATCTCGCATTGGCGGAAGACGTGGCGCAAGAAGCGATGTTGCGCGCGCTTCGCGTATGGTCGATGGGCGGCGTGCCAGCAAATCCGTCAGCTTGGATCACTCAGGTGGCCATGAATCTTGGCCGGGACGCGCTACGCCATCAGCGTATGTCTACGGCGAAAGAACCGGCAATTATCACACATTTGGATCAGATGCGTGCGACGCCCGCGGTGGCCTGGGAAGCGGCGCACGAGATTAGGGACGACGCGTTGCGGTTGATGTTTGTATGTTGCCATCCGTCGATCGCACCGGACGCGCAGGCCATTCTGGCGTTGAAGATCTTGTGCGGGTTTAGCACGGGGGAGATCGCCCAAGCGTTCCTCAGCAGCGAAGCCGCGATCGAAAAGCAGATCACACGAACTAAACAAAAGATTCAAGAGACGGAGATCGGTTTTGAAATTCCTGAAAACGAGGACCTGGCTCCGCGGCTTGATGGCGTGCTGGCGACGCTCTATCTTCTTTTCAACGAAGGTTACAAAGCATCTTCGGGTGATCGCTTGTTGAAAGAGGAACTATGCCAAGAAGCGATTCGACTGGCTTCACTCCTCATCAATCATTCAGTAGGGCGGACGCCACGCAGCCACGCGCTGCTCGCGCTTATGTTGATGACCTCCGCGCGGTTTCCCTCGCGGCTCGACAAACAGGGCGAGTTGATCCGCTTGCATGATCAAGATCGCTCGAAATGGGATCATGCGTTGATCGAACGCGGGCTTAACCACCTGGTCGAGGCCGCAGAAGGCAGCCAGCTCAGTGAATATCATCTGCAGGCAGGCATCGCGGCTTGCCACTGTGTCGCGCCAGATTACCGGTCGACTGATTGGGGAAGAATTTTACGGCATTACGATGAACTTAACCGGATCAAACCGTCGCCTATCGTGGCGCTTAATCGGGCGGTTGCGGTCGCGAATATTCACGGACCGCAGGCAGGTCTCGATGCTATCGCGGAGATCCCACAACGAGATCGGCTGGAATCGCGTCATCTGTTCCACGCGGTGGTGGGTGAGTTGCACTGGCGATTGAAAAACGATCGGGCTGCCGCCGAAAGTTTCCGCCGTGCGCTTGAGCTTGCGCAGGTCGGCCCCGAGCAGATGCACCTCATGCATATGCTCGAACGCTCGACTGAGGGTGCACGGGTTTTGGGCTAACGCACTATCCGTAGATTAGGCCAATTATTTGGTTTCTGTGATCCCAGCTGGGCAGCGTTGGAGCGCTCTGACGAGATCCTGCATGCGGGTTGGTTTGGTGATATAGTCGTTCATGCCGGCCTCCATACAAGTTTCGCGATCGCCGATCATGGCATTAGCGGTCATGGCGATAATCCATTGCGAAGCGAGACGCGAGTGTTGGCGGATGCGGCGTGTGGCTTCATAGCCGTCCATCTCGGGCATTTGGCAATCCATGAGGACGACGTCGAAGTCGTTTTTTTCGAGCGTGGATAACACTTCAAGGCCATTGGCGGCGACTTCAGTCTTGTGGCCGAGCTTGGATAACTGACGCGTAGTCACGCGTTGATTAACAATATTGTCTTCCGCGACGAGGATGCGGAGTTGGCGGCTAACGGGTTGTACAACTGAAGAGTTTGTGTCGATTGTGGCTGGATCTGGAGAAGCCGAAGCTTGACCGGGCTTCATAGCCTTAAGCATGGCGTGTTGTAGCTCGGATCGACGAATGGGTGTTGAAAGCGCGCACAGGATTCCCGCGGCAGCTAAATCCTCCTTGGAAAATTGTTGTTCGAGCGAAGTGAGCAGCACCATGAGCACGGCATGGTGAGTGGGTTGTTGACGTAGTTGTGGTGCAAGTTCGATTCCGTTTATTTCCTCTAGATGATGGTTAATG
>Ga0302323_100001496_pt1 | contig 19031 bp, 21 predicted proteins | sample Fen_T0_3_FD_201950 | JGI IMG/M metagenome (GOLD analysis project Ga0302323, IMG submission 201950) | Peat permafrost microbial communities from Stordalen Mire near Abisko, Sweden - Fen_T0_3 | ecosystem: Environmental > Terrestrial > Soil > Wetlands > Permafrost | place: Sweden: Abisko... | reverse complement strand
CCACTCCTTGCGCCGCGAGACGGTCGCGGCACTCAGCCGACTGGACCAGCAGACGCGGGAGCGAGCCTGAGGGCGAGGCGTCGCTGTGCGCCGGCACGGCTGCGGGCTTGTGGCCCTGGTAACGAGTCTGTCCGTGTCGCGGCGACGCGGCCTCGGACGTGTGCACGATACGCTCAAGAGCTTCGGATTTGCTTCGGTACGAATCACCTACGTCAGCGCCGAAAGTTGCGTGGTCCTGGCGCGCGTGCCCTCGGACGAATCGCCCACTCGCGGGCACGGAATCGAGACGACCGGCGCCCGATTCGGCCGCCGCTGTCCTGCGGGGTGGTTTGTGGCGCGCCCGACCGTCGGACCGCGATACCGTGCGGGGCGACAGGCGCCGTTCCGGGCGTGTCGAGACTTCGCCGGAGGACCGTTTTGGACCTGAACGTCGTTCTGCCCCTGTGCTCGTCGGTGCTGAGCTTCGTCTTCTTCGCGCTGCTGCTGGACCAGTGGCGTGAGAAGCGCCGCTCGTACCAGGCGGTTTGGGCGATCGGGATGCTCTGGTACGCGATCTCCGCCGGGACCGAGTTTCTCGGCGGCGCCTTCGGCTGGTCGGAGCCGCTCTATCGGACGTGGTATCTCATCGGCGCGATCTGGGTCGCGGGCTGGCTCGGCCTCGGAACGGTGCTGCTGCTCGGCCGGACCCGTTTCGGCTACGCGTTTGCCGGCTCGCTGTTCCTGGCCGGCCTGTTCACGGCGCTGACCGAGGCCAGGTATCACTACTCGGGCAGCGGCGCCGCCCCACTCCTCTACTTCGGGATAGCCGCGAGCCTTGCCGTCGCCATCGCCGTGGACACGTTCCGCGGCGGCTCGACGTGGTCGCGATTGGCGGCCGGGGCGATGGTCGCCGGCACCGTGGCATCGGCCGTCATGATGGCCACGGTGTCGCTCCCGGCCCCGGGCTGGATCGTCGATCCCACCACGCACATCCCCACCGGCGACCTGTTCCCGGGCTATGTGCGTCTGCTGACGCCGTTCTTCAACATCACCGGCGCCTTCGCCCTGGTCCTCGGCGGCGTATACAGCACCTACATCTTCATGCCCAAGCGGCGCCTCATCCGCTACTCGCTCGACCGTGGTCAGACATCGGCCCGGTATCTCGGGAACGTTCTGGTGGCACCGGTGGCGATCGCGGTCAACCTCATCGTCTCTCTTCCGGAGGCGCTGGCGGCCCTGGTCACCGGCAGGCTCCACAGCCGCGTGCCCGCCACATTGCTCATCGCCGTCGGAGGCCTCATCCCGGCGATCACGAGCGGCATGAACCGCTTCGGCGCGACGAGCGGATTCTTCGTCGGGGAGCTCATGGGCGTGGTCTTCCTGTTCGCCGGCTTCCTCGTCTCGATCGAGGTCTTCCGCGAGATCAGGGTCCCGTTCACGACCATCGTCCTGCGGTCGAGGAAGCAGGAAGAAGCCGCCTGAGGCCGGCGAGGCCGGGCCCTACCAGGGTCGGAGCGGCCTCAGGAAATCCACGATCAAGGCGTTCAGCCGGGCGGGCTGCTCCATGCCGACCATGTGGGCGACATCCGGCCAGACCACGGCATGTGCATCCGGGGCGGCCTCCAAGAGATGCAGGGCCGTCTGGACCACGTCCGACACGTCCAGCTGGCCGGCGACCGCCAGAACGGGGCAGCGCAAATCGCCGAGCCGCTCCGCGGCGGGCGGCTCCAGCCGGATGGGACGGCCCTGAACGCGGCCGGGCTCGGCCAGGGGACGGCACATCTCCCGCACCGTTCGGCGTATCGAAGCGTCGACACGGTCGGGCGGCTGGCCGGGGCCGTCTACCCAGAGGCTGATCGTCAGGTCGGCGACTTCGTCGAGGTTTGGCGCCGGCGCCGCCATGATCTGGGCCGCGCGATGGAAGATTTCCAGCTCCTGGGGCGTGGGCGTGCCGTCGAAACCACCGAGGCTCGCCCCAACGCCGACGACGGCTACGACTCGATCCGGAAACTCGATGGCGGTATCGAATGAGATCACGCCACCGCGGCTGTTGCCCACGAGCGCGGCCCGCTCGATCCCGAGCGCGTCCATCACCGCGATCAGGTCCGCCCTGTTGCTGAAGTCAACATCGTCGGTCGTCGTCTGCCCGAAGCCGCGATAGTCGTAGCGAACGACGCGGAAGCCGGCCGCGACGAGCCCCGGAACCATGGCGTCCCAGGCGCGGTGATCGACGATGGCGGCGTGAAGCAGCACGATCGGCGGTCCCTCGCCTTCGCCGGCGACGAACAGACGCCCGCCCGGAACTTCAACGAACTGGTCCATATGTCGAGCATATCCGGCCCGAACCCGCGACGGAGGAGTGTTGCCGTCAAGAACGGGCGTGGCCGCGAACGGCCGATGCCCGCGCGCACCACAGCCGCCGAATCAGACGAGCACGCGGCCCTCGAATCGGGCCACGTCCGCCGCTTCGGCCGCGAGGGCTGCCTCCGCGTCGGCGTCGAGAGGGACGAACGGGTTGATCCTGACGGCGACTCGATCCCGTTCGCGGCGCGGGCTCCAGGTCGCGGCCGCGGAGCCGTCCACGGTCGCCATCGCCCGGAACAAGCCGCCGCCCGGCGGTATGACATGCGGCTCGTGGTCCCGCGCGAGGAACGGTTCCCGCGCCGTCCAGCCGAGCAAGCAAGGGTCGAAGCTCGGAAGTAGCCGGGGCGGCAATGGCTCCCTGCTCCAGCGGGCCTCGAGCTCGAACGCCGAGGGCTTGCGGTCGGCCAGATCCACCAGCCCGCCGTCGAGTTCGACCAGCTCTCCGGCAACCAGCCGGAGACCCGAGCGAGCGTCGCGCAACGGCAAACCCGCCCATTTCGCCAGGTCGGCGGCGGTGGCCGGGCCGTGGCTGCGCAGGTAGCGGCGGGCCAGCTCGGCCAGCGCGATTTCGCGCCGCTCGGCCGAAAGCTTCTCGGGCGAGCGTCCCAGCCACTCGCGGGTGTGCGCGAATGCGTGCTCGCCGGCGACCATGGGCCCCATCACGGCCAGCCCGCGGTTGACCGTGGCGAACAGGAGGTGGACCAGCCTCTGGCCCTCGGTCCCGATGCCGGCAGCCTCCAGCCGCGACCGGATTTGCGGGCGAGTAAGCGGACCGTCGGAGACGAGCGACCGTTCGATGCAGGCCACGCCGCGGTCCACATCGTCCGGGGAGATGCCGAGCTGCGCGAGGCGGCGCATGTTGGCGGTTGTCTGTGTCGGCGCCGTGAGCGCCCACAGCCACGGGTAGTCGTCGCTCCGGACCAGATGCAGCGTGCCGCGGTTGAGCCACGCCACCAGGAGCGATCTATCGTCGGTGAGGGCGCGGTCCACGTCGGCGGCGGTGATGCCTTCGACTCTGGCTCGCAACGCCAGCCGCCACGCGCTGCGGTCCTGGGCCTGGACGGCCAGCAACGTCCTTACGGCCGCGTCTGGGCCACCGCTGCTGCGCCGGTCGAGGAGCTGCGCGGCGGACCTCCGAACCAGCAGTATTCGCCTGGTGATCGCCGGTGAAGCCCTCATGGGGGCATCGTCGCACAACGCCCGGGTCCGGTCCCCCATCGGGTCGATATCCGGCCCGCGTCCCGGAGGCCGGGGCGCCGACAACCGGGACGCCGATAATGGGCTCATGAGCGACGACAACGACACCATCGACGAAACCGTCCCGGAGACCGCCCACCGCTACCCGGCCACCGAGTCCGACCAACTCGACGCGTTCGACATGCTCGTCCTCGCCGCGGTCGAGTCTCTACCGCCGGAATTCCGCGATCGTCTGGGAAGCGTGGCCATCGTCGTCGAGGACGAGGCCACGCCCGACGAACTCGCCTCGGTCGGCGCCGCGGGGTTGCTGGGGCTGTATACCGGCGTGCCCCGGACCGCGTGGGGCGCCGACGGCGCCGCGATGTCGAGCAAGATCACGATCTACCGGCTGCCGCATCTGCAGCAGTTCCGCACACCCGACGCCCTCGCGCGTGGCGTCGCCGAAACGGTTCGGCATGAGGTGGCGCATCACTTCGGTATCTCGGACGCCAGGCTGGACCAGCTCGCCCGCGAGAGCCACGGCCGGCGCGGGTTGTAGCGCGGCGACGCTAGCGCTTTTCGCCGGCCGCTCTGCGGGCCAGGGCGATCACGTCCTCCAATTGCCTCGCGGCCGCGGCGCGGTCCTCCGCGGACTCCGCCCGATGCCGGCTATCGCGCAGCTCGGCGGCGTCGCGCATCAGCCGGTGAATGTCGTCGTTGAGCCTTTCATCGGCGACGCGGATCGTCTTGGTCTCGGCAGCCGGGAACTCGGACGAGACGGCGGGAGCGGACGTGGCCGCTCCACTGCGCCTGGCCATCGCGGCTACTGGCCCGTCCGTGTCGTCTTGGCCGGGCAATAAGTGAGGCTCGCGTTCTTGCGCTGGGCCCACGTCTGGCCGGCGCGGGCGCGGCTCTTCAGCCAGCGCTTGCGGTCGCGCAGGTGGCTGCGCTGAACCCCGGCACCGCCCGTAAGGCGACCGTCCACGGTCGCCGCCGGAGCCGCGCGGAACGATGACTTGCTGCGATCCGGTTCGGACTTGGCGGGTGTCGGCGTCTGTGCCGCCGCGGTGTTTTCGGTCATAGGACATTCCTTTCTATGCCGATCGGGTCCCCGGTCGGCGCGGCGGTCGCGAGCGGATGGCCCGCCCGCCGAAGCTAGTTCTTGCTGTCGTTACGCCCGAAGCCCATTTCGCCGCGGACTGCGGCGGCGCCGTGGTTGCGCGACCATGTCGCGACCGCTGCATCGAGAGCGGCGGATTCGGGTCGTACGGAAAGCTTGTCGTCGGAGCTGCGCACGGTCGATCCGAGTTCGGCTATGACGCCACGGTACGTGGGCTTGTCGTTGGCCGAACGATCGACCGGCGGGAAAACGTCGAAGTAGCCTTCGCTGCTCACAACGATGAGCGCGTCGGCGGTACGGAAGCTTCTGCGAGCCAAGGGAATCCAATCTGCCGGGCGCTGCGGGTCACGGAATCGGGACCCGGCGCAGCAGGCGGACTCCACGGTGCGCTCGCGACGCCGTTTGGTCAAGCCGAACACCTCGCGGCGTGCTTGCAGGTGCATCGCAAGCGGCTCGCGGGATGAGCCGTCGTTGTGGAAAGGCCTGAAAGCGAGTACCGTGAAGGCGTTGCTGCAACTTGCGGCGGCGCTCCGCGTGGTCACCCTTCTTCTCGAACGGGCCGTGCGTCTGCCATTTGTTCGGGAAGAGAATACAGGGGTCAATTGTGACCACCGGTACCATCAAGAAGGTCGTAGCCGATCGTGGCTTCGGCTTCATCGCCGCGGAAGATGGCAAGGAATACTTCTTCCATCGTGGCGGCCTCCAGGCCCCCCTCGATTTCGATCGCCTGACCGGCGGGGAGCGCGTCTCCTTCGACATCGAGCAGAGCCCCAAGGGCCCGCGCGCCGTTCAGGTGTCCGCGGCCTAGTCCCGGAAGGCATTCGTGGCCCGGGGCACCAACAGGTTCCGGGCCACGCGAGCCCCGGTGCGGCGGCGTCAACGCCACACTCGGGTGGCCAATCTGACAGGAGTTACCTCATCTCGAGGACGGCCTTCGTTTCCACATACTCGCCCAGGCAGTGCGGGATCGCGACCTTCACCTACGACCTCGCGACCACTGTCGGCGAGCGTGAGATCGTTGCGATTCACCCTGTCGGCGAAGCGGGACCGTACCCGGCCGAGGTTCGCCATCGAATCCGGCGCGACTTCCAGGCCGACTATCCCTACGTTGCCCAGGCCCTGAACGACTGCGGCGTTGACGTCGTCAGCGTCCAGTACGGCGGCGGCATATGGGGCGGCGAGGACGGGATCTACATCCTCGACTTCGCCAGGGTCCTGAACGTCCCAATGGTCTTGACACTCCACGAGGTCCCGGCGACGCCGAGCCCGGCCCAGAAGTCGATCCTGATCGAATTGGTGGATCTGGCAGCCGCGACGATCGTGATGTCGCACTCAGCCGCTGCGACGATGGCCAGCGAGTACGGCATCGCCGCCGATCGCCTCGACATCGTGCCCCACGGCGTGCCGCACCTGCCCCAGGTCGCGGCCGACACGATCAAACCCCGCCTGGGACTGCAAGGCCGAGCCGTGATCCTGAGCTTCGGCCTTCTGGAGCCGGGCAAGGGTTGCGAAGCCGTGATCGATGCCATGCCCGCGGTAGTCGCGGCTGTGCCATCGGCCTGCTACGTCATCCTCGGCGCCACCGAGCCGAACCTGCAGCTCAGCGACGGCGGCGCATACCGGGCGAGCCTCGAGAAGAGGGTGACTGCGCTGGGAATGACCCAGAACGTCAAGTTCGTCGACCGTTTCGTCGGTCGCGTCGAGCTGGGCAACTGGCTCGAGGCCGCGGACGTGATTGCGACCCCATATCCGGACCTGGATCGGACCGAAGCCGCCACGCTGTCGTTCGCGATGGCCGCCGGCAAGCCGATCGTTTCCACGCCCTACGCCTACGCCCTCGAGATGCTCACCCCCGACCGCGGCCGGATCGTCCAGCCGGGCTCGCCGGAGGCGTTTGCCTCTCAATTCATCGAGCTCCTCAACGACCCGGACCTGCGCGCTTCGCTCGGCCGCAAAGCCTACGAAGTCAGCCGCAAGATGGTCTGGTGGGAGGTCGGAAGCCAGTACAGAGCGATCTTCGATCGGGCCACGACCCTGGCGTCCACACCCGTCGGCAGGTCGTCACGCAAATTCGCGGCCGTCATTGCATGAGCCATCCTCGATTGCGCCCTCTGGACGCAATTGGCAGGGTGGTAACATGAGTTTGTCAATCGCTGTTTCGGACACGCTGCAGCAGCGTCTGCCGTCGGCATGCCACGTGGGTGCCGGCACCTCATCACCGATCGCCTCGTGTGCGCCGGACCCAAACCGTCCCGCCCGACCCGCTCGGTCCCGCGCCAAGACGGCGCACTCAGGAGTAATGGTTTGACTTTCGAAGAACTCGGCCTATCGGCCGACCTTCTCGCCACAGTTGCGAGAGAGGGCTACACGGAGCCGACGCCCGTCCAAAGCGCGGCAATTCCCCTCATCCTGGCCGGACGCGACGTCCTTGCCGCAGCCCAGACCGGAACCGGCAAGACGGCCGCGTTCGTTCTGCCGGCACTGGAGCGCCTCCGAGGGCACGCCAACGGCGGCTTCTCGCCGGCCCGGCACCCCGTCCGAATGCTGATCCTGACGCCAACCCGCGAGCTCGCCGTCCAGGTCAGCGAGTCCGTCAAGACCTACAGCCGGGGCAGCGCCCTGCGCTCGACGGTCGTGTACGGCGGCACCCGCATCGACCCGGAGATCAAGGTCCTGTGGAAGGGCGTCGAGATCCTCGTCGCCACACCCGGTCGTCTGATGGACCATGTCGGCCAGAAGACCGTGAACCTCTCCCAGGTCGAGATCCTCGTCCTGGACGAGGCCGATCGAATGCTGGACATGGGCTTCATCCCCGATGTCCGCAAGATCGTCGCCCTCATGCCGGCCCAGCGCCAGACACTGCTCTTCTCGGCTACGTTCTCGGACGATATCCGGCGGCTCGCCGGCGAATTCCTGCGAAACCCCGAAACGGTCGAGGTTGCCGCGCGGAACAGCATCGCCGACAACCTGACCCAGGTCCTCTATCCGGTCGACCAGGAACGCAAGGCGGATCTGCTGATTCACCTGATCCGGCGCGACTCGATGGACCAGGTTCTGGTCTTCACTCGCAGCAAGCTCGGGGCCAGCCGGCTGGCTTCGTACCTGGACCGCCGCGGCGTCAGCTGCTCGGCCATCCACGGCGACCGCAGCCAGCAGGAGCGCACCCGCGCCCTTGAGGCCTTCCGAGGCCACTTTGTCAAGGTTCTCGTGGCTACGGACGTAGCCTCGCGAGGACTGGACATCGCGGATCTGCCGTACGTCGTCAACTTCGAGCTGCCGTACGAACCCCAGGACTACATCCACCGCATCGGCCGAACCGGCCGGGCGGGCGCCAGCGGCACCGCCATCTCCCTGGTCTCGCCGGACGAGGTCGAAGAGCTGCGCGCCGTCCAGCGCCTGCTCCGCAAGTCGATCCCGTGCGAGGTCGTCGAAGAATTCCTGCCCGATCCAGATCGTGCCCCCGCCCCGGCGGAGCGGTCGCGCGGCGGGCGGCCGCAGGCATCCGGACGCTCGTATGGCCGAAGCCAACTATCCGCCGCAGGGAGCCGCTGAAGCTATGCGCAAACGCAAAGTGACATATCCGGTGGCCCGGACAGCCACCAAGCAGCCCCGCGTCGCAGGGCTGCCGGGAGATCCGACATACGTCCGATCCACGGTGGCGACCATCAACCTCCAGGCCCTCGACGTTCGCGAGGACCTCAAGGTCGGGCATCGCGTGAAGATCGGCGGCGAGGGCCTCTACAGCGGTGAGTTCGCGGTGGTGGAGTCGCTGTCCAGCGGCATCATCCCGGCGGCCGTCGTCCGAACTGAAGCCGGCAAGACCCGCCGCGTCCGCTCGGTCGATCTGGAGCGCGTTGCCGCACAGGCGCCGGCCCCCGTTGCCGCCCAGGCCCAGGCTCCGGTTGTGGCCCAGGCTCCGGTTGTGGCCCAGGCTCCGGTTGTGGCCCCGACCCCGGTTGTGGCCCAGGCTCCGGCTCCAGTCGTCGCCCCGGTTGTGGCTCAGGCCCCCGCTGCGGCCCCGATCACCGCTCCCACCCCTGCCGCCGTCGTCGCAGCCGCGCCGACCCCAAAGCCGGCAGCGGCACCGAAGCGCGCTCCCGCCGCTTCGCGCGCCCAGGCCGCGCCGGCGCCGTCGCCCAAGAGCTAGTCGCCCGGGTGGGCTTTCGCGAGCTCAGCGGCGTTACCTCGACCCTTGGAAGGCGGGTAGCTGCCGGCCTCCATGAGTTCCGCCTTGTGCAGTCGCACGAGGAGCGCCGCCAGTTCGGCCGCGCATAGCAACACGAACGCGGTCAGGTAGAACCACAGCATCAGAACGACGACTCCGGCCAGTGCGCCGTAAGTTGCGTCGTAAGATGCGAACCGCGCCACGTACAGCCCGAAGCCATACGTGACCGCCAGCCAGACGACCGCGAACGCCACTGCCGCCGACGCCGCCCACCGCCACGGCGTCTTGTAGTTCGGCGCGAAACGCAGCATCGCGGCCACCCCGATGACCAGCAGCCCAAACGATGCGGGCCAGCGTAGCAGCGCCAACGAGGGCCAGATGCCGCCCAAACCCACCTGCTCGATCAGCTGATGCGTGACCAGCGTCCCACCGACGATCGCCACGAACGAGAACACGATCGAGAGGCCGGCAACGACCGTTAGCACACCGGCCATGAGGGTCCGGAGCAGAAACGGCCTCGTCTCACGAATGTCGTAGGCGCGGTTCATCGCCTTCATCAGTGAGCTGGCCCCGGACGCCGCCGCATAGAACGTCAGCGCTGCTCCACCCGAGAGAAGCCCGGGCTGTGTGTTTGTCAGGACCGCCTGCAGCTCGTCCTTGATCGGCCCGACCACATTGGCCGGCAGATCCTTGCTCAGCGCCCCAATGATCCGGCTGCCCGGGTCGGCGATGCCAAGCCAGCTGGCGATGAAACCGCTCAAGGCCACGAGGAAGATCGCGAACGGGAAGGTCGCGAACATGATCCGATAGGCCAACTCGGCAGCGCTTCCGGCCACGTCATTGTCGAGAATTCGCTTGATGTAGCTCCGCGCGATCGCGATCAACGCCCCTCCTTGGTTGAAGCGGGTGCCACAACATTGTGAACGACGGTCGGGCCAGGCTGTGGCCGCCGGCACGAGCTCAGTTGCATTTCGGTTCGGCGGGCGAAACCGGTACTCCGTCGGGCCGAAATCGAGCCCGCCTTGGCCCGGAGTCGAAGAAATCCGCGTTGCGAAACATTACAATCCGAGCAGTACGGAATATGGCGTAGACGACGCCCTCCGAAGGGTCCGGTACAACCGGCGTAGTCGAGGCCATCCGTTCGGAACGGGGCGACGGTGGAGGATCGTCACCTCGGTGATTGGTTCACTGGTCGCATGTTCGGCCGTGGGTAGACAGCCGACTCTTAGGATAGCGAGCGGTTGCGCGCTCCTGCCCGAGACGCTCTCCACGGTCATCAGGCAACGCAGAGTTGCCCCGGCAGCGTCAATGGGTGACAGGATGTCGATCAGAGGCGATCGCATGGACGCGAAGCTGGTTCGCTGCTCGGTTTGCAAGCACCTATTGGCACCTCACGGCGGCCAGGGTCGCCGTCGGGCAGCGCTCATCGAAGACGGGCTGACTCTGTGCGACGTGTGCGCACCGTCGGGAAACCACCAGCCGGTCCGCTTCGAGCGATAGTTCGTCTGGCGACCCGGTCGCGCTACGAGCTCGACTCGGGCACGTCGCCGGCGACCAGCCTGGCCGCTGCCTCGGCGGCCGCGCCGACGAGACTCACGCGGGATTCGGTTCCCATTTGGTCCAGACGCAGGTTGGTGGCCGAACCGACATCCGCGAGCACCCTCGGAAAGATGGCCCTGAACGCCTCGTACCTGGCGTTGGCGGCGGCGAGAATCTCGGCGTCGTTCATCTTGCGATTGCTTCCTTCCGGCATGACTCAAAACTCCTGAGGGCACCACGGCTGGAGGGCTGTCGGAAAGAGAGTGTCGGCGACGCCGAGTGCTCCCGAACGCAGCTCCCCTACTCGACCCGACGCGGCGAGAGCGGTGGCCGTGAAACCACCCAGGAATAGCGAAGCGAGTTCGTTCGCGCCGAGAGCCAGGTCGGCATCGGCGTCGGTGCGCCTCACCGAAGCGTGGCCGTCGTCGATTTCGAGCAGCCAGCGGCCGGCATTCCACGGACAGTATTCGTCGGCGAGTTCCAGGGTGATGCGTCCGCGGGCACGGCCGTCGAGGCCGTAGGTTCGACCCTCGAGCGCCGAGCCGACGTCCAAGATGCGCACCCACAGGCCATCGCCGATGCCCACTCCGAGACGCCGCGGCTCGGCCACGAGGCTCAGCAGCGGGTGGTCCGGCGGCAGCCGCCAGGCCTTGAGGACGCGCATCAGGTCGACGTCGAGCAGGAAGCGCCAGATCTCGCGGGTGGCGCGCGGCGTCGATCCGACCGCTTCGTTGACCGTCAGAATGCCGTGCGGGCCACGTGCGTTCCAGTCGGACTTGGTCTTGTAGACGGCGTAGCCTTCGACACCCGAATCCGTCTCGTAGACGACGAGCCGCTTGACCTCACCGCCCCTGGCGTCTTTGTCGGCCCTGGGCAGCTGTCCTGCCCACCAATCCGGCGTGCGGCTCAGGAAGCCGGCCCGCCGGCTCCTTACCGCGTCGTACACCGGGGCCACGAGATCCATCCCCTCACCGGCGGGGATCAGCCGGAACGTTCCTTCGGCCGGCCAATCGGACGTGTACCGGCTCGCGGCCGTCTCGGCTTCGAGGTTGACCGACCACGTCCCCAGACCGAAGCCGAAACGCTGGTAGATCGTGCCCTCCGATGCCCACAGCATCGCCAGCGGCTCGTTTCTCGCATGGCAGTCGTCGATCATCGATCGCATCATGCCCCGCAGAATCCCGCGCCGGCGATGCGAGGGCAGAACGGCGATGAACGTGATCGCGCCGGTGGCCAGCTCGCCCCCCGGCACGCTCAGGCTGATGCCGAAGACGCCGCCCGTGCCCACGAAACGCCCGCCGTCGAGCGCACCGACAAAACGGGCCGGGTCCGACAGCTTGCGGACGCGTTCGATCTGGTCGTCGGGGAGGTCCTCGCCGAAGCCAATCTCGGAGGTCAGTAGGAGTTCCGCAAATCGATCGGGCGGGCAGGGGAGAATCTCGAAACTCATGGCCGTAATGGTGACAGAGGCGCCGGGCCTCGGCTAGGGGGCGGCGGGCGGCGGGGGGACGGGGGCACCGCTCGCCGCCGGCAGGGCGGCCACGCCGGCGCGCAGCCACTCCACGATCCCGGCCACGACCTCCGGCCCTTCGGGTTCATTCAACGTCTCGTGTCGCAGCCCCGGCAACACCCGCCGCTCGACGCCGTGCAAACCGCCCAGCGGCTCGCTGAAGATCGTCGGAACCAGCGAGTCGTCTGCGCCGTGGATAACGAGCGTGGGTATGTGGAGGCTCGCGAGCTGCATGCGGGCCCGCTTCATCGCCTCGAACAGCTGATAGCCGAGCCTCGCCGTCGTGCGCGGTTGAACCAGCGGATCGCCGAAATACGCGATCCCGACGGCCGGGTCGCGCGATAGCTGATCGCCGGTGATCGGATTGGCCAGGACAACGGTCGGGGCCACGCGTCCCAGGACAGGAGCTAGCAAACGCTGCCAGCCCGGCACGGAAGCGGAAAGCGGTGGCGCACTCAGGACGAGCAGATCCGGCGCCGGACGCGCGGAGCATGCATACGTGAGAGAAATGAGCGCGCCCATCGAATGCCCGAACAGCACCACTGGGCCACCGAGCGCGCGCAGTGCCGCGAGTCTGATCTCGACGTCGTCGAGGAACTCATCCCAGTCCCCGACATAGACGCGCCGGCCGCCGGAGAGCCCGTGGCCACGAAGGTCGAAGGCCTCGACGGCCAGACCGGCTTCGGCCATCAGGCGGCCCGCTCGCTCATATCGTCCACTGTGCTCGCCGATGCCGTGGACCAGCAGGACGCGGGCCCAGGGCTCGCCGGACGGCGCCCAGTGGCGTATGTGCAGCGGCGTGCCATCGACCGCCGGCCACTCGGATCGTGGCACGGCCGGCTCGAGCTGAGTGGTAGGCCCCGCAGCGGGCTGTGCCGGAACCGCCATGACCCTGCCTCCTTCAGACGGGACGGAAGATGCCGTGCCACATCTTAGGCGGCGTGCCGGCGACGGTTGCACGCCGCCGGCCCTGCCAGAACTGGCTACGCCGCCGCCCGGCTGAACGTACGTGCCCCCAGGGCAATCGTGACCACCGCCAGCACCACCAGCACCACCAGCCCCACGACGATCTCGCCATCGCCGTAATTCGCGTTGAAGAGAGCCCGGATCGCGGAGACCGCGTGATAGAGCGGGTTGAACTTGGCCACGGTCTGAAGCCAGTCGGGCGCGAGTGACATCGGCAGCATCACGCCCGACAGAAGCAACAGCGGCAACGCCATGCCGTTGACGACCGGGGCCAGCGAGTCCTCGCTCTTGAGGACCAGAGCCAGAATGTACGAGACCGGCGACATCATCATTCCGATCAGCGCCAGCATCCCAAAGGCCACGGCCACGCCGCCCGGGTTGATCTCGAGGCCGAACGGTATCGCCAGCACGACGATGATCAGCGCCTGAGCCAGAAGAAGCGTGACGTCGCGCAGCGACCGGCCGAGCAGCATCGCCGCGCGGCTTGTCGGCGTGACCAGCATCCGCTCGACGACTCCCTCGCGCATCTCATCGCACAACCCGAAGCCCACGAACGCGGCCCCGAAGAGAGCCGTCATGACCAGGATCCCCGGCACGAAGACGTTGAACGCGCCGCCCGGAGGAAAGCCCGGCATCCGGGCGATGTTCGTCAGCAGCGGACCGAACAGGAGCAGATACAGGATCGGCTGGAGGATTCCCATGATCACCCAGACCGGGTTGCGGAGGCTCAGGACGAGCGACCGCTGGTAGATGAGCCAGGTATCTCGCGTTGTTCTCATGTGCAGTTCTCCCTTGTCGTCAGGCGGCGCTTTCGCGCAGCGAGCGGCCGGTCTTCTTGAGGAAGACGTCGTCCAGGCTGGGGCGGTGGAGGTCCATCGTCGAAGGAGCCAGGCCCTCGGCGTCGAGCAGGCGCAGCACGGCCGGAACGGCAGCCTCGCCACGATCGACGAACAGCCGGACGAGTCCGTCCTCCAGCCCTGCCTCACGGACGAACGGCTGCTTCGACAGCAGCGCCACGACCTTCTCGCCGTTGCCGTTGACGCCGATCGTCAGCACGTCGCCGGCGATCTGGCGCTTGAGCTCGTCGGGCGAACCCTCGGCCACGATCCGGCCGTGGTCGATGATGGCCAGACGGTCGCACAGGGCGTCGGCTTCCTCCAGATAGTGGGTCGTGAGGAAGACCGTCGTGCCGGTGTCGCGCAGCTTGCGGATCTCATCCCAGAGACGGGCCCGCGCCTGCGGATCCAGCCCGGTGGTGGGCTCGTCGAGGAAGAGCAGCGCCGGCCGGTGGACCATGCCGATGCCGATGTTGAGACGCCGCCGCATACCGCCCGAATACGTGCCGCAAGTCCGGTCGGCGGCATCGACGAGGTCGAGGGCGCCGAGCAGCTCCGCGGCCCGGGCCTGCGAGTCCGCCTTGCTCATACCGAACAGGCGGCCCTGGATGACCAGCTCCTCGCGGCCTGTGGACTCGCGATACGAGCCACCGGATTGGGCCACGTAGCCGATCCTGGTCCGGACCTGGCGCGCCTCTCCGGCGACGTCGAAACCGGCCACGCAGGCCGAGCCGGATGTCGGCGGCAGCAACGTCGCCAGGATGCGCAGGGTCGTCGTCTTGCCCGCGCCGTTGGGGCCGAGGAAGCCGAAGATGTCGCCCGCGGCGACGCTGAGGTCCACACCGGCGACAGCGACGACCTCGCTCTTCGTGCCGCGTCCCCCGCCTTTGAAAGTGCGGCGCAGGGCAGTCGTCTGGATGATCGGGTCGGCGGTCATGATCGGCCCCAATCCCGGTCCGGGGCGACGCGCGTCGCCGGTCCGGCGGTGTCAAACTTCGCGTGTGTGTTCACGGAACTTCCTTCTGTGTTCATCTCTGTTCCTGTCCGGGTCCTCCGGCACGATCCGCTCTCGCGCTGGGTGAGAGTCAAGGCGCCGGGCCGACGGTTGTCGCGGACTTGTCGTTGCGCTATGATGTAGCTGCGCAGCGCAGAGAATAGCCAGGGCAGACAAACGATGTCAAGCGACATGTCAACAGACGAACTTCGGGCCGCGGTGCTGCTCGCAGCGAGGCGAGTGGGCAGCCAGGCCACCTTGTTCAGCCTGGCCGTGGCGGAACGCCTGGGCCTTGCCGGGACCGACGTCGAGTGCCTCGACCGGCTGCTGGTCGAGGGCCGCCTCACCGTCGGGCGCCTGGCGGAACTGACCGGTGTGACGACGGGCTCGGCGACTCGCATGGTGGACAGGCTCGAGCAGGCCGGCTTCGTGAAGCGGATCCCGGATCCGACGGACCGCCGTCGAGTTCTGGTCGAGGCCGTGCCCGGGGTCGCGGCCAAGCTCGGTGCATTGCACGAGTCGCTGCGCCGCAGCCAGACCGACCTCATCGACGGCTACGACGATGGGCAGCTGCGGCTACTGGTGGAGTTCCTGCGGGGCATCGATCAGGCCATGGTCGTGGAGACGGCCAGGATGCGAGCCCCCAGCGAGGAAGCCGACGCCGGCGGCAGCTACGCGGCACCGGTGGCGGGCGTGACGAGCGGCAAGCTGATCTTCCTCTCCGGCGCCCCGCGGATTACGGTCAGGGGCGACGCCACACTCAAGGAGCTGTACCGAGCCAGCTTCGCGGGGCCGGTTCCGAGGATGCGCGTCCGAGGCGGGGTCGTCACCGTGGCCTACCCGCGTATGGGCTGGTTCGACTGGCGGGCCCAGATCGCCGGCCAGAACGTCGATGCGTCGGCGCACTGGCGCAAGGACACCGGTGAGATCGCCCTGAACGCGTCGATTCCCTGGTGGATCGAGTTGCGGGGCGGCGTGTCCAGCTGGGCCGCGGATCTGCGGACTTTGCGGCTCGAGGGCTTCGAGTTGCGGGGCGGGGCCAGCAAGGTGGAGCTGATGCTGCCCAGGCCAATCGGCGTGGTGCCCATTCGAATCCACGGCGGCATGAGCCGAGTCTCGATAGTCCGGCCGATCGGCGTGGCCGCGGGCCTCGAGGTCCACGGCGGCGTCAGCGAGGTGGCCCTCGACGGCGAGGTCGTCAAGGGCGCGGGCCAGATCTCGATGCAGACCCCAGGCGCGGCGGCGACGCCCGACCGGTACGAGATCGACGTCAGCGGCGGTGCCAGCAAGGTCTCGATCTCGACTTCGTAGCGCGGCTCACGACCAGGTGGCGCGCGGCGCCGGCGGCGCTCGGCGCTCGGCGCTCGGCGCTCGGCGCCGGATCCTAGAGCCGCCCAGCCTCGATGATCCGCTCGAGGAACTGCTGCGTTCGGGCCTCCCGCGGGTGGCTGAAGATCTCGGCCGGCGGCCCCTGCTCGAGGATCGATCCGCCGTCGAGGAAACAGACGCGGTTGGCGATGTCGCGGGCGAAGCCCATCTCGTGGGTGGCGATGACCATCGTCATTCCGCCCCGCGCAAGCTCGCGGATCACGTTCAGGACCTCGGCCACCAGCTCGGGATCGAGGGCGCTGGTGATCTCGTCGAGGAGCAGCAGATCGGGCGCCATCGCGAGCGCGCGCACGATCGCCACGCGCTGCTGCTGGCCGCCCGACAGCCGGTCGGGAAACTCGTTGCGCTTGTCCGCGAGCCCGAAACGATCGAGCAGCTCGGTCGCCTCCGCCTCCGCCCGAACCCTGGACTTGCCGGCCGCCTTGCGCGGCGCAAGCGTCACGTTGTGCAGCACGGACATGTGCGGGAAGAGGTTGAACGACTGGAAGACGATGCCGATCCGGCGGCGGATCAGGTTGACGTTGACGCCAGGCGCGGTGATCTCCTCACCCTTGACGGCGATGCGGCCGCCGTCTATCGGTTCCAGGAGATTGATGCAGCGCAGCAGCGTGGACTTGCCGCAGCCCGAGGATCCGATCAGGCACACGACCTCGTGCTCGGCGACGGTCAGGTCGATGCCTCGCAACACCTGCAACGCCCCGAACGACTTCCAGACGCCCGAGATCTCGAGGGCCGGGAGATCGATCTGGTCGGCGCCGTCGGGGCCGGCGACTGCGGGCTGAACGCCGGCGGAGGGAACGCCGCCCGCGCCCGGGGCCGCGATGCCGGTCATCGGGCGTTCGCCAGGAAGCGGCGCCGGTCGCGGCCGACCAGCCAGTCGGTCAGGCGCGCCAGCGGAATGGTCACGACCAGGAAGATCAGGGCGAGGGCCATCAGCGGCGTGTAGTTGAACTTCGCGGCGGTGATGATCGACGACTCTCGAAAGGCCTCCACCACGCCGATGTAGGAGACGAGAATGGTGTCCTTCTGGAGGCCGATGAAATCGTTGAGCAACGGCGGGATCACGCGCCGGACTGCCTGCGGGATGATCACGTAGCGGAGCGCCTGGATTCGGGTCAGGCCGAGCGATCGGGCGGCGGCTTCCTGGCTCGGATGGATCGATTCGATGCCGGCTCGGTAGACCTCCGACACGTAGGCCGAGTAGACCAGCGTCAGCGCGATCACGGCGTACGGAAAGGGGTCAACCGGAATGCCGGCTATGCCCAGTCCCGGGATGCCAAACCCCAGGAGAGTGATCAGGAGCAGGCCGGGGATGGCCCGGAAGACGTCGGCGTAAACAGTCGCCATCAGCCGCAGCGGGAAGAAGACGGGACCGGGCAGGCTCCGCAACACCGCCAGGAAGAGCGCCAGGACGAGGATCAGGACCTCGGCGATGCAGAAGAGCTGCACGTTGACGGCAAACGCGCCGAATATCTCGGGCAGCGAATAGTCGAACCAGCGCGAGTTGAGGAACTGGGCCTGGACGTCGGCCCAGTTGGGCGAGTTGACGACGACCGCAACCAGGAGGCCGAAGACGACGACGCTGCTCACGGCGGCGATCGCGGTGGACTTGAGGGCAGCGCGGCCGTCGCGCTTGCGGACAGGCGGAGGCCCGCTCGCCCGAAGACCGATTAGGTCCCCGGTATCGAGCGGGCCGCTGCCGAAGAAACCGCTCATGCGGTTGTGACGAGGCCGGCGGCTACTGGCCGAAGACCGGGGCGCTGGCCTTGTCCGAGAGCCATTCCTTGGTGATGCTGTCCAGCGTGCCGTCCGCCTTGAGGGCCGCGAGGGTGCTGTTGACGCAGGTGGTCAGGGCGCTGCCCTTGGCCATGACGATGCTGAAATGCTCGGCGTCCGGGCCGGTCGCCGCCGGGAACTGGCCGACGATGACGCTCTTGTCGAGCTGCGCGCCCGTGATGTAGAACGCGGTCGGAAGGTCCACGACAAGGCCGTCGATCTGCTTGGCCTTGAGGGCCGCAATGGCGTCGTCGTTCGTGTTGTAGACCTTGCCCGGGTTGGTCGGCTTGATGGTGTTCTGGATTGTGTCGTAGGCAGTGGTGCCCTGCTGGGAGCCGAACTTGTACGCGGCCAGGTCGGTCAGCGTCTTTGCCTTGGAAATGGGATTGGCTGCCAGAGCCACGATGGCCTGGTTGACGAAGTAGTAGCCATCCGACATGTCTACCGCGGCGGCTCGATCTGCGGTGTAGGAAACCTGAGCCAGGTAGAGGTCGAACGGCTTGGTGCCCGTCTTGTACGAGTTGTCGAACGGAACGACGGTCCAGCCGACGTCCGTCTTGGCGTAGCCGAGCTTGGCCGCGACCGCGTAGGCAACGGCGCTCTCGAAGCCCTGGCCGTTGGTCGGGTCACCCAGCTCCCACGGCTTGGGGGCGTTGCCGGTGGCGGGCGGCTGGAAGTACGGCGGATAGGCCGGGTTGTCCGTGCCGATCATCAGCTTGCCGGCGGTCAGCGTCTTGAGAGTCGCCGCGCTGCACGGATTTGCGGTGGGCGACGGCACGACGGCAGCCACGGATGAGGCCGCGGTGGGCGCGGTCGGGGCCGCGGTCGGGACCGCGGTCGCCGCGCTGGTGCACGCCGCCATGACAACGACGATGAGCGGGAGAGACAGGAATCTCAGGCGTCGACGGTTCATTGGGCATCCTCGGAGTGGGCGGTGATTTCTACGCCCGGAGTCTACCCCAGAGAACGATCGGGTCGCGATCGGGGCCACGGCGTGCGGCGCCGGCAAGACGCCCTCGGGGAGGCTCCCGACACGACGCTCGTGAGTCCGCTACTCCCCTTCGCTCAGGAAGTCGAGCGAGGCCGAGTTGATGCAGTAGCGCAGTCCGGTGGGCTTGGGCCCGTCGTCGAAGACGTGGCCGAGGTGCGCTCCGCACTTGGCGCACAGGACCTCGGTCCTGCGCATGCCGGCGCTGTCGTCGTGCCGTTCCGTGATC
>Ga0302323_100001495_pt1 | contig 19035 bp, 37 predicted proteins | sample Fen_T0_3_FD_201950 | JGI IMG/M metagenome (GOLD analysis project Ga0302323, IMG submission 201950) | Peat permafrost microbial communities from Stordalen Mire near Abisko, Sweden - Fen_T0_3 | ecosystem: Environmental > Terrestrial > Soil > Wetlands > Permafrost | place: Sweden: Abisko... | reverse complement strand
TATCGCAATAGTACTTACTACCCCTAGTCAAGTTGACACTGTACTAATACTAGGGAGTCAAGTTGACTAGGGGTAAAAAGTACTAGATAGCACTAGCACTTTCATTTCTAGCAATGGCAGAATTGGCAGAAGTTACCACTTGATCTAAACACGTAAAGGCTATTGACTGCTCGCTACTCATTGGAGTGATAGAAGCAATAAGTAAAGCGAACTCTAGTGCTTTATCCCTTATTTGCTGGTAACGTTCTACCTGCTCTAATGTTGGTGGGTGATAGGTAAAATCGTTAACTAGCCTTTTCTTTAAATCTTCTAATGTTGGTGGCATAAATCGTTTCCTCTCAAAATATCTTTATTGTCATTATACCAGCACACAAAAAGATACCACCAGTCTAGCTAGTACTGGTGGTATTCTGAGCAGATTAGCGCAACGATCATAAGGTGAAAGCTACTAAACGCTTATGAGTTGTCATAACAATATACCATATAGCAATGTAAATGTCTATTTATATATTCTCTCACCAGCCTTGACACTGCTACTTGCTAAGTGATATATTAGATAAGGTGTTGTTTGTATAGTCAAGGAAGAAGGAAGCAGGTTAAAAAACAATGACTGAGGTATGGATGAAACAATGGCTAAAAGAAGAGCCTGAATATGTCTCTCTCTTTAGTGAAGAAGAAGAGCAAGATACCACTTTAGCTACTGAGCAACATGTTAGCACCATTAAACTTAGTAGATGCATTGTACATGGTAGCGTTTATCATGATGAAAACTTGTTCACTGAAGAATGCAAGTTTGAGTAGATAAGACCAGGGAGGGTAACACCTCCCTAACATGAGGTGATAAGTGATGGAAGAGAAAAAACAGTCATTAGCACAAGCACAAGCACAACGTACTGAGTTAGCAAATAATGCAGCACAGTACATACAGGACCGTAAGGATAATGACCAGATGTATGCAGAAATTGAAGATGATATTAGAGCATCTATCGTAAGTGGTGCCGTAAATTATGCAGATGCAGATGAGATGTATTCAGAAAAATACCCGAATATCGTCAATAGTGGCGGTAGACACGGGCATTACCCGGAATGCTGTTGCAATGCTTGTGATCCCTACGATTATTCACCAGAAGAAAATACCCCTATCACGGTAACGGCACATGTAGAAATGGTTGTAGTTACCGGCTGGTCTCTCTCATCATGTGCTACACACGGCACCGTATACCATGATGGTTGTGAAGATTGCCGTGAAAACAATTTTCCTTTTTAGTGTAGACCAGGGAGGGTAACACCTCCCTAACCTGAGGTGGTAAGCGATGGAAGAGAAAAAGCAATTTATAACATTCTATGAAAAAGTTCACTTTGAGAGCATACCTTTAGGTCAATACACCGTAGCAAGTAGCGTAGTTTGGGATACAGAAGATATGTCAAAAGGGACCGCTATGATTGTAAATAAAACGTATCGCGTCTACTGGCAATTCAATAAAGTTTTCATGCTTGAAAGTGAATATACCAGATACAAGGAAGAGAGCTAAAGATGATAGAGACAAGGATGATAATGGAAGAGACACCACAATATACCATACAAGAATTGAGAGCTATAAAAGACTGGACTCAGTTTGACTTAGCTCGTGAGAGCGGCTATACGATGTCAGTCATTAGCCGCATGGAAAATGGTAAACCGGTAAACCGTAGCACATTTCAGGCAATATGTACAGCTTTAGGCGTTAAACCTGAGCAGGTTAAAGGAGTGGTGTTTAAAAGGCGTACACTTAAAACCAGGGAGGAATAGCACCAATGCTTAAGCGCAACGATCCCATTAAAAGCTACTCTAACTTAGATTATGGACTAGAATGGATACACGCGATACTAGCCATAAATAACAAGCTACTACCTGCTACGTGTAAAGTTACCCTTATTGCTCTCAAGTATGAAGTTGACTACATAACCATGTTGCCAACGTTTGAAGAGAGGGATGATAAGCTAGTCCCGGTCTCTAAGGCTAGGCTAGGGAAAAGGACCGGCTTATCATTGCAGCAAATAGGCGATAACCTAATCGCAATGGCTAATGCTGGTATCATTGATAGGAAGCTGCTACAAGGCAGTGAATGTAACTCTCAATTGTGCTTAGCATTAGCACCAGACACGCTACGTAGACCAGCTAGCGTGTCTCTTGACAAGGAAACCGGTAGAGGTGGCAAGCGTACACCTAAGAAGAAAAAACAGCCAATGTGTAAAGAGTGTGGCTCGTATGATGTGAATATTGAGAGGGACATACAATGCCGCTCGTGTGGCTCTCATGCGAACATATCAGTAAAGGAATACCACGAGCCACTAGACGTTATGGCACCACCAGCCAACGCTAAAGAGTACCCCCCCACTTTCCTAGAGCTTGTACAATCTGGTGCTATTGTCCCTGAGGAAATACCGGCACCAGTCCCCCACCAGCCACCAGCTATAGCCGTTCCTGAGCAGCTACATTTAGTGCAGACTACTATAGATGATGTTTTAGATATTCAAACGTGGAATGCACCAACTAGTACACCTATCATGTGCAAGAAGTGCAGCAATCGTATACCCGATAGGTGGCGATACATTCAAATATTAGACACTTTTGAATGTATGCATTGCTTAAGCAGACAAAAGGTATAGGTGGTGCTTATGGAAGCTATCGAGAGAGCAAGAGCAAGAGAGGTTATATCAGAAATAGCTAGCTATGACATCTTTACTAAGTTTAAGGTGTCAAGCACTGCTACCCTATCTGGTGCCGGTCTCTTGTATATTAATCGTCCTGGTGGCAATCGCCTAACATCTGAGCAGGTAGCAATAGCTAAGCAACATAGAGACCTCATTATCAGGTACATGCTAACCCCTCCCCCACCTGAGGTAACGTATTGTCGATCTAGCAACTACACTCATGCTATACGTTGGTTTTGCAACTGTTATGGCATATGGATATGTGAATGTTACAAGCTGCTTGCACCAGAATACAAAGATGATTTATGGCCTATTGACCTCTTAGACGATACACCAGGACCAGATGAGTTACCAGCACCAGTACTAGTTAACATTCCTAAAGGTGCCTATCCCCTACCACCAAAGAAAAAGAGCAGGTACACGGCACCACGCAAAGTACACCGTAAAACAGCACCAGCACCAGGAAGCTTAAAGGATCATTTTAAAAACGTTGGCGCTATCACCAACAAAGAAGTATAGAGAGGAAAGCTACGATGATTAAGAGCAGGATAGCCATACTAACCAAAGAAGGTAACTTGCTACGTTACGTAAATAACCAATGGGAAGAGAGACCAGCACTACTACCCAACAATGAGCAGCTTAGGATAGACGATCTATGCTTGACCGGTCTCGGCAATGATCTTACTCACTTGTGGGTTATGGGTGATGTAAGCTTCATACCAGATAGGTGCTTTGCAGAATATGACCCTAAGCTATGGAGAGATATGCACATTAGACTGAGGGATGATAATGAAGAGCTAAGCTCAGTAAGTGCATATGTAGCACCAGACGTTTCTATAAAATCAGGGAGAAAACAGATTAACGTCATTTTTGCCGATAACACTAAATGGTCATGGATAACACGAGCAGTCACGGCAAAGCAGCTTTACATAACCCTGGTCTATCTTGAGACTGAGCTAGGGGTATCCATCTCAGGTAGTCCCGGTGTAGTGGGATGGAAAGTGCTAGACACATTTCATCCTGAGTGGCTTTATGATGTGTCAACTATTGACATAGATGCTTGCCACTTTGATAAATCGTATTCAGATTTATTATGGCAATCGCCAACATTGCAGACTGGTGCCACCGGCTTTATACACAAGTATGATAGAAATATGGCCTTTACAGCCGCTTGTGTTGCTAATCACTATGGAGTAGGCACACCAGTAAACAAGAGAGGTCTAGGCTACTTCAATCCTAATCAAGTGGGGGTACATCACTGTAAATGGTCTGGTGCTCATAACCCACTGCTCCCTAGACCAGTTTTAGGCGGTATGGAGTGGATAGCTACACCTCAGGTTAGGCTACTAAAGCATCTAGGCTATGATGTCAACATTCTTGAGAGTTGGGTGTATCCTGAGCAGCACCAGCTTATGAGCCAATGGGCTAAATTTATGTGGAATGCTCGTATGAACTTTGAGGATAGCCCATATCCAAAGTATCCACATCCGGTGTGCAGAAAGCTAGCCCGTACTGGTGTAAAGGAAGCTGCTAATGGTCTGATAGGTCTGCTCAGGTATACAGACTTTGCAGACTCAGACTTAGAGAAAAAGAGACCAGATATCAGGACCGGCACCGTTAGCCGCAACACTGAGCTATGCTATCACAACCTGCTTAAAGTGGAAAGCAAAGAACGCGTGAGACCAGCCTTAGCATATATGGATGCCTTTTACTACATCCTCCCCACCAGGAACGGGAAAGCAGGACTCCCTACCATGATGGAGAGAGAGGGAAAGTTAGGCGGTTATAAATGGGAGGGATGCATAGAGATAACACCAGCCATAGAAAAAGTACTAGCAAGTAAAGCGGCTGTTAGCAAAAAACTGGAAGTGCTTAATGAGCAAGGATGGATACTATAATGGATGTGCAAAGCGCGATAGAGAGGCTAGTCAAGATACGGTCTACAAGAGAGGAAATAGTAGACTATTATAAGGAACTGTTTCCTCAAGTAAAACAGCTAAAGAACGGTAAGGTACTAGAAGCATGGAAGAGTCATGCAGCTAGCGCGATTGCAGACCAGGAGGGTATAAGCAAAGATAGTGCAATGCGTAGGTTTCAAGATAGAGGTGGGAAGCATTGGTACGACAAAGGACCGTCAAGGGAAGCAAGGGAGGGGTATCAAGAGCTAGGGTTAGAGTTACCGCCTATCCTCCCTAAAGGCGGTTTCAAGATAGAAGTGGGAAGCGTGCTTTATGTCCAGTACTCTAGGGAATGTGAGAAACGTACCATAAGGAACGCATTTACTATAAGTGGGGAGGGAGCAGAAATGTTAGCCGTAACTTTTGATGAGCAGATAATAATAAACGCATACAATAATCTGGAATGGAATGAAGATGGTTATGGAGTATGCGCACCACCTAACGTTAATGTGTCACCAGTGAATTAGCACCAGGCTAAAGCACCAGGCACCAGGGAGAACAGACCATTAAAAGGTTAAGAATGGTCTGTTCTCCCTCTCTTTAGTTTACCACTATCTCTAAATCCATACTATTTATCACTGCTATAGCGTGCTGCTTAGCATGTTCTAACGAGCAGCACCAGCTAGATAGCTCAGTATGTAGACCGTCTGGTAAGTAGTTGTAAGGTGTAGCAGCCGTTAGACAAAACCGATAACCTACACCGTCAAGCAGCTTGTTACATGTGCTGCATTCAACGTTACTCCCTAACACAATTCTATGCAGTATAGTCGATCCTCCCCCCACTGGTATACCATGTAAACTTTCTTCTGAGTAGTGCTCATTGATACAACTTATCATACCTTGCTGCATATGACTATGTGAACAATGGTAGTGCTGATAACTTACAAAGTTATGCTCTTGTCCCTGGTCACATTGGCAAAAGGTGTAACCAGCCGTGTCTACCTTTTGTAGTACCGCTACCACGCTATGAGCTTCAATATGAGCACCAGGACTCCCTACCATATTTGCTATACTCTCATTGCATTCTGCATGGTTACATTCCATACAATCTCTCTCCTTACTGACAATAGGCCATAGCAGCCCACGCTAGCCCACTACCGGTAGTTACAACGGTGCTTGCTGCTAAGGTGCCGCCAATGGTTTGACTACTACCTGATAAGGTACAAGGATCGAAACAAACACAGTTGGGTACCTGAGCAGTGTTTGTATTAACCGTAGCATTCCCGGTCCCTGATAGAGCAGTCATTTTAGTTATAGTGCCTATGATTAATTGTATTTTGCCACCAGTGATAGTTAAGCCACCTATAGTACTGAATACACCGGTAGTAAGCAACTGTGCAACTCTTGTACCATTAGGCAAATCGTAGTTAATGTTACCACCAGCATCACCAGATATCTTAGCTCGTGGTATCGCTTTCTCATTGAATAGAACAGCCGTACAAGTCAAGTTACCGGCACCGTCTGAGGTAAGCGTTCCGCTATCAAGAGACACCGTAGACGTGCTGGTGATAACACCAGATGTGGTTAACGGTCCCTTCATAGTGAGACTACCAGGGTTAGCCACATCACCTAATACCATAACCGCATTGTTGGTAAGAGTAACGGCACTACCACCAGCGTCACCAGTTACCGTAGACTCTATAATCTGAGTCCCGGCAACATTTCCATCATTAACTATGCTGCTTGCACTTGTACCCACTGATATACTATTTCCTATGTTGCTCAGACGGTTTAACGAGATAGGAAAAGAGGTGCTACCACCTTTTAACAATGTTGTCGTTAAACTATCGGTACTACCATACGTTAAAATAAAAACTACATTAGCTGGTGCTTGACCAGATGTAGTTAGATATGGATTAGCTGTTATCTGAATACTACCATTAAAACCGTCTCTTGCTTGAAATATATCACCAGTAAAAGCAGGATAGGAATGTTGACCGGCACCAGCAAAAGTAACATTAAGGTATAGTGGTGATTCATTATAGATAACTATACACTGAGTATCAGGATAAGCACTTATGTTTACAGAAGCTTTACCCGATGAAACATCTATAGGACCATACAAACTACTCATGCCATAGCCGCCACTTCTGCTACATGTGTAGCGGTACCCTTTATACTCTCCCCTAGTTTGGTGTTAGCCACGAGCAGCACGAGACCGCCAACAATTGCCACCAGACCTATAACCAGGAACATACCAGCCGCCAGCGTGCCGGTAACACTTTTCTCAATTGGTGCTATGTAAGGACTCAGTATAGAGGTGGCTAAATCACCAGTGAGAGACGTAGCACCGATAGTACCGCTTGCCAGTTGAGAGCCACCGGTACTAGCATTTAAGCTATTCAGAAACGGCACCGGATTAAGCGCACTGCTACCAACATATTGAGACCAGGAAGAGCCATAACCATAATACGGCCCGTTGTAGAGAGCAAAGCCGGTCCCTGCATTCCCTTGTGCGTTAGCACCAGCATAACCGATAGTATCACCGGCTTGTACATGTTGACCTATTTGCACATTGCTAGCGATACCATTTAAATGCAGATAAGCCATATGAGTTGCAATAGGGTTAAGAGCATTATCTAGCTTAATAGTCACTACTTGACCAAAGCTAGGCATAGCCCCACCGTTAGGAGCATTGATACCAGATATCACGCCACTTGCTAAAGCTGTTATAGCGGTCCCGGCTGGTGCATTAATGTTCGAGTCTGGTTTAGGGAAGTCGCCATAAGGATCAGGGTAAACAGCATAATTGTCTACCCGGCTATAGGCATACCAGGGAGTTGTCATTTATTTTGTAAGAGCATAGTTTTGTGCTCTTGACGCCTTAGAGTAACCTAAGGCGTCTGCTTGACCAGACACAGTACCGTTATGTGAATTGATGTACTTATACACTATCAGCACTAAGGCGATACCAAAGCCGATAGCTAGTAAATGATGTGCTTTCATGACCTCTCCTATTGTCCCGGCTGTTGTGCTGCTTTACGTTGTGCTTTGTTAAAATGCCAAGCTAGCACAAATATTCCCACCACTACCACCAGATAGATTAAATGATGCTTCTGCATAATCCTCTCACTTTGCTAGAAAATACAAGCCAACTACCACCAGGGTTATAGCAATCGTAAAGATTAGAACGCTATCACCAGTGCTCGTTATGAATGTTCCGAGACCAGCTAGTGTACTGGTATCTGCTATTGTTGCTGTTGACGATCCTCCCCCACCACTAGAACTACTGGAGTATTTTTGATATGCGCCACTGTTGAAAGTTGACCAGGGAGTGAAGTTAGTACCCCCACTGCTCAGACTTAGAGCATAAGACAATGCTGCTATAGGGTTAAGAGCTTGTGCTTGACTGGTGCCGTTACCAAAGTGTACGGAGTTAATTTGCACTAATCCGTAGTCCCTGGTGCCGTTCGTGTTAGGCGAACTAATAGCTTGTGTGTTACCGCCACTTTCAGCAAGAGCTATAGCGGCTATTGTCTGAGCACTGTTTGCACTAAAACCAACTGACTGAGCAGCTTGTACTATCTGGTCATAAGTCCATATCGCCATTAATCCGCGCTTTCAAGTGTTGGCATCCCACTACACTAGATCGACAACTTTATACCAGCCGGTAAGCTAGCGGCTGAATTAATCACATTTCCTGAGCTATCAAGATATCCTATATTTCTTAGGATATCGTTATTGTTGCGGTAAAACTGTACATTATTGCCGGTACCGGTCCAATTAGCTAGGCTGTTTAAGCTACCAATAGTCTCACCTCCCTTAGTCGTATACACTGAGAAGTTATTGGAAAGCTTAGAATTGACACCAGCCGGTAAGATCGTCTGAGTCTGATAAGCTGGTGCAGCCGGTACCGATATACCACCAGCAACGGGACTTGTAAGATTAGGAAACGGTACACCAGACACACCACCGGTCAAGCTAGGATCGACAGGTAACACACTAGCACCAGATGTAGTAGTACCGGTGGTGGTGCTACCTGCTTTGGTTTTAGCTACATAGAGACCGATACCAGCAACGGTAAGGACCGCTACAACCGCTAAAGCTTTCCCGGCTGGTGGGGCTTTCTTAAACTCCCCTATAACTTCTGCAAAAGGATTAGCCATTATTGGTTACTTCCCTTCATAAAAGATACAAGCCATTTAAAGAAGTTGTTACCGCTTTGTGCTTGCTCTTGAATAGATGCTATCTGAGCAGTAGGAACTTGATAGACCAGATTAAGAGCTTTGTTTGTGAATGTTGCGGTACCATTAGCACCAGGAACATTATTAGGTGTTGACCTCATAAGGCTAGCAAGCTGCATGTACGTGGTAGCCCTAACCGGCACGCTTACATATTGTTGCTGCATAGAGCTAGGATCGTTGGCTATTGGTAAGTTTTCTAGCTCAGGTAGGTTATCCCATATCATAGCGTTGACATTAATAGCAAACATGTTACTAAGGGACCGATTGAAGAGATAGCCGCTTATCCTCCCTGGTGGCAAAATCTCAGGGTTAATACCATTGATGCTATTTTGCAACTCAGGATAATAGGTTATCTTCTTGAGAAGGTCTAACCGTTGCTGCTCTTCATAGCCTAACGGTGTCTGCTCGTAAAGCAAAGCGCGTTGACGTATGATCCTTACGGACTTGTCCCGGCTATCATCATTCATAGCTACCTACCTTGCAACGTCTTAATCGTTGCATTCCCACCAGTGAAACTAGCACCGAGTAGGCTAGTAGCGCCACTGGCATTGCTAAAGAGCAGGAATGCAAAGATAAGCAGACCTATACCAGTAGCAATAGTTATTACAAGTTCTTTCATTTATTTTCCCTGTATTGTCGTAGTTAGTCCATTAAAAAATGTACTATACTTACCACTATTGATTAGCAGCACACTAGCAAGCATCAATGCAGTAAGCCATACAGCCACTTTAGGTAAGTATTGTGCCAATATGACCAGGAATAAGGCACCAGCTAACCATATGAGTGCTACCTTTATATTCAACTTGTTACCGCCTTAGCTGGTTTGAAAGCTGATAAGAAACCAGTGATACCAGCACTTACCGTAGGATGTAAAACTAATTCAGCCACGAGCAGAAGTAGTAACATACCAATAACTAGCCACTGGTCATTAGAGATAGTATCCATTAAAATGCACCACCAGCACCACCACCGTTATTAGTAGCGGTTGACGGATAAAGGTCAACTCCCTTACCTTTTGCGTTAAGCGTATCAAGAATAATACTAGCGTTACCGCTTAACACCTCATAAATTAGGAAGCCGCCAATAAGGACAAGCAGGATAGCTAGTGCTGCTTTCATTTCATGTAAGCGTGCCATAGCCACACGCTAGCCACTACGATAACCAAAGCCACCACCAAAGTTCTCATGTTTGGCTGTTGTGCTGGTGCATTTAAAGTGCTAAGAGAGCCACTAGACGCACCCATTGCATTAATACCAGCTAGCGTACTGTCAATACCGTAAAACGAGCTAGCTGGATAACCAGCTTCAGGGAAACCTTGTAAGTTTGGTACCGTTGACATTGGGTATTGTGCTAACATTTCCTCTCCTTAGCCTTTTTTAGTCTGTTGGTGTTTCTAGCTCTAAAGCAGCTATAAGAGCACTACCCGCGCTTTGCAATGTGTAGTTACTAGGGTACTCTCCCATACGCTCTTCAATAAAAGCTATAAGTGCTGCTATTGTTGCTGTTTTCATGTTTCTATTCCTCCCTGGTGGCTGGTTACTTTTGCGTGTACTGTAGTGGTTTTAGAACTTGCCTTATCACTTTGCCGGTGGCGTTGGCGTTAAGAGCAGATGAAAAATTAAGTGCTAGGTTAACGTTAGCATTGTCGTAAGTTGAAAATACGCTTTGCCACGTTAAATCTTTGCTCAGGAAGTCAAGGTATGTAGTCCCTCTAGGGAGGTCAAAACCTAATTCCCTTCTTTGACGTTGTAGTGTCTCAGGTACAGACTCAGAAACGAGAATAGTACCATCACCAATACCAAAGGTAAAAGCGTTACCATTAAGCCCTAGTGATGGATCAGCACCAGTACCGGTATTAATACCAGTACCGTTATATACATAAGTCATGACTCTAGCGACATAGCCGGACAATGGAGCAAAAGCGTATTTAAGCTGGTTAGAACTTCCTACCGTTGTTTGAAAAGTATCTTCAATAATGGTATTAATGAAAGAAACCGGTGGGCGGTCTTGAGGGTTAATTGGAGTATCCCACAAGAAACGGATAACATCAACTGTAGGAGAGGCTAAGGTAGCATTATTTGTACCAGGGATCGTTACACCGGTATAAGGTTCACTACCGCCAACGTTAGAGGCTATCTGAAATGGGCTAGCACTACCGATATAAGCCGGGACAAGCTGAATAGACAACTGAGCAAGCGGATTGCCTAACTCCCAATATCCTACTATGCCTGAAAACATGTTTTGACAAATTGGGATAACATGAGGGATATTTAGTGTAGTTGGTGCCGGTGCTGCAAAAGCAGCCGTAGTAAGCAAGCTACCACCGTTAATCCAAGACTCAGGTGCTACGTCTGGTGAGTTGGTGAGAGCACCACCGTTTTTTAAGTCCCACACATAATAATCGTCATTTTCGAGACCATACTTTAGCATGTTGAAAAGGGCGAGACCAAAGCCGCTAGCAGAAACGATAGGGACTTGCTGATTAGGAATAACTGAGATGTTACTATAGATGTTAAATGGTCCTTGCACATCTCTAGTAACACTTGCCGTCATAACCGGTGTACCTTGTGTTAATAGTCCTATCCGGTCAAGTATGCCACCTAAGTTTAATCGTACTATAACCGCTTGTCCACCAGGACCGAGATTAGTTACACCGTTACTTTTAATAATCGGTTTTGTTACATTAAGATCGTAGAAAGTCAAGTCAATAACTCCTTATTGCTCAGGTAAAGCGGCCCGTTACCGGTCACGCCAACATAAGAAACTTTTTAATATCGCCTAAAATACCATCATCCGGTAACGGATTAATGGCAAGCTTGACGCCACTAATTAAGGCCATAAGCACCACCAGGGATACTATAAGGTCAAGCAATGCATGTGTCTTCATACTCCCTCCCTCCCTTCTGCAATGTCTCTAAAAGCTGCTCAGGTGTAGACCATACTTGTATGCGGTCTACTAAAGCGGTCTCGTGGTCTATAAGGTAAGCAGTACGAGCAAGCGGATTAGCAAAGATAAGCTCATATTGACCAGCCTTATAGTGAGTCATAAAAGAGCTAGTGCTTACCGCCTTAGAGGTCTGGTGCATAAGCTCTATTTCCTCCCTGGTTTCGGCTGGTTTATGATGGTCTGAGACCTTACCAGCTTTGTCAAGAGACCGCAAAGCACGTACATACATATCATTCTGGTCTGGTGGTAAAAGTTCACTCATCTAGGTTTCATCCTCTCAGGTACTTCTATTGGCTTGCATTTAATTGCAGCTTCCATATCATCAGAATACAGCCAAAAATAATGCAACGGTAAACGATCCTCTAAGACTCTTCTATCTGGTATGTATTCAAGTAAGTCCCTACGATCCTCAGTTGAATTAATACGGAAAACAAAATATAGTTCTGTTTGAGTCTTAATAACTTGTGGCGTCCTTTTTGGCCTTTGAAGCATAGCCCACGCGCCAACACCTTTACCACCTCCCTGAGTCCATAAGCGTGTTAAACCAGACGGTACCCGGTTAGCATCTGCTATCCCTCCCAACTCATCTAACACGACTATAACGTTACCTCTTTTTAAAACAGTGTCTACCATGTGATCTAAAGCAGCATTCCAATTAAAGGTTTGAAAAACTTGTACATGTGCTTTGCTATCGTAGCTTTTTACCAGCTTTGGAAAGTTAAGCTCTTTTCCATCCCCAAACTGTTTATGCTCATGTTTAGGATCAATGAAAATTATTTGACGTTCTTTATCTTTAGCAAAGTGATGTAGTAAATACCATGCCAAGAAACTTTTACCGCTACGTGTTTTGCCTATAAACGTATACCGTTTGTTAGGCTGTATGCTTACTTGCTGTATTGGCATGTTCTATAAAGTTTCCTACCTGCTTTGCATAATCGGCACAAGTGATGCTATCGTCTGTTAAATCTTCGATAATTCTATCTATCTTTATATGGTTTATAACTACTGCTACCTTCTCTATGTCCTTAGCACTCATCTTGTTAATAGAAGCACCCAACATCCTAAAAGCTGCACTAGCCATACGTTTTTGAGCAAGTTGTGTAAAGGCACCTTTACCGCTCTCATGCATAAGCTCAGATATTAGGGTATTCAAAAGTTCCGAGAGGAAAAGCAGCTTTATCTTTAGCATAGTGGTTTTGATTCTCTTTTTCTTTTTCGTGCTCTTTTACAGCTTCTAGCATTATCATTGTTGCCTTTAGCTCAAAGAAGTAAGACACGCTAGCGGCTATAAAATCGCTTATGTCTACCACGTCTGGTGATAACTCTCCTATTGGTATGTGCCGGTCAAGAATTGATAAGAGCGGTTTCACTATATCTTCTGCTTGCTTGTCAGTTGGTGCTAGTTGCTTCTGCTCTTCGTTAATCTCAAAAGTTTCACCTAACTTTGGTGCCATTGTCAAAAGTAACCAGATGAGACCAGACGCGATTAGAGCACATTTTTGTTGGAAAAACTTAGAAGCTGGTGTGCTCTTCTTCCTGGTGCCGGTACCCTTCTTAGCTGGTGCTGGTGTTTCCTCTTCCTGGTGTACGATCCCTTTAACCAGACCTTTAGCAATATCTGTAGCAGACCTTTTTTTCTTTGGTGCTAGATCGTCTGGTGTTTCTATTGAGAGAGATATACCGCTTTCCTCTCCCTGAGCTATAAGTTCATCCATAACTAGCGGTTTCTCCTTAAAGCCCTACGTCTTACCTCTTCCTGCTTAGCTGGTGGCTTTGGTTTATGATCGTCAACCGTTAGAGTTACCGCATCTGGTATGGTTTCTTTCACTTCCTGAGCAGCCGCATTGTGTGCATTAACTGTGCTCTCAAGTGTTGGTGCTGCTACCGGTTCCGGTACACGCGCAACGGCTAAAGCATCTAGCTTACCTGAAATTTCCCCTAGCTTGCTGCTAAGGTCGTTGTAGTGCTCTTCTATGTGAGTTATGCGTTCCGTATGGTCAATAGCTGGTGCTGCTACATGCACTACTGGTGCTGTTATATTTTCTGGTGTAACCGGCTGTATCACTGGCATATCTGGTATAGTATCGTTTTCTTCCATGTGTTCTTCCTAGAAAGTAGGTTCTGAAAAACGTTTAAATTTCTCTTGAGAAGGTAGTACCATATCTGCTCTCATACGCCACTGGCATACAATTTGCACGTTACCAGTAGCTAGACCGCTTATCTGTATGTTTAGCGCGTCTTTTACTGGTATCCACAAAGTAGCAGGAGTAAGCGAAAAGACACCAGCAAGCAGCACACCCGGTACACCGGCTGGTTGAAATTGAGAATAAGCAGTAGGGCTAGTGTCTGCTACTATCGCTACCCTACCGGCACTATCAGTACAAATTAGTGCATAGAAAGTCAGTTCTGAGTCAACACCAAAGCTTGACGTTAAAGGGAAAGTACCGTTAGTAGCAGAAGAGAATGATATGAGTGTTGAGTACTCATACATAGGTGAGTCTGAGGGTAAAAAGTCAAATTGTCCTTGTGATAAATTTTGTGCGTTTTCTTTATCCGGCATAATTTCACCTGAGCAGTAGTAGTACTATCGTATAGTTATATAGTACCTTAGTACTGTACAGATAATTGACAATGTAGCAACAATGTCAAGCAGAAAAGAGCACAAAAAAAGGAAGCTAGCAATGATACTAGCTTCCTGGTCTCTCCCCTATCGGCTGGTGCTACAAGAGAATATCTTTATCTGGTGCTGGTGGTGCCGGTGTCATTTCAATTGAAAAGTCTAAGGCTACCATCTGCATATCATCTGCAAGAAAGTTTATCATCTTTGCTAGATACTGCTCTCTTGCTGCCTTGCTCATACTTTCCATGTTTGCTACAAACCTACGAGCGGCTTTATCCGCTATTGTTTGGCGGCTGGTGCTATCCATTAATCACTACTCCTATAGATTAAGCTTTCAAAATCTTCATTTTCCCTAAGTTGCTGGTTATACGTATCGGCTATATCATCGTCATAGCCACATTCACTAGCACAGTACTCTTTACCATAGCCACCGTTCGTTAATGCATGACAATTGCCACACGAGCAGATAACAGAGTTACAATGTGGGCACCTCTCTATAGGAACGGTGTTGCTCATAGCTTCTTCTAACGATCCCCACTTAGCTATACCTTGCTTGCCCACGCTACACCTCCCATTTATCCATATCACCTTCTATGTGTTGGATATAAGAGGATGTATCGTTACTGCTTGACGGTGCATACTTATTCATTATCTGGTCAACGGTGGTAAGCTTCCATTCCTTTATATACAAGCTGCTAATCAGACTGAAAAATGCAGCATAACCAGAATACCAGGAATGATACGCTCTAAAGCCACCAATACACCAGCTATAGCCATAACACCGGATATTTCCGAGAGACTTAGTAGAGAGAGCCATACCCGCTTTACCATAGCTGCTCTCATTTCTGAAAATGGAGAGTGCAAAGCTTGCCTTAACATTGTACTGAGTTGCCAGTTCTGATAAGCTGGTGCCGGTCCCACAAGCAGGACTACCGGCACCACACAAGATACTATCAATTTTCTTGCCAGTGAGAGCAGAATCACCCACCACGCTATAGCCAATGCTAATAGTATCACACGAGCTAAAAAGTACTGCTAAGAAGAGTGCTACAAGGACAGTGGTATACTTAATTCGAGAGCTTGTTATGTAGTTAGAGTGCATAACATATCCTTCTTCCTAGCGGCTGGTATCATTGCGAGTGGCACCAGCCGCTTTACATGACTATCGGAACTTCGCTTTAAGCAACTTGCTATCAATGTTAAAGTTTTTAGAAGTCCAGTTTATCACCTCCCCTATAAAGTACCCGCTTACAATTTCCTCAAAGCCACCAGGACCAGTAACAACATAATCGCGTAACTGAGCAGCATGTACACCAGACTGATTAAAAGCTAGCAATGCTACTCCCGGCTGGTGTGTAGTGACTGTGTACGTATAATCGGTACCTGCTACGGTCTCAATTGTCCAGTCAACTCCCCTCTTACCTAGTGCAGCCAGTCTAGCTACCATATCATCATATCGCCACTCATCAACAGCCACCACTCTAAAGTATATATCCTTCTTCATAGCTTTCCCCTTAAACCTTGTATCTAAGTCTGATATATGATTGCATTGCGTAGCTTTGCCACTCTTTAGGCCATACACCAGACTTTCTAATCTGCTCTAACCTACGATCCCTCTCTACTTCTGAAATTTTCCTACCTACCTTGCCTTTTAAGCGGTTTGTGTCTGAGCCTGAGCTTGTGATGCTTTGGTAGGGCGTCCCCTCTTCTTTGCTGGTGCCACTGGTGTTGCTGTTTGGTTGTGCGATATAGCCGGTAGAGGTGCCGTAGCTGGTAAAGGGTTTGTGCTGGTGTTGCCACCTCCCTTCTGAGCATCATAAGCTTTCATAAAATCAAAAAGATCAACAGTAGCACCGTTAAGGTTTACCGTAGCTGGTGCTGGTAACTGAGCTTGTGGTGCTGGTGCCGGTACTTGTGCTGGTGCCGTTGCATTCTGAGCTAAAGCGGCTGGTGCTGGTGTCTGCTCAGGTGTCACGGTAGTAACATTGATCCCTGATAACCGGCTTATGGTCTGAGCTACCATATAGTTTGCATGTGCTGAAATGATTGAATGTACTTCAGGAGAGTTAAGGCGATTAGCCATCTCAGTTCCCACAAAGTCAACGTAAGTATTCTGTACTTCAATTTGTGCAGTGTGTTGTGCTAAGTTAAGTTCCTGCTCAGACCTTGCTTTCTGCTCTTCAATGAGCATAGCATCATGTTTACGTTTTAGATCGTCTGAGGTCAAGATGAGAATGATAGCACCTATCATGCTGAATACTGGTGTTATTGGCGCTATCATATACCATGCACCCATTGCAGCATCTAAGTGTTGAGGTGTTGTGCTGCTCAGTTCAAAAGCTAGCACCAGATTAAGAATACATACAATTATCTCGACTACGTTAACTCCCCACGAAGCATACTCATGCAGACCAGGACGAAACCAAACAAACTTTCCCCACAAAAGCGCACACATGAGAATGAAGTTAGAAAATGCGCCAACATAGCACAACGTTTTAAAAAGTCCATCAGGAAACACTTTACCCATTAAGCCGATATAAGTAACACAACTCAGAAGAGAAACACTAAGCACTACGCCACACACAATAAAAATGACGATCCCTTTACCAGATGTTGACCGTATATCGTTAACGGTCTCGCGTGCTTTTCTGCCAAACATTCCCGTTTTCCTCTCATGTATAATAACTACAGTCCCTAAACCCCACTAAGCACCAGCCGGTTAAGTCCCGTTCCCGGCTGGTGCTTACCTACTACGGTTTGTGCTCAGTCTGAGCTTGACCCCTAGCCCACTCAATTTCTGCTCTTGCTACCTGCTCAGGTGTTGCGAAGTCTTCCCACTCTCCCTCTCTCCCCTCTTGCCGTTCCGGGTATTCAACGCCACTCATGTAAATGTCTGGTGATTCATAAGTAGCATCATGTGCTGCTTGCTCGTGGTTAATTTCCTGGTTAAGATCAATTTCCCCTACCTCTTGACCATTAGCCATATAGTGAATAACCAGATGGTTAGCGGCTGGTGTGATCGTCTTAAAGTGCTCGTAAATGAAGAGTGTACCGGATGTAAAGCTCATAACCCCTAGACCAGCTACAAGCATACTGTTAAAGTTTAGTGGCACCACATCGTAAAAGGCCATACCAGCCAACGCAATAAAAAGAAACCACATAGCCCACGCGCCAACGTCTCTAACTTTCATGAAACCTCCCTAGAATGGATTATCGTCTAAGCTTCCTAAGCTATCATCCTGATTTAAAGTTTTCTCAAGTTCCTTGACGTGCAGAAAAGCAACTACAGCTAGTAAGCGGCTAATCTCATCTGAGGTAAAATTAACGCGCTTTGACCATTGTTCATCTATATTAGTTTGCTCTATCTGTAAACCGTCTCCCTTCTTGTCTATCATGTGATAGCGAGACTTACCGTAGACCTCAGAAGATGTATAGAAACGTGTACCCGGCTCCAATTCCTGAGCAGCCGGTAAAACTTTAAGAAGTTCATTAATAGCCGCTACTACTTTTGACTGAGCTTCCTTATCAATCGTCATACTTAACCTCCCTGGTGGCTCTCAAATAAAAATTTGAGGTGCCTATTCTGCTCTAAGTTGATCGTATTCAGCTTTGGATATTCCCAACACTCTACAAATTGCTGCTACTGTTTGGCCTTTAATTCGAGCTTTACGGTTAGCTGCATAAATGGTCCCTACGCTTACATTGCACTGTGCTGCTAATTCAGTTGCGGTAAGTTCTTTAGCCTCCCATATTTCTCTAAGAGATGGACTTGTGTTATTCATTTCAACCAGCCTTTAATTTAATCCAATACCTCATAATATTGTACAATTTCATGCAAGTTTATGCAAGTTAAAAAGCTATGAAATATTCTAAATAAGCAATCAAATAAAAATTTGATATGTGAATATACTGTAAATGGATATTAATTTGACCATTAATAATCCGCATACCCCCCCCCACAAGGGAGGATAGCGTTAATTTTTTTCTCTATCCTCCCCTCATTTCAAATAAAAATTTGATACCCTGATATACTGTAAATAAGCCGTTATTTCGACGGTAACGGAACTTCTACCCTAAAGTGTATTCTATTAGAGAGTAAAGCTAGCTGCTTTTGCATGACCAAGAAAGTGCAAGCAGCTAGCTTTATTTTTGCGTAAAAAGTGCTAAAAATAGGGGTAAAAAGTACCGTAAAGCTAGGCTACAAGCGGCTTTAGATAGGCTAGTCAAATTGACTAGGGGTAGCCACCAGAAAAAGTTATAGGTGCTGGTGCAATGCTGGTGGGGGAGTAGTACTTTTTACCCCTAGTCAACTTGACTCCCTAGTATTAGTACAGTGTCAACTTGACTAGGGGTAGTAAGTACTATTGCGATAGCCAATAGTACTATGTTCAATTATCCTCTACTATTTCCTATAGCCCACACATAGAGTAGGCTGGTGGGTACCCTGGTGGGGGAGTGATGTACAAGAGAGATGATGTACACACATCACTGCACATAAGGTTTGATGTGTAGCCATTTCCTATAGCCGGGGATATGAGTGTTCTGGTGGGTTATGCTGTTAATGCACGTTATCTACACTAAATACTGTTAGTTGACGCGATAGCGTTAACGCCGTTGGCACCGTCCCTCCAC
>Ga0302323_100001491_pt1 | contig 19051 bp, 16 predicted proteins | sample Fen_T0_3_FD_201950 | JGI IMG/M metagenome (GOLD analysis project Ga0302323, IMG submission 201950) | Peat permafrost microbial communities from Stordalen Mire near Abisko, Sweden - Fen_T0_3 | ecosystem: Environmental > Terrestrial > Soil > Wetlands > Permafrost | place: Sweden: Abisko... | reverse complement strand
GAAGACGAGCGCCAGCGACTCGAAGAGCCGGATCGCATTCTCGAGCCCTCGCACAGGGTGTTCGAGCGACGACGCCTTTCCACCACCGTCCGAAACCACGACCACGTCCTCCGACAACAGCGACCGCAAGCGGGCAAGATCTCCGCCACGGGAAGCCTCGAAGAACGCGGCAGCGATCTCGAGACCTCGCTGTCGGGGCACAGGGAAGCGGGGCCTCGCCGCCCGGACGTTCGTCCGAGCACGTCGAGCCAGCTGGCGGCAGGCCCCCGCATCGCGGTCGAGGGTTTCCGCGATCTCCTCGAACGAAACCCCGAAGACGTCGTGCAGAAGAAATGCGGCACGCTCCAGGGGAGACAGGCGGTCCAACGCCAACAAGAGCGGCAAAGTGACCTCGTCGCTAACGCCCTCCTCCGCCTCGACGATCGGATCCGGCAGCCACGATCCGACATAGACCTCCCGTCGATGGCGTGCGGACTTGAGGTGGTCGAGACACAGACGCGTGACGACCATTCGCAAGAAGGCCTCCTGCCCCACCACCGCCGCCCGGTCCGTGTCGTGCCATCTCAGAAAGGCTTCCTGCAACACGTCCTCGGCGTCGGCGACAGAGCCCAGCATCCGATAGGCGACCCGAAAGAGCTTCGCGCGCAGCGGAGCAAAGGCAGCGTCAGTGGCTATGGAGTCCATGGAAGCATTGAAGGCCATCGTCAGCGGGCATGGACAGCGGCGACCCGATAAAGAACGGGGGCAACGCTTTTCGCGACGTTGGCCACCCGCCGGAATTGGGCCTGGGCATCGGGGTTCTTGAGCATCCTATCGAAGTCGTCTCTAGAGGCCCACTGAGCGTAGTTGACGACTCGAGCCCCGTCTAGGCTCGCGTGCACGCAAACGGAGACGAACCCTTGCTGGCGCCGAATGACCGTCTCGGTGATCTCTCCCAAGAGCGAGATGAGCTCTTGCTGTCGCTCAGGCGCAACCTCGTAAAGGTTTACCAGCGTGACCGCCGCGCTGCCGACTTCGATCGTTGCACTCGTTTGGGACATGGGTTCCTCCTTCTTCCATGAGAAGACGAGGCAGCCGCGTGGAATGTTACTTCGCCCCGCATGAAAACGAAGGCGCTCTCGACGTGGCTTATCCCTCCCGACGGCCCAAGCGATCAGGAATTACGCACATAGCGCAAGTGCGTGGCGGCTGGACTATCGAAAACCCTGTCAATGCGAAACCGCGGCACCGGCTCGCGCAGGTTTTCGAAAAGGCGTCTCCCACCCCCGAACAGCACTGGCGCCAGGGCGATTTCTAGCTCCTCGATGACACCCAGGTTCAAGTACTGCTGGATCACGTCCGGGCCGCCCGCGATGCGAACATCGCGACCGCCCGCAGCCCCCCTAGCCAGTTCAAGGGCGCGCTCCGGGCCGTCGTTGACGAAGTAGAACGTCGTCCCGCCCGGCCGGACCCACGCTTCACGTTGCTCGTGCGTAAGTACGTAGACCGGAGTGTGAAACGGGGCCTCCTCGGGCCAACTGCGCTCGCCGGCCTCGAACATTCGTTTACCCATGATATTGGCGCCGATGCGCTCGGTGGTGCTGCGAAGCATGTCATTGACCGGACCGGTCTCCCCCCCTGGTCCGAGCTTGAGGTTCTCGCGAAAGTACTGCTGATTGAGGATCCAGCCCATGAGCGCACCCCACTTCGCGCCCCAGCCCTTGTACTCGGGCCTGTCCCAATTCTCCATCGCCATTCCTTCGGGCACCATGTAGCCGTCAAGGCTGAGTCCGATGTTTACGAATACCTTGCTCATGATTCTCCTCTCACGCCTTTGGATGTCGGCCTGGTCAGAAGGGAACGACCGACTCACACAGGAACCGAGGATTGCGCTCGGACTGGTGCAAGACACGAAACGCAAAGCCACACGGAGGGCTCGGTCATGAGCAAGTGACGCTCGTTCTTCGAGTTGCCGGGCTCAGTCCAGCGCCACGATGGTCGCCCGCGCTCCGTCGATGTGAATCTTCACGTCGAAGCCTAGTAGCCGCATGGCCCAATCGCCTCGTCGACCACGTTCGTGGGCCGGGCGCGGGTCCAGCGCTACCAGCGATTGCACGAGCTCTGCGACCTCTGCGGCGGAATAGACAGGCATCCCCGCGGGTGTGCGTTGCGCTGACTCCGGGATGGCTCGCAGCGCGGCCTCGCTCCATGTGACCTCGGCCGCCGGCTCGGGCGCTGTCTCGATCCAGCCGGCGCGCGCGGCCGACCTGGGCACGTCGCAGCCGGGATGGTAGGGCCGCAGATCCACGACCGGCGTACCGTCCAGCACGTCCACACCGCGCAGACGGATGGCCGGCTCGTCGACGTCGATGGCCTCGATCTCCAGCAGCGAGAGCCCGAGAAAGTTCGGCCGGTGCGGCGAACGCGTGGCCCAGACGCCCATCTTCTCTTTGCCGCCCAGGCGCGGTGGCCGGACCAGCCCCTTCCAGCCTTCCTCGACGGCTTCGTGGAACACGAAGGTCACCCACAGGTGGGAAAACCCGTCCAGCCCGCGCATGGCATCGCGCCAGATGGCCGCCGGCTGCGCCTCCGAGAAACGCAAGATCCCACGCGCCAGCGGCACCAGGCCGCTCTGCCGGGGAATTCCGAACTTTTCGGGAAAGCAGGTTCGCATGGTTCCGATGATGTCGAGCTCCACGCCTGCCAAGCTAGGACCCTTCACGGCGTTGTCAACACCGGTGGACGGGTGGTGGACGGGTGGTGGACGGGGGGGCCCCGATTGACAAGGCTACCCCTCCTGTTACGATGAGCACCATGCGTGTCTTGCCTCGTACGGAGAGTGGGCTGGTTCTCGTCACTTTCATGGCCGCTGCAATGTGTGCTCCAGCCTGCGGCTCGTCGTCGAAATCCGCCTCCTGCGTTGGTGCCGTCCGCTGCGACTGCTATCCCAACCACACCTGTGACAATGGCCTCGCCTGTTTCTCGAACATGTGCGTGGCAGATCCGGGCGGCAGCAGCGGCGGGGCCACCGTGCCTCTGACGGGCACGGGAGGCGCCATCGCCGCTACGGGCGGAGCAACCGCGAACCCGGGCGCTGGCGGCGCCATCGCCGCTACGGGCGGAGCAACCGTAAACCCGGGCGCTGGCGGGACCGCAGTGATTCCCGGGGGAACGGGCGGATCAGTCGTCGTCGGTAGCGGTGGGGCTGTCACGCCGACCGGCGGTGCCGTCTCGACCGGAGGCACGACGGGGACGACCAGTCCCTACATCACGGCCAAGGACGGGTGGGCAACCGATGCGGCTCACCAGGTGCAAGGTTCGGTCTACACGTACACGGACGCTGGCGGATCGAACATCTATCCCATCTGCACGGTGGCAGTGGGCGCCACTGCGACCTGCTTCAAGGGCACCGGAACGACCACTCAATTCTGTGCTTCGGGAACCGTGGCTCAGGCATTGACTCCGGGGGGCGCCAATTGCGAATTGACGAGCGATTCTTGCGATTGGTCGAGCTACTGGGGCGCCGCACTGGCGATGAACCTGAACCAAAGCCCCGAAGCGGCCGATGGCGTTGCTTGGAATGGAAGCTCGTATTCTGGCGTGTCCTTCGACATCGCCATCGCGGCCATCGCAGCCAATCTCCGCCTCTACGTCAACCTGGTCGACGGGACCCAATACTGCTACGCGGTCTCCTCCAGCAAGACCTACACGCTTTCGTGGTCCCAATTCCGCCGCGATTGCTACACGACCGGCGGAGCGACCTTGTCGGGAGCAGCGCTGTCGCAAATCAAGAGCCTGGCCTGGCAATCGGGCACGGACGCGAGCCTGGCGCATGCCTACGACTTCTGCGTTGATCACGTGAAGATCAACTGAGAAAGCGCTGGCACCCGATAGGAGTTCCGATAGGACTTCCGATAGGACCTACAGGACGTTCGCGCAGAACGCCTTTGCCTGGAGGCCATCCCCGCCGCCCCAAATCTCGAATCCGGCAAAGACGATGCTGAGGTACATGCTGCTGGTGATCCCGTAGCGATTGGTCACCGAGTCTTGGATGAAGTTGTTGAGGTCGAAGTCGAGCTTGTCCAGTACCGTCGTGCTGACATAGGAGATGCACAGCGGGTCGGTGCCGTCGATCCACACATCCCAGGTGCCGGGCAAGCCGGACACGGGGTGTCGCGAGTACGCCAGCGTTCCCCGTGGCTGACGATTGGAGGGATCGAACAACCAGACCATGAGATAGGCCCCGCCCTTACCTGGATCATACTGCGTGGTGGACAGCGGCGCTGAGCCTGCCGTGAACCACACATCGTACGTTGCATTGTAGTTCGACGTTCCCATGCTGCTGACGTTGGTCGAAAAGACGGTATTGACCTTGGTCAAGGCCGATACCTGCTTGGGCAGGTTGCTGCCCTTCGAGGAATGACCAGCGTACGATCCGATGAATAGCGACGGATAGCCCATCGGGTTGTCGTTCGGCGACGCGGCACCTGTCGGATTGCCAACGGTGAAAGATAGCCCGTTCACGGCCATCGTCTGTTGTTTGTAGAGATTCCACCAATTGGACTGAGCGACGTATTGTTTCTCCGACCCCGCCACAGCCACGAGAGACGCATTCGCCTGCTGGTTGATGTTGAGGGCGACCGACGACACATCGGTGCAATTGGGGGACGCCGGCAGCACGGTCGCCGGGGCGCCGCCCGTGCCCGGTGTGGAAATCGCCCCGCCCGCGCCCGAAAGGATCGCCATCCCGCCGGCGCCGCTGACGAGCGAAACACATGCGTTCGATAGGCACACGAGACCGTCGTCGCAAGTGCTATTCCCATAGCAGTCGCACCGCTCGGCTCCTTGGCACTTTGGCGCCTGATTCGAGCCGCACGCCCATCCAAGCAGGGTCACGATCGCCAGCGCCAACGGAGCGACTGTCTTGGCATGTCTCGCACGGTCTTGCTTCGAAGACGGTGAAGTACCAACCGGCTGGACAGAGACGCGTCTGGGCATGGCCATACCATAGTAACAAGAAACCTGCGCCACGTCTCGGAACGCCCGGGCAGCAATGCGGGTCCGAAATGCGGTTCCGAAATGCGGGTCCGAAATGCGGTTCCGAAATGCGGGCCCGAAGCAGCTGTGTCGGAGGTCGGGTCGGTCTTATTGCTGTTCGGCCTGGCTGTCTGGCACGGCGCCGATCGCGCTTGCGGCCAAGGGGCCGCAGCAGTTGATGGGGGACAGCCTGGACCGCAATTGATGCGCGGCAGGGCGAAAAGGACGTTCCGGCACATTGACCAGTCTTGCGGGGGCGCCCCGAGCACGTGCGGAGCGATTTTCGAGTCTTGCGGCCCGGCTAAGAGCGCTCCCCGGCGGGAAAGTTCAACGCTGGGTGTCTCGGTCAGCGCGCGCCGCCCCATCGACGAACTCCTCGACCACGCCCGTCCACGCGCAAAGGCGGGAGCCGTAGTCGTGCGGCGACGCACCGAGCACGCCAAGGCGTAGCGACATCCCATGCGGACGCCCGTTGAGCCCTCGGCCAGGCGAACAGGAGATCCTTGGACCACCCGATGCGATCTCGCGGCTGGTTCGCAAGACTGGAAAATCCATCGGCGCGTGGTCGCAGCCCTTGCGCATGAATTTTTGGCCATTGGCCGAGGCATCCGCGCCAGCGCGAACGACGATCGGAACCATCGCCAAGGCTGTGGCGACCTGTCGCACGGTTGGAAAAATAGCCAGCGCGCAGACACGGGCTGGACAAGAGGACTTCGCGCCCACACGGACGATGCTAGAAGCGGGGCATGGCTACAGGATCTCATCGTTGCCTGCACTTTCTCGCTTGGTTCGCAGTCTCGGGTTGTGTGTCTGCACGCGCGGAAGTCCATCGCGATTCCGCACCAGCCCAGCATCCGCAGGGTCTGACTCCGGTGGGCACCACCAAGGCAAGATTCGAGGACACCACCCGGCATCGCCCCCTGGTCACGCGACTTTGGTATCCGGCGGACCCGCATACCGAAGCCAAGACGGTCGCCCTGGATTGGATCTTCGTCTCACGTGCCGTGGCGGAGGCGCCGATGGTCGCGGCGCCAGTGAAGCTGCCGCTTGTGTTGCTCTCCCACGGCACAGGGGGCTCGACCTCCACCTTGGCTTGGATTGCCGAGCACCTGGCAGCACACGGCTACTTGGTGGCCGCGGTAGAGCACTTCGGCAATACCTACGGCAACGACACACCAGAGGGTGGCATCGCACAATGGCGTCGTCCGCTAGACCTCTCGCGTGTGCTGGATGCGCTGCTGGCCGATGCTCGATTTGCTCCGCGTATCGACGCCGGTCGTGTTGGCGCCGCTGGAATGTCGTCTGGCGGATACACAGTGATCGCGCTTGCTGGCGCAATCTACCATCCCGAACGCATGGGATCCCATTGCCGCGACGAACCGGCGCTAAAGGGATGTCGGCCCGACGCTAGAGCCATTTTCGAGGCACTGCCCGATGGAGACGCCGCGTCCTTGTCATACAAGGATCCAAGATTCCGCGCTGTCTTCGCCATCGCGCCCGCGCTGGGCCCGGCCTTTGCGGCCGAGGATCTCGCAGACATCAAAATTCCCGTGGCAATCGTGGCCAGCGCCAAGGACGAATGGGTTCCCTTGGCAGAAAATGCCGAGCGCTATGCCAAGCTGATTGCCGGTGCCAAGCTGACCGTCTTGCCCGACGGAGGACATTTCTCGTTTCTATCGACGTGCAATGAGGAGGGACGCAACCGGGCCAAGGCGATCTGCATCGACAGCGATCCGACCGTCCATCGCGCCGCAATTCACGCGCAGGTAGAGCCGCTGGTGCTCGATTTCTTCGATACCCATTTGCGATAGATCAGCGATGGCCTAGGTAATCGTACGCCCTTTTCGTCGGCGCGTCCGGCGTCGGCGCCAGCGTCAGCGCCGGCTCGGGCACGGGCACGGGCCCGCCGGCAGCGCCAACGGCTGCCATCTCGTGGCGCACGGGCTGCTGCCCAGCCTCTCGCGCTCAGGGTCCGAAGCCATGGCAGAAAACTCTGCGCATTACGGCCGTCGATATTCCACTAATATCGCGATGATGATGATGCAGCGCTGGGCTTTGCCATGGGCTTTGGTCTGTTCCGGATTTGCCGCCTTGGCGGTAGAGGTCCTTTGGCAACGGTTGCTCACGCCGGTCTTGGGCGGATCGACCCTGGCGGTGACGGCGGTGCTCATCGCCTACATGGGCGGGCTTGCTGTGGGGGCTGCGCTTGCGGGGCGAATCGGCGACAGGCTGTCCCCCAGGCAAGCCCTGCGCGGCTATCGTTGGCTCGAGCTTGCGGTGTGGTTGGCTGCCACCGCCACGACCGCCGTGCTGACCCTGCTTCCGGTCGGTGTGGCCGGTGTCCTTTCCGAATTGCCCCAGGGTGCACCACGCTTCGTAGCCCGCTTCCTGATTTCCGCGGCCCTGCTGCTATTACCCACCACCGCCATGGGCGCCACCTTGCCCCTTGCTGTGCGAGCCTCGGTTGGCAGTGGAACCAAGCAACTCTTGGGGAAGACGGCGTTGCTCTATACCGCCAACACAGCAGGCGCCGTGGCAGGGGCCCTGGTGGGACCGCTGGTACTTTTGCCTATGCTCGGGGTCAAGCGATCGGCGTTCTTGGGTGCAACGGGTAGCCTGCTGGCTTTCGCCGTGGCCGGGTTGGCGCGTCCCTCGACGGCCAGCGAAGAGACGGAGGACGATTTGGTCGAGACCGCCCCTACCGGGCGGTTCGGCTGGCCGGCGGTGCTGGTCGCGACCTTTGCCATGGGCGCAACGTCGCTGGGCTTGGAGGTCATCTGGACCCGCGCACTCGCAACTGTCGCCGGGTCGACGGTCTATGCTTTCGGTGTCGTGCTTGCGCTGGTGCTTGGGGGCATCGCCCTGGGCTCAGCGGCCATGTCGGTGCTGGGCGCGCGCGCCTTCAAGCAGCAAACCGCCATGCTGTCCATGGCGCTCTTGTGCTGGCTGGCACCCCTGCTCGCCACGCTGCTGATGCAACTTTTCGATCGCATTCCCATGCGCTTTGCCGACTTGACCAATCGCGGGGCCATGACCTTCTCGTCCGAACTGTGGGTCGTCATCTCGATCGGCGCTTGGGTCATCCTGCCGCCAACCCTTTGCTTTGGCGCCGCGCTGCCGCTGGCGGTGCGCGCGGCACGGACCGCCAAGTCGAAGAGCGCCCGGTCGGTCGGGTCGGTGTACGTCGCGAACACAGTCGGCGCGCTGCTCGGCGCTGCGGCCACTGGCCTGGTCCTGATGCCAAAGCTGGGCCAGGGCCGGGCAGCGCTGGTTCTCACCATGACACCGCTGCTGGCCGGGCTGTTCATGTGGGTGTCACGCCTCACCACGACGCTCCCACGGGCCGTCGCTGGCGTGCTGATCGCGGGCACGGTGACCGGCGCGATCGCATGGGCACCGCTGCCCTCCGGGTTGGCGGCTGCCGCAGGGATTCACAGCAACCGCAAGAAGACCGCGGTCAACGTCGTCTACTACGCCGAAGGCCCCGAGGGATCGGTCTTGGTCGAATCGACCGGCCCACAGCGCGCGTTCTACGTGTCGGGACGGCCCGAGGCGAGCACCTTCTGGCACGACGTACGCACCCAGTACCTGCTGGGCCATTTGGCCGCGTTGGTCGCCGGCGGTGCCAAGAACAGTCTGGTGATTGGCATGGGATCGGGAATGACCGCCGGGGCGTTGGCGATGCACGGACAAGTCACCATCGCCGAGCTCAACCGCGCTGTGCCCGGTGCTACGGCGCAGTTCCGCGACTACAACCACGACGTGCTCGACAAGGCGAACGTCATCATCGAGGACGGCCGGGTCGCGCTGACCAAGAAGGGGGCACGCTTCGACGTGATCACGACGGATCCGATTCACCCGTACGTTGCAGGGTCGGCAAGCTTGTACACCAGCGAGCACTTGCGCCTGTCGCGCGCCCACCTGGCCCCGAACGGCGCTGTCACCCTGTGGATCCCGCTTCATCGCATGGGGCGGTCCGAGCTGCGTGCCATCGTTGGCTCGTTCGTGGACGCGTTTCCCAATGCCGAGCTGTACCTCATTCACAACGACGTCGTCCTTCTCGGCGGCGGACGCGGTGGCAAACGCAGCAGCGCCGACCGACTGGCCGTGTTTCGCGAAGGTTGGACGCCAGCAGTTGCCGAGGACATGCGCAAGGCCCGGCTGTTCTCCCCGGAAGAATTGGCCAACATCATGATCGCGGGTCCCGACGCGCTGGCCCGCTTCGTGGCAGGGGCACGGCGCAATCACGATGACGATCCTTGGATCGAGTTCTCCCTGCCCCTGTACGTCCACAAAGACACCCGCGCCGACAACCTCGCGGCTCTCCTCGCGCTGCGCGAGCCGAACGAGGCGCGCTCACCCTTCGGCGTAGCTCTCGCGGCAACACAGTGGAGCTACCTCGAACCCACGGCCGGCCGCGCCCTGGTCAGGTTGCGCGAGGGGCTCCAAGATGGGCGCGCCGTGCTGGGCGAGCAGCGCCTGGCAGTTCGCGAGGCATCGGCCGAGCTGGCGATGCAGCTCTGGCGCGCAGGCAGTGGCTGCAAGGCCGTGGCGCTTGCCCACAGCGAGGCCGACAGCCCGGACGCCAGCATCGAATCTTTGCTTTCGACCGAAGAGGTCTTTCACAGCGACGGCGATTGGACGGCAGTCGCTGCTATCACCGACCGAATGAAGCGACAATGGCCAAGGCGACCCGAAGGTTACCTGTGGGCAGGGGACGCCCTGCTTCGCCAGGCCCGTTTCGCCGAGGCGACCTCCGAGTTGGAGCGCGCCCTGACCCTCGACCCGTTTGGTGGCTACATCATGTCGTCTTTGCGTGCCTTGAGCCGTGCCTACCTGATGACCGGACAAATCACCAAAGGCCGCGCGCTCCTTGCTGACATGCTGGCACGCGACGGTAGTCAGAGGGACATGGTGCCCCTGCTTTCCGCCGCGCCCGAGCAACTGGCGAACATGCGACGCGACTCCGAAAACCAGCAGAAGCAGAGGCTCCGCGAGCTGGATTTCGTGGCCCATCCCCTGTGAGGTGCCCAGCCTGCGCTGCCGGTTACACCGGCAGCACGGCCCGCCGGCGCGGGTAGCCGTGATCGATCTTGTTCGTCATGGCGGCAAAGCGCCGGATGAGGTTGTCGCGCAGGTCGTCCCCGGACACAACGGCGTCGATGTGCAGGTCCGAAGCCAGCTTCACGATGTCCACGTCCTCACGATAGGCGGCGCGCAGCTCTTCCACGTAAGCCATTCGCTCGGCCTCGGGCTTGGCGGCGATCTTGTTGGCGTAGACGGCGTTGACGGCGGCTTCCGCGCCCATGACGGCGATGCTGGCCTGGGGCAAGGCCAAGGTGGCGTCGGCGTCGAAGGCCGGCCCGCACATGGCATAAAGGCCGGCACCGTAGGCCTTGCGCACGATCACGCTGATCTTGGGCACCACGGCGTCCGAAATGGCGGAGACCATCTTGGCGCCGTGGCGGATGATGCCGGCGCGTTCGACGGCGCTGCCAATCATGAAGCCGGGCACGTCGGCCAGGAACAACAAGGGAATGTCGAAGGCGTCGCACAGCCACACGAAGCGCGCGGCCTTGTCGGCCGAATCCATGAAGAGCACGCCCCCCTTCCACTTGGGCTGGTTGGCCACGATGCCCACGGCACGCCCACCGAGGCGCGCGAAGCCGGTTATCAGCTCGCGAGCGTAGCGCTTCTTCAGCTCGAAGAAGGTGCCGCCATCCACCAGGGTGTCGATGAGCGCCAGCATGTCGAAGGCCTGGTTCTGATTGTCGGGCAGCAGGTCGTCGATGCGCTTGCTGCTGGCGGGTGCCTGGCCGGCGATGTCGGGCACGCGTGCTTGCGCGTTCTGGGGCATGTATGCGAAGTAGTCGCGCGCCGCCTGGAGGCACGCCGCCTCGTCCTTGGCCAACAGATCGGCGCAACCCGAGACCTCGCAGTGCATGTGCGCGCCGCCCATCTCTTCCAGGGTGGTCTTTTCGCCAATCACCATTTCGGCCATGCGGGGCGAGCCGAGGTACATCGAGGCATTGCCCTCGACCATGAAGACCACATCACAGAACGCCGGGATGTACGCGCCACCGGCCGCCGACGGCCCGAAGAGTAGACAGATCTGCGGAATCGAGCCGGACAGGCGAACCTGGTTGCGAAAAATGCGGCCGGCGTGGCGACGGCCGGGAAACATGTCCAGCTGGTCCGTAATGCGCGCGCCCGCCGAATCGACCAGGTAGAAGAGCGGCAAGCGCAGTCGCCCGGCGGTTTCCTGGATGCGCAGGATCTTCTCGACTGTGCGCGCTCCCCACGAGCCCGCTTTCACCGTTTGATCGTTGGCCATGATGGCCACCTTGCGCCCGTGAATCGCACCGATGCCGGTGACGACGCCGTCGGCGGGCAAGTCGCTGGCGACGGCGTTGGCGAACTGGCCGTCCTCGATGAAGTCCCTGCCACCGTCGTCGCACAGACGGGCGATGCGCTCGCGGCAGAAAAGTTTGCCGGCCGTCGCGTTGCTGTCGTGGTACTTCTGCGCCCCGCCCTTGCGAATTTTCTCCGCCAAGGCGCGAATCTCATCGCTCTTGCTCATCGCGCGCAGTCTACACGAGGTCGTGATGCGGTTCACCGGGCGTGAGCGAAGACCCGCGTTCGCTATCGCGGACCTGGCAGCACCAGGCGAGATGCTGCAGTCCGTGATACGGTGGTAGGGCTGTGTCTCGCCATAACTCAATGGGTGCTGCTGGTGTTGGCCGAGAGTGCCGTTCCAACGTAGGACACCGGCCTTGGCTGCTTCTTGTCCTTGGACTGACTGCCTGCCTCGTACCGATGTCTGCGGAGCAACCGCGCGAGCGAGTGGCGCACGCGCCAAAGCGGCCAGTGACCCCGCCGCGCACGCCCACCCAGCCCGGACGCGCGCTGTACCCGACATTGGCGACGGCGGTGCTGCCAAGCGGGCTTCGCGTGCTGCTGGAGCAAGACATGTACGCGCAGGCGGTCGGTGTGGTCAGCGTGATCCGCGGCGGAACCACGTCCGATCCCGAAGGCGCGGAAGGGATGGCCCATTTGGTGGAACACCTCACCTTCCGGGCTGTAGACGCAAGCCCCGAAACACCGCTGCCGCTCGACTCGGCCAAGGGCAAAGCAAGCCAAGGAACGACCCGGCGGGAGAAACTGATCCGCTACGCGTCCACACAGAACAACTGCCTTACCTCACCCGACGCTATCACGTGCTTCGAGTTCGGCTCGCCGGCGCGGCTGTCTTGGCTGATCGAGCTCGAGGCCGAACGCCTTGCCCATCCACTGGCGGGCATCGACGAGGCGACGGTTGCGCTCGAACGGCGGATCATTGCCAGCGAAACCGACCTGCGCGACGACCCTCGCACGGGCATGTGGGCCGCCCGGCAGATCTTTCCCCTGCTTTTTCCGCACAGTCATCCCTATGCTCGAACCAGCAGTGCGTCCGCGCATCACGACGATCGGCTGACCCTTGCTGGGGCGCGCGCGTACGTGGCGAAGAATTTTCGCCCGGAACGCATGACCCTGCTGGTGACTGCCCCGAGCGGGAGCACGGACATGAACACCATCATCGACCACCTACCCAAGGCCTTGGTGGGTGACAAACAGCACCCGGTCGTTCGTGCCCGCGAAACCCAGCCACCTTTTCCGTTGGACATGGAGTCCGGCCCCGTGGTTCGTCGAACATCGCCACTTCCGACCGCCCAGGTTTGGCTTGGCTGGACGCTACCTGGGTGGTGGGGAGCGCTCGGCCCAAGCGAAGCGCTGCTTACCCGTTGGGTTCAACAGGACCTGGATCGGGAACAACTGCGGCAAGAGGATCCCCACATCCGTCATGTGCGCGCGGCCCTGCTGCCCGGGGAAAAGGCCACCGCCCTGGTGATCAGAGTCTTGGTGGAAGAAGGCGCCGACGCCGAGCGCGTGGCCCAGGTCGTCTCCGGGCGCGTCTCGAGTCTTTGGACACGAGAGCCCGCCGAACGCGAGCTGCTCACGATCCTCAAGGCTATGTTCGATGCCGAAGTCGTGCTCGACGAACCGCCACAATTCATGCGGTCTATCGAACAGGCTCAAATGGCTGCGTTCAATCCCGAGCCAGCCCTGCGCTCGCTGACGATGGCGACAATACGATCGATTGCCACCTCCGACTTGGCGAAGTTCGCCTACGACCAGCTGGGCAAAAAGCGGCCACGCAGCTTCCTTTTCACGCCCGCAGAAGTCGCAGATCGGAAGCGGCAAGCGTCGACGTCGCACAAAGCCTCTGCCGCGCGCGCGGACGATCTGTTCGCCAATGCAGCCGAATGGGATCCCATGGCTCTTCCCGGTACGGTATCGCCCGTCAATCAAGTCGTCTTGAAGAAGTTGCCGACTGGCTTGACCGTCATCGTGGCACGGCGGCCAGCCATAGCGACCACCGCGTGGCTCGGTTTCCGTGGCGGCTATGCCGACGCTGCAACACCGCTCTTGGTCGAATTGGCCCTACGAACCCGACCCGACTTTACCGATGCGTCGAAGTTCCGAACCATTTCGGACCGGGGCGCTACCCGCGATGCCTCCATCGACATGCTGGAATTTCGCCCCACCGATCTCGAGCCAGCCCTGGGCATGCTGTTCAAGAAAGCCACTCTCCCGGTTCAGAAATGGCCGACCCACGATGGACTGGACCGGCTCCTCGCCTACGTCCATGCCGACCTCGACGATGCTTCCGAGAAAGCGGCGCTGGCCTTCGGGCGAGCCTTGTTCGGCGAGCATCCGATGGCCAAAATCCTCAGCATCACGGACTTGGCCAAGGTCACGCGATCGGATGTGGATTCCTGGGTGGGACGGGTACACAACCTGCGCAACGCAGCCTTGGTTGTCGTGGGCGATGTCGACGCCGCGCAAGTGGAACGCTATGCCACTACGCTTTCAGGCAAGTTCGGTGCGCCAGCGTGGGTCGATGACATCCCCGCCATTCCCCCGCCTGTGCTGCGTCCGCCAACAGCTGGACACATGACCACCGTGATCACACCGCGGGCGGGCGTGCTTACGGAAATTCGCATGGGGTGTTTGCTACCGCCGATGCCGGTGTCCGCGCACGCCGCCTACGAGATGCTGCGACTCACGATTCAAGAACGACTGAGCACGGCTTTGCGCTTCGAACGGGGAGAGGGCTACGGCGTGCAGGTGTCGCTGGAGTCGCTGCGCGGGGGAACGAGCTCGTTGCAAATCTCCACTTTCCTCGACAGCGAGAGCTTACCCGACGCGCTGGCGAACCTGCGCACCCAGTGGCGACGGTGGTCGCAGGCTGGCTTCGACTCGGGCGAAATGAACGTCGCGCGCTGGCTCTATACGGGTGAGCTATCGCTGAACTATTCCAGCGGCAACGCCATCGCGTACCAGCTCTTCAACGAGTGGAACACCGACCCGACGGCCGCCGGACGGAACAACTTCCGAAGCGATCCAATGGCCATCGACCTCGTCCGACTGAACGAAATCTTCGCTACGTGTAAAGCCAACGCGGTCCTCGGCCTCACGGGACACGAGGCAACGATTCGCAAGGCCCTCCGGCAATCGTGGCCGCAGGTGCCGTAGGCCATCGGCATGCTGCGCGTCTGGCTGAATCCGTAGCGCAGTCAAGGCTCCCTGCTTCGGGTCCGGCAGGGCCGCAAGGAGCGTGAGTCAGGACCGATTAGACCACGCGGCGGCGCGTGGCCAGGCGGTAGATGGCGAGGACGATCACGGCGCCGATGATCGAGGCGATGACTCCGGGTCCTACGGCCCGATTGGGATAGAAGCCGAGGCTGTGTCCGATGAGACTTGCCACCACCGAGCCTGCAATACCGAGCAGCATGGTGACGATGATGCCCCCCGGATCCTTCCCGGGCATAAGGAGCTTGGCAATGGCGCCAACGAAGAGACCGACAATCAGAGCCCACAAAAGATGCATGGTTTTGTCCTTTCGTAAACGTCGAGAAACACGAAATTCCTTAGCGCAAGGACGCAGCTTCGCTGGTCTCGTCAGGCACGGCGTCGCGGGGCGAGCCTTCTGCCTCCAGCTCCTGCGCTTCAGTCGCCATGCCCTCGGCCAGCCTCACGAGGTCGTCGCGGTCGAGCAGCTTCTTCACTTTCGGGAAGAGGTCGGATTCCTCCTCCTCGACGTGGTGCTGGACCAGCTCCTTCAGCACTGTGACTTTGGCTTCGAACGTGTCGTCTGCCCCGTCGATCTTCAGCAGGTCGGCAATGACCCGCTTGATACCTAGGTGCTCCTCCAGCGACTCGAGAAGAATGTCCTCGGTGCGCTTGGCCTTCACCGCAGGATAGAACTGGTGTTCTTCGATGGCAGCGTGAACAGCCAGTTTGTCGGCGATTTGTTCGAATAGCTTGCGTTTGGGTCCTCCCCCTTTTGCTTTTTCGGTGCGGGAAAAGAGGTCTTCGACCTCGCGATGTTGGGATTTCAGAAGTTCGATTGCGTCCATGAGCCCAGGACTCAGCAAGGTTCGTGCCTAGCCCTTGACGTTGATTCTGCGGCCCGAATGGCGGCGCAAAGGCGGCCAACCGTAGTCGAAAAGGCCGCCACGTTACGTTTGCCACACCTCCCGCCCGGCCCATGCTTCAGGAATACCTCCGGGCAGGAAGAGTGGGGTATCGAGTGCCTCATCGACGCCCAGCAGACCATCATCGCGCAGAACAACCGGCAGAATTCAAACAGCACCACTGGCACGACAATTCCGGCAGGTGGCTATGTGCTCTCCGGGAATGGAAAGGCCGCTGACTGGCTCCTCGCCACCGCGACCGCAGGTGCCAAGGTCGAGCTCGTCTACCTGGCCCCCACGGGCGGCGCCATGTGAGGCAGCGGCGCTGGCGCATATTCACCAGAGCAGGACAGCCTCTGGCTACACCCCACCGCCGGCGAGCGCTGCGACCTCGGCGTCCGTGAGGGATCGCCCGTACCAGCGAATCTCGTCCAGTGCACCGGCGAAGTACGGGGAATCCACACTGTGACCGAAGAGGAGTGGCCCGGCGCCGGTATTGATTGCGCCGGAGGCGGGCATCGATCCGTCGAGGACCCCGTCGAAGTACACCTTCGCTTGGGTGCCGTCGTAAACGGTCGCGATGTGATGCCAGGTGTCCACATCCAGTGCGGCCGTCGTATACAAGGCGGTCCGATTCATCACATCGAACAAGTAGCAGCCGACCTTGCCGTCTGGCATGAGGGCGACGCTCTTGTCTTCATAGCCGGCGACCAGCTTTCTAAGGACGAAGAGGCCGACCGAGGGAAGGCTGTGAATTCGGATCCAGAACGCCAGGGTGAAGCCTCTGCTTGCGCGACTGCACCTCCGCGACTGTACCTTCCACCAACGTCAGCTTCGCCGGGGCACGGCTGCGACGCATGCATGTAGCGGCCGCCGCCTCTCCATTGGCGTGTCAGGCACTAGTGCGCGACCACGAAGATGCCATTGGCCGAGGACTGAGGTTCCGTCCCGTCAGTCAGCCGCCATCCATCCCTGTTGCTATCCCAATACGCTGCCTTGCCGTTGTAGGTGCCACAGAGGTAGATCGAGTTACCGGCCACCGCGAGCCCCAGGGCTTGGGCCACCCCAGCTCCTTGGGCCGCGTTGAGACGAGTTCCCTGGCCGTTCTGCCAAAGCATGGCCGAATACCCTTGGGATCCGGAAACGAGCACGTCAGTGCCGCCAAGGACGATTCCCGTCGCCTGGTCGCCTCCCGTGAGGGCAGTCGCGACACCGTTCTTCCAGACCTTGGCAGCGCTCGCGCCACCTCCCAGTGGTTCCTCGTAGCCCACCACGTAGACGTTCCCTCCACCCACGGCGATGCCCAAGGCTTCCGCCGAACTGGCCCCGCTGGTCAAGGGCACCGCGGTGCCGTTCTTCCAGTACGTCGCCGCCACATAGCTGTTGCTGTCGGGTTGCTGGTAACCCGCCACGTAGACATCCTGGCCCGATACTGCGATGGCGTACGCTTGGCCATAACCGCTGGGTGCGCTGAGAGCTGTGCCCACATTGTTCTTCCATACAGTGGCAGTGTGGAAGCCGTTGTACCCGCCTGTGGGATAGTTGGTCGTACCTTCCAGACCCGCCACGTAGACATCCGTTCCGCTCACCACCACCGCGTGAGCCTCGGAGTTGTACTTCCCGTCCGTCAGACGGGTGGGGATGCCGTTCTTCCAGACCTTGGCGACCTTGTACTTCACCGGGCTCTGGCCGGGCAGCACGTAATAGTCGCCATCCTCCTCGTACCCAGCGACGTAGACGTCCCCACCGGAAACGTAGACGGCGTAGGCGATGGCGTTATTCGTGCCATCGGTGACCGCTGTGGCCACACCGTTCTTCCAATACCCGGCGATGAAACTGCTCGCGCTCGAATATCCGGCGATATAGACGTCCGTGGCGCCCGCAGCCCCCCCGGTGCCCAGGCTGGAGGTGTCAATGTCTGGCCCACCGGACGAGTCAATGGAGCCGCTCGCAGGGCCATCGTCTGTCGTTGGGGCATCAGCAAACGGAAGATCGCGGGCAGGCAGATCTCCAAGGGGGACATCTCTCGCAGTGCCGCTTTCTGCGTCCAAAGCACCAACGTCGGGTGAGAGAAACGTGTCTGCGTCTGGATGAAGCAACTCCATCGCTGCAGAGCCGTCCATCACCAAAGAAGAGTCATAGGCGGAGCTTGGCTGAAGATCACTCGCAGTTCCGAGAGCACTGTCCGTTCGTGGCGCGCCAGCTTCGGCATCGTGATTGTTAGTGGCGCTACCGCTACCGCAGCCCCAGAGGAAGGATGCTGAAACCAGCGAAAGTGACGCAAACAGAGCGAACCGAGCAAACGCGACCATCATGATCTCCTGGTTACGAGGACTGCCTGCCCATGCACCCGCGCACCTGCCGCGCTGACCTGGAGTGATCGCGATGAATTGTCAGGCATGAGATTGCTCTTCGATTCTCTACGCCGCGAAAGGATTCGCAAAAAGTATTTCGGCACGCAAATCCGCCACAACCATCCCCGACGACTCCAGCAGCCACCTGCTCACCATCGACCTCGTCGACCGGAGCCGCGCCACACGGGAAACGGGACCGCGTCGAGCGATACATGTGCCGGAACGGCCAGGCCCGAGGGTCTGCGCTTACAAGCCGCCGCTACCTAGGAGCATGTCGGAGTAGCCCCTCCACGTCGCGTGGCGAACCTCGCATCCGGCCCGACTGCGCTCCGCCGTGTTCGGTCCGGGTTACCGCGTCTCGCCGGCTGGTCGCCGACGCTCTGGGCCCGCAAACATCTCCAACCGAAACGACACGCTGTCGACCTCGACAGCCCACTTCCCGTGGCGTCGACTTCCGTTTCCACCTACTGGGGAACGCGCGCCGCGGACGGGACCATGGCATTCGAGTGGTTCTAGCCCGAGGGTGCAGCCGGCCAAGGCACGCACGATCGAATCGCGCTACGGGCGCGCTGCCGTCGCTTCGGAGGAAGCGTCGGGTTTTGGGCCGGCCGACGACAGGTAGGCGTTGGTCACCAGCACCAGCCCGAAGGGGGCGGTGAGCAGCGTGCCGAGGCCGGCCAGCCCGCTTCCCAGGCTGTTGAGCACGGTCATGACGAGCAAGACGACGACGTGGTTCCAGAAACCGCTTTCCGTGACCAGGCGCTTGCTCGCTCCCATGGCCTGGCTGAATGTCATCTTCCGGTCGACGATGAAGAAGAGCGCGTACATCCACCATACCATCAGTACCAGCCCGGGGATGACCAGCAGTGCCAGGCCGATGGCGATGGCGATGCCGCCGAGGACCACCAGCAAGAGGATTTGTAGAAAGTCATCGAAGCGCCAAAGCTCGTCGAACTCCGGCTCGATGCCCTCGCGCACGTAGCGAAGCATCCCCCGTGTCAGGCCGCCCATCACGGTCGGGATGAGAACGATGGTCAAACACAGCAGGCAGCCAACCAGCGTGAAGAGAACCAACTTGACGATCCCCTTCACGAACTGGTCGAATGTGACCTTGAACAGTCTGTTGAAATCCATGACGCTTCCCCCTTCTAGAGGTTGTACGGC
>Ga0302323_100001488_pt1 | contig 19069 bp, 12 predicted proteins | sample Fen_T0_3_FD_201950 | JGI IMG/M metagenome (GOLD analysis project Ga0302323, IMG submission 201950) | Peat permafrost microbial communities from Stordalen Mire near Abisko, Sweden - Fen_T0_3 | ecosystem: Environmental > Terrestrial > Soil > Wetlands > Permafrost | place: Sweden: Abisko... | reverse complement strand
CGGTGCGCCGCGCGCCGCTCGAGACCAGCCGCGTGGTGCTCGTGCCGCTCGAACTCGGCGACGGAAACGAGCTGTGGGACGCAGTCGAGGGGTCGCGTTGGCACCTCGAGCGCTGGCTGCCGTGGGTTCCTTACAACAATGCCCCCGAAGCCAGCGTCCGCTATGCGGAGGCCTGCGTGTCGGACTGGGACGCGGGCAGAGCCGTGCGCTTCGCGATTCGCGATCGGCAATCGCGTGAACTGCTAGGCGTCGTCGGCCTGGACTCGTGCGTGCATCTGCATCGCTCGTGTGAGCTTGGCTACTGGCTGCGGCGAGAAGCGACCGGTCGCGGCATCATGACCGAGGCCGCAAGCGCCTGTGTGGACTTCGCGTTCGCGCGTATGGCCGTGCACCGCATTCGCTGCGCGGCTGCCACGGACAACAGCGCCAGCTTGCGGGTGATCGCCAGACTCGGCTTTCGTTTCGAGGGTATTGCGCGTCAAGCGGAGCTGGTCGGTGCACGCTGGCTCGATCACGCCATCTTTGCACGCCTCTCGAGCGACGAGTGAAGTGTGACCTCGCCGGCGCCTCGTGAGCTCCGCCCTTCTCCCGCGCTGAACACGCGGCTCCGCCGCATCCCATTCTTGGTGATCGCGCCCACGGTGGTATTGATCGTCGGTCTGGCCGCCGGCTTCGCGCTGGCCGTCTCTGGCACGAGTCGCCTACGCGCACAGAGTGACGACGCGGCCAAGCTGCGCTGTCGACTGCTCTCGCTGACGCTCGCCGAACGCCTGCGCCGCACTGCCGAAGAGGATCGCGCGGTAGTCCTGGAGCGCGCCGCGCGCCGTTCGGGAGCCGAGCTGCTCTTGGTCAGCGCGACTGGCCACGTCGTCGTCGATGCCACGCAAGGCGCCCCCCCCAAAGTTCGCCTGCTGGAGCTGATGGTCGCGGGCGAGGGCGAGACCACGACCGAACTCGGCCGTTCGCGATTTTTCTCGGCCGCCTTCCCGGGTCCGAGCGAATACATGAACGTGCTGGCGTTCGTCGCCGCGCCGGCCACACCGTTCGCCACGGGCTCACTCTTGGTGTGGGTCGCGATGTTGACTGCGCTCTTGGTCGGGGTGGCCGCACTCGCCGCACTGGCGCTGGCGCGCGACGTTCACGCAGACGTAACCTTCGTGCGGAACCGGATCGTGGCCATGGCACGCGAGGGCGCCGACCCCACGGGTAAACCGATTCCGGTACGCTCGGTGGATTTGGTGGGGCTGCTCACCAGCGCCTTCAACGTCCTAGTAGACAGGTTCACCGCAGCCGAACACGCGTACCGCCAGGACTTGTCCGGCGCGCTGGCATATGACCGTGATCGCAGCGACTTTTTGGCCGCTTTGAGCCACGAGCTGCGCACGCCGTTGAACGCTATTTTGGGCTTCACGGACGTGCTCCTGAGCGAAGTCGACGGCCCGCTCAGCGCGGACGCGCGAGAAAATCTTTCGGTCGTGCGCAACAGCGGGCAACATCTGCGGGCACTGATCGACGACATCTTGGATCTGTCCGCGCTCGAATCGGGCGAGCTCCGCCTCACCTGCAAGATGATCGACGTGCTCTCGATCGGTCAGGAGGTCGTGCGCGAGGCGCGCATCGCTGCCGAGGCCAAGCAGTTGGAGATCAGCGTGGTCGGGAACCGCGCCATGGCCTACGCGGATGGCCGGCGGGTGCGCCAGATCATCGGCAACATCGTAGGCAACGCGATCAAGTTCACGGCCCGAGGTGGCGTGATGCTACGCATCGATCCACGCGATGGCGGCGTAACCATCGCCATCACCGACAGCGGGCCGGGCATCGCTCGCGAGGACCACGAAGCGATCTTCCAAGAGTACTGGCAAGCCGGTGACGTCAAACGCCAACGCATCGGAACCGGCTTGGGCCTGGCCATCACGCGCCGTTTGGTGCAAATGCACCGCGGCTTCATCGATTTGCGCAGTCAACTCGGCAAAGGCTCGACCTTCACCATCGTCTTGCCCTCTCAGCCGCCGGTCGTCGTCAGCCAACGTCCGCCCGATCCCGTTCCTGACGAGATCACGGATGCAGGCAAGAGCGTGGGGCGATCGTGAACGCCGCCGCCGCGCACTTGATGCGACGCGTACTCGGCATCGAGGCATTGTTCACCCTGGCGGCGAGCGCGCTCCTGGCCCTCCTCACCTCGCATTTTCTGGTCTTGAGCGGGCAAGTCGCGATCGACGGCGCAGAGACCCTCGGCCTGTCGGTGCTTGCCGGAGGCGTACTCGAGCTCGCGCGCTGTTTCTGGCACTTGCGCCGCTACCGCTTCGTGCTGCGCACGTTGGCCTTGGGCGGCAAAGCGGTGGAGGTCCGTGACTTGTTCGCGCTCTCCAACGAACCCGCGTACTTGGTGTTCGGTTGGCTCGCTTCCACCACGCTGAGCATCGGCGCATTTCACACACTGCTCAGGCCCAAATTGGTGGATTTCTCGACGGGCATGAACCTCGCCCTGTTCGGCGTGGTGATCGTTTCGGCGGCCTCACTGCCATTGTTCGTGATGGTACGCTCCGCGTTTTTGCGCGCGCTGGAGCTGGCCCCACCGGAGCTGATGCGTGAAGTGGTCGAAGACGCAGACAAGCGAGGCGTGATCGAGAAGCGCGTGCCACGGCGTTTGGTCGCGGCAGTCACGACCCCCGTCGTGTTCCTGGTCTTCGGCTGCGCATTGATCGTCGGTTCGCACTTGCGTCGCGCGGACGAGCGAAGCCGAGAGGAGACGGCCCGCGTTCTGGCGCGCGCCGCGCTGGAGCCGCGCCCCGGCATGGCGGCGGGCGCGGGGCTCGAAGATGCAATCCTGCAAGGTGAAGCGCTCGGCTTCAAAGCTACCGTGCACGCTTGGCCGGATGAATACCGCGTCGAACGCGGCGACCAGGGCGCGGTCAGGGTGATCACACCGCTCGATGAGGGCAGCGCAGAGGTGCGCTTCGAAAGTTCGGTGGTGGGCGTGCTCAGCGTCTCGTTCGTTCTGATCGCGTTGCTGGGGACGGCCATCGCCGGCGGACTAGGCGTCGCGCTCGGCCAAGCATTGGCTGAGGATCTGCGAGCAGCGACCCGCGACGTGCGCTTGCTCGGCACGGACGCGGTGCTCAGCGGCGGCACGCACGTGGTGCGCGCGGCGCGCTTTCGCGTGGTCGCGCGTTTGGGAATGGCCATCGACCGCTTGGCGGCGCGCTTCGGAGTGTTTGCCAAAGCGCAAGAACGCGCGATCTCGGCGCGCAAGGCGGCGGCCCGCATGCGCGGCTTGTTCTTCGCCAGCGTCAGCCACGACTTGAAAAGCCCGCTGAACGCCATCTTGGGCTTCACCGAGCTGGTTCGAAAGAGCGAGATCTTGAGCCCCGGGCAGAGCGAAAGCTTGACCCTGATCGATAGCCGCGGCCGCGAACTCTTGGCGTTGATCGAGACCATCCTCGATGCGGCTCGCGTCGATGCCGGCCAATTGAGCCTGGTCCTGGACCAGTGCGACGTCCGGCAGTTGCTCGCCGAAGCCGTGGCCAAGGGCAAAGACTTGGGCGGCGATCGCGGAATCGAGATTTTCGCGGACGTCGCCGAAGACGTCTACTCGTTACGCGTCGACCGGGTGCGCATGCCACGTGCCTTGGCCACGTTCATTGGACACGCGGTGCGCGTCTCAGAGTCTGCGGCGGTGCACGTCCAAGTGGTATCGGAGCCGGAAGCGGTGCGCTTCGACGTCGAGGTCCCGGGCTCGCGCGTCGATGCGTACAAGCTGGAAGCATTGCTCGATCCGAGTCCTGCGCTGGGTCCGAGCGAGCACCGCGGCTTGGCGCTCGGCCTGCGGCTTGCGCGTTCCGTGGTCGAATTGCACGGCGGTTCGGTGGTGGTCTCGCCGCTCAGCGGTCGGGGAGCGATTTTCTCGCTGCTGATTCCCACAGGGGACGCCGAGTCGCGCCTACCACCGCCCATTTCCGCGGCGCGGTGGTAGGCTGCACGGCGATGGCAGCCAAGAAACCGCGCCTCGGCGCCGAGCCTGAGCACGAGTTCGAACCCGCGGCATTGCAGGGCGAGCGCGTGTTGGGCACACAATCGCGACCGGAAGACGACCGTTTCGATCGCCTATTTCGGCCCGAGTCGCTGGAAGAATTCGTGGGCCAGCAAAAGCACCGCGAGAACTTGAAGGTGTACGTGGAGGCCGCGCGTCGTCGCAAGGAACCGCTCGATCACATCCTCTTGTGCGGCCCGCCCGGTCTGGGCAAAACCACGCTGGCGCATATTTTGGCCAAAGAGATGGGCGTCACGCTGCATCAAACCAGCGGCCCTGCGGTCGAACACAAGGGGCTCTTGACCGGGCAGCTCACCAAGCTCGGGCGCGGCGACATCCTGTTCATCGACGAGATCCACCGCTTGAGCGCTACGGTCGAGGAAGCGCTCTATCCGGCGATCGAAGACTTTCGGATCGACGTAATGATGGGGGAGGGCGCGTACGCGGAGAGCATCACGCTCGACATCAAGCCTTTCACGTTGATCGGCGCTACGACCCGCACCGGCCTCTTGACCAAGCCGCTCCAAGAGCGCTTCGGCGTGACTCTACGCTTGGACTTCTATCCGCCCGAGGACTTGGAGAAGATTATCCTACGCAGCGCTCGGCTGCTCGGCATTCCTTGCGACAAGGATGGCGCGCGCGAACTGTCCACGCGTTCACGCGGCACGCCGCGCGTCGCCAACCGATTGGTACGCCGTGTCCGCGATTTCGCGGAAGTTCAAGGGTCGGGCAAGATCGACCGCGCAATCGTCCGGCATACCTGCGAGCGGCTGGGCGTCGACAACGCCGGTTTGGACGAGATGGACCGGCGCCTATTGGGAATTTTGATCGAGCACTACGAGGGCGGCCCGGTGGGCGTCGAAACTCTGGCCGCAGCCCTGGCCGAACCACGCGACACGATCGAAGACGTGTACGAGCCATACCTGCTGCAACAAGGTTACCTGGGTCGAACTCCGCGTGGACGCATCGCGACCAAGAAGGCCTACGAACACCTCGGCGAGAAGCAGCCACAAAAGGCGCAAGGCTCGCTGTTCTGAAGCACTGCCAGCGCCGAGTAATATGCTGGGACGGGAGGCGCTAGTAACGCGATGATTTGCAATCGAAAACGGTTGGCTCGGCTGTTACTTGGGGCGCTCTCGGCATTGTGCTCCTGCGCCCTTGGTCCGAGTGAGCAGCGGCTGGGCTGCTTGAATGGTTGCGCCCAGGAGAAGGACGCTTGCGTGCTGAACGCGATGACGCCCGTCGGCATTGAAGCATGTGATGCTCGCGCTCGCGCCTGCAGCGCGCCCTGCCCTCAATGAAGCGAGGGAACATGGCCGCGAAAGCCGCGCTGCTCGCGCTCGTTGGGCTGCTCGGTGCGTGCATATCGGAATACCGCCCGCCGAAGCTCGCCGAACCGCACGCGGTGCTCAAAATCAGACGTACGTACGACACCAGCGCCGGAGTCTGGCTGCGCGAGTTCCTATTGCTCGATGACCACTTGGCATTTGCCGCAGAAGTACCCGCGGGGCTAGCGAGCGCGCCGCGCATCGATTCTTCCTTGATTCACCCAATGCCGGCCAGCTTTGACATGTCGAGCAGCTTCTTTCATCAAGAAATGCGCACGGTTCAAGAGAGCTACTGGGTACAGGAGCCCTACTCAAAGTACGAGAGCTACGACTGTAGCAGTGGCCACGGAACGAAGGCCGTGCACCGAACCTGCTCTAGAAACGCTACGCACTACCGCACGGTCACTCGTCACCGCTGGGTGAGTAAGCGGGTGAATGTGGTGGACGCCGAGTGCCAGGCCCAGAACCGCTTCGCGCCGGCGGCAGGCCGCGTGTACCTCCTGCAATACAGCTATCAAGAACACGGCGCCTGCACCTTGTCGTGCTTCGAGCAGGTTCCGAACAGTGACGGTACGTTTCGCAATCTGAACTGCCCAATTGCTCCGCCCGCGCCGTGATAGACCACGCGAAAATCTAACCCGGGTTTTTTCCGGGGCAAGTCGTCGAGCAATCGGCTGCGCTGTCCGCCCCTCCCGCTAGGCACTGAGCGCGGCACTTCCAGTTTGGCGCCACCATCAGAAATCCATCAATCCACGCGACCAGATCGCGCTCGGGGCGCGCGCCGAGTCGAGCAGCCTTCTCGTAGCGGCCGTCGACCACGTACAGAGCGCCCGGTTCGTACTGGCCTGATTTGAGGGCGTGGATTGCGCGCCCACTCGCGGCATTTCTCTTCGCGATGTCGACCCGCGCCAAATAGACGGCGTCGGTCGACATGTCGTGCATCGCCGCGAAATAGGCGAAGTCATCGTAGTGCGGGCCCATGCTTCGGACCGGAACAGTGTGCAACGATCGGTACGTGCCCGGAACCTGCGCCCAAAACGGCGAGCGCAGCGGAGAGTCCCATGTCGACCCGAAGGTTAGCAGGTGCCGGCGGTTTTCGAGCCACCCCGCGCTGGTGTCGACGACCTGAATCGACACGATCGCAAGTAGCAGGATGGTCGCGATTCGTGTGGAGTAGTTTCGGAACAAGGAACGCGCGCAAATGAGCAGCAACACGTAGTACACAGGCCAAAACATCCGACCCGAACTGCGCACCATGTTGGCTCGTTCGATCCACGATGCGGGCAGTGGGATCTCGAACGAGTAGCCCGCAAAGCCGATTCGGTTGGAGATCGCAAAAAGCGTCAGCCCGAGGAACAATGCGAGCAGCGGCCAGTACTCGCGCTTCGCGCGCAGCCAAGGCCAAGCCCGCTTCGTGGCGGGCAAGGCCAAGATCACCAGCAACAATCCGCCCAGGCCGAGAAAGTTGAAACCTTCGTACTCGCTCGTGCCTTCGGGGATATCTTTCAAAACGTAGGACCAGCCACTCGGGTCAACGAGCGACAAGAGGTTCATTTTGTACTCGCCAAAACCGTGCTGCACGAGCAAGCGCCCGACCACGAACAATCCTGTTTGCCAAAAGGCGAGCAACACGAGCGCAGGGATTGCGACGAGTTGCACGAAGTCCGCCGGTTTCCAGCCCTCGAATATCACGCGGCGCAGCCAATCCGCGGCCCACAGCCCGAGGACCATCACCGTGATGTACCAGTGAATGAGCGCAACCGAGTAAGCCAACAAGGGCCAAGCGGCTCCGCGCGCCAGGCGCCGAGGGCCAAAGCACAAATACAACGCAGCCAGCACCAACCACTGCGCGCACATTTGGTAATGCCCGTTCAAGCGATAGAGCAGCGGCGGCGCCACCACGAACAGCAGCGTCGCTCCAGCTCGTTGCAGCGGAACGCGGGTAACGAGCCCCACGAGCAGCCACGCGAACCACGCCTGCAGCACGAAGCAGAGCAGCAACCAGATGCCGAAGTATTGGAACGGCATCGGCAACCAGCGAGCGATCGCCTTGAACAGAAAAGCGAACAACGGGACGTTGTCCGTGTACGCAATGGCGCTGCCTATTTCCATCCCGTATCGGGGATTCGCGCCGGGCGGCAAGCTCCAGGGCGTGAGGCGAAAGAAGTGCCAACCCAGGAAATAGGTCGACGGGTCGCCACCCTGGAGCCAAGCAATGTTGCGGCCGTTGAGCACGCGGCCCCCCGTAATCGCCCAAAATGAGCAGATCCCGAGCAGGATCGGGACTAAGCATTCGGCCCGCTTGAAGCGTGCGCGCTCGGGTTCGACCATGGCGCGGGAGTAGACCAGGGCGACGCCGAGGAGAGCAAGTCGCAAGTGCCGCTCGAAATCGAACCAAACCTGCTCGCTCACGCCGAGACGGCGCTCCGGCAGCTCCGCGCGCTGTCAGCCGGACTAACTGGGAAACTTAGCGGAAATTGCGCTCTGTTTCGGAGACCCGCCCACCAACTCAGAGGGGTTCACGGGTTAGACTCGAAGCGAGGTCACCGTGGATCGTCAATCGAACGAGTCAACGCCCAGTCAACCCGAGACCGCGCCCCCGCAGCCACTCGCGCCGCCGGGTTCGGCGCTGATCGTACGCGGCGCCGAACCGCCTCCGGAGCAACGAGCGGCCGAACAGGTGCACCGCCACCAAAGCGCGGCCGGGATGTACTCCATCTACGAGACCTTCAAGCGCGGCGTGCTCGAGATGGGCGTCGGAAATAGCATTCGAACCCTGCTCAAGGTCAATCAGACGAACGGCTTCGATTGTCCGAGCTGCGCCTGGCCTGATCCCGATGGCGAACGCAAGACGGCCGAGTTTTGCGAAAATGGCGCCAAGGCGGTGGCCAGTGAAGCCACCAAGGGACGCATCCCGGCTGAGTTCTTCGCCCAGCATTCGGTGAGCGAGCTGCTCGAGCGAAGCGATCGTTGGTACGAGCAGCAAGGCAGGCTGGTTCAGCCCATGTGGCGCCCAGCAGGGTCGGACCACTATCGGCCCATCGAGTGGGATGCCGCCTTCGATTTGATCGCGTGCGAGCTCAAGGCGCTCGACTCTCCGAACCAAGCGGCGTTCTACACCTCTGGTCGAGCCAGCAACGAGGCAGCCTTTCTGTACGGCCTATTTGCGCGTCAATTCGGCACGAACAACCTGCCCGATTGCTCGAACCTATGTCACGAATCGAGCGGCGCTGGACTGACCGAAGCGATCGGTATCGGCAAAGCCACCGTCAAAATCGAGGACTTCTCGTACGCGGATGCGGTCTTCGTGATCGGGCAAAATCCAGGCACCTGTCATCCGCGCATGCTCAGCGAGCTGCAGAAGGCCGCGCGCAACGGCTGCCAGATCGTCAGCGTCAATCCGCTCTCGGAGACCGGGCTGCTCCGCTTCAAGAACCCGCAAGAACCCCTGTCGTTGCTCGGTTCTGGGACACCCATCGCCAGCTTGTTCCTGCCCGTCAGAATCAACGGCGACGTCGCGCTGCTCAAGGGCATCATGAAAGAGATGCTCGACGAGGATCAGCGCAGCGGCGGCAAGGTGCTGGCGCACGATTTCATCCGGCAGCAGACCGAAGGCTTCGAAGCCTTGCGCGCCGATCTGGAAGCCGAGAGCTGGACCGCTATCGTAGAGAGCTCGGGATGCTCGCGGGAATTGATCCGGCGAGCCGCCGAGATCGCCATCCGCTCCGAGCACATGATCTGCTGCTGGGCGATGGGCGTCACCCAGCACAAAAATGGCGTCGCGAACGTGCAGACCATCGCAAATTTTGCGCTGCTCAGAGCCCAGATCGGGCGCCGCGGCGCGGGGCTCTGTCCCGTGCGCGGGCATAGCAATGTGCAGGGAGACCGTACCGTCGGCATCTGGGAAAAGATGAGCGATGAATTCTTGCACGCACTGGGCCGAGAATTCGACTTTTCCCCGCCGAAAGCACACGGACTCGACGTGGTAGGCACGATCCAAGCGATGGCCGACGGGCAGCTCAAAGTGTTCGTCGGCCTGGGTGGGAACTTCTTGGCCGCGACCCCTGACACGCAACTGACCGCGCGCGCAATGCAGCGCTGCCGGCTTACCGTGCAGATCTCGACCAAGCTGAATCGCGGACACCTAATCACCGGTGAGCAAGCGCTGATTCTGCCGTGCCTCGGGCGCACCGAACACGACGTGCAGGCCTCGGGCGTGCAGTTCGTGAGCGTCGAAAATACTTCCGGCGTCGTGCATCAGTCGCGCGGAGTGCTGCCTCCCGCGTCGAAGCACCTGCGTAGCGAGCCGGCCATCGTCGCGGGCATCGCACAACGGACGCTCGCCGGGCGAACGGCCACGGACTACCTCGGCTTGGTCGCCGACTACGATCGGATTCGCGAACACATCGAGCACGTCGTTCCGGGCTTTGAGCAGTACAATCAGCGCGTACGCGACGCGGGCGGCTTCTATCTACCCAACGGACCGCGCGAAGGAAAGTTCAGCACGCCGTCCGGCAAGGCGCACTTCAGCGTGCATCCGATCCCGAAGCACGATTTGGAGCCCGGGGAATTGCTACTCATGACAATCCGTAGCCACGATCAGTTCAACACCACGATTTACGGGGAAAACGATCGCTACCGCGGGATCTCGAACGGTCGTCGCGTGGTGTTCATCAACGCAGAAGACATTGCAGAACGCGGCCTTCAGGGCGGAGACACGGTGGATTTGATCAGCCGCTTCGGCCGCGAGATGCGCACGGCGGAGCGCTTCAAGCTGATTCCGTACGACATTCCACGCGGCTGCGCCGCGGCGTACTACCCGGAAACCAACGTGCTGGTGCCGCTCCACAGCGTGGCGGAGCGCAGCAACCAGCCTGCCTTCAAGTCGATCCCGATCCGCATCGAAAGCTCACCCGCCACACTAACGACGCGGCAGCCGGTGTCACCGTGAACGCCAGGCTCGCGCCCAGCGTTCAGGTAGCCGCCGTCGACGCCTGGCGCTCGGCGCCACCCGACCAGGCACTCCAGAACCACCCGGACGAAGTGGCCATCGAGGAACCGCTCGAGATTCGCGTTGCTGGAGAGCCGCTCGCCGTCACGATGCGCACGCCGGGCCACGATCACGAGCTCGTCGCGGGTTTTCTGCTGGCTGAAGGGCTGATTCAGTCGCGCGCCGATTTGGGCGGGATCCACCATTGCGCGCGACTCGGCAGCGCGGGCGCGCACAACACGATCGAGGTCTTGCCCGCGCCAGGAGTGGTTCTTTCGACCGAGGCCACCCGCCGCATGACGCTCTCGACTTCGGCCTGCGGCATGTGCGGTCGCAAATTGATCGATGATTTGCTGGAACGCTTGCGCCCGGCAGCGCCTTCGGCGCTTTTCGAGAGGTCTTTCATCGCGGGACTCTCGAGCGAGCTAGGCAAGCAGCAACCGAGCTTCAAGCGCACGGGCGGCTTGCATGCCGCGGGCATCGCGCTCGATGCCGGTGGTCTCCGCGTGGTGCGTGAAGACGTGGGCCGTCACAACGCCGTCGACAAGGTGATCGGTCGACTCGTGCTCGATGGTCAGTTGCCAGCGCCGGGAGGGGTACTCGTGGTCAGCGGGCGCACCAGCTTCGAGATCGTGCAAAAAGCGCTGGCAGCGGGCTTGTCCGGCGTCGTCGGCGTGTCTGCGCCAAGCTCGTTGGCCGTCTCCACTGCCGCGCGCTTCGGTCTACTGCTGTGCGGTTTCGCGCGCGGCAACGTATTCAACGTGTATGCCGGCCCGGAGCGCCTGGCCGACTAGGACCGCCCCGCCGCAGAGTCGTCAGCGGCACTGTGGCCACGCCGCACGGGCGCGAGCGCTCTTACGGCTGAACGAACTGCACGAGCAATTGGCTCTTGTGCTCCACCTTCGGCTGCACGGCGGTCACTGTCAAATCGAGCGCAAAAGTTCCGACCGCCTTGCGATCGCGCAATGTCAAAAACAGGGGCGGCAAGCTGACGCTCGAGGTGACGCGGACGACTCGACAGTGTGCGCGCGTCGGCGAGTCCAACTGCCAGGACCGCGGCGACGGCTCGAGCGCCACGATCGGCGTCTTGCGTACGGTCTTGGGTGGCGGCTCTTGTTCCACGAACATCATCTGCAGATCCTCGGGGACGCTGATCGAGATCAAAACGTCTTCCGCGGTGTCCGCGCCGGCGTTCTGCAGTAAGAGCCCCGCTCGAGCGGTGACGCTATTGTGCATCTGGTGTTCGTGCACCGCTGCGCGATAAACATTGGCGGCCTCGGCCTCGGCGCTACCACCAGCACGGGGCGTGTAGCTCGAGCCGAGCGGCGCGGTCACGACCAACACCTGCTCGACTTTGCCGTTGGCAAAGGTCACGTGCAGCTTGGCGCCCGCCACGTCCGAGCGGCGGCTCACGGCTCCCGCCGTTCGGCCAAACCGCATCCGGGCACTTTGCAAATCATAGGCAAGCGTAGCTCGTTCTCGCGCCCATGGATAGCCCCGCGGCGATTTTGCTTGTCCTTGGCGGGGTCATTCTCCCGAGCTGCGGTCGCTCCGGCACGGCCCCCGATGGCCATGGGCATCATTTGCTGGGCGGGTGAACGGATGGGGCAGGCGCTTACTGCCCCAGCCAACTCTTTCCGGAGTTCAACCAGCGGCGATGGCCGCGCCCAGATCTGCGTTCGAGTATGCCTTGCCGGCGATTCCCCAGGCGCCGTCGACGGCATAGGTGACGCTGACGAAAGTGCGAGTGCGCGGATGTTCTCCGGCCTTGAGTTCGTCAATCACGTCCGTGACGCGCTCGACGAACGCTTGCTGGACCTGTCGGTTGGGAAACGTGACCGAAGGCACCTTCACCTCGACAACCGCCAGAGATTGCGGTTTGCCATCGACGTACGAAGTCCCTTCCGGCAACACCGTGACATGACCGATCACATTGGGGGTCATGAATTTATTGCCCCTGAGCCCGTGCACGTCGAGCAAAATATCGGCGATTCGCGAAAACACGGTGCGCTGGCCATCAGTGGTCAGTAGGCCCGGGCTGAGCTGGATTGCGATAGGCATTGGTTCCTCTTTCACTAGGTTTGAGTAGTTGTCCCTGCAGCAGGAAAAGCGCCGCACCCTTCGCCCTACGAAGACCCACGGCGCGCTCCCACCAGGCAGCCGTCGACTGCGCTATCATACATAGCGATCGTTATACCATCGTCAAGGCATTGGATAACGATTCCGATTTAATCGGGCTTACCGGTTGGCGCGCGAGAAAATTCGGTTCTCGGAAGCCCCCACCGACCTGGCTCCATGGCGATGCGCTTGCTACCGTGCCAAGCACGATGCGTTACAGTGCCGAGCACAAGGAGCAGACGAAACGCCGGATCCTAGCGGCAGCGGGTCGCGGCTTTCGGAAGGAGGGCTTCGGCGTGATCGGCGTGGACGGGCTAGCGCGCGGGGCCGGCGTTACATCCGGCGCGTTTTACGGCCACTTTCGCTCCAAGGTGGAGGCCTTCCGCGCCTCCCTGACGGGCGGTCTGGACGAGTTCCGCCAGGCCATCGAACAATTCCAAATGCGCTTTGGTCAAGGCTGGGTCGAGTCACTCGCCGACTTTTACTTCACCGAGCGCGTCACCTGCGACCTAGCGGATGGCTGTGCGTTGCCGAGCCTGACTGGTGACGTTGCGCGCAGCGACGCGAAGACGAAAGCGACTTTCCAAAGAGAATACTTGGGCATCGTCGCTGCCCTCGCCAAGGGCTTACCGGGCAGCAACGCTGAGGGCCGTGAAGCACGTGCGCTGGTGATGACCGCGCTGTTCACCGGGGGCGTGACGCTCGCGCGTTCGGTACGCGATAAAGCCATGCGGGACCGCATCGCGCGGGTGCTACGTGATGCGGTCGTCGCGAGCGCGCGCGAAAGATGAAAAGTAGTTCGCGAGCGGGAGGCTTGCCATCTCCGCTGGAATGATCGCTTACCACCCGATTGATCCGCCCCGCAGAGCCCTGAATTCGTGCGGCCGGCGCGAGTTCCTGCGGCGCTTGCCAACTGGCTTGTCGAGCGGCCAAGTTCAGAAAGTATTAGTGAAGGCTGGGCCGCGAGACGCGATAGGAAAGCCCGAGACAAATACTGGAAGCGGTTCCAGGTTCGCGATTGCTTTACTCTGCACATGGAAAAGCGCGCTTTTCGTTGACTACTGCCGATCTCCATGGCTCATTGCGTGATTCGGCGGCGGTAAGTTCGAGATCCATTCGGCTTTGTGGTCTTTGTTGGTTCGGAGTATTTACGATGCGAAAGTATCTAGGGCTTGCGGTGTTGGCGAGTGCCATCGTGGCCGGAGCGGGAGCGTGTAGTTCCACTCCCAAGGGCAGTTCCCAATTCCGCCCGCTCAATGGCGCTGGGTATGGCACGGGAGCGTCGGCTGGCGTGGGTTCGGGCTTCAACCCAGGCTCCGGCGGCGCCGGCTTCGATCCAGGGAATCCCAATGGCCCGAACGGTGGCGCGCCGCCCGATGCAGATCCGACCAATCCACTCCTCACTCATCCAACCTGCCAAGCCGGCAATTGCCCTGATTTTCCCGAGCTGCCGATCATGGGCGACGGCGTCCCGAGCAACGCGCCGATGCTCTTCGGGGCTGCGGACAACTTTGCGCAAGGAAGCCTGTGCGTGCTCGAACCGCAGCTGTCGGCTGGTGGCAAGCCCGGGGCGATGCTGCCCGCCAACTGGGTGCGCCCCCGCTTTCGCGTAGCGGGCGTGCCCGCTGGGATCGATGTCCTGGAAATCCGCCTCCACTCCCCGGTCGAAGCTCATGATTTGGTGGCCTACACCAAGTACAAGGCGGCGGCCGATGGTGCCGCTCCTTCGTGGTACCTGCCGAAGGAGATCTGGGAGGGCGTGCCCACCGCGATGTCCCCACGGGCGGGCGCGGGCCTCGCCAATAACGCGGGCGGTCAAGCGGTCACCGTGACCATCCGCGGCATCAACTCGACTGCACCGGCCAAGCCGATCGGCGTTCAGGGTGATTTCAATATCGCCCCAGTCGTGGCTACGGGCAGCATGGTCTTTTGGACCGTAAACTCGGGCAATGTGACGCCTGACTCGAGTAAATTGCTCGGCTTCGCAGTCGGTGACGAGGGCGTCGCCAATGCGCTCACCCTGCCACAGGTCAAATGGGCCGGCGAAATCGGTGAGGACGGCGCTACGCTCCGCGGCTTCTACGACAAACCGAAATTGACGGGATTCGTCGACGGACAGGTGCGTTGCATCGGCTGCCACGCCACGATCCCGCAGGACCCAGCCGCCGCCGCTACCGGCGGCAGCGTGCTCTTCGGCGATGACTGGCCCTGGTCAGTCGCTGGCGCCGATCTCAACACTGGCGCGGTGCCAACCGCCCTCGCCGCCGGCGCTCAGGCGATCATGAAGACGCCCTGGTGGGGTCAGCAAAGCATGTCCATCGGGCATTGGACCACCGGTGATCACATCATCATCACCAGCTATGGCACGACCTTCTTCAACGGCGAGGCCCGCACCCTGCCGTGGTCCAAGCTCCCCAGCTACAACGGCACGGACGGCGCGACGTTCGACGACAAGATCAAGTGGCATACGCTGGCCTGGGTCAACGCGGACTACAACGCGGCCATCCCGGTGACGATTTCCCCCGACAACGACTACGGCAAGCCCGAGCTGGACATGCGCAACACCATGGTCACCGCGGCCAAAGGCACCGGCTGGGGCACGATCGCGACCGGCGATACGAAGATCAGCGATGTCAGCCCGAACTTGAGCCACGACGGCAACACCATCGTGTACGTGACCACGGACTATTCCCCCGATGGTCACCCGGATGCGACCGCCACGGTCGCCGACGTCAGGACGGTGCCGTACAACAGTCATTCGGGCGGTACATCGGCACCCCTGGCCGGGGCGTCGGATGCGAACCTGCTCGAGTACTACCCGTCCTACTCCTGGGACGATAAGCTGATCGCCTTCACGCAAGCACCGAAGAAGTCCAGCGCCACCTCTGCGGAGGACGGCCCGTACTACAATCGCTTCGGTAAAGTGATGGTGGTCCCAGCTGGCGGTGCCACCGCCACCCAACCCGCAGTCGCGCTCGAGGCCAACGACCCGGGCACTTGTGGCGGTGATAGCCTCACGACCGGAATCATCAATAGCTGGCCGAAGTGGTCGCCTGACGCAGTCCATGTCAAGGCCAACAACAAGACCTATTACTTCTTGGTCTTCTCTTCGGCGCGCAAGTACGGCGATGAGTTCTCCAAGCAATTCACGTTGCCAGTAAATCCACTCTCCACGTTCAAAGGGCTGCCGCAGTCCTCACAGCTGTACTTGGCAGCAATCGTGGTCGATGACGCAACGGGGGCGATCACCAGCTACCCCGCCGTGTACATCTGGAACCAGAATCGAACCCCGGGCGCGAACGGGACGTCGGCCGCGACCCTGAATTACAGCAACCTGACGCCGGCCTGGGATCCGATCAAGTTGCCGGATCTGGTCATCCCAGACGTGCCCAGCGACATGATTCCGAGGTAAGCGTCCACTCATCGCGAGCACAACGGAGGTCGAGTGATCGCTCCCCGCGGTGCTCGCATTTTTGTGGCTCAGAAATCGGGATCTGACCGCGAGACCGACGAACCGCGGGTGCAACTAGGGGGAGTGATCGTCGAGCCACGCCCTGAGATCCCCGGCAAACGCTCGGGGCTCGCTCATCGTGATCATGTGGCCTGAATTCGGATAGTGGCGAACGGCGAGCACTCGCGCGCCACTCGGATAGCCGAGCGTGAGTTCGGTCGGCGACTCGAGGACCGTCACCGAACCAGAGATCGACTGCAGGGCTGGCGCCAAGGCGACCTCGGGCACTACCAGGTCGCGCTGGCCGTCCGTGATGAATGTCGGCACGTGCTCCGCGTTGTCCAAGAACGCGGTACCGATCAGATTCTGCGTGCGCCAGTCGGGGTTGGTCGAGCCCTTACCGGGCGTGAGCGGCGAGTACGCCAGGTTATAGCTTTGTCCCTCCGGGAGCGGCCCGAGCAGTGCCGCAAGCGCGGACTGCTCGGGGGTTTCCTCGTCCGCGATGCTGCACTTGAAACCTCGCGCGCGCTCGCTACCCGTCAGGCCAACAATGGTCTCGAAGTGGGCGCCATACAAGGCCTCGGCGTCGGCCGGTGATACCTGCGCGGCGTCCGCAGCGAAGATGCGAGCGTCTTGCTCTCGAGCGGTCAACATATAGTTGTAGGGGCTGCGAGCGTTGCTGCGGGCGCACGCGCAAGCGTCACTGACCGTGCACGACGAGGGCAGGCTCGCTTGCACCGCGGCGAGCAACGCGGGACTCTGACAGGCGGCCTGAATCGAGATCGCGTGGGCCGATCCGACCAGCCACGGTTGCAACAAGATTTGTCCGCTCAAGTAGCGGTTGCGATCGACACTCGCGAGAGCGCTCTGCAACGTATCGTCCTGATAGGGCGCGAGTGACCAAGCTTGCCTCAGGTACAGAACGATCCAGCTGATGCGCACCCCCGCGTAGCTCTCCCCCATCCAGTATACCGGGCCCTTCAATTCCGAGTGCTGCTTGGAAAATTGCAAGGAGGCAAGCAGCACGTCCGCGGCGTCGACGTACTCATTGAACACGTCCTGCGAGCAGTCGGCCGCACTCGGCGCACGGCCGTCGAGTACGTCGTACGAAAAGCCGGCTTGCCTCGGCTCGAGGTAGAGCAGGTTCGCGTCGCGTGTCAGCGAGTTCGGATTGGGGACGACGCTCCCGTCTGGCTGAATGCTGTTTGGGCCGGTGCCAAAGGCGCGCACCACATCCGACGCGAAGCCGTTGAACAAGACAATCAGCGGACGAGTCGCGGCGTCCGTATCGGCAGGCCGAAAGTTGTAAAAGATCTTGCTAGTGGCTGCGAGCGCTAGCGCACGGCCGTGCACGAGCACGTTGCGCGGCGCCAAATCGACAAAACCCGCTTGGGCAGCGACCGCTTCGGCGGCACTGTTCGCTGCGCCGCTGGCGCTGGCAGGCCCACGCTCTCCACAGCCGATGGTGAGCGGGAGTGCCGCGCTCAGCGCCAACCTATACCGCTTTCGCGTTCCCACGAGTTCTATCAAGCCACACGTCAGCATCGATGCAAATCAGCAACTTGCGCTGGCCCGGGGAGTCGCTGGCGACGCTTGCCTGGCGCGAAGCTTGGTCGATCGACGGGTAGACGATCAGCTCGCCATGCACGGCGTCCCAGTTTGACCCCATGAATCCAGCGAAATCTTGGAAATCATCAGCTGCGCCAGAAAGGAAGGTACCTAACTGGAACCGGTTCCGCATCAAGTTGCAAAAAAGAGATTGCGACATGCAAGAACGACTTGCCGGAAGGCTGCCGCCGAGTAAGTAGCAATCATCATGCGACGCTGCTTTTTGATTTCGATCTCGCTCCTGGCCGTTGCTGGGTGTGACGCGGGCACCAGCTCCGAGACTGACGCCACGGGTGACGCCGCGCCCCATGCGCTCAGGGGTTGTGCCGTCGACGCGAGCGTCAGCTCGAAGATCGCTCCAGGCGGCTATTACACGTATGGCGCGAGTGTGTGTACTGCCGACGGCACCCCGCACTTGTTTCACGGCATCGACCGTCCCTCGCTCGAGTGGGACTCGGCGGGTGAATGGAACAATGGTTCGGGCATTCCGCGTTCTGATTTCGACGCGATGGCATCGTGGCACGCCAACGTGGTGCGCATCGCGCTCAACCAAGACTACTGGCTCTCCGGCGCAGCGCTGTATGCCCCGACGTACCAGGCCACGGTCGATCGCGCGGTGAAAGACGCCGAGGCCGCCGGACTGGACGTGATCCTCGATCTCCATTGGTCGGATCGCGGTGATTGGAGCGCCACGGTTGCCGGCCAGGGACAGGGCGAAATGGGGCACTCCGATCAACAACAGATGGCGGATCGGCATTCGCAGGATTTCTGGCGGGAGGTCGCAACCAAGTACAAGGGCGACGGGCACGTCTTGTTCGAGTTGTACAACGAGCCCCACGATATCAGTTGGTCCACTTGGCTCAATGGCGGCACCGTGGCCGAGTACCCTGCTGTGGGCATGCAGGCCTTGTACCAAACCGTGCGCGACGCGGGCGCGGACAACCTGGTCATCGCGGGCGGCATCGGTTGGGCGTTCAATCTATCCGGCGTCGCCGCCAATCGCATCCAAGGCTACAATATCATGTACGCCACCCATCCCTACTCCCCGCAAGATCCTGAGTCGCAATGGGATGGGATGTTCGGTTATGTGGCCGCACAAGACATCGCGCCCGTGATCGCCACTGAGTTCGGAGACGGCGGCATGAATTGCACCGGCGACTGGGACAGCAAACTCACGCAATATGCCGACGCACGCCAGATCTCCTGGACTGCCTGGGCGTGGTGGCCGGGCGGGTGCTCCTTCCCTTCGCTGATTGCGGATTGGAAATACACGCCCACCCTGCAGGGGGCAGTGATCAAGGCTGCACTGCTCAGCTATCAGTACCAGCCCGCTGGCATCCCTAGCCCGGTAAACGGAAACGGAGGCGCCGGACCATCAGGCGGCACGGGCACAGGCGGCGCCGGTAGCGGGCACGCTGGCGCAGCGGGCGGTGCCAGCGGCGGCGCAGCGGGCGGTGCCAGCGGCGGCGCAGCGGGCGGTGCCAGCGGCGGCGCGGTCGGGGGTGCCAGCGGCGCCGCCGCCAGCGCAGGCATGAATCGCAGTA
>Ga0302323_100001486_pt1 | contig 19079 bp, 19 predicted proteins | sample Fen_T0_3_FD_201950 | JGI IMG/M metagenome (GOLD analysis project Ga0302323, IMG submission 201950) | Peat permafrost microbial communities from Stordalen Mire near Abisko, Sweden - Fen_T0_3 | ecosystem: Environmental > Terrestrial > Soil > Wetlands > Permafrost | place: Sweden: Abisko... | reverse complement strand
GTGTAGCGGTACGATGGGGCCGTCGGCGCGGTCCGCGGTGGTCGCCCGCCCGAAAGAAGGAGTCATCTTGCTGCGAGTTCGGGCCCTCGTAACGGCGCTTCTCGTAGGCGTCCCGGTAGCGCTCTTCCTGCTCCTGTGGATGCATGCGATGCGCGAGTTCGGACTCCTGATCGCAGGCGTGGTCGGACTCTCCATTTACGTCGTGGTCGCGTCCGGTACGGATGAACGCGACGCTGCCGCGGATGCCGCCTGGCGGGAGGCGGCGCCCGACCTGCCACCGGTCTCGGATCGGTCCCGGCTCGAACAGAGCCAGCTCCACATTCCGGCACCCGACGACCGGCGGCGAACCGCAGCCCGGGCACGGGACGGCCGGACGGAGTCTCCCGGCACGCCGCTCAGTCGGGGAGCGGCGCCAAAATGAGCCTGGTCGATCGGCCCACCCTCGAGGCAAGGCTCAAGGCCGAGGGCCTCGACGCGTCTGCGTGGTCGAATCTGCCGGGCGAGCGGTTCGACCAGCGCACGAACGACTTCGACCGGGTCGTGGTCGTGGTCGAAGGTTCGATCACGTACGGACTTAGCGGCTACGGTGTCGGCTACATGCTCAACCCGGGCGAACGGCTGGACCTGCCGGCGAATGTCCCGCACGAAGCCACCGTGGGCCCGAAGGGCGTGACGTGTCTGGAGGCGCGCCTGCCGGCAGGGACGCTCGGAACCAGAGCCCGAGGCCGCGGCTACCGCTGGTAGTCGATCGCGATCGGCCGACGTGTTGAGCCGTAGCTGGGCCGAGTTCGAGGCGGAAGTGCCCGACCTTGCCGCGTTCGTCCGGGAGCGTATCGAGGCTCACAAGCACCGCGCGATGGCCACGCTCAGGTCCGACGGCTCGCCTCGGATCAGCGGCATCGAGGTGACGATCTCGCGCGGCGAACTCTGGATCGGCGGCTTGCCCGAATCGCGCAAGTTCGACGATTTGCGCCGCGACCCCCGCGTGGCCGTGCACAGCGGCTCGGACGACCCGCCCGGCTTTCGCGGCGACGCCCGCCTCTCCGGCCGGGCCATCGCAATCGAGGACGAGCGTCTCAAGGCCCGCTTCCTCGAGGATGCCGGCGGGGGACCGCCCGGGCCATTCGAGCTGTTCCGTCTGGAGATCGAGGAGGCCTCGACCATCCGCGAATCCGAAACCCACGACTTCCTGATCATCGAGGTCTGGCATCCGCAGCAGCCGGTCAAGCGGATCGAGCGGCGCTGAGGCGCCACCAGGTCTGAGCGGCCGGCGCCGTCTCTGTCGATTCCGCGGCGATAGGCTAGGCTGACGGCAGCGCGATCGGACGCGTGCGAGCAACACGGCCGAAGGCATAGGGAGAGATGGGCGCTTTCGAACGGATCGATGACACCGATGCCAGGATTCTGGAGATCCTGCAGCGTGAAGGCCGCGAGTCGTATGCGGAGGTCGGGCAGGCCGTCGGCATGAGCGGGCCGTCCGTCCACGAGCGGGTCAAGAAGCTCGAGGCCAAGGGCGTGATCCGCGGCTATTCGGGCATGGTCGATCCCACGCTGCTCGGCTACGGCGTGCTGGCGTTCATCTTCATCAAGCAGGTGCCGGGGACGATCGCCACGGACATGACCGGGGATTTCGTCGGCATCGACGAGATCGAAGAGTGCCACCACCTTGCGGGCGAGTCGGACTACCTGCTCAAGGTCCGGGCCACGGACACACGCCATCTAGAGCGTGTGCTGCATCTGATCCAGCAAGTTCCGCACGTATTCACGACCGAGACCCAGATGGTCTTCTCGAGCGCCTTCGAACGCCGACCGCTGCGCATGCCGCGCGAACTCGAGCCACTGCCGAATCCTTCCGCGTCGTGACCCGGGCTGGTGCCGGTAACGGCACCGATGGCGGGGCCGATACCGCTGCCCGACGGGAAACCGCAACGGCCTCGGCCGGTCCGGACTCCTCGGTCCGCGCCGGCAACTCCGTGCCCGAACCGCGCGTAACCACGATGTTCGACTCGATCGCCCCAACCTACGACCGGGCGAACACGCTCATGACCGCAGGCCAGGACGGACGCTGGCGGCGGGCCGCAGTCCGGGCCGCGGGTCTGGATCGCGGCGGAGTGGCACTGGACGTGGCCTGCGGCACGGGCAAGCTGACCGCCGATCTGGCGGCCGCGGTCGGGCCGGATGGGCGGGTCGTCGGCGTGGACCTGTCGCCGGGGATGCTCGACGAGGCCCGGCGCGCCTTCGGCTCGCTGCCCGGAGTGGAGTTCGTGCTCGGCAACGCCCTGGCCCTGCCCGTCGCCGACTCATCCTTCGACGCGGCCACGATCGCGTTTGGGCTGCGCAATCTCTCGAGCTTCGAAGACGGCTTCCGCGAGATGGCCCGGGCGGTGCGGAGTGGGGGCCGCGTGGTTTGCCTGGAGCTGTCGGTTCCGCGGCCGCGCTTCATGGGCGCTGTCTACCGCGGCATCTTCCGGGTTAGCGCTCCCATCGCTGGAGCCGTGTTCCGGCGGCGCGCCGCCTATTCATACCTGCCGCACTCACTGGACGGTTTCCCGGCCGCGGAGGTAATCGCCGACACGATGCGTCGAGCCGGTCTCGAGGACGTGTGGTTCAAGCGCTTCGCGCTCGGCGCCGTGGCGCTGCACGTTGGAACGGTGGCTTAGGCGCTCGCAGTCGGCGGGGTGGCGGGCGTCGAGACGGCCCCGGCGTGCGCTTCTTCGAGACGGGCGGTTTCGGCCGCGGCTTGAGCCTCGCGGATCCTGCCCTCCACATAGTTGCCGTGGAGGTGAAGCAACCGGACGACCGTAACCTCGTCGATCGTGTAGCCGTCGGCGCTCATTTCCTTGGCCAGGAGCGCGGCCTCGACCTCGTCCACCGGTCCGCCCGGCGCCTCGAGAGACTCGAACGGGTGGTCGGCGATGAAGAACCACGTCAGCAGCCCGCCGATCAGCAGGCCCAGGATCGAGAAGAAGAAGTAGAACGGCATATCGGGCCCTTCCGTGGGGCGGTCTCATGTCGGACCGCGCGGGTGGCTGCGTGCCTTCGCCTTTGCGGCGGCCGCGTCCCGGCCAGTATACGAAGTGCGCAACTTCCCTGAGCCGATCCACGCGTGCCGGTACACTGTCCGACCATGATCGACTTCACACCAAATCCCGTCGCGCTGGCCCTCGGATCCTTCGAGATTCGCTGGTATGGCATCGGCTACGTGGCCGCGATCGCCGCCGCGACCTGGCTCGCCTTCCGCGAGGCCCGCAAGCGCGGCGAGCGGACTGACATCATCGTCGATTCCCTGATCGTGATGGCTATCGCCGCTCTGATCGGCGGCCGGGCGTACCACGTCATCGATCAATGGGCCTACTACAAGGATCATCTGTCGGCGATCGTGTTGCCGCCCTACAGCGGCCTCGGGATCTACGGCGGACTCTTCACCGGGTTGCTGGCGGTCATCTACCTGGTCCGCCACTACAAGGTCAACTTCTGGCGCTGGGGCGACATCATCGCGCCCTGCATCCTGATCGCCCAGGTGATCGGCCGCCTCGGGAACTTCATGAACCAGGAGCTGTACGGCCCGCCGACGAACCTGCCCTGGGGCATCGCCATCCAGTGCCAGAACCGCGTCAATCCTTACTACTGCCCGTCGTCCGGGGCGGCACCGCAATTCACGGCCCCGGAGAACGCCCACTTCATTCCGCTATTCGCCTACGAAGCGTTGCTGAGCCTGCTCGGCCTCTTCGTCATGCTGTTCCTGTATCGCCGCTTCACGGCCCGCAAGAGGCTGTTGATCGCCGGCGACATCGGGCTTCTCTACTTTGTCTGGTACGGCGTTGAGCGCAGCGTCCTGGAGACCTTCCGCAGCGGTTGGGACTGGACGTTCTTCGGCATCCCGATGGCGCAGCTCGTAGGCATGGGTGCGGCCGTTGCCGCGATCATCGCCATCCTGATCCGCCATCTTTGGGTGAGGCGCCATCCCGAGGCACCGGCCGCCGAGCCCGTCGCCGAGCCCACCGACGCGGCCGGGGAGCCGCCCGCACCGGAGCCGGTGGCGTCCACGGCCGCCGCCGAGCCCGCCGCCGAGGCCGCGGCGCCTGCAAGCGAGCCGCCCGCCGAGCCGCCCGCGCCCGCCGCCGAGGCCGATCCCGCGGTCTAGCAGCATCCCGAATCGCCGCCGACCGCCCGAACCGGAACTGCCGGCGGGCGTCGCCGTGCCTGGCCGTGGCCCCACGCACACGGGTAGCCCCTATCGGGCAGGTTGCCGATCGCCTTCGCCGGCCCCTTCGGAGTGGCCGGTTTGCGCGACTGGGGTTCCGGTCCGTACAATTCCCCCGTCCGGAATATGTACGCAACACTCGACAGAATGCCGCCCGCGGCCGCCGGTCGTGTGAGTGCCTTGCGATCACGCCGTGACGCGGGCCATTTCCCAGCCAGGAGCGAGGAGAGAACGTGACGAGCATCGGTGCCGTGGTAGGGCAGCCGCGTGGTTTGGCTGACTCGCACCCGCTGATCCAGTGGGTGAACAAGGTCGCGGCACTGACTACGCCGGACTCCATCTACTGGTGCGACGGTTCCGAGGCGGAGAACAGCCGTCTCTGCCAGCAGCTCGTGGACGCGGGCACGTTCATTCGACTGAACCCGGATATCAAGCCCAACAGCTTCCTGGCCCGCTCGGATCCGTCCGACGTCGCCCGTGTCGAGGACCGTACCTTCATCTGCTCGGCGAAGGAAGAGGACGCCGGTCCCACGAACAACTGGCGCGACCCCGCCGAAATGCGCGCCACGCTCAACGGTCTGTTCGAGGGTTCGATGCGCGGCCGCACGATGTACGTCATCCCGTTCTCGATGGGCCCCGTCGGTTCGCCGATCGGCCGCCTCGGCGTAGAGATCACGGACTCCGCGTACGTCGTCGTCAACATGCGGATCATGACCCGGATGGGCACGCCCGCCCTCAACGAGATCGCCAAGGGCGCGGAATTCGTCCCCGCCGTCCACTCCGTCGGAATGCCGCTGGGCCCCGGCGACGAAGACTGCCAGTGGCCGTGCGACGCCGAGACCAAGTACATCGTCCACTTCCCGGAGACCCGCGAGATCTGGTCATTCGGCTCCGGCTACGGTGGCAACGCCCTTCTCGGCAAGAAGTGCTACGCCCTGCGCATCGCGTCGGTCATTGCCCGCGATGAGGGCTGGCTGGCCGAGCACATGCTCATCATCAAGGTCACCGCGCCGGACGGCCGGGTCAAGCACATCACCGGCGCCTTCCCGTCGGCGTGCGGCAAGACCAACCTGGCCATGCTCGAGCCGACTATCCCAGGCTGGAAAGTCGAGACGATCGGCGATGACATCTGCTGGATGAAGTTCGGGGCCGACGGCAAGCTCTACGCCATCAACCCCGAGGCCGGCTTCTTCGGCGTCGCGCCCGGGACGAGCATGTCTACCAACGCCAACGCCATCCGTACGCTGTACGCCAACTGCATCTACACCAACTGCGCCCTCACCGACGACGGCGACGTGTGGTGGGAAGGTCTGACCAAGGAAGCGCCGGCCCATCTGATCGACTGGAACGGCAACGACTGGACTCCGGCCTCCGCGACCCCGGCCGCCCACCCGAACGCCCGCTTCACCGCCCCGGCCGGCCAGGACCCGGCGATCGACCCCGCCTGGGAAGATCCGGCAGGCGTCCCGATCGACGCCATCATGTTCGGCGGTCGCCGCGCATCCACCGTGCCGCTCGTCCGCGAGGGCTTCGACTGGGAGCACGGCGTCTTCCTCGGCTCGATCATGAGCTCGGAGATGACCGCCGCCGCGTTCGGGACGATCGGCAAGTTGCGCTTCGATCCGTTCGCGATGCTGCCGTTCTGCGGCTACAACATGGCGGACTACTGGGGCCACTGGCTCGAGATCGGCAACAAGGCCGGCGCTCAACTGCCGCGCATCTACCTGGTCAACTGGTTCCGCAAGGACGAGAACGGCAAGTTCATGTGGCCCGGCTTCGGCGAGAACAGCCGCGTGATCGAGTGGATCTTCGGCCGCTGCTCCGGCGAGGACGACGCGGTCGAAACGCCGATTGGGCTGCTGCCCGCTGCCGGCGCGCTCGACACGAACGGCCTGGACATCGACGCCGCGACTCTGAGCGCGCTCCTGGCAGTCGATCCGGCGGCCTGGGTCACCGAAGCGGCCGAGATCGAGGCTCACTACGCCAAGTTCGGCGCACGGCTGCCCGCGGCTCTGGCCGTCCGGCTGGCCGAGATGAAGAAGGCCGTGGCAACGGCCTGACGGTCGACTCCCCAACTCACCGACAACACGAGGGCAACTCTCATGACGGTCTCTCGTCGCAAAGTCACGGTCATCGGGGCCGGCAACGTCGGCGCCACCACGGCGCAACGCATCGCCGAAGCCGGCCTGGCCGATGTCGTCCTGATCGATGTGGTCGAGGGGCTGCCGCAGGGCAAGGCCCTCGACCTCGCCGAGTCGGCGCCGGTGCAGCTCCACGATCACGCGATCGTGGGCACCAACGACTACGCCGACACGGCCGGTTCGGATGTCGTGGTGGTCACGGCCGGTCTGGCCCGCCAGCCGGGCATGTCTCGCGACGATCTGCTCCTCAAGAATGCGGGCATCGTGCGGGCCGTCGTCGCCAAAGCCGCCGAGCAGTCGCCAAACGCGATCCTGATCATCGTCACCAACCCGCTCGACGCCATGGTTCACGTGGCCCTCGAGACAAGCGGCTTCCCCAAGAACCGTGTCATCGGCATGGCCGGCGTACTGGACAGCGCCCGTTTCCGGACGTTTATCGCCGAGGAGTTGGGCGTCTCGTCGGCCGACGTCACGGCCTTCGTTCTCGGCGGCCACGGCGACACCATGGTCCCGCTGCCGCGCTTCTCGACCGTCGCCGGTATCCCGCTGCCCGAACTGATGAAGCCGGACCGCATCGATGCGATCGTCCAGCGCACCCGCACCGGCGGCGCCGAGATCGTGGCTCTGCTCAAGTCCGGCAGCGCTTTCTACGCGCCGGCGGCATCCGTCGCGCAGATGGTTGACTCCATCCTCAACGACCGCAAGCGAGTGCTGCCGTGCGCGGTTCTCCTGGCCGGCGAATACAAGATCGACGGGCTCGTGGTCGGCGTGCCGGTCGTGCTCGGAGCCACGGGCGTGGAGCGGATCATTCAGATCGCCCTGACCGCCGATGAACAGGCGGCTTTGCTCACCTCGGCCGAGTCCGTTCGCAGCCTCGTTGACACGATGAAGGCCTCGGCCTGACCCGCTGAACGGCGGGCATAGAGAAGCCCCGGCGGTCCCGTCCGGCCGGGGCTTCCCAGATCCAATCGATAGTGGAGCGCGGGTCCCGGCCCCCCGGGATTCCGGGACCAACGCCCATTGCCCGTCCGGCCCCCCTCAGTCCGGCTTGCGCCGCACGTCGGCCGACACCCCCGCTAAATTCGACGCCGGTCGGCTCGTAGCCGGCCCGATGTCAACACGTGAATGAAGCCATGAGGCGGGCCACGAGCGGTGCGCCTGGCCGACATGCCGGGTGTCGGCTGGGCGACAGGCCACGAACGAGCCCGACAATGGCGCGGGTTCGCCGACGGCAGTGGACGATCGCGGGCCGCCGGTCACCCGGCTCCCACCATTCGGCCGCGGGCCCGGTAAACTGCCAGGCGTGGCAGCTGCGATGAGATTCGACTTCGACCCGACGGTCTCTCCGTTCGGGCTGCCCATCCGGACCGAGACGCTGGCCTTGTGCGGCGTCATCTTCCTGACCCTGATCCTGATCGCACTGCGGGCGGGGCGGGTGAAGTTCTCGGACGAGGCCGCGGCGGGTACGCGGGGTCCGGGCGGCCGTTTGCGCCGCGACGACTTGATCCTCATCGCGTTTGGTGTGGTGCCGGGGGCCGTGGTCGGCGGGCGGCTGGGCTACGGGCTTCTTCACCTGGATTACTACTCGGCCAACCCGATGGCTCTCACGGATCCCGGTCAGGGCGGGCTCGGGCTAACTCTCGCGGTTCTGTTCGGCACGGCCACCGGGCTCGCTGTGGCTCGGCTGCTGGCCGCTCCGATCGACCGCTGGCTCGGCGCGGCAGGCGTGCCGGTATTGCTGGGCCTCGGCCTGGGCAAGCTGACGATGATCTTGGGTGGAACCGGGCAGGGGAGCTATTCGGACGCCTCGTGGGCGACCAGCTACGCCGGTGACGGCCCGTGGGGAAGCGCGAGGCCCGATTTCCCGGCGCTCCCGGCGCAGGCCGTCGAGGGCGGTCTGGTCTTGCTCGTCGTCCTTGCGGTCGTGGCGGCGCCGCTTCTGCTGCGACTCCGTGTTCGGCGCTGGGGCCGGATCGTCCGGCCGGGCTGGTCGCCATGGCGGGAATGGTCGCTCCTGACCGGTCACGAGGGTTTTGCGACGATCATCTGCCTGTGGATCACGGCCCGGTTCTTCGCCGTATTCACGTGGCGCGATGCCCGTGTTCTCGGGCCATTCCGCGCCGAGCAAATCGTGCTGTTGATCGCTCTAGCCGTCGCGGTCGCCGCGCCGGGTCTCGAGACATCGATGCGGCGGTCGCGGCAGGCCCGAGCTTCACGCCGGGCCGCTCGGGCGGCTGCCCAGACGGCCACGGCCTCGGGAGGGTAGATGGCATCGCCACGGCCCGACCCGGCTGCCGTACCCGGAACCGGCACGCACCTGAAGACCCGCACGGTCAACGTCCGCGGCAAGCCGGCTCCGCGCACCCCCGAGCCGCTCGGCACGCCGCCTGTCCTGGTGCGCCAGATCCGCGGCGGCGTAGTGGAGAGCCGTCATCGCGGCTCGATCGTGGAGGTGGCCGCGGACGGCGCAGTGCGTCGCCTGATCGGCGACCCGGACACGATCGTCAACCTGCGCTCGGCGGTGAAGCCGTTCGGGCTCGTGGCGCTGGTCGAGGCCGGCGGCGTGGACGAGTTCGATCTGTCGCCGGCCGAGCTTGCCATCATGGCCGGATCCCACTCGGGCGAGGACATCCACGTAAGGACGTTGCAGGCAGTATTCCGGCGGGCGGGAATCTCGCAGAACTTCCTGGGTTGCGGCACCGAAGGCGCGCCGCTCGATGAGCTGACGGCCGCGCGCCTTTCCCGCGACGGTGAGAAGCCCGGGCAAGTGCGGCACATGTGCTCCGGCCAGCACGCGGCCGTCCTGCTGCTGTGCCGCATGAACGACTGGCCGTTCGAGGAGTACTGGCTGCGCGAGCACCCGGCCCAGCGCCTTTATGCAGCCACCGTGGCACGAGCCTTCGCCACGACTCCGGCGCTGCTGGTCCTGTCCACCGATGCGTGCGGCGTCCCGACCTACGCGTTTCATCTCCACGAAGTGGCGCGGGCATTCGCGATGCTTGCGGACCCGGCGGCCGTTCCCAAGAAGGACAGCCGGTCCAGCCTGGCCGACGCGCTGTGCCTCATCCGCGACGCGATGCTGGCCAACCCCGAGATGGTTGCCGGCAGCCGCGACCGGCTCGACACGTCCGTAATGAAGGCCGCGCCCGGCCGGATCGTTGCCAAGGGCGGCGTCGAGGGGCTGCGCGGCTTCGCCATTCTGGCGGGGCCGGTCCAGGACGCGCCTTCCGGCGTGGCCATCAAGATCGAAGACGGCGGCGGATACTCCCGGGCCCTCTCCGCCGCGTCCGTGGAGACGCTGCGGCAGGTCGGCGCGCTCGATCCGGCCGCGCTGCGGGCGCTGGGCCGGTACCACAGACCGGTGGCTGTCGATCCTCGCGGCGTGCCGATCGGCGAGGCGGTTGCCGAGTTCGAGCTGGCGCCGGTGGGAGAACTGCTGCCTTAGCGGCCGCTCCCGTACACTTGGGCGCATGAGCGACATTCGAGTTCGAATCGCGCCGAGCCCAACGGGGCCGCTGCACCTGGGCACCGCCCGGACTGCGCTGTTCAACTTCCTGTTCGCCCGTCACACCGGCGGCACGTTCATCTTCCGGCTCGAGGACACGGACCAGGCCCGCTCCACCGTGGCGTTCGAGCAGGACATCCTCAAAGGCATGCACTGGCTCGGGATCACCTGGGATGAAGGCCCCGGCATCGGCAGTGAACCGGAACGCGGCACCTACGGACCGTACCGTCAGATGCAGCGGATGGCGCGCTATACGGAAGCCGCGGATCGCCTGCTGGCCCAGGACAAGGCGTACTACTGCTACTGCTCGCCCATTGAGCTCGATGCCGAGCGCAAGCGCCAGGAGGCCGCCCGGGAGCCCGCGCGCTACAACGGCCGCTGCTCGCGCCTGAGCTCCGACGAGCGCGCCGCCCTCGAGCTCGAGGGACGCCAGCCTGTGGTCCGCTTCCGCATCCCAGCCGACCGGGTGGTCGCGTTCGACGACATGATCCGCGGTCACGTCGAGATCGACACCGCCGCTCTCGGTGGCGACCTCGTGATCCTGCGGTCGGACGGGACGCCGCTGTACCACTTCACGGTTGCCGTAGACGACGCCGCCATGGCCATCAGCCACGTCATCCGCGGCGAGGACCACCTCTCCAACACTCCCAAGCACATCCTGCTGTTCGAGGCGATGGACGTGGCGATCCCGAAGTTCGCCCATCTGCCGCTCATCCTCAATCCCGACCGGACCAAGATGAGCAAGCGCAAGAGCCAGACCGCGGTGGCCGACTACCGGGCTCAGGGCTTCATCCCAGAGGGCTTCGTCAACTACCTCGCGCTGCTGGGCTGGTCTACGGGAACCGAGGAGGAAGTCCTCTCGATGGCCGAGCTGGTCGACAAGTTCGATCTATCGGCCGTCAACAGCTCCGGCGCCGTGTTCGATCGCGCCCGACTGGAATGGCTCAACGGCCAGTGGATTCGCCGCCTGGCGCCGGACGATCTGATCGACCGCCTGCGGCCCTTCCTGCAAATCGAAGCCGACGCCGGCCGCATCGACTGGATGCCCACCGACGAGGAGATGCGGGCACTCTTGCCCGTCGTCCAGGAGAGGCTGCCGGTTCTGGCAGCGGTAGGGGAGTTGATCGGTTTCCTGTTCGTGAAGAACCTGGATCCGGACACGGCGCTGCTCGTGCCCAAGCGCTGGGACGCGGCCACGGCAGCCGCCGGGCTGGAGGCCGCCCGCCGGATCATCGCCGCATCGGGCGAGGTTTCGTGGGAGGCGGAGGAGATCGAGGCGCCGCTGCGCCGGCTTGTCGAGGATCGCGGCTGGAAGGCCGGCGATCTGTTCATGGCCATCCGCGTCGCCGTCACCGGCCGGACTGCCACACCACCACTCTTCGACACGATGGTGGCGCTTGGCTACGAGCGGACCCTGGCTCGGCTGGACCGTGCCATCGAGAAACTCGCGGCCCAGGCTGCCTCCACATAGGAGGGCACCGGTTTGGCTCGAACGATCCTGGTCGTCGATGACGAGAAGACACTGCGCGAGACTCTCTCGGAGAGCCTGACGGAGGAGGGGTTCGCGGTCGTTCAGGCCGCGGACGGGCGGGAGGCCGTGGAGCAGTTCCGCCGCCACCATCCGGATCTGATCCTGCTCGACCTCATGCTGCCGGAGATCTCCGGCACGGAGGTCTGCCGGATCATCCGGGCCGAGTCCGGCGTGCCGATCCTGATGCTCACCGCCAAGAGCGCCGAGGTGGACAAGGTCGTCGGGCTGGAGCTCGGCGCGGACGACTACGTGACCAAGCCGTTCAGCTTCCGCGAACTGCTGGCCCGCATCAGGGCCTTGCTGCGCCGTTCAGAGACGCAGGCATCGGTCACCGAGCCGGAAACGGTTGACCTGGGCCAGGTTCGGGTGGATCTGGCGGGCCGTCGGCTTCTGCGTGGCGGCGAGGCGCTGCCGGTCAAGCCCAAGGCGTTCGAACTGCTGCTCTTCCTCATCCGCAACGCCGGGCACGTCTTCACTCGCGACCAGCTCCTCGAGCGGGTCTGGGGCTACGACTACGCCGGTGAGACTCGAACCGTGGACGTTCACGTCCACTGGCTGCGGGCCCAGATCGAGCCCGATCCGGCCAACCCGGTCTACCTCGAAACGGTCCGGGGAGTGGGCTACGTCCTGCGGCAGCCGGAGAGCGACTAGCTGGGGCCAACCGACCGGCGGCGGTGGCCGGAGTCGCGTCGGAGCCGGCTAGAGGCCGATCAGGTGCAGCAGCAGATAGGAGAGGGCGGAGATGGCCGCTGCGCACGGGATCGTGAGCACCCAGGCCGTGACGATGCTGCGCGCGACGCCCCAGCGCACGGCTTTCATGTTCTCGCTCGATCCGACGCCCATGATCGCGCTCGAGATGACGTGAGTCGTCGAAACCGGCATGCCGAAGTGGGACGCGACCATGATGATCGAGGCGGCCGTGGTCTCGGCCGCGAAGCCGTGAACCGGGTCGAGCTTCACGACCTTCTGGCCCATCGTTTTCATGATGCGCCAGCCGCCGGCCGCGGTCCCGAAGGACATGGCCGTGGCCGCGATCAGGATGACTGGCACCGGGGGCGTGTGGTCCGTCGTCACGCCGGCGCTGACGAGGGCCAGGGTCATGATTCCCATCGTCTTCTGGGCGTCGTTGGAGCCGTGGCTTAGGGCCATATACGCGGCCGACAGGATCTGCAGCTTGCGGAACCGATCGTTCATGTGGCGGGGGTTGGCGCGAACGAACAAGTTCAGGATCGCGATCATCAGGCCAAAGCCGATCACCAACCCGAGGATCGGTGACGAGAAGAGCGGCACCAGAACCTTGTTCGCGAAGTTCGCCCACTGAACGGCGTTCGCCCCGGCGTCGGCGAAGGCCGCACCGATGAGTCCGCCGATCAGCGCATGGCTGCTCGAGCTGGGAATCGAAAGCGCCCACGTGATCAGGTTCCACGTGATCGCGCCGACCAGTGCCGCGGCCAGGACCGTTGAGCCGTTGCCCAGGATCAGGCTGTCCTGGACGATGCCGCCGCCGATGGTCTTGGCGACCGCGACGCCGAAGACGAGCGCGCCCACGAAGTTGGCGGTTGCCGAGAGGAGGATCGCGTACTCGGGTTTGATCGCCCGGGTGGCGACCGAGGTGGCGATGGCGTTCGCGGTGTCATGAAAACCGTTGATGTAGTCGAACAGAATCGCCAGCGCGAAGATCGCGATCAGGGCCAGCAGAGTGCTCTGGGTCAAGCCGACACGCCCTCGTGAGGATTGTTGGAATGGGGCAACGAACGCCGCTACCGAGAGGCTATCAGGTCGAGCGAGCTTGCGTTCCCATGCCCTTGGCAGAACCGCCCCCGCTCACCCCGGGGGCCGGCGTCAGGGGATCGCCACGACCTTCGCCGGGGTGGATGCGGACTTGGACTTGAGCGTACAGGTAGCCGTCACGTTGTAGGAATAGGTGTGACCCCAGTTCGTGGCGTTCCAGCCGGAGAGGGTGGCCACGCCGGAGGCGCCCGCCGTGAAAGACGGCGATTGATGTGACGTCGTGCCGCCGACGCGAACCTTCGTTATGACGCACACGGCTCCGGACAGGGTGCTGACTTTGAAGGTCGGCGGCAGCGGCGTAACCACGATCGACAGCCAGGCCGCGGACAGCTTGGGCGCGGGCTTGGGAGTGGGCTTGGGCGTCGGCCGGGGCGTCGGCCGGGGCGTCGGCTTCCTGGTTGGGGTGGGGGTGGGCGTGGCCGTTGCCACGACGGCCACTGCGCTCGGCTCGAAGGACTCCGACGGAGTGGATGTGATCGCCGGGCCGCTGTTGGGCAGCGTCGACGTCATCAGCAAGGCCACGGCCAGGATCGCGGCGACCGTGAGGCCGGCCACGGCCACGAGTCCGCGGCGGTGCCGCTTTTCGGCCGGCACTACCGGCGTCGGCTCTAGGGCGAAAGCGGTGAGGGGGGCCATCCGAACCACCGCCGGCGGCCTCGGCGCCTCGATCACCACCGCTTCGACCGGTGGAATGTGAAGTTCCTCGCGCACGCGTTCCGGGTCGGCGATCGGGTCTTGCCATCGAGGGCCGAGCATCCTGGCGGCCTGCGATGCCCGGGCCGCCGCATACGACTCGGGAGTGGCGATGACAGGGGTCGGCAGTGGCGCTTCCTCGGCCGCCGCGCCTGCGAGGGCGACGACCTGCGCAGGAGGCAAATCGTCGGGGACCGCGGCCGGCGTTTCAGCTTGTTGCGCGGCGAATGCCTCGATGTCGGCGAGTTCCCAGCCGGACTCCGCCTCGACGACGGACTCGGCCTCGGGCACCTGCTCAGCCTCGGGCTCGGCCGCGACCACCTGCTCAGCCTCGGGCTCCGCCTCGACCACCGGCTCGGCCGCGAGCACCGGCTCGGCCGCGAGCACCGGTTCGGCCGCGAGCACCGGCTCGGCCACGAGCACCTGCTCAGCCTCAGGCGCGGCTACACGGACCGGCCTGCTTCTCTTGCCCTTGGTTGCCATCACGACCTGCTGATGGCGGTTGTGGACGACTTGGAGGCAACCACCCACCGCCTAGAGGTGGATCGTAGAACCCGATCTCGATTGGGACAAGATGATCGGCCCGCATGTCCGCGCGAAATCTAACCTCGCGACCCTGCCCCAGCCGCGGCCCGGCCTGCGCTATTGGGGAACTGCGCATAAGGGTTAACTCGCCGGCACGGCCCGTTAACCGGACCGCCTCGGGTCCGTTAACCAGTCGGATCGAGCATGCCGCTGGGAGGACCGGTCTTGCCTCGGCGCCGGTTCAAGGTCAGACAGCGGAGGAGTTCGAAACCGTGATCAGACCAAAGGTCAAGCACGGCCTGGCGTTGGTGGCGATGACCGTCATCCTGGCCGGCTGCTCGTCTGCAGCAGGAACGCAAGGCGTTCAGGGCGCGACGGCGGGCGACACCACCAAGGCCGCCGATCAGGCCAAGACATTCGAGACTTACGGCGCCCCGAACTCATGGGCCAACTACGGCCAGGAGTTCACCGACTTCTGCATGGCGAAGTTCAGCTTCGACTGCAACCGCACCGACCGATCCCAGGGCGAGGACATGTCCTCCGCCGAGGAGATCGCCGCCTACGACGCCGAGAAGAACAACCCCAAGGCGATCCTCGCCGACATAGGCATCCTGTTCGCGGGCGCGGCCGAGAAGAAGGGCGTTCTGTCCAGCTACGTTGCGGCCGGCGCCACAAAACTGCCGTCCTACTTGTACGGCCAGAACGGCGGCTGGGAAGCCACTTTCGTGGGCGTTCCCGGCTTCGTCGTCAACGTCGACTACCTCACCTCCAAGGGCATCGCGGTGCCGCAGTCCTGGGCCGACCTCGCCAAGCCGCAATACAAGGGCCTGGTTGGCTTCGGCAAGCCCGGTTCCTCGGGCACGGCCACCATGGCGTTCGTGGCCATGAACCTCGCCGCGGGCGGCACTCTCACCGACTACGGCAAGGGCATCACCTACGCCAAGCAGCTTCTCTCGAACATCCAGGGCGTCCCTGAGGGCAATGCCGACCAGTTCGAGAAGGGCGCCGTTCCGATCCAGATCAAGTACGACTTCAACCTGATCGCGCTCGCGAACCAGGAGAAGGCCAAGAGCATCAACGCCCAGGTCGTGATCCCCAGCGACGGCTCGATCTACGCCCCATCCGCGATCATCATGAACAAGTACGACACCGCTCACGCCGACTTCGGCTCGATGTTCATGGACTGGATCCTGACCGACCAGGGTCAGACGGACTTCGCCAAGTTTGGCGCTCGGCCGATCCGCTACGTGCTGGGACAGCTGACCCTCCCCGACAGCGCCAAGTCGCTGTGGCTGCCCGACTCGCAGTACACCCAGGTCAAGACCGTCGACACGTCGAAGATCGACATCGCCAACATCGCTGACATCTGGCAGAACCAGGTCGGCGCTGGCGGTTGATGAAGATGGCGACGCTGAGCCGACCCTATCCCAAAGTCGGTGGACTCGAGTCCGCCGGTGGTTCGGCCTCGCCCTCATCCATTGCTCGAATGCGCGGATGGCTGGCAGCCTGGCTGCCAGCCATTCCGCTTCTGCTTCTCGTGTCGACCTGCCTCATTGCCCCGGTCGTCGTTCTGGTCTGGCAGTCGTTCACGGGCATGGGTGAGACGGGGCTCTCGCTGGATCTCTGGTTCAGAGTGCTGGGCCAACGGGCCAACCAGGACGCGATATTGACGAGCCTGCTCCTGGCCGCGTCCTGCGCCACGGTGACGCTCGCGATCGGGGCTCCGCTGGCGTGGATGATCAGCCGGATGTTGCGGGGCTCTCGGGCTTTCTGGCTCGGCCTGTTGAACGTGGCCGCTAATTTCGGCGGTATCGGCCTGGCCTTCGCATATATGGCCACGATCGGTAGCGTCGGCATGCTGACGCTGATGGTCCAGGGCCTGGGACTGCCATTCGAGGCGCCGCGTGAGGGATCGCTGCCGGCTCTGCTGATGGCCTACGAATACACCAACGTGCCGTTGTTCGTGCTGCTGACGATCCCCGCGATGTCGATACTGCGCGACGACTGGTGGGAGGCGGCCCAGGTGGCGGCGGCGACCAGGCTGGTCTTCTGGAGGCGGATCGGTGTGCCGATACTGGCGCCGTTCCTGATGGCCGGCTGGTTGCTCATCTTCACCTGGACCCTGGGGATATATGGCATTGCGTACGGCCTGGCCGGCCAATCCGGCGCGACGGCCGTCCACTTGATCACGCTTCAGATTGGGTCGGCGCTCCAGTCCGACGTTCTCCTCGGACCCGGCCGGGCGGCGATCCTGGCCGTGGTCTTGATGCTGTTCGCGACGACGTCGCTGATCCTGTATCGGATGATACTGAGGCGGGCATTGCGATGGCTGTGAACCCGATCCTCACAGCCACCGGGCAGCGAGCGGCAGGCGGCGTGCGATTGAGTCGGACCGCCCGATATCTCTTCTTCGGTGCCGTCCTGCTGTACTTCTGCGTCCCGATGGCCGCCGTCCTGATCTATTCGTTTGCGACACGCTGGACCGCCAACGTGCTGCCCGACGGCTACACGCTCGAGTGGTGGCAAGCGACGGTCGCCAATCCGCGAATCCAGTCGGCGTTCTCCACCTCCATAGCCCTGGCCACACTGACCGCGATCATCGACATCGCCGTCGTGGTTCCGGCCGCGTACTGGTCGCGCGTCCGAAACGCGCGGATCCGGCCGGTTGTGGAAGTGGCCGCGGCCGTGCCCTTTGCGCTGCCCTACGTCGTCATCGCCTTCGGTTTGATGCAGTTCTCCGGCGTGGTCGTGCCGCAATATCAGGGCACGTTCGCGCTGCTCGTGGCCGGCCATGCCGCGATCGCGTTCCCGTTCGTGTACTGGGCGGTTGACGGCGCCATGGCGGCGGCCGGAATCGAGCGCCTCAGCGAGACCGCCGAGGCGTGCGGCGCGTCGCCCTTCCAGACTCTCCGCCGCGTGGTCCTGCCGAACATCTCACCCGGACTGGTGACCGGCGGGTTGCTGTCGTTCGCCGCGAGTTTCGGCGAGTTCGCGATGGCCCAGATCATCGGCCGCGGCCTGGACACGGTGCCGCTCTGGAGCGCCGAGATGATTCGCTCGTACACGGATACGGCCGGCTCGTACAACAGGCTGGCCGTCGTCACGTTGCTGACCTTCGCCGTCCTCTTCGTGCTGTCGGCCGTGGTCGTCTACTGGAACAGAGGCCAGACCGTCCGGCTCCTGCCGGGTGGCGTCGCAAGCGACAAAGGAGGCGGCCGGTGAGCGGCGTCAGCATGGTCGGCGTTACCAAGACGTACGGCCAGGTCAAAGCCCTCGACCACGTCTCCGTCGACGTCTGCGAGGGCGAGCTCCTGGCTCTCCTCGGGCCATCGGGCTGCGGCAAGACGACGCTGCTGCGGTGCGTGGCGGGGTTGGAGCGCCCGGACCGGGGCAGTGTCGAGATCGGCGAACTGGACGTCACGGGTGTTCCCACTCGGGATCGGCCGATCGGCATGGTCTTCCAGAACTACGCGCTCTTCCCAAACCTGACCGTGCGCCAGAACATCGCCTTCCCGCTCGAAGTCCGGCATAAGGTGCGCCGGGAAATCGACGCCCGGGTCGACGAACTGCTCGAACTGGTCCACCTGACCGATCAAGCCGACCGCTATCCAAAGCAGATCAGCGGGGGACAGGCCCAGCGGTGTGCGCTCGGTCGTGCCCTGGCTCCGAATCCCGAGGTCTTGCTCCTGGACGAGCCACTGTCGGCGCTGGACGCGCTCGTTCGCGGCAGGCTGCGCGACGAGATTCGCCGCATCCAGCAACTCGTGGGCATCACCGCCATCTATGTAACCCACGACCAGTCCGAGGCGATGGCCATCGCCGACCGGGTGGCGGTCATGAACGCGGGCCGTGTCGAACAGGTTGCCGCACCGGCGGACCTGTACGAACTGCCGGCGACGCAATTCAGCGCCAAGTTCGTCGGCAGCCGGAACGCGGTCGAGCTGGCGGTCCACGACGGCCGAGTCGGCATCCCGGGCTCTTTCCACATCGAAGCGCCATCCGGCTCGAACGGCCACGCCCTGGCCTTCTTCCGGCCTGAGGACGTGGTTGTGTCGCGCGGCGCCGACGGCCCGGGCATGGCAGCTCGTGTCGAACTCAAGGTGTTCCTGGGTGCGACTACGCGACTTCACCTGATCGGTGACGCGGACGGACAGCCGATCGCGATCTTCGGAGATCTGCCGAGCCGTCAGGCCCGATTGATCGACGAGGGTGAAATGGTTCGAGTGGACGTCGACCCGAGCCACGTCCATGCATTCCCGATCTGACGCATCGGCCGGCCGAGGTAGCGACATGAACGTTGCGGTTGTCGAGCCCGTCTCCAGGCGCGATTCGGCGAGTGGTCCGCGAGACACCTATCTCGAGACCGCGAATTCGGTAAGTGAATGGATCGACCCCGAGGGCGACGATTGGTTCTCGGAGATCTACCGCGACCTGACCCAGGCGGGTGTCGGCGCCGCGGCCAGGACGCCCGAACTGGAGCACTGGTTCGGCTAGAGTCGTCTAGCGGGACTCGTGAGTCGCGAGGGTCGAGCCCAAGGCCAGGGTGAGCCCGCGTACCGCGAGCGCAGTCAGGCCGCGGAGCTCTCGACCTCGGTCAGGCTGTCGTCGATGATCGCGATGGCCAGGCCCAGTTCGTCGCGGGTGACGATGAGCGGCGCGGACAGATGCAGCACGTTGCCCATGGTCGTC
>Ga0302323_100001485_pt1 | contig 19083 bp, 16 predicted proteins | sample Fen_T0_3_FD_201950 | JGI IMG/M metagenome (GOLD analysis project Ga0302323, IMG submission 201950) | Peat permafrost microbial communities from Stordalen Mire near Abisko, Sweden - Fen_T0_3 | ecosystem: Environmental > Terrestrial > Soil > Wetlands > Permafrost | place: Sweden: Abisko... | reverse complement strand
CTCGCGTGATGGATTGCCCGCGTGCACGCGCTGCGAGCAACTCGCTGAGCGAGCCCAGACCACCGGACGAGGTCCCGAGCACGAGACCCAAACGGAGCTCACGGAAGCCCGGCCGCACGCTTTCCAAGTCCGCAAGCAGCAACGACAATGCGCGATCGAGCAGCGCGTGCGCCCGATCTCCCGGGGTTGACCACGCGAGCGGCGCACGGGCAGCGTTCGGGCGCCGCAAGCCGGCCGCCGCGAGCTCGCTGTCCGGCCCAACGCGAGTTTCGGGTCGGGCGCCGAGTTCACCGACCGCGTAACCTGCGGCGCCCTCGCCGAGCGGCGAAATAACGCCGGCAGCAATGATCGCGATCGGCCTCATGGGCGAGTCTCGTAACGGCACAGGCGCGTCAAGTACACCAAGTTCACGTCGGCGGTGATAACCAAGGCTTGCTCGACGCCACCGGACGCCACTTCGGCTACCGCCACAGCCAGCGCCGTGGCACCGATCGCTTCGTGCTGCCCGAGTGTCACCGGCAGACTGTACAGCCGTACGTCGCGCCACGGCGATTTCGCGAGCACAGAGGCCAAGGCCAACGGCAAGAAGCCGGCGACGATGCACGCCCGACCCGGTGGCGGGGGTAACGCGGCGAACACTGGCCCCGGTGCGCCGCGCAGCGCGTGATGTTCGGCGATCGACGCCAGCGGAACGCTTCCACGAGCGAGCGCGGCGGGGAGGTCCTCGATCAAGACGAAACCACCCCCCTCGCCACGCGAACCGTCGCTGCCCAATACCTCATCGACGATCGAGTCCCGTGCTTCGGCGGCGCCCGCGAGCAAAGCGGATGCTTGACCCAATTCCAGCAGCGAGATCGCCACGGAAACCGCGGATTGTCCGCTGGTGCCGAACTCGCTGACAGACAGACACGGCCCGGTCAGTCCCAAGTAGATCGAGGCGTTGCCCGAGCCGGTCGAGGCGATCAACTGTGGAAACTCCGCGGGGCTCGCGAATTTTGGCCCTTGGTCCAAGACCTTTTGCAAGAAGCGCACGGAGCGATCGACGTCACCGAACGCGCTACCCACGACGAAGCCTGTTTCTGCCGCTTCGTGCTGCGCGTCTCGCAGTGCGCCCTCGGCGGTGGCGACCACGATCGCCGACGCCCGGCTGAAGCGACGAGAACGTTCTGGATCGAGCAAGCTCAGCGGCTCCGGTAACTGGGCCGGCAGCACGGCCGACTCGGCGAGGTAGCGCGCGCTCGCCGCCCCGCTCAATACACCAGCCGGACCGTAGCTGGCGGCGCCGGTGATCACGAGCTCAGCCGTCAGCTTCCGCGACGACACGCGCAGTTCGGCGCCGGGCGCCTCGAAGGCGAGTACGGCACACGCGCCGCCAAAACCGAACGAGCTCGACAGCGCTGCGCGCAGCCCCGCGCTTTGATTCGGCGCGCGCACATGGCGAAGAGCGGGCGCTTCGGGTCGCTCCAGGCCTGCTGTGGGCGGGAGCTGTCCGCGGCTCACGCTGAGCGCGGTAATTGCGGCTTCGATCGCGCCAGCCGCACCCAAGGTGTGGCCGATTTGGGCCTTGGACGAGGAGACCCAAACCCGACTCACATCCGCGCCAAAAACCCGCTCCAGGGCGCGCGCTTCCATCGCGTCGTTTTGGACGGTTCCAGTTCCGTGCGCGTTCACGTAGTCGATGTCACTCGTACTGAGCCCAGCCACGGCCATGGCATCCGAGAGCACGCGCGCTGCGCGCGTGCCGCTCGGCTCGGGGTGCGTGACATGATGCGCCTCGGAGGCCACCGACCAACCGCTCAAGAACGCAATGATCGGTACGCCGCGGGAGCGAGCGCTCGACTCGAGTTCGAGGACCAAACAACCTGCCCCTTCCCCCAGCGTGAGACCAGCTCGCCCGGCATCGAACGGACGGCTGGGTTCGGGATCCACGGCACCCAGCGCGCTGAAGCCAGTAAACGTCAGCTGGCACAGGCCATCGACGCCACCAGCAAGCACGCGGCTAGCACGCCCGGATAGCAACCACGACGCGCCGAGAGCGATCGCCACTGCGCCGCTCGAACAGGCGCTGCAAACCGTTGCCGTCGGGCCAACGTTCCCGAGCGCGCGTGCCACCCGTTCGACAGTCACAGCGAGCGGAAAATCCAGCAAGCGCCGCGCGTCCTGGGGGTGGATACGACCGGGTAGGACCGCGGAGAGGGCGCGCTCGGTTTCGTACATCCCGCCGGTGGTGCCTCCCAGAGCCAGGCCGAGCGGTGCACCGAAGCCGTGTGCTGCCTGCGCCAGGGCCTCGCGAGCGGCAATGAACGAAAGCGCGTCGCTGCGCGACCAGTCTTCGGCCTCACCTCGTGGCGCAATCGCGCGGACGTCCAAGCCGCGCACTTCGGCCGCAATGCGTGACTTGAGCCCGCTCGGATCGAATAGACTGACCTCGCCGATACCGCGTTCCCCTGCGCACAGCCGCGAGAATGACCGCTCGCGGTCAAAACCGAGCGAAGTGACTAGGCCGAGCCCCGTGACCGCAATGCGCTCACGCCCCGCCATCGCTAGCCTGCCTTCGTCCGCGTGATGTGCTCGGCGATGGCATTGACCGAAGCGAAGATGGCGCGGCTCGACTCACCTTCGGGCACACTCACGCCGAATCGCTCTTCGATTGCCATCGCCAGCTGCAGTGCGTCGAGCGAATCCAATCCCAGGCCTTCGCCGAAGAGAGGTGCGCCGTCGTCGATGTCCGCCTCGGTACGACCGCGTAGATCCAGCTCCTCGAGCAAGGCGCGTTTGATTCGTGATTTGAGCTCAGTCTGATCCATAGCTAAGCAGCACTCAACCTTTGGCGCTCTTTACGATCGCCGCCACGACGTCGCGATCGCGCACGCCGTCGACGTCCGCGCGATAGCCCAAGACCAAGCGATGACGCAATGCCGGCAGCGCCAACTCACGCACGTCATCGACGTCTGCGGCGGCCTCGCCGCGCAGGGCGGCGCGCGCCTTGGCTGCCAAGACCAACGCCTGGCTACCACGCGGTCCGGCGCCAAAACGTACGTATTGGTTCACTTCAGGCGGAGACGACGCGTTCCCTGGCCGTGAAGCGCGCGAACAGGCCACCGCGAAGCGCACCGCGTCGTCGGTAATTGGAATCCGCGGAACTAGCGCGCCGAACGCCCGCACTTGCTCCAAATCGACCACTGACTTCAAATCTGGCTCGATTCCGGAAGTGGTACGGCGGGCGATCTCCAGCTCTTCCTGCTCCGACGGGTATTCGACGTGCACCTCGAGCAAGAATCGATCGAGTTGGGCCTCGGGCAGCGGATAGGTGCCTTCCTGTTCGATCGGGTTGCGCGTCGCGAACACCTGGAACGGATCGGGCAAGGCATGCGTCGTGGTACCCACGGTGACCCGCCGCTCCTGCATTGCTTGCAGTAGCGCGGCTTGGGTCTTGGGCGGAGTGCGATTGATCTCGTCGGCGAGCACCAGATTTTTGAAGATTGGACCCGGCATGAAACTGGTTTCGCGACGCACCAAACCGTTTTTTTCCACTTCGTTCAAGATGTCCGTACCCGTGATATCTGCGGGCAACAGATCGGGCGTGAATTGGACGCGACCAAAGCTGAGGCCGAGGGCGCGCGCCAAGCTACTGACGAGCAGCGTCTTGGCCAAGCCGGGCACGCCGACCAGCAAGGCGTGCCCACGGGCGAGCAGCGTAATCAGCAGGGCCTCGACGACTTCATCTTGGCCAACCACGGCTTCCGCGACCTCGGACTTCAGTTTTCCGAAGCCGCGCTCGCAAGCGAGGAGTAGCTCGGTGTCTTTTGGGGCGGGTGGTACGGAGTCGTTCGGGGTCACGTCAGCTTTCCGGGGCTCGACTCGGCGGAGCGCGGCTCAACGCGAGCGCGAGGTCACAGACGAGTTCGCCTGGCTTCTAGCACGCCTCCGGCGGAGGCCGCCTCCGTTCGCACGCGGTCGACATGCCGCGCTTCCGGGAGCCTTCATTCAGCGCCAGCGCCGGCGACGGTTGCCGGCCAGAGAGCAGGCGTGTAAGCATAATAGTGATGCTTTTCCGCCACGCTGGGCCAAGCTCGGGCGCCAGGGAACCGGCTGCCGCCGGCGGCTTCGTCGTGGAACGGCCGCCGCCTGGGCTGGCTCGAGGCAAATACCCAACATCTCCCCTCGCTATCCTCGCGCTCGGCGCAGCGCTGATTTTCGGCACCTGTCTGTATTTTTTCGTGCGCCTGCGCAAGCCTCGCGCATGAGCGGCGTCGGCCATTGCTCGATCGCGATCTGGGTCGCTGGTTGGCTCGCGATTGCCTGCGGCGGGGCGCAGCCCAGTGCCAGCACCGCACACGCCGCACCGTCGCCGTCGGCCGGGCGTCGTTGACTTCGCTCGACGTAAGCGACAATGCTCTGGCAATAGCTGAAGGTGATCGAGCTATTTGGCAACGAGATCGGCAGCCGCGGCAGCGGCGCTTTGCGCAAGCGCTTCGGCTCGGGCTTGCATCTTTGAAGCGCTCAGCTAAGCGCACGCAGCGCCTCGAGGGCGCGCGCAAAGTCCTCCGGTGGTGGCACCTCGAAGTGCAGTGACTCGCCGCTGATCGGATGCACGAAGCCGAGTACGGTCGCGTGCAGCGCCTGGCGCCCCAAGGTCGCCGCGATCTCGGCCAGGTCTTTCGCCATCGAGGGCCGACCGCCGTATACGGCGTCGGCGAGCAGCGGTGCTCTGCTTTGCTCGCTCAGGTGCACTCGTATTTGATGGGTTCGGCCGGTCTCGAGCCGGCACTCGATCAGCGCGGCTCGACCGCCGGCCAACTGCTCCAGCACGCGCACGTGCGTGACCGCGGTTTTGCCCTCGCTGGTCCGCGACGTGAACCGCAGCCGTGATTTCGGGTCGCGCGCGTGCAGAGTCGTGATCGTACCGGCTGCCGGCGTGCCCACGGTCAGGGCCAGGTAAACGCGCTCGACGGTGTGCAGGGCAAGCTGCGCCTTGAGCCCCTCGCGCGAGCGGTCATCCTTGGCGACGACCAAGAGCCCGCTCGTATCTTTGTCGATACGATGCACAATCCCGGGGCGTAGCGAGCCTTGCTGGTCCAGGGGGTCGGCGCTCGGGAGCGAGAAGCCGGGTCGCGCCAAGAGCCCGTTCACGAGCGTGCCGGTGCGGTGGCCGCGCGCCGGATGGACGACGAGCCCGGCGGGTTTGTTCACCACGAGTAGGTGCGGATCTTCGTAGCAAACGTCGAGCACCACGCTCGGATCCGGATCGGCCTCGCTCAACTGTGGTGGCCCCGCCTCGAGCTCGATCCGGCTCCCGGCGGCTACCGAATCCTTGGCACGACAGGGTTTGCCGTCGACCAGCACGCGGCCTTCCTCGATCCAACGCTGCACCGTGGCGCGGGACACCTCGGGGAGCAGCCGTGCCAGCACCTTGTCGACGCGCTCACGCCGTTGTTCCGGGCCGAGCACGAATCTTTGCGCGCTCACTAGGCTCACGAGCTAAATGCCCAGCCGGCGTGCTCGGGGACCCAGCTACCAGATCTTACTTTTGATGTGGCCCTTCGACTTGACCAGGATGTCGACCAACGCCCGATCGTAGAAGTTCCGATGGTAGAGGTCGGGCGAGACACGGCTCTTGAATAGTGCGCGTCCCTCCTCGATTTCTTCACCGAGTTGGTCGAACAGAGAATCCCCTTCGATGCCACGAATGATTTTTTCCTCGTTGTAGAGGGACAAATCACTGGCGATGGCGCGCGCGAGGCGACGAGCGGCTTCTTCGGTCTCAATCAGCGGCATCCGGCAGAAACTCCTTCGACAGAGTATCGCTGCTTCTTACCTCGACTGTCAAAAGAGTCACCGGGCCGGGCGCTCAGACCCGACCGCCGCCAGGCAGAGCAGAGCTGCACACACGAACCCATATCGTCCCGCGCCGAAGAAAAGCGCGTGTGTGGCGGCCGTGCTGAGCACCAGGCTGGCCGCGAGCCCGCTCACCCTTGCCGGCTGCTTCAGTAACTCCTTACCGGAGAGCGCGGCGACGATTGCGAAGCCGAGGTAGCCAAGCCAGCCCGCTCGCAGCACGGCGAATAACGCAGACGGCAAGGCGACCGCCCATCGCAGTGTGCGCCGAACCTGCCCGGCCCGAGCGACCTGGACGATGCCGACTAGGAGGATCAAGCGTTCCCAAACCGTTTCCACGATACCCAACCACCGCTTGCTCGGCTCCCCAAAGGCGTCCCAATTCGAGGTGTGCAAGTAATGACCGGGCGCTCCGAAGTAATCGAAGGTGACCGAAAGCTTGCGAGGGATCAGCCCGATGAAGGAAAGCGGATGCTGGCGAATGTTCTCCACTCCCGCTTGCCCGAAGCAGCGATCCTTTTCCGCCTCACCGAATACATTGCGACACGGCGCCGGCACGCTCGCGCCTTCGATCGGGATCCACGCGCCATTGGCCTCGGGGGCCGACCCGATCAGCAGGTTCCAACCACCGTTGGCGCTGACGAACACGCAGCGATCCATGCGTGCACAGTTACGGAGTGTCCAAGGCAGGCACACGGCGATCGCTACGCCGGTGACGAGCAGCCCCCGAACGACCCGCGCAACCAAGCGGGGCTCAGCTGACTCGAGCGCAAAAAAACCAAAAATCGGCGCCATCATCAGCATCTGGGGGCGCACGAGGCAGAGACCGCCGAGGCATGCCCCGAGCGCCAGCAGCCGACCGCCAACGCCTGGGTTCGAGCCGACGCGCAAGCTGAGCCAGGTAGCGACCACTAGCATTTCCGCTGTCACGCCCTCGGTCATCAATGCCGGCGTGTAAAAGAGCAAACCAGGATGTAACGCCAGAAGCGAAGCCGCGATCAGCGCTTGACGGCGTGAGCCGTAGCGAATCACCGTGCGTTGCCCCGCGAACACCGCTAGCGCCCCCAGAACTGCGTTGACCAGCATGGCCACCACCGGCCGCGACCCGAAGATCAGGTACGCGAGACCAAGTAGCGCTGGATAGCCGACAGGATAGTGCGCCGCGTAGCTGACCGCGCCGTCCGGCCAAAGCCAGGTGTAGCCCTGCCCGTGCGCGATTCTCTGGGCGACCACGTGGTAAAAGCTGCCGTCGTCCGCGGGTGGAAAACGGTCTTTTGCCCACCAGACCACGAGCAGACGGAGGGCTAGGGCGAGCGCCGAGAGCCAGCAGGCGTCCCGCAAGAAGCTCGCTGAACCCCGATCCCCCCTGACTCCGGCTGACGCTTCTTCTCGACTCGGCATTGGCTCACGGAAAATGCCCGAGCAAACCTAGCGTTCGCAGATCGAGTACGACCTCGCACGCCGGAAGCCCGACCACATTGCTGTACGAGCCCACGATGCGCTCAATCAAGAACGCGCCCAAGCCCTGGGCGGCGTAGGCGCCTGCTTTGTCCAGCCCCTCCCCGCTCGCGGCGTAGCGCGTGACTTCGTCGACGGAGGCTGCGCGCAGGCTCACCTCCGTGGCCACCGTGCGCGCCACGCGGATCTCCGCGGGGGCATCCGGCAGACTGATGGCGTAGCGCGTGTATACGGTGTGCGTCCTACCAACGATGCGGGAGAGCAAGCGAGCTGCGTCTTCCTCGTCTTCGGGCTTGCCGAGGACATCTCCGTCGATCACGACCACCGTGTCGGCGACGAGGATCGCCGAGAACGCGCCCGAACCCCGCGCAGCGACCGCGCTCAGCTTCTCGGCGACGATCCGCGACACGTAATCGAGCGGCCGCTCGGCGGGCGCTACGAGCTCCGGAATATCGGCGGGCTCGACTCGGATCGCCAGGCCAAGACCTGACAAGATGTCCTTACGGCGTGGCGATGCGGAGCCTAACAGTAGCGGCGTTTTTGCGCTGATCATCGCGGCCCGAGCTCTTAGCACGTCCCAAGTGTAGAGTGCCGGCCGTGCCTCGTTGGAACCCCGGGCTGCGCCAATCAAAGCGGCTCTTTTTCGCGGCTCTGCTGAGCGTCAACGGTTTCTCGGCCGAGGCGGTGCAGGCTGCCGAGTGCAGCAAGGGAGCGGGGGTTTCCCCTTGCTTCGACGTCAACGCGCTCTGGCTGCCCGCCGGTCGCGCTTCGTTCTTGAGCATGCCGGACACCCAGCTCACCAGACCCGGTCAAATCGCCCTTGGGGCCGCAAGTGAACTCCTTCATCAGCCGCTGCTACTGCGCGTAGCCTCGCCCGATCGCGACGGCCGCGACGTTCACGCACTGGATTACGCGCTCGATGTTTCCTATTTTCTCTCGTTCGGTCTGCTCCGAAACCTGGAGACGTCCATGCTGGCGTCGCTGCGTGCCTATCAGGCGGGGGCTGGCGTCGGCGGCATCGACTCGCAGTCCGCGCCGCCACTGCAACACAACGCGGTGCGCGATCCGCGCGTGGGCATCGCGTACTCCCTGGACGACGCGCTCGACGCGCACGGTTTCGGCCTCCGCCTCGGCGTCGACGCGACTTTGCCCCTCGGCGACCGCAACGCATTCGCCAACGAGCGCTCATTCGTGGTGATGCCGAACGCGACGTTCGGCTTTCAGCACCGAACTCTGCGCCTCAACGCCGAGCTCGGTGCGCGGTTGCGTCAGGCGCTCGATTTTGCCGGGTTCAGCCTCGGAAATCAGGCATTTGTGGCGCTCGGTGTGGCTGTCGAATTGCTCCAGCCGGGCTGGCTTTCGGTCAGCGCGGAAGCGTTCGGCCTGCCTCCGTTGTCCAACAGTCGCGGCAGCGCGGCGAGTCCCCGAGTCAGTGACGCTCGGCTCTTTCCCGCAGAATGGCTGGCCGGAGTACATTCATCGTTCGGCAGCCATGGACTGTGGACGCTCAGCTTCGCTTTCGGCGGCGGCATTCCGCTATCCAGCGAAACGCGCACGAGCTCGACCGGGCCTTTCACCAGTTACTTCCTGGGTATGACCACCCCGGATTTTCGCTCACTGGCGGTCGTGCGCTTCGCCCCGCGGAGATAGCCATCGCCCCCGCTGAACGATTTCAGAGTGCGATCAGAAGATGCGTTCGCGTACGTAAATCTGATCACCCGCTTGGAGCGGCACGTCCGGTGCGCGGCCCTCGCTAATCTCGTCCACGTTCACCTCGACCGTTTGCTGACCCTTACTGGTCTTGCGAGTCAGGCTCACGTGCGCGCCACTCGCCACCGCGGTCAGCCCGCCCGCTTGCGAGATGGCTTGGATCATGGACATGCCCGGCAAGAGCGGATAGCTACCCGGTTTGGAGACCTGACCGAGCAGCGTCACGTGTCGACTGGCGTACTCTTTGACCTGCACGACGACGCTCGGATCGGACAGCACTTTTTCGGCAATCAAGCGCTCGCGCACCAGGCGCGCGACTTGTTGCGCCTCGAGATCGGCGACCTTGAGCGTGTGCACGTACGGGAAATCCACTGTGCCGTCGGAGGCCACCTGATACTCGTGCGGCAGATCCTTCTCACCGACAATCTCCAGCGTGAAGGTGTCTCCCGGACCGAGCACGTAGCGCTCGGTAGGCGGAGCCAAATTGCTGCGAGGACCGCCGTGGCTCGAAGCGCAGGCAGACACGAAGACAATGAAGAGACACAGCCAGCCGCGGATGAAACTTTGCATCCAACGATACGTTACTCGCGTCATGAAGGTCGGTTTACAGGAACCAGCGCGCGCCGAGAAAGGCTTGCCAGCGTCGGTAAGCAAGGGCATCGCCACCCGGGTCCATGGGATCCGCCTTGATAACGACCCCGGTAATGTTCTGGTCGTAGTTGACGGTCGCATTGAGCCCGAACGTGTTGCTCAGCCGATATTCACCGAACAGCCCCACGTCCACACGTTGCTCGGAAAACGAGTCGTGCTGTTTGCTTCCGTTCGCGTAATACGACTCGGGGAACATCACGTTGGAGATGCCCGCTGTCAGGCTGGTCACGAACATGCCGCCGAGCAGGTAGGACACGCCCGCATAGCCGCGATCCCTTTGAAAGAAGTTACCCAAGTAGCTGTTGGAGACGTCCCGCATATAACCAAGCGTGGCGTACGAGAGGCCGACTGGCGCTGAGCCAGCGTTCATCGCGTCGCCGCCGCCGCTGATAAACCACTTGAGTTCCGCTTGACCCGTAACCGAGTCGAACTGCTGCTGGGGCTGATTGGCGCGCTGATCGTAAAATGTTCCGGCCCACCCAACCAGCGCGAGCAGCGCCAAGCGCGAGGTAATTAGGCCGTTCATGCCGATGCTCGAGCGCACAATGGCGCCGTTGTTCTGAGAACCGGGATTGGGGTAATTCACCCAGGTGTAGCTGCCGTCGTAAAGCAACGCGGTACGCGGCAGAAAACGCCAACGACCGCGCATGTTGACGGCGTTCGTGTAGTTGTTCAGACCTGAGAAGTTAGACTTCTCGAAGTAGTTGTAATTGAACTCATAGCCCAAGCGCCAGTCAAACAGGCCTCCACCTGGACGCCACGTCGCGCCAGCGCCAGCACGGAAGCTGTCCCGGTCGAACGCGTCCGACGGGTCTGGATTATTGGACGGTTGCCCCTGGCGGACGAAACCGAGATAGGTGTCCGCGCCGACGCGACCAGTCGGCAAAAAATTCAGCAAGAGATCCGCGCCCATGTCCACATGGCGCTGATCGGCGAACTGGCTGGAGTACTTCGAATTCGCTGCGATCAGCTCATTATAGGAGAGGTACGCACCCGACCTGAGGGTCACCGACTGTGACCCTGGCGCCCCGTTGGCCTCGCGTCGCTGGACCCCAAGCGTCGACAGGGTGCCGGATAGGGTGGCTCGCAGCCGATAGGCCGAGAGCGGATCTTCCGAGGGCGCACGTAAGAAATAGTTGGAGTCGTAGCCAACTTCGCCCGAGACGCCCGGATGGAATTCCAGGTTGCCGACGCGAACGCCGATCCCCTCACCGAACTTGCGATCGGCAAGCCAAGGTTGGGCCTGAGCGTGGGCCTCGAGCGAAATAGCGCCGAGGAGCACTGTCGCCGCAAGCGTAAGGCAGAACTTCATGGGACCGATCGGTTCTTCGGGGGGGGATGGGGAGCGGGGAGAAAGCCGGTCGGCGTTACTTGGTCGGACTGCTCAGCGTCGGGGGCAGCGACACCAGTGGGTCCGTCGGAAAATTCGTGGTGTCTGTATCAGGAATCGTCGGATCGATGCTGACTGTCACGGTCGACTCACCGATGAAGCCAGTCTCTTCACCAATGCATTGATTGGCTTCCGAGACTAACGCCGAGGAACGATCCTTGAGCACCTGTACGATCGTGAACTCGTGCTTCGCGCGATCGGCATCGTTGTGACTCGCAGCGGCTTCTAAGGTTTCGATGCGGCCCGCGGCGGTGCTCACTGCGACGTGGATCTGGCTGAGCTTGTCGCTCAAGCAGAGCGTCTTCACGACGTCGTGCTTTTGCTTGGCATCGCTGGCTTGGCGCTGAACGGCTGCCGCGTCGTTGTCCATCATCGGCTTGAAGGCACGTGCACGCTGCAACATTTGCGCAGGCGTCAGGTTCACGTCTTGTTGCGAATCGACTCCGACCGCGGCCGGCGGAGCTTCACCGTTTTGAGCGAGCGCCACACCAAAGCAACTCAGCACTGCTCCAGCTGCTAGAAATGCCCACGCTTTTGTTGTCGGTCGCATTTTGTAAACCAAGCCTCCCTCGAAGAATCAGAACAGAGCCGGTGTCAGTATATGAACCTACAATTTCTGTGTCAACGCAGTGCGTCTCACAAAAAGAGCTTCTATTTCCAGCGCTTCAGCCATTCGGCCGACGCAAAAATGCCACTCCCCAGAAGTCCGGGGAGTGCGTAAGCGGTCAGGTGCGCGAAGCGACCCCTATGTTCAGAGTGCGGTACTCACCCTCTATTGCTTCACGAAGGTGACGGGCACCGAAATCACAGCGCTACCGCCCTCGGGCGCATCGAACTGAGCGGCCTGGGCGCGAGCCTTCACGCAGGCCACTACCGACGCGGGTAAAGTGCCGGACGAACCACTGACACCAGTCACCTCACCGCCCGCTCCAACGCGAATCGTCAGCGTGATATTGCCGGCCGCATCGGGATTTTCAGCCAGACCTCGCTGGTAGCAAGAGCGGAAACCGGCGCGCATCCCAGCCACGACGCGTGAAGCGTTACCCACGGTGCCGCCGCTGACGTTCGCCCCGCCGACGTTGGCGTTCCCCTTGGGCCCAGCGACTTTGACTCCAGCCCCAGTTCCTTCGGTGCCCGTCGTGCGGCCGCTGGAACCGATTCCAGCCAGAGTACCACCCATGCCGGGGCGGATCGCACCGCCACCGGAACCTAGCTTCAAGTCACCCGTTCCAGCACCGACGCCGGCACTGCTGGCCGCGGCCTGGTCCAGAGCATTGGTCGCGACCTCGCTGCCCTTCAACACGCCGGCGGTCGCCGGACCGCTGCTCGCCAAAGCACCGAGCGTTTGCATCTCGAGTTGGTCGAGTTCGTTGTGGAGCGCGGCGGCTTGCTTGTCACTCATCTGCCCCGCAGGCGCTTTGGGCCCCGCGGGCGCATTGTTGCTCGGGGCCGGAGCCTTTTCCGGGGTCTTCTCGGCCTTCGCGCTTTCGTCTGGCTTCTCTTCTGGCTTGTCCTCGACCGGCGGTGGTGGCGGCAAACTCTTCAGCGAGTCGATGACCCCAGCGACGCTCAGCTCATCGTCGACGACCGGATCTAGCCAGTCCGAGTAGATCGAACCAAGCAGAAGAAAGTGAAACAGGAACGAGATGGCGGCGATGATCGTCGTGTTCCAATCGATCGAACTCGCGCCGCGCAATACAGCCACCGGCAGCTGCGGCTTCGGTTGAATCGGCGGGGGTGCCACAAACTGGAAGAGGAACGTGGTGTCGCCAATCACGACCTTGCCGCGCGAATCCTCGGTCAGCCGAATTTGATACGCGCCCTGTGAGGTGCGGCGTGCTTGACCCTTGAGCACCGTGAGATCCGAAATGCCCGTCGGCAGCGCGATGCGCCCAGTCATGCCGTCGAGGAAGTTCAGGTGGTAGTCGTTGCCCACCAGCTCGAACACGCGAAAGGTCGCGGGCACGGTCGAGGTCGCAATCACGAACATGTTCTTTTCGCTAGGACCAACGGTGACGTGCGTGCGCTGTTTGATGATCCGCTCTTCCGAAACCCGCCCGGCTTGCACTACGCCGATGCGCAGAACCTTTGGACCGGTTGCGGCAACGGCCCGCATCACCGCTGTCATCTGTCCGGGGCGTTGCGAAGAGCCTGCGCCTGGTTGCTGGAACCCTTGGGTCATTGAAGCTTCCTCTTTACGTCACGGCAGAACAGCACCGGCTCGACCGCATGACATCGGACACCGGCAAGCGAGAGTCGTTCCCACGATCTACGGAAGAGTAGCCCGCATCGGTCTCCGCGCGAAAGTAGTTCCCCAAGGAATCTTTCAACGTTCCCGCCGCACTCTCGGGCCCGCTAGCGAATCGCCCTGGCGCAGCGATTCAAGCGAAGTGCCCAGTGCCTTTCCGGTCTCACGAGACGATCGATCCCATTCCGAGCGAATTGCGGCACTCCGCCGCTTGGCCACGCGGCCGACGGTCAGCACGCCCGCGGCACCGAGCAAGCCGCCGGCCCCGCATGCCAAGAGTCTCAACACGCGCTCGCTCGAGGAATGCGCGCTCGCGCTGGCACCAATGTAGCCAAAGAGCGCCAACGCTGTGCCGCTCGCCAAGCAAATTCGCGTCAAGGCCACAAAGCGCGCGGGCAACAGGCTGAGTTCGAAGGACACATCGGACAGCCGTCGGTTCAAGTCAGCGATCGCGGCGCGCCGAACCCGCTCGGAATCTGGCGCGTTCGCACCGACTTCGGCAAGCAGTTCGCCAAGCAACGCGGCCGGCTCCGGCGCAGTCAACCGTCGGAGAAGGCGCAGCAATCGTAGCGCGAGCAGCGAACAGAACGCGGCCACCAGCCAGGCGAGGGCGAGTTCCCAGCTCAAGCTCAGAAAGGATCGTTATAGATCGCCTTCTCGATGCGATCCAAAAACGGCTGACGCAGTTCGGCGAGCGTCAATTTCGGTTGGATGCGGCTCACGTCGACCGCGGCAATTGGCTTTTGCACACGGCCGACGATCGTCACCTCGCTGATCGTCACGACGCGCCCCTTCTTTTGAGCGAAGGCATTGACCGACGAGAGCAGCACCGCCAACAGCAAACCCGAACGAGCACTAACGACTAACAAATTGTTCATTTAGTGGCTCCAGTGGCGGGTGCGAACGTGGCGGAGGGTGCGGCCGGCGCTTTCGTCGCCGGTGCCGCTGCACCGGGAGCCGCTGCAGCAGGCGGAGCCGCTGCAGCAGGCGGAGCCGCTGCAGCAGGTGGAGCCGCTGCAGCATCCGCAGATTCTGCCGCCTTGGCCTCGAGCAACGCCTTCTTGGTCTTGGCGCGGGTGATCAACTCGTCGGTGTCGTCCGGGGTCCCACCAGCCACGCGCGGCTTCATCTTCTTGTATTGGTTCAGTTCATCGATCGCGGTATCGGCGGCCTGGCCCGGCGAAACGCCGGGAAAATTATCGGTGAACAAGTACAAGAGACCGAGGTTGTAGTGTACCTGTGCGATGCTCGGATCTCGCTTCTTGACCCATTCGAATTCGCGCTTCGCGTCTGCGGGTCGACCGAGCAGGCGATAAGCGTCCCCCAAATCGAGGTGTGCGATGACGTTGTCTGCGTCGTACTTCAAGGCGGGCTCGAGCAGTTGCTGCGCGTCCGCCGCATTGCCCGACTCCAGATAATAGGACGACAGCTGCACGCGCGCTTCGACTAGATCGGGACGCAACTCAAGCGCCTTTTGCAACTCTTGGATAGCGGGTCCGCGCAGGCCCTGCTCCTTGTAGATCAGGCCGCGGATCAGGCGCGCTTCCGCGTTATTCTTGTCGCGCGGTGGGTTCTCTTCGCCGTAGCCATCCAGGATGCCCTTCAGCGCGTATAACGCCAAATCCAAACGACGCGAGCGGTAGTGGTCGCGTGCCAGCGTGACCATTGCGGGACGGTAATCGGGATTTAGCTTGAGCGCTTCTTGGGCCAAGCGCTGAGCCTCACCTGAATTACCCTGAATCGACTTGACCTCTGCCAGCGCGGCGGAGACCGCAGCACTCTTCGGCATTTGCGCTTGGCGTTGATTCAGAAAATCGGTGGCGTCGTCCGGCTTACCAGTGTGCGCAAGGAGCACCGCGTAAGCGACGATCGCCGGCTCGTAATCGGCGACGATCGTCGTGGCCTGCCGGTAGGCGGTGAGCGCCCCGGATGTCTCGTTGGTACGTTCGCGCACCACGCCCAATGAGTAGAACGCCTGATAGGCCTTGGCATCAGCCTGCGTTGCTTGCGTGAATTGGTTCTTCGCCCCGGCCAGATCGCCCTTCTTGAACGCGTCCATCCCGGCTGAGTAAGCCGCAGCCGCCGCCGCGTTCATCTTCGGGCGATTGTTGGCCGCGTCGACGTTCGTTGGCGCATCCGGGATGCCAAACTGAGCGCCCGCTGGCGCTGCCTCCCCGGTACTGGGCGACGGAGCCGCGCTACCTTCTTGGCCGGGCGTCGCCGCACCCTTGCCGGCTGTGGCGCCACCGCCGCAAGCCACGCTAGCGAGGCTTGCCGCGAGCGTGAGGGCCGAAATGAGGCGAGGAGTGCATTGCCTAATCGTGAAGCGCGTCATAGTGCTCACCAACCTCATTGCACGAATGCCGGCAACGGCGCAGGCAGGCCCTGCGGGGGTGACGCCGTTGCTTGACCCGGGCGCATGCGCGGGAACATCCCGGCCGAGTAGTTCAGGTCTTTGATCGTGCTGGTGTATTGTTGCATCTTGGCCTCGCCGATCACGTCCGTGAAGAACGCCAAACGTCGAATGGCGCGCGTGACTTCCGGGTTCGACACGCTGTAGCGCTTGGCCAAAACGACCGCGTTACCGTAGCGGTCGACCATGATCTGATCGGCGCTGTTGAGCTCTTGGTCGCGACGATCGCGCCAGGCGTTCTGCACCTTGACTCGAAGCGCATCCGCTTTTTCCTGCAAGTCCGGATTGTCGCTGTTCTCCGCCTTCTTCAAGACTGCCTCGGTTTTGGCATCGAAGATTTTCAGCTGCGGTGCGCGAGTGTTGTACAGACCGGTGCGCAGAGAGTCATACAGCGAACCTTGACGCGCGATCGCTGCAGTCGTCCATTCAGGCGAGACGTAGGTATCGACGACGTGCTGCAGTTTGTCGTAGCGCTTCTTGGCCTCACCGGCATCCTTTTGGTACTCGGCCACTACCTCGACGGAAGTGCCCTTGTAGTGGTGGAAGCCCGCCTCGTAGTCGAACGTGCGCGCGAGATCTTGATCGAGCTCGGTGAACTCGGCCTCCGCGGCCATGCCCGCCTCGCGTGAACCGAGTGCGCTGTTCTTGCCGCCTTCGGTCGGTGCCAAGCGCTTCCACTTGTCGAACGCCGCGATCGTGCTGTCCCACCACTTGTCGGTATCGCCTGCGGCTACCGCTTTGCGTGTCTTGGCGCTGTAGTAGGCCGCTTGCACCACGTATTGGGCAGCAGCGTCTTTGCCCTTGTTGGCAGCATAGTAGTCATCCATGGCGCGCTGTGCGCCGCGGCGCGCGTTGGCGTTCGCGCCTTCGTCCGCGCTGTATTGGTCCCAGCGCTTCAGCTCGGCGCTGGCCACGATGAAATCGGCTTCGGCAATTTCTTTGGGCGAGGCACCGAGCGCCTGGAAACGCTCACGGGCGCGAGTCATGCCACCGCGATCGCCCAAGCTCGCGTACAACGACAGCGCCTGCCGCGCCGCGTTACGGCGATCGGCTTGGGCAAAATGAGTGTTGTTACTGATCTTGTCGTAGGTTTCTGCCGCGCGCGGATAGTTGAAAAACAGCACGTAGGCGCCGGCCAGGGCGTCATACGCACCTTGCAAGTATTTGACGCGCTCTTCGTATTTCTTAGGCTGTGCAACCACCGGCGGCTTGGCTTTCGCGTCGCCGTTCTGCAGCTTGTTCAGCGTCTGCTCGTTGCCGTATCGCGAGATGAACAGCTCGTACATGCTGATGGCTTTGTCGTATTCGCCAACCTGCTTGTACGCGAACGCACCGTTCATCGCGGCTTCCGGGGCTTCGTCGCGGTCCGGGGCCGCGTCGAGCGCAACCTTGTAGGCTGCCGCAGCCTCACGCCATTTCTTCGCGCGCTCCGGACCGTCCGGCATCTTCTGCGCTTCCTCGTACAATTTTCGCGCGTCCAAGTAGGCCACGCCCTGTTTGACGGGCTTCCTGATACTATCCTCGGCCTTTTGCGTCTCCGCGTTGAAGGCGCAGCTCTTGCCTTCGGCGAGCTTGCGGCTCTCGTCCGCATTGCCCTCGAAGTTGCTCATACTGATTAGCTTCTCCCAGGACTTGTAGCCCCACTCGTTGACACCGCAGTACTGGTCGTAGAGGGGCCGGAAGCGCTTCCGGGCGTCGTCGAAGTTGCCATATACGAAGAACAGATCGGCCGATTGGAACGAGTACAGAAGGCCATTCTTTTGCGGATCGCGGTCGAGCGCGATCCGATCGTTGTACTCGTCGCGCGCCTTCACCGCGTCCAGCACCTGAGGCGGCATCGGATCCTTCACCACCTTGCGCGAGTCCCCTTCCCCGTCGAAGTGGACCTCGCTGCGCTTTTCGAGGCCCTGCGCACCTTTGCTGTCGTCGAACTTGCGGTACTCGTCTTCCAGCACCTTCTCGGCGAGCGTCACCACGTCATAGGCGGCGGGCTGTAGGTATTTGTCGTCTTCGTTCGAGTCTCGCACGGCGACGGCGCTGTCGTGTGCCGATTTGATCTCTTCGGGCGTCGGCGATTTCCCGATCGCGATCTGCAAGACGACCACCCAGTAGCGCGCGTCCGCGAGCCAATAGCGGCTCTCGTAAGCGTCCATTGCGGTCGGATCTTGTTCCAGGTACGCGCTCCAGCCAGTTTCGGCCAGACGATACTCGGCGATCGATTTTTCGAGTAGGGCATGCTGCTCACCAGCGTCGTTCAGCTCGAGCGCCTTCTCGTAGTAGCCGCGCGCAAAGTTGGTGTGGTCCGCGGCGGCACGCTTCAAGCCACCCTTCACGAGCTGTTCCGCGGTCTGCAGCGCTTCGGGATCATCCTTGTTGGCGTCGACCCACGGCGTGGTGCCCACGTAAGCCGCCAACTTAGTGCGCGCCTCGAGCGCCTTTCCGGCGTACTCGGCGCGCGCGGCGGAACCGTCCGGCGCCAAGCGAGAGAGCTGGTCGTACAGTTCCGCGACTTTGTTCTGCATCACCGGCGCGTCGCGGTTCATCGGGAACTTCCGGAGCGTGAGCTCCAGCATCGCGACCGCGTTCCGGTTTTGGGTGATCTCGATGTACTCTTGCGCGAGCGCTTTGTAGATCTCGACCGTCCACTTTTGATCTTGCGGTACCAGCGCTGGGTCTTGAACGCGTTGGATCGCGACCGCCATCTTATTCTCTGCGGCGACCGGATCAGTCTCGGTGTCGAGCACGTCGTTGCGCGGGATGTACGGTAGGTCAGGTGGCGGACCGTCGAAGTCGACGTAGGTCAGCGAGCCTGCGATATAAGTGTAGGCCTCGGAGCGGAAATCCGCGCCCGGATCACCGGTCTTGGCTTCCTGCTCGTCAGCGTAGTGGAGCAACTTGACGAACCACTCGACCGCGGTCTTGTAGCGCTGCTGCTTGTAATAAGTCCAAGCCTGCTTGTACATCGCGACGCCGAAGATCGGAGGCTTCTTGAACTCCATCGAGTGGTCGTACGCACTAACCGCTCGATTCAAATTGTACGGGCCACCATGCGGGTCGATCTGATCGAAATGGAAGTTGCCTAGTTGCCACCAGATTTCAGCAAGGTAGCGCGGGTCCTCGCCGGCGGCATCCACCTTCTGTGGCAACGGCTTGCAGCCGTCGTACGGGTCGGAAAAAACGCGTTCTTCGCCGTCGGCGACCGCTCGCGCGACCCCGGCCTTGGGCGCGGCCGCTTTGCCTTTGCCTTTGCCATTGCGACCGACCTGATCGAGGGGGACCGGGTTCTTGTTGTACCAGTCTTGCCAAAACTTATCGTCGTGGTCCTGCGGCAGCGGGTCCAGCGCGATCTTTCCGGCGTCTTTCGGATCGTCCTTG
>Ga0302323_100001484_pt1 | contig 19084 bp, 16 predicted proteins | sample Fen_T0_3_FD_201950 | JGI IMG/M metagenome (GOLD analysis project Ga0302323, IMG submission 201950) | Peat permafrost microbial communities from Stordalen Mire near Abisko, Sweden - Fen_T0_3 | ecosystem: Environmental > Terrestrial > Soil > Wetlands > Permafrost | place: Sweden: Abisko... | reverse complement strand
GTGCCTATGGCCAACAAACAATGGTCCACCGAAGGATTCCAAGCAGTGGTCAACTTTTGCCAAGCACGCGGTTTCAAATGCCTTCAGATTGGCTCGGCAACCGATCCAGTCCTTAGCGGCACAATTGACTTGCGCGGAAAAACAAACCTGCGCGAAACAGCCTCCGTGCTCGCTCAGTCTCGACTTTTCATCGGGCTAGTTGGTTTCCTCATGCATCTCGCCTGTGCAGTCGAATGCCCGTCGGTCATCGTCTACGGCGGCCGTGAGACACCGAACCTCACCGGCTACTCTTGCAACATAAACATTATTCAGCAGCCATCATGCTCACCATGCTGGCAACGCAACCGATGCGATTATGCCCACAAGTGCATGACTTCTATCACAGCCGAACAAGTCACAGCTTCAATTGAGAAGATCCTCGGCCAATCACGGAGTCCTCTCAGAACCAGGCAGGCGTCAATTTGATCTGAAAACATGCAGCTCAGCGTCGTAATCTGCACCCATCAGCCCAAAACAAACATCTTGGCTCGTACCCTCTCGAGCTTGAAAGCACAGAGTCTGTCCTCAGGAAAATGGGAGACACTTCTAATCGACAACGCCTCGCAACCCGCTATTGGCGCACCCAGTCTGGTCCCCTTCTCACCTGACAATCTCCGTATTATTATCGAACCTCAGCTGGGCCTCACCCATGCCCGAAAAGCCGGTTTGCGAGATGCATTCGGCGAGATCGTTGTTTTTGTCGACGACGACAACGTCCTCGCCCATGACTACCTCGAACAGGTCCTCGCAGCTTTCACACGACTCCCGCGCGTCGGCGCCATCGGAGGGAAGTCACTCGGAGAATTCGAAATACCGCCCTCTCCAGCTTTCGACGAATTTCATCCGCTATTGGCCATTCGTAACCTCGGCGATTCCGAACTCATTTCAAACGGACTGCGCCAGCCCGGCTCCGAAATAAACAGCTATCCACTCTTCGCCCCCATCGGCGCGGGCATGGCTGTACGCCGTGAGGCGATCCAGCCTTGGTTGAAATGCGAGAGCTCGCTCAGCGACCGCCGCGGCAAGGAACTTTCCTCATCAGGTGACAACGACATCGTTCTTACAATCATGGAAGCCGGCTGGGAGGTCGCATATATTCCTCAACTGAGCCTAACTCATCTTATTCCGACCGAACGGATTGAACCGAACTATTTAGCCAGCCTAAATCACGGCATCCAGAGATCTTGGACACAAGTCCTGCTTGCCCACCATGCTTGCCCCTGGCCCCGTATTTCCCGCTGGTCAGTGCCCTTCCGTAAAATCAAATCTTGGCTGGCACATCGCGCCTGGAGCAGCCCCGCCTCTTTTATCCGCTGGCAGGGTGCATGCGGCCATTTTGAGGGCAGAGCCCTTACTCGCCCGACCCACTGATGTCGCTTCCCGGCAAAATTCTGTATCACTCCTGGCACCGTCCCTTCGGAGCGTTTCGCGATTTGATTGCCGCTGGAGGAGCGTTCGAGATACAACGCACCAAACGTGGATCTGATGAAATGGAGGCGGCCGCCGCACAACTTCCTCTGTTGAGCATAACCATCGGCACCCCGCTGGAACTCCACCTTCTTACGGGAAAACGCTTCTGGTTCCAGACCACGTTTTGTTTGTGGACTTTCGCTCGCCAAGCTGGGCGGCCACTAGCGCCCACGATTTATGACGATGGTTCCCTAGCGACAGCACATCGCGAGACTTTGGCACGCTTGTTTCCGGCAACCCGTTTCATCTCCCAAGCCGAGTCCTCTGCAAAACTCGATCAATTTCTTCCCGTATCCAAATTTCCAGCACTACGTGAGCGCTGGCTCAATTATCCTAACATCCGCAAGCTGATCGATCCCCATCTGGGTAACATTGGATGGAAGCTCGTCCTCGACTCCGATCTGCTTTTTTTCCGACGGCCCGATTTCCTAATCGACTGGATTGATCACCCCTCGCGCCCTCTGCACGCTGTCGACTGCGAAACTTCCTACGGATATTCCTCCGTTATAATAAACGAACTCGCTGACACCCGCGTACCAGAGCGAATCAACGTCGGTCTCACCGGTTTAAAAAGCGAGAGCCTTGACTGGGAAAAGCTAGAGTATTGGTGCCGCACGCTGATTGATAAAGAACGAACTAGCTACTATCTTGAACAGGCTTTAGTTGCGATTCTGCTTGCTGACAAAAATTGCGCGATTGCTCCTGCGTCCGATTACGTAACAAAACCCGTCCCACCTGAAGCATGTGCCTGCAAAGCCGTGATGCACCACTACGTCGCAAATTCAAAACGGTGGTATTTCCAATATAACTGGCGAACAGCTTCGCTCATTCGCCGTTGAGTGCATGAAGCCATCCAGTCGTACTATAGTCGAGGTGGTCGCAGCTACCGGATTTTGTCTGGCGCTCTGCCTAATAGCATTTCGTGAAGGGCGTTTACTCTCATTTGATGGTTATTATTATGTTGAGTTGGCCAAGCGTTTTACGACCGAGTGGCCGGACCGTTTCGGAAATCATTGGCCTTTTGGTTGGCCACTTGCAGGCGCTGCGCTTGGGCGACTGGGGATGTCTGCATATGATGCCCTTCGACTGCTCGCCGTCGTTGGATTGGTTTCGATTTTTTGGGCTACGGCAAACATGCTCGCTCACGCTCGTGTTCGTTTTTTGTGTCTATTTACATTGGCTGCCGCGCCCGTCCTTACGCATCAAGTGACCAGTGTGATGTCCGAGCTACCTTTTGCCGCCGTGTTACTCGGCCTGGCTGTTACACTGTCGTGCACGACCTCACCTCTCGCGTGGTGGCTGGCGGCGTTACTCACTGTAACATCTTTGTGCATTCGCTATGCAGGAGTGATTTCATTCATTGTACTGCTTAGCTGGAGTTGCTTAGCGTATAAGTCTCTTACATCTCCACGTCTGAAATTACATGCTATGCTAGCTTGCGGAAGTGCATGTTTTTTTGGGTTTCTACTGTTAGCTATTAACTGGTTCGTCAGTGGTTCGATAAGCGGGGCTGAGCGTGGTGCTGCTGATGGAATTACCTACCTGCCGCACCACCTCTCTGACTTCGGCTGGTCCATATCGTCTGCACTTGCAGCCGACGGCGTACGGGCAATCGGAATGCAATGGACAGCAGCGCACACGGCTATCGGCGTCTTCTTGTTTTGCGGACTCACAGCGCTGTTTCTGCGCTCGTGGTTTAAGCCATTATCAAAATGGGACCGCCCTTTAGCCTTAATTGGGATCTCGTATGCAGTCGGAATAGTTGTACTGCGTTGCGTCGGCGATTTTGACCCACTTTACAACGCGCGAACGTTCCTGCCCGCGCTCGCACCCACGTTCATTCTCGGCTGCCTTCGTATTCAATCTCATCCACGTATACTTGCTGGCCTACTTGGGGTGTTACTGATCACAGGGATTTCCAATGCTATACGCGGAGCCAGCCGACAAATCGGGGGCGACGTTCGCCCGGCCCTCTCTCTTCTTCGTGATCACCTAAAAGCAAATGACATAATCGCGATTAACGATCACGCATTTGCTTTGACCGCTTATCTATCAAACCGAACTAAACGGGTGTGGGCAGCCGACTGGAGCAAAGACACAAGCGTCCGATTTCTAGTCATAGCAGGTGAGCCACAAAACCGCCGCGGGTTCCCTGACGCGCTTCCTAGCACGTGGCAGATTGCATGCCGCAGCCAGATCGAGTCCGGTCAATTTCATTCACTCATCAATTCATCTCAGCTCATTGTCTTAGAACGTGTCCACTCCGCCCGATGAGCGTCTTGGTCAGCATACTCATCCCCTGTTTCAACGCCAGCCCTTGGTTGCGAAAAACCCTGGAATCCGCCCTTAGCCAATCTTGGTCGAACAAGGAAATAATCCTGGTTGATGATGGTTCTACCGACAACTCGCTTGCTATCGCAAAAACGTTACGATCACGCGAAGTTCATATCATCGCACAAAAAAACCAAGGCGCCTGTAAAGCTCGCAATGTCGCTCTCAGGGCCAGCAAAGGTGAATGGATTCAGTTCCTCGACGCTGACGATCTACTCGCCTCCGACAAAATCGAACGGCAGATGGCCTTGGCTCAGGCAGCGGGCGCCGAGTATGCATATTGCTGCGACTGGACTCGCTTCATTCACGCCGACATTGGAACTAAACGCATTGACCAACCACTTTGTACTGATGCACGACCGGTCGAGTGGTTGATCAGTAAGTTCGAACTCAACGCCATGATGCATCCCGCCGCCTGGCTAATTTCGAAATCCCTCGCCACGCGCGCTGGCCCATGGAACGAGACACTCTCACTTGATGACGACGGCGAGTATTTCACGCGCGTCGTGCTCTCTTCACAAGGCGTGCGCTTTTGTCCTGAAGCGAAATCATACTACCGCTCCGAATTACCCAACAGTCTCAGCCGCTCAAAATCTGAGCAAGCCTGGGACTCGGCCTTTCGTTCGCTTGAGCTATCCGCCCAGCGTTTGCGCCAGGTCGAAGACTCCCCCCGCACACGTCATGCTTGTGCGACGGCTTTTCAACGCTACATCTACGACGCTTACCCCATATCTTTGGTTTCTCAAAGAAAGGCTGCAGTACATGTCGCTGCGCTGGGAGGCTCTAATCTCCAGCCGGAACGCGGCCCAAAGTTTACGGCGCTCAGCCGACTCATTGGTTGGCGTATGACCAGACGTCTGCAACTTCTCACCGGTTGGCTATGAGCAGGAAACGCATCCTTATCGTCACTGCTAGCCCTCTGTGTCGAAATCCACGTGTCTTGAAAGAGGCCGACACGCTCGGCAGCGCAGGCTTTGATGTCACAGTTCTTACCATCGCCGGGCGAGCGAATGATGAAGCGATCGACCAGGAGATTCTCCGTGATGCTCCGTTCAAAAAAATCGCGCTTCCCTACTTTGGTTTTCACGGCGCGCTTGGACTAGGTGCACATGCCAGCCGCACTTTCACCAGCCTCGCTCGCCGACTTGTGCCGCTCGGCATCGAACGTCGTTCAGCGCTGGGCGCTTTTCACCGACTACACCGCGTGGCTCGTCGTATACCGGCCGACTTAATCATCGCACACACCGAATTAGGACTCGCCGTTGGTTATGAATTATTAAAACGTGGTAGAAAAGTCGCTGTCGACATTGAAGATTGGCACTCGCAAGACCTTCTACCCGCCGCACAAACCCACCGGCCTTTGCGACTGCTACAAAAAAACGAGCGTTTCTTCCTGCACAATGCCGTTTATGTCACAACCACTTCACAGGCGATGGCGGCAGCACTTCAAACGGCTTTCGGAGGAAAACGGCCATTCGCAATTACTAATTCGTTTCCGCTGCAATCTGACTCAGCATCTCCAAAAACTAATAGTCACATTCCATCCTTTTTTTGGTTTTCTCAGACCATCGGACAAGGACGCGGACTTGAGAGTTTCCTGCAAGCTTGGAGCCAAACGACAGCGCCAAGCCGCCTCTGCCTTCTGGGCGAAATCGGCGCTGACTATAAACACGTTCTATCCGAGCTCATTCCGCAGGAAAAACAATCACACGTCTCATTCCTTCCTCCGATTTCGCCACAACTTCTTCCCTCGGCGATCGCCAAACACGATATCGGACTAGCGCTAGAGTCAAAGTCTCCACCAAGTAGGAATTTAACCATAACCAATAAGATTCTCCAGTATCTGAACGCTGGCTTGGCCATTATCGCAAGCAGCACAGCCGGGCATCGCGAGGTTCTACAGGACAATCCACAGGCAGGCGTTTTCGTTGACCCGGCCAACACGACACAGTTTGTTAGCATTTTGGAAAACCTGCTGGTCAACTCCAAAAACCTGGTCGCAATGCAAATGGCAGCGCGGGAACTTGCCGAGCAGAAATATAATTGGGAAAAGGAAGCTCCTGCGTTGCTCACTCTTGTTGAGAGCGCATTGGCCACTTGACCAAATTCATGGCTAGCCCGGAAAAGCGCCGACGCCTTCTGATCGTCAGTCCGTCGTTCCCGCCGATCAACACACCCGACATGCAACGGGTGCGGATGAGTCTACCTCATTATATCGAACACGGCTGGGAACCAGTGGTTTTGGCCATCGAACCTGCGAAACACGGTGGACCCAGCGATGTAAATTTAGAGGCGACAGTCCCATCCGGTGTGCGCATTTATCACACCTCTGCGATTTCCAGAAGATGTGCACGTTGGTTTGGCATAGGCAACCTCGGTCTGCGAGCATGGTGGAATCTGCTTGTTGCAGGGGCCACAATTATCAAAAAGGAACAAATCGATTTGGTCTTTTTCAGCAACACGCAGTTTATTACTTTCACTCTAGGTCGTATCTGGCGCTGCTGGCTTGGCGTTCCATTTGTGATTGATCTGCAGGACCCCTGGCGGACCGATTATTACACGGGAGCACGAAAACAAGAACGCCCCGGCGGATGGAAATACACATTTGCACAATTGCAGGCGCGTTTCCTTGAAGGCTGGTCAATGCGCCGCATGTCTGCACTCATGAGTGTATCGCCACAATATATCGATGACTTACGGCATCGGTATCGCTGGTTTAAGGACATTCCTACCGGTGTCATAGGTTTCGGCACCAGTGAAGCCGACTTGGCGGCCGCGTTAAAAACGCCTGCAGTCTCTATCACGCATCATTCCCATCGAGTCCGCATTATTTCGACCGGCGCCGCTGGACCTATCATGCAGCCCGCTCTACACGTTCTTTTTGACGGATTCTCAGCATTCACCAGCACCACGCCTGGCTCAGACCTCGGCTTTGAATTTTACGGCACCAGCTACGCTCCTGCACAAAACGCTCAACCGTCAGTCCTGCCTCTCGCTCAAAATCTAGGCGTAATCAAGTTCGTATCCGAAATTCCAACACGCCTCGGCCATCTAGAGTCCATGAGGATGCAGACCGAAGCCAACGCCTTACTGCTGCTGGGCACCACCGATCCGAATTACGCCGCATCCAAACTCTATCCCTATTTTCTTTCAGGTCGCCCTATGCTGGCGGTGTTGTTGCGGGGTAGTTTGCTCGAGCAACAGGTGCGTGCGCTTTCCTGCGCCACTGTAATAACTTTCGATGAATCAGGCGCCACTGGAGAAACACGCGCCCAATTACAGGCTTTCTTTACTACAGCGGTTGCCGGTTTCCCGAAAGAGAAGCTGCCAGAGCGCAATGAAGAACTTTTCCGTCGAGAGTATTTTGCTCCGAACCTCACCGCCCGCCAGTGTGCATTATTGGATGCTGCCCTGGATTATCAGTCCAAGTGAACAGCTCGCTCCCCTTTCCCTCGTCGCCGAACTCAGCCAACGAACAATCGCGTTGGGGCTCTCGGTTATTCAACTTAGGAGCAGCGTCTTTGGCCCTCGTTGAAACGTACTATGCTTTCAATGCTGAAGTACGCACCTCGCTCCACTTATTATTGGGCATGGGCATCGTGTTTTTCGCTTTTCTTCCTGCTTTGCTCTGGGCGCGACGCGGCCGTGCCACATTACCGGTTTTTGAAGCACTGATTTTCACCGGTGCTAACACCTACGCTCTGCCCTTGCTTAACGGACATAGCGATCTGATCCGCTATGCCGACAACGAAATTACCCGGGCCGCCTTCGGAGTCATTGTCTTCCAAGTCTTCGCAATTTCAACCTATCTAATGGTTCGTGGGCACGCTGCCACTAGTCGCTTCTGGCAGGAAGATGTAGTCAGCACCCGCATATCGAAATGGCTGGGATATGGTGTTGGGCTTAACACACTGTACGTCATCGTCAGCACTTTTACGGGTTTGATCCCAGACAGTATTACCAGCTTGGTGCGGGCGATGTTCTTCGGACTGGGCATCATCTGCATGTTCATTACCAGCCGCCGACTAGGTCAAGGAACACTCAGCCCAGGTGAACGTTCCTACTTTTTTGCCAACCTTGTGATTCAATGCATCTGCATGATGGCTACACTGTTTTTAGTTACAACGGTTTCGCTACTTTTGCTTACACTGGTCGGCTACATATCTTCGAGCGGACGGATTCCCTTAATCGCGACGGCACTCTGCCTGGTGACCTTGGCGATTTTGCACAACGGGAAGGCTGCCATGCGGGACAAATATTGGGAGCCCGAAAAAACTATCCCGAAACCATTCGATCTTCCTTCGTTTTACGTTGAGTGGCTGAGTCATGGTTTAAAACCTGATGAAACCTCCAATGAGAACAAAAAACTCACAGGCAAACTGATCGACCGTACGTCACTTTTTCATATCATGTGCCTGGTCGTAAGCGTGACACCAGCGAATCAGCCATTCATGTATGGCGAAACCTATCGCGACATTCCCGCTCAATTCGTGCCCCGGCTTTTTTGGCCCAACAAACCGCTTGGCCATATCAGCACCAGCCGACTCTCCGTTTATTACGGTCTGCAAAATGAAGAAGATACTCAGAAAACCACGATCGGCTTCGGCATGCTCAGCGAAGCCTATGCCAACTTCGGTTTTTACGGGCTCGCCTTCTTAGGCATTTTTATCGGCGTAACTTTCAAAAAAATCCAAGGCTGCGCCGACGGCTGCCCTCTCTTCTCCTATGGAGGGCTACTTATTATTATCCTTCTCGCCTGGAGCTTTCAGGTAGAGTTTACACTTAGCATATGGTTAGCATCGCTCTATCAGGCTGCCATTGCTGTTCTCGGGATTCCTTTCGTCGTGCGGCAGTTTTTTGGCCAATGACTCAGCCACCACTGGAACCGTCTGGTCCGAAACTTGCGATCGTGCTCTCGCATCCGACGCAATATTACAGCCCCTGGTTTCGATGGCTGCGCGAAAAAACTAGCCTATGTTTCAAGGTCTTCTATTTATCCGACGTCGGATTAAAACCCGCACTCGACGAAAAATTCGGCACAAGTTTTGCGTGGGATATAGATCTAACAAAAGGCTATGATTCGGAGTTCGTGCCTAATACCGCGAGCCGGCCCGACACGCTTCGCTTTAACGGACTGCGCAACCCCGAATTAGCTGGTCGTCTGCACGCGTGGCGTCCAGATGCGATCCTGCTTTTTGGCTACAACTACAATACACACCTAAAACTAATTTGGTGGGCGCGGATGCGCTGTGTCCCGCTCATTTTTCGCGGCGACTCGCATCTTCTCGGACGCAAAAAGTTGCCTCTGGTTAAGCGTCTTCTGCTGAAGCAGCTTTATCGCAGGTTTTCCGCGATTACCTATGTTGGGGATTCGAATCGCGAATATTTCCTGCGACTCGGCGTCCCGAACGAACAGCTTTTCTTCGCGCCTCATGCCGTCGATGCCGGTCACTTTTCGCCGGACAGCGAACCGCACAAGGAACGTGCAACAACGTTACGGGTTAAGCTCGGTCTAGCTCCGTCGACCCGCGTCGTTCTCTACGCGGGCAAAATCATTCCGTCGAAACATCCTCACGCCCTCCTCGAGGGCTTTATCCAGTTGAACTTCCCCGACACGGCACTCGTTTTTGTAGGTGACGGCGAGGAGAAATCGACTTTGCAGGCTCGTGCTGCCGCACGGCCAGACATCGCTGTTCACTTCCTTCCCTTTGCAAATCAAAGCGAGATGCCATCCTGCTATCTGCTCGCGGACCTTTTTGTTTTACCCTCACGCAGCCATTACGAAACGTGGGGACTCGCCATCAACGAAGCAATGCACATGGGTGTTCCGTGTCTGGTTAGCGACCTCGTTGGCTGTCAGGCCGACCTCGTGACCGATCGCAAAACCGGTTGGGTTTTCAAAGCTGAATCAACCGATCACTTGCGTTCAAAACTGCACGAAGCCCTTGCCGCTCTAGAATTCGACCGGCACGCCTTACGATCTGCAGTTCTCGAGCGCATTTCGAATTATAGCTACGAACAAGCCACCACCGGTCTCATTGCTGCGTTCAAACACGCGACGATGTCCGCTTGATCACCTTGAGCTTTAGCTCGTCTACTCTCGAAAAATTGACGCTGTGGCATCTGGCCTTGCTGGGGATATTCTCCTCGTGGGCGTTGGGCGGTGGTTCAAGTTTTGCCCGAGATACAATCTGCATTCTCGGAAGCTTTGCGCCGCTGATTACGATAGCCTCGTCGATTGAACGTCGCGCAACAGGCCGATCCAGCATCAAGCTACTACTTCTTCTTGTGCCTTGGCTCGGATTTACCGCCCTCATTTTAATCAGTACGCTACAGCCTAGTTTCCGCATTGCCACGATCGAAGGGGGCCAAGTCTTAATCCCGCGTAACGACCTTTCAACCTGGCCAAGTTGCGCCCGGCCCGGACAAGCATTGCGGGAAATTTGGCTACTCAACGCGATCGTCTTTTCCGCTTTCAATCTGTTGATCGCGATACGTCATCGCCGAGCCCTTCGTGCCTTGTTTTTTGTACTAGCGGCTAATGCTCTCGTACTCGCCGTTTTTGGCTCTATTCAAAAGTTCACTTCTGCACCGGGAATATTTTTTGGCGAGGTTTCGTCACCCAATTCTACTTTCTTTGCCAGTTTCATCTATCACAATCATTGGGGCGCTTTCACGGTTCTTATGATCGCAATTTGCCTCGGTCTGCTTTTCAGCGTTCGTCCTTGGTCAGGCTATCGTGACTTCTGGCATTCACCCGCAATCGCCGCAGTCGTCGCGATCTTTTTTCTTAGCGTTACAGTTCCGCTAAGCGGCTCCCGCTCGTGTACGGTACTTTCCGTCCTTCTGCTAGCAGGCGCTCTCATCCATGGACTGCGTCGTGTCAGCCAGCACCAGAAGGAACAAAAACATTCTGCAACCGTACCTGGTCTGCTTGTCATTCTCACAGCGACCGTCGCGCTCTCGATTATTTTTGTTCTGGCCCGACAAAGTATCGAAACCCGATTAGCAGATACCAAAATGCAGCTCAGTCAGATGCAAAATCTGGGAAACGTCGGTGCTCGCGGCCAACTCTACCGAGACACTTGGCACATGACCATGGATAAACAATGGTTCGGTTGGGGTTTGGGCTCCTATGGTTCCGTTTTCAGAAACTACAATACACTCCAATCGAGCGACGGCCTTCCACAATATTACGAATACGCTCATTCAGATTGGCTCCAGCTCCTCGCCGAAACCGGCATGATTGGTGCCGCTTTATATGCGTGTTTTATTCTCCTCTTTTTTCGCCCGCTTCGCCGTTTCAGAAACGTGGCCTCACTCCCACGGTATCTATTTTCTGGATGCACTTTGATTTTGCTCTACGCTTGGATCGAATTCCCTTTCGGCAATCCCGCTGTTACGCTGTTTTTCTGGATCGGTCTTTTTGGCGCTGTCGCTTGGATCAAGCTTGATCAATCGAAGTCGACAACCTAGTCACGCATGTTCTCCGCCCTCATCCTGACTTTAAACGAAGAGCGCAACCTACCGGCCTGCCTCGCCAGCCTCGCTGGCTGTAATGATATTGTCGTGCTTGATTCTGGCTCAGTAGACCGAACTGCTGAAATCGCCCGCCTTGCCGGTGCTCGCGTAGTTACACACCGTTTCACCAATTTCGCCGACCAGCGAAATTACGCACACGAGCATATTCTCTTCAAAAACGACTGGGTGTTCCACCTTGATGCTGATGAACAAATGACCGTCGATTTACTGCGTGAGTGCTCCAGCCTCTCCGCGCAAAACGCCGGTGGGATCGACGGCTTCTTTGTCGCACCGCGTATGATTTATCACGGACGTTGGATTCCTCACTGCACCGACTTCCCTGCCTATCAAGCACGGTTCGGTCACGTGCGTCGTTTCCGTTTTATTCAGGCAGGCCATGGACAGCGCGAGGATCCCTCCTTGTGTCTCGGAACTCTGAACGCGAACTACCTTCACAACATTTCTTCGCACACCGATACCGAGCTGGCGGAAAAACATCGTCACTATGCCAAACAGGAAGCCATTGCTTTCATAAACCGTCCTAAAGTACCAAAGCATCTCCTTTTTCGTCTCTGCTCTTTCAACAAACTTGTCCGCCGCCGTGCCCTCAAGGAACTAAGCCTGCGCTTGCCTGCTCGCGGGGCTCTGCGTTTTCTTTATCAATACCTCTGGCGGTGTGGTTTCCTCGACGGTCGCGCGGGCCTCAGTTACTGTGTCCTGCTTTCCCGTTATGAAAACTGGATCGCATCTGAAATCCGCAACCAACTTCTAGTACTTAAAACCCCATGACCGCCATCCAACGTGTCATCTTCGTCAATCGATTTTACTGGCCTGAGGAGCCAGCTACAGCCCAACTCCTCACTGACCTCGCGGAGTCTCTCGCAGCTTGCGATCATCGTGTCACAGTCGTCACAAGCCTGCCTACAAAACACTCTGTACCAAAAACCGAAAACCGCAACGGCGTTGAAATTATCCGTGTGTCTGGCCCGCGCTTCGGCCGTAACAACGTTTTTCTAAAGGCCCTTTCTTTTCTCACCTTCGCACGAGGCGCTTTGCGCGCAATTTCCAACCTGCTCAAATCGGGAGATGTGCTGGTCGTCATGACTGACCCGCCATTGCTCAATCTGCCAGCTTCCGCACTCGCGCAAAAACGTGGAGCAAGGCTAGTGCATTGGGTTCAGGATATTTATCCAGAGATCGCTATGGCCGCTGGAAGCATGTCTTTCGCGCAGACTTTTCGACGGCGGCGTGACCGCGCATGGCGAACAGCCGATATCTGCGTGGTGCCAGGTGCGGACATGGCTACCTTTGTGCACACACGAGGCATCGATCCCTCCACCATTCTTATATCGCCAAACTGGGCGCCTTTCGGACTTGATACAATGCCCCCGACCGCAGTCGAAACCTTGCGTAAAGACTGGGGATTGGTCGGCAAGTTCATCGTCATGTATTCCGGTAATCTCGGCCGCGTGCACGATCTCGAGCCCATCCTAGAAATTGCGGATGCCCTGCGCAACGAAACCGATATTATTTTTCTCTTTGTCGGCGATGGTGCGCAAAAAGCCCGCCTGCAGGCCATCGCATCAAGCCGCGGGTTAAAGAACGTCGTTTTCAAATCCGCTCAACCTCGTCACCGCCTTGGCCCGACACTCACGCTAGCTAACCTTCATTTAGTAACCATGCGCGAAGGATGCGAGCAGCTGGTTTTTCCAAGCAAGCTCTATGGCATCGCCGCAGTGGGGCGCCCCGTGATTTTTATCGGCCCTCGAAATTGCGAACTCGCGCGGATCATCGAAGGACAGGGACTAGGACGGTCTTTCAGTCGCACCGATGTCAACACGGCTGTACTAACCATCCGGCATCTACGGCACGCTCCGGCTGATTGTGCGCGTATGGGCAAAGCCATACAGATGTTCTCAGATCAGACTGGCGGACTGCCCGCCGCCACTTCCACGTGGGACAGACTCCTGCGTGGCTTGAAGTCGCTTGCACCTCAAAGTCAGTTTCCGCAGAAGTAAACGATGATTCGTGGCCGTAAAACTTCGCTCGCATTTCTGATACTGGATGTGTTCTCGCTGGTACTGGCGTTCAATACTGTCGGTGCGATCCGCGGCATCAACGCGTTCAACGGATTGATCATCGCCCCTTTGGCCTTACCGTGCAGTTTGCTGATCGTCGCCTTGTATTTGATTGACGGTTACAAGCTGCACACCGACATGCTGAGCCTCGACTACACCAGTCAGCATTTCATCGCGCTGTTCTCCACGATGCTGGCCTCCCTGCTGATCACATTCGTGATCATACCCAGCGGCTACACACTGCAACAAAGCCGCGCAGTGATCGCTATCAGCTTTGCATTGTTGGCTCCTGTTACACTGGTCTATCGTCGTTACCTTTACGCGAGATATATTAGCCGCCGCAAAAACCAATGCATCGTTTTTTTAGGGGACCTGCCCAGCGCACAAGGCTTTGTCGAGGAATGCTCAGTCGCTGGCATGTCACAAACCGTGTTCCACGCCCAAAATGACGATACGTCGGAATCGAAGGTAGACGGACACGAAGCAAGTTTTCCCCAGCTTCTTCAGCAGTTACGTGACGGCAAAATCAGCATCGAAGCCATCGTGGTTCGCGAGTCTAGCCGCTACGTCACCCCCGAGATGTCGCAACAACTGGTCGATCTCTATTTCAGCGGCATCCCGACTTATACTTTGGAACTGTTCCACCAGGTCTACTGGCGCAAAATCCCGCTCTACCGATTGAATCAAACCTGGCTTTTCCAAGAAGGTTTTCAAATTGCACGCGAGCCCGCCTTCGAGCGTCTGAAGCGCCTCAGTGACATCATACTCTCCCTAATCGGCCTGCTATTTTCTATTCCAATATTTCTCATCGCGGGCATGGCTATTTGGATCGAAGATCGAGACCCGGTTTTTTTTAAACAAACCCGTATCGGCAAAAACCGCCTGCCTTTCAATGTTTATAAGCTCCGTTCGATGCGAGAGAATGTCGGCGGCGACCGCTACGCACAAGAGGGCGACAAACGTGTCACCCGCGTTGGCCGCTTGCTGCGCGCAAGCCGACTCGATGAATTTCCTCAACTGATCAACGTACTCAAAGGCGAGATGAGTTTGATCGGGCCTCGCGCCGAGTGGGATAAACTGGTTGCGGATTATGAACAGCAAATCCCCTGCTATCACTTTCGCCACCTCGTGCGTCCAGGGATTACCGGCTGGGCTCAAGTGAACTATCCTTACGGCGCCAATATCGGCGACACCCTGCGCAAGCTAGAATACGACCTTTATTACATCCGGCATTTCTCATTCCGTCTCGACGCTTCGATCGTGCTGAAGACACTTCATGTGATGCTCTTCGGCAAGGGACGCTAAACAACATGCTTTGGACAAAATCGTCGGGCGTGCCCGCAAAGCTCGTCAACTGGTTGTTAGTTCTTTCGATTGTTTTTGCTCTCTGGATCGTCGGGAAGAGATTCTACGCTATCCACATCGCCTCTACCGTTTGTCCTGGGACGGCAATCACAAGCGGCTGCGAAGAAGAATCAATTTTTGCACTCTGGCGAACAACGCACGGAGACGATGCTTACCTTCCGAAAGATTCACCGCCTTACGCTGCGACTTATTTTAACTGGGCCTTCTATAAAACTTATGGCGCGTTTGTCGGTCCATTTTGGAAGCAGGGAAAGGAGGCTAATGCTATTTTCTGGGCTCGAATATTTACAGCGTGCATCGCGCTCGCAGGTGCCGGGCTAGGCGTCTACGGTTTTCGCCGTGTGCTCGGGGAAAATAGCCCATGGGCTTTATCCCTGTCGATCGCGTGCTTTGTCTTTACTGGACCTCTGGTCGGCTGGTGGCTTGTTACTATACGTCCTGATGTTTGTGGTTTGGTTGCGGAGACCGTTTGTATCTTCGTTTTCCTGCGATATCAAGGCAGTCATACTAGGCTTGCCTGCGCCGCCGCAGTCGCTGGCTCGTACGTTGCTTGGTCATTCAAACCGACCTGCATCAGCGGCCTCGCATCCATATGTGTGTTTCTACTGCTGCGACGCCGGTGGACAGATGTAGGGAGGATATTGGTTCCTACGGTCTTCATTTGGGCATTAACTTTGGCCGTTGGCGGAGCAAATTACCGTAACTCGATTCTGGATACAGCGACTAATAACTCGTTCTATTTAACGCTCGGTCTATCAAATCTATTTGCCGCCTTAAAGGCAGGAGTGCCTCTCGTAATTTTGGCCGTCTCTGCGCTAGTTGCTGCAAAACAATTACCAGGTACAGATAAACATAAATGTCTGGCTCGCGACGCAGCTCAGCTTGGTCTGATCGGCAGTATGATCACGACCTCCCTGATGCTGGTTGCGTCATCCAAGCTGGGCGCCTCGCCCAACTATTTTTTCCCTGCAATCTTCATGATATCTTTATGGGCTGCAGGCACGCTTGGTCGAAAGGCCTGGGAAATGCCATCGTTAGTTTTTGCTGCGGCGACCATTATTCTACAACTGGGACTGATTTTTGGAGCTTGGGGCACGTTAGATCTTCGCAGCCAATCCACCGCATTAGCTCAACGGTGGTCTGTTTTCGAAAAACAACCCGAACCGCGCTTCAGCGCTGACCTCAGACTCAATTTGCCGTGGTTGAATCCAGCCTCTCCTCCTCTCATGCCCGCGTACAACTATGCGTCAGATCGGAATCGTGGAGTAGTTTTTAAGGACGGTGGCATTGGCGGCATGATCAAAGCTGGAAAGTTTAATTCACTGCTGCTGCCTACCAGCACTAACGCCATATTCGACTATGCTTCACTAGACAATTTCACACGAAGCGAAGTTGTGAACGACTACAGTGTCTATTTATTTGGAAGATGAAACTGTACGACTTTCTTGTCATTGGCGGCGGAAGTGCCGGCTTCAATGCCGCACGTCTCGCCCACAGTCTCGGTAAACGCGTCGCCCTCGTGGATGGGGCGAAAGAACTCGGCGGCCTTTGCATACTCCGCGGCTGTATGCCGTCCAAAACGCTGCTCTACATGGCCGAGATCTTACATCTCGCGCAAAAAGGAAAGACTTTCGGCCTCAAAATCCCGCACGCAACCGCCAACATGAAGGCGATTCACGCGCGCAAGAAAAAAATCATCGGTGATTTTGCCAGCTACCGCGAAAAGCAGCTCTACTCGGACCGTTGGGATCTGTATCGCGATTATGCAAGTTTTGTCGACAGCCATACCGTCGAGCTAACGAGTGGCAAAAAACTTTCCGCAAAAAAAATCCTCATCGCCACCGGCTCTCGCACGAGCACTCCACCTATTCCTGGGCTTGCCGAGACACAGTTTTGGACCAGCGACGATATTCTCGATCTCGATTTCATACCCAAAAGCGTGATTGTCCTTGGTGGTGGCATTGTTGCCTGCGAGCTAACACAGTTCCTCCAACGCATCGGCACTCGCGTCACCCTCGTACAACGCAGTGCCAACATCCTACGCGACCATTCACCACAAGCCAGTCTCGTGGTTCAACAAGCATTCCGAGACGAAGGCGTTGAACTTTTCACCGGCACCCGAATCGAAAAGATATCGAAAACCGAAAATGGTGTTACTGTGCGGTTCGTTACGGCAGGCAAAACTGTTATTCGACGAGCCGCGCATCTTTTTAATGCCCTTGGTCGTGAACCCAACATCGCGGGTTTAAATCTAGCAGCAGCCGGTGTACGCACCACTCATTCTGGACGCGTAGGAACGAACCTATTTCAACAGACAAACATTCCAAATATTTACGCTGCGGGCGACGTATCTGGTCCCTACGATATCGTTCATCTCGCGATTGCACAAGGCGAGCTAGCCACGCAGCATGCTTTCGGCGTCAAAGGCATTAAGCCGATCGACAACAACCTGGTTCTCAACATCGTTTTTACCGACCCACAGCTCGCCACCATAGGGCTGCTCGAAAGTCAGCTCAAAGAAAAAGCTCAGCCGTATTTGTCCGCCCAATACCCTTTTGACGATCATGGTAAGTCCATTCTCATGGATGCCAACTACGGTTACGTCAAAGTGCTCGCAGAACCCAAACGCGGACGTATCCTCGGTGCCGAAATCGTAGGTAAAGACGCCGGAGAGCTTATTCACTGTTTCAGCGGACCACTGGCTATGCGCGCAACCGTCTTCGATTTGCTCAAGGCTCCTTGGTATCACCCAACTTTAGCCGAAATTATCACATATCCGCTCGAAGAGATCGCCGATGCGATCAAAAATTAAAACCTCTTCCTATCACTAAACTAAAAGGCCAGCACGATGCTGGCCTTTTCTGTTTTGCAAGGTTGTCCAGCCTCATACAAAGAGCGCATTCACGGTCGAGTTTTCAACCCTGGTCCAAACCGAGTCTTAGCTCGCCGCTGTCTTTAGTGCTTCGACCAAGTTCACGCGGTTCTCGTAAATCGCCTTTCCGATGATTACGCCGTCGAGATTGGCGTATTTTTTTGCGAGCATTTGGATCAGGCCCACATCGCTCTGTTGCGAGATGCCGCCCGAAGCAATAACGTTACACGTTACCGTCTTAAGCATGGCTTCTTGGGCGGAGATATTGGGTCCGGTCAACATGCCATCGGTACTGATATCCGTATATATAAGAGTGCGGACTCCGAGTTGGTCCATGCGTTGTGCCATTGCGAGCGCGGTCGTGTTAGTTGTGTCAACCCAACCTTTAACCGCCACCTTCCCATTCTTGGCGTCGATGCCAACTGCAACGCGATCGCCGAAAAGTTTCACTAGTTCGATGACAAATTCTTCGCTCTCCGCAGCGCGTGTGCCAATGACCACGCGTGATGCGCCGATGCCCAGCGCGCGTTCCACTGCGAGCCGGCTGCGGAGGCCGCCGCCAAGTTCGACCTTCATGCCCAGCGAAGCGATCGCACGTACCACGGAAAGATTCTTCGATTCACCCTCAAAAGCTCCATCCAGGTCGACTACGTGCACCCATTGGGCGCCGGCCTGTTTAAACTGCGCGGCAACTTCAGCGGGATTTTCCGCATAAACCGTCTCTTGATCGGCGCGGCCCTGTGTGAGCCTAACACATCGACCGCCCCTGATATCAATGGCTGGATAGATCTTCATGAAGTCCCAGATTGCCACACGCAAAAAGCCCAAGCGCAAAGAAAATTCGCGAACGAAGATTCGACTTTGCGAACCCGCTCCTTTTCGCGAGATTACACGTATGCCCAAATACGAAGCTCCCGCCTTTCTCGCTGACCTATTGCAAGCGCGCTCCCCTTCTGGTTACGAATTTGAAGCCCAAGAAGTCTTTGATCGTCACGTTAAGTCTTCAGCCGACACCTATACAAAGGACGCTTTAGGCAATAGATTCGCGACGCTAAACCCCAAAGGTGATCCCGTACTCATGTTCGCCGGTCACATGGACGAGCTCGGGTTGATCATCACCTACGTCAATAAAGACGGCTTCATCTATTTCGACACGATCGGCGGCCATGATCTCAGCGTGATCTCGGGTCGTCGCGTGATCATCCAGACGGCAAACGGCCCCGTGAAGGGCGTTACGGGCAAACGCGCGATCCATCTCATGGATGAGGAGGACCGCAAGAAGGTCCCGAAGAAACACGAGATCTGGATCGATATCGGCGTGACGTCGAAAAAGGAAGCGCTCGACCGCGTCAGCGTCGGCGACGTCGCAACCTATGATCACGAACTCGAGATGATCCACGGCAGCATC
>Ga0302323_100001483_pt1 | contig 19096 bp, 16 predicted proteins | sample Fen_T0_3_FD_201950 | JGI IMG/M metagenome (GOLD analysis project Ga0302323, IMG submission 201950) | Peat permafrost microbial communities from Stordalen Mire near Abisko, Sweden - Fen_T0_3 | ecosystem: Environmental > Terrestrial > Soil > Wetlands > Permafrost | place: Sweden: Abisko... | reverse complement strand
GAGCGGCCCGACGCTGCGCGCCGGCCTGGATGCCCCCGGCCGCTACCCGGTGGGCAGTGGCGATGCGTTCCTGGGTGGCCTGGTGGCCGCCCTCGACGACGGCCAGGCGCTCCCGGACGCGCTGCGGCAGGCCACAGCCGCGGGAGCCGCAAACGCGGCGCTCCCCGGGGCCGGCGTGCTGGACCCCGACCGCGTCCGGGCTCTCGTCCCCGAGGTCCGGCTCAGCGAGATGGACGTCTCGATCAGCCCTTGACGCCGCTGAACGTCATGGTCTCGACGAACTGCCGCTGCGCGATCACGAAACCGACCACCAAAGGCAGCGTCGCGATCACGTTGCCGGCCATGAGCACCTGCCACTGGGTGTGGCGGGTGCCCTGGAAGTTGGTCAGGCCGAGCTGGATCGTGTACCACTTCTCGTTGCTGATCGCGATCAGCGGCCAGATCAGGTCGTTCCAGGCGCCCAGCAGCGTGAACACGGCCAGGGTCGCCAGGGCCGGCCGGGCCAGCGGGAGCACGATGTGCCAGAACACGCCCAGCCGGTTGCAGCCGTCCATCCGCCCGGCATCCTCCAGATCGATGGGCAGCGCGAGGAAAAACTGCCGCATCAAGAAGATGCCGAACGCGCTGGCCAGCCAGGGCACAAAGGCCGAGGCCAGTGTGTCGATGATCCGGAGCCGGCTGAACATGACGAACGTGGGGATCATCAGCAGCTGGATCGGGATCATGATCGTGGCGATCATGGCGAAGAACGACATGTTCCGGCCGTCGAACCTCAGCCGGGCGAAGCCGTACCCGGCCAGGGAGCACAGCACCATGTGCGACGCCACGGCGATGACCGTGACGATCGTGGTGTTGATGGTCCACCGCACGATGCTGGTCTGTCCGAAGAGCTGTGAGTATCCGCCGAAGTCGATGTGTGACGGCAGGAACCTCGGGGGAAACACGTTGATCTCGTTGTCTGCCATGAACGACGTCGTGAGCATCCAGACCAAGGGCAGGATGAACAGCAGGGCAGTCGGCATGAGCAACAAGTGCCACGGGCTGAACGGCCATCGGCGTCGACGGTGACGACTCCCGGCGGGAGCATCCATGGGCTCCTGGCCGACGACGACCCCACGCGCCGCATCCGCCCACGTGAGCACCGTTGGGGTCTCGGTGTCGTCGACCATCAGAACGCCTCGACCTTGGTGTGCCGCGAGTACCACACCATGAACAAGGTGATGAACATCGTCACCGTGAACAGTCCATACGCAACTGCTGAGCCATAGCCGAAGTGTGTGCGGTGGAAGGCCACGTCGTAGATGTAGTAGACGATCGTGACGGTCGTGTCGAGCGGGCCGCCGCGCGTTGTCGTGTACACCAGGTCGAACAGCTGCAGTCCTGTGATGACCTGCCACACCGTGACGAACACCGTCACCGGCATGAGCGATGGGACCGTCACGTGCCAGAACACCTGGCGCTTCCCGGCACCGTCCATCCAGGCGGCCTCCACCACATCCCGGGGAATGTCCTGGAGCGCCGCCAGGTAGATGACCACGTTGAAGCCGATCGAGCCCCACAACGCGATGACGACCAGCACCAACATCGCCTGGGTCCGGCTCTCCAGGAAGCCTTGTGGGGGCACGCCGACGACGCGGAGCAAGTTGTTCGCCACGCCGAATCTCGGGTCGAACACGAAGTTGGCCAGGATGCCGGTCGCGGCGGCTGAAGCCACGAACGGGACGAAGATGGCCGTGCGGTAGAAGCCGGTCAGCCGGATCCTCTGGTTGAGCGCAATGGCCAACAGCAACCCGATGATGATGGACGCGGGCACGAAGACGGCCGTGAAGAACAAGGTGTGCCAAACGGCGTGCGCGGCGTAGGGATCCTTGAGCATGTCGGCGTAGTTGCCCAGGCCGACGTTCTTGGCTGGAGTGATCAGGTCGGTTTTCTGCAGACTCAGCAGGAACGCCCACACGGCCGGGAAGATCGCCAGGCCGATCACGAGCAAGGTGGCCGGTGCCACGAACGCCCAGCCGGTGAGGTTCGAGCGCATCCGTTTGCGGGTGCGCGCCCGACGATCGGGCCGCGCAGGCGGGGGCCGAGTGTCGGCCCGCTCCATTGTCGTTGTCGTCGTCGTCACGTGACCCACTCAGCCGGTCAGCCGGTCAGCGCCTGGTCTGCGGCTTGGGCCGCTTGGTCGAGCACCTGCTTGGGGTCGTCTCCACCGACGAGCGCCTGGTCGATCGCGTCGCCGATCGCCTGTGACAGGTCCACGTAACCGGCCACCGTGGGCCGAGGCTGAACGGCGTTGGCCAGGTTGGCGAAGAAGACGTCGCCCCCGGGGTACTTCTGCACGTACTGCTTGAACGCCGCCATGCTGCCCTCGCTCTTTCGCAGCGGAAGGTTGCCGTAGTAGACGTTCCACCGCAGGTCCTGGGCCGGAGACGTGAGCCACTTGGTGAAGTCGTAGGAAGCGGCCGCGCGCTGGGCATCATCGTGGTTGAACATGACCCACAGGTCCGGGCCAGAGATCGTCTGGTGGTCGCCGTTGGTCCCGGGCAGCACGGTGACGCCGTAGTTCACGTGGTTCTTGTTGAGGTCGTAGAGCAGCCACGGACCCTCGACGAGCATGCCGATCGCGTTGTTGAGGAACAACGGCTCGTAGTGAGTCCCGGTCTGGTCGAGGTACACCGACTTGTCCTCCTGTGCCAGCTGCTGCCAGTACGTCAGCGCGTCGATGCCCGCTTGGCTGTTGAACGTCGCCGACTTCTGGTCCGACGACAAGATCGAGCCACCGTTCTGCCACAGCTGCGGCCAGAATCGCCAGGTGGTGTCCTCGCTGCCGTTCACCGGGTAGGCCGTGCCGAAGATCTGCTTGGTCGGGTCGGTGAGCTTCTTCGCCGCGGCCCGGAAGTCGTCCCAGGTCCAGTCACTGGTCGGGTAGGACAGTCCGGCCGCGTCGAACAGGTCCTTGTTGTAGATCAGCCCGAGGTTGTCCACGACGGCCGGGAACCCGATCACCTTGCCGTCGACGGTGGCCGTGGCCTGCGCGGACTTCGGAAAGTCCGACCACTTCACGGCTGGTTCCGCCACGTTGGTGGTGACGTCGAGCGTGCGACCGGAGCTCCCGAGCTGGGTCGCCCAGCTCCCGTATGCGTAGCTGATGTCGGGGTAGTCGTTGCTCGCGAAGCCCGCCTGCATCTTCGACAGCAGGTCGTCGGTCGTCGACGCACCGCTGCTGACGTTGATCGTCACGTTCGGGTGCGCCTTGGTGTAATCGGCAGCCAGGCCCTCGAGCAGCGTCTCTGCATCGGCCGTCTGACCGGTCCACCAGGTGATGGTCACCTTCTGGTTCGGGTCCAGCGCGCCGGGGACGTCGGAGGTCGACGACGTGCCGGTCGAGCCGCCGCTGGAACACCCCGCAACGGCGATCAGGGCGCCGGCCAGGACTACGAGGAGGGAACGGGTGGACGTCCTGGCCATGAGGTCTCCTGCGGTCAGTTCGGCGACGAGTCGAGAACGACGGAACGGGTCAGGTTGCGCGGATGGTCGGGGTCGAGCCCGCGGGAGGCCGCGAGCCGAACGGCCACCCGCTGGGCGGTGACGAGCTGGGCCAACGGGTCCACCGGCTGGTCGAGCACGGTGGCCCCCACGGCCCGCACATCGGCGACGAGGTCGGGTGGGACGTCGCCGAACACCTGCACCAGTGTGCGGCCTGCGGCGACCGCGATGGGACCGTGCCGGTAGTCCAGCGCCGGATACGACTCGGCCCAGGCCTGCGCCGACTCGCGGATCTTCAGCGCTGCTTCGTGCGCCAGGCCGACGGTCCAGCCGTGCCCGAGGCAGACGAAGTGGTCGAACCCCTCGGGGACCACCGGCAGTGGCGCCGCGAGCACCTGCTCGGCGGCGGCTACCGCGGCCGTGAGGTCTTCACCGAGGCCCGCCCGCACCAAGGCCAGCAGCGAGGTCGGGAACCGGGTCTGCACCACCGACTGCTCGTCGGCCCACTCCAGGTCGACGATCTCGTCCGCCTGGGCCGCGATCGCACCAGGCACCGCCGTGACCACGACGCGTCGGGCCACGCCCGCAAACCGGTCGAGGGCAGCGCGCACCTCGCTGGTCGTCCCGCTGCGGGTGAGGGCGACCACGCGGTCGTACCCCACGGTTCGCGGGAGCTCGGAGGCGTACGCCCAGTCGGTCCAGCCGAGGCCCGCGGTCTCGCGCAGCACGGCGTAGCTCTGGGCGACGAACGCCGAGGTGCCGCAGCCGAAGACGAGCACCCGCTCACCCGGGGCGAGGAGGGTCGGGGCCAGCGCCGGCGCCTCGTTGATTGCGCGCCGCCACAGCGCCGGCTGGCTGGCGATCTCCGCATCAGTCGTGGTGGGGGCCATGGTGAGGTGAAGTATGGTCGTTCGTGCTCGCTCGGGAAGGCAACGCGACGAATCGAGCAGGACGGATTGCGCACTCATGAGCGACCTGCGACCCGGCGTGACCCCCCAGGTGGCCGATGACGACCCGGCGCGCGCCCTGCGTGACCAGCTCCTGCTGCGGGACTGGACCCCCCGACCGGCGCTGCGGGTGCCCGAGCACGACCTGACCCGCCCGGCGTTCCCGGTGGTCGACGTCCACAACCACGTCGGACGATGGCTGGCCACCGACGGCGGCTGGCTGGCCGACGACGTCGAGGCCCTCGTGGCCGTGCTCGAGGCGGCCCGGGTCGCGACGCTGGTCAACCTCGACGGTCGGTTCGGCGACGATCTCGTCGACAACCTGGCCCGCTACGACCACGCGTACCCGGGACGTTTCGTCACGTTCTGCCACGTGGACTGGAGCCGGCTGGCCGACGACCTGCCCCGTCCAGACCCGCTGGCCAGCCCGGTGGTGCAGGAGCTGCGCGGCCAGCTGGCGCACTCCGCCGCGGTCGGCGCCCGCGGAGTCAAGGTCTGGAAGGACCTCGGACTGCAGGTGCGGGACGCGTCGGGCCAGCTGGTGCTGCCCGACGACCCGCGCGTGGTGGCCGTCTTGCGGCTGGCCGGCGAGCTGGGGCTCCCGGTGCTCATCCACACAGCCGACCCGGTGGCCTTCTTCGACCCGTTGGACGCGTCCAACGAGCGGGTCGACGAGCTCGGCGAGATGCCGGACTGGTGGTTCGGTGCGCCCGGCTACCCGACGTTCGGTCGGCTCATGACCGCCCTGGACTCCCTGCTCGCGGCCTGCCCGGGCACCACGTTCATCGGCGCCCACGTGGGCTGCTGGTCTGAGGACCTCGGGGCCGTGGGGCGGATGCTGAAGGAGCGGCCCAACTGGCACGTGGATCTGGGCGGTCGTCTCGGGGAGATCGGTCGCCAACCTCGGACCTTCGCCCGGTTCGTGGCCGACTTCCCCGACCGGGTGCTGTTCGGGACCGACGCCTTCCCGCCGGCAGTGGACGACTACCGCCGCTACTACCGCTTCCTGGAGACCGATGACGACCACTTCGCCTATGCCGACTCGGCGGTAGCGCCTCAGGGCCGGTGGGCGATCTACGGCTGCGACCTGCCGGACCATCTCCTGGAGGCCGTGTACTCGGCCAACGCCGTCCGGTTACTGCGTCTGGGCTGAGCTCGACGCACGGCCCGCGTCACTGTTGCGTGGGTGGATCCAGCCGCACCACGCGGACGAAACGAACCTGCAGGTCGTGGTCGCCCGCGACCGTCAGGGCGAGGTCGGTCTGCCCCGCCAGGCCACCGTCCAACGCCGTCGCCGCCAGGCGGACCGTCGAGGTCACCCAGTGACCGCTGCCGGTACCGGTCACCTCCACCGGTGCCGCGCTGCTGCGCAGCTCCCACTGCGCAACCCCTCGGTCGAGCCAGGTGACCCGCACCAGGACGTCGCCGGTCAGGCTGCGCCGAAACGTCGGGTCGAGCCGCAGGTACAACCCCGACTGACCGTGCGCCACGTCAGTGCTCAGGCCCTCGTCGGCGATCCCGTTCTCCCGGGTGAGCTCGTGGCGGTGCACGTCGGCGTGCGACCGCTTGGCGACACCGCCGGGGACGTCGACCTGCGTGAGCCAACGCTCGAGGTTGCGCACCCAGGGACGGGTCGGCCACGACCGACCGCCCCAGTCGAACGGAGGGTCCGGCCAGTTCCAGAACGTGTCCTGTGCGTCACGCAGCTCGGCCCACGCGTCGGGGGAGGATGCCGGCTGTTGCCCGAGCTCGAGCCTGACCCAGTCCCAGTGCTCGGGGTAGTCGTTCATGAAGGACGGGCCCGGCACGACGTAGATCCAGTTGGCCCGCAGCTGCAGCGACTTCAGGTTCGTCTGCACCACGGCGTAGTACGGGTCCTTGGCGCGGTAGCCGCAGTCGTCGAAGCACTCGTTCTCGGTTGCAACGACGCGCGTGCCGTCGTGGATCGGCGCCGTGTCGTCCACCACCAGGTGGCCGTTGGCCGCGATGCGCGATGCGTACGAGGGCGCCTCGGACAGGTGGAAGTTCGACTCCTCGGGAATTCCCGTCCGGATCCCCATGCCGGCGGCCACAGCCTTGGCCGCGAGCAGGTCGTCAGCGGTACCGAAGGGGCCCCACGGGTAGTCCTCGCCGGTGAACACGAGCTTGTCGGAGTACGGGCCGAACAGCGTGACGAGGTCGTGGAGCATCTGGTCGTACCAGCGCAGGTAGTGCCGCTTCCCGAGCTCACCGCGGTGGACCGCCTGGTTGATGATGTCGTAGTCGTACTCGACCCAGGTGAAGGCGCCGGGCACGTACACGAAGCGCAGCTTCGGGTCGGCCCGCAGGCCCTGGCCCACGAACAGCTGTCGATACGTGCGCATCAGCGCGTGCCAGACGCACGGGTTCCAGATCGGCAGGTGGGTCTGCCCGTCGTAGTCGTGGCCGACCGCGTGGACGTGGCAGCGCTGCTCGACCCACTTCGGCGCCCACGTGGTGCCGCTGGCGAACACGCGCATCCAGAAGTCGCCGGGCCGGGCGAGCTGGTCGTCGAGTGACGGGAAGTCCATGCCCTGTGCCGCGCCGTTCGACGTCGTGTCGAGCGGTCCGGTCGGCGAGGGTGCCAGCTGGCGCCACGACAGGTCGACCGAGTGGACGTCGACGCCGACCGACGAGTCGGACTCCTCGCTGAAGAACCCCGAGTTCGCCGGCGGCCGGGTCCACTGCGGCATCGACCAGTTGTCTGCGTTGCTGGTCACCACTTGCCCCGCTGCGGTCGGTACGTCGGTCAACGGGAACTGTGGGCCCGCAGGGTCGGCCGCCGCCGTAGTCGCAGAGGGTGCCATGGCACCACTCGACGTCGGCGTCATCGCCGGCGAGCTCGTGCACGCAGCCGCCAGCGCCATCAGTGCAGCCACGCCGAACAGCAGAGCCGGGCGACGGGTCACAGCGTCAGTGTGGCCCGCAGCGCCGGCGACAACCGGTCGCCGTGCGCCTGGACCATTGCGTTGCACAGGTCCCAGATCGTCCCGACGTCGACCTGCGCGGCCGTCGCTGGATCGACCATCGCGGCCTGTCGGATCGCGCGCGGGTCACCGGTCATCGCTGCGTGCACCACCAGCTCGCCGACGTTCAGGAAGCCTCGGTTCAAGGCCGCACACTGGGCCGGCAGCGCACCCACGGCGATCGGTCGGACACCGAGCGCGTCGACGACCGCGGGCACTTCGACCCCCGCGCCCTCCGGCAGGTTGGCGATCAGCCCGTGGTTGGGGACGTTCGCGTGGATCATGCGTCGCTGACCGGTGGTCATGGAGTGGATGACCTCGGGGGCATACTCACCCTCGCCACCGATGTCGATGGGCTCGCCGGCACCCAGCGCCTGCTTGACCCGTTGGTACTCCGCGAGGTTTCCCGCCGAGATCCCCACGTACTCGTCGATCGGGATCCGCAGGCGCTCGACCTCGGCGTCGGAGTGCAGGTACCAGGGCGTGTACTCGCTGGAGTGCTCCGAGGTCTCGGTGGGGTAGTAGCCGAGCCGGCGGTACATGTCGACGCGGACGCGACGGCGCAGCTGGGGGTCGCGGGCGATCGCCTCGTCGAGCAGCGGGTACAAGGAACGCCCGTCGCGCTCCCAGCGCAGCAGCCAGGCCTGGTGGTTGACTCCGGCTGCGGCGTACTCGACGTCGTCGACCGGGACCCCGATCACCTCGCACAGTCCGTGAACCGTCCAGAAGACCGAGTGGCACAGGCCCACTGCCTTGATCCGCGGGTGTGCGGCGGAGAGGTACCACACGTTCATGGACATCGGGTTGGTGTAGTTGAGCAGCACGGCGTCGGGGCACACGCGTGCCATGTCCGTGGCGATGCCGTCGAGCACGGGAAAAGTCCGCAGCGCACGGAAGATGCCGCCGATCCCCAGCGTGTCGCCGATCGTCTGGCGCACACCGAACGACGCCGGCACGCTGAAGTCCGTCGACGTGGCGTCGTGCCCCCCCACGGCGACCATGTTGACGACGAAGTCCGCGCCGTCGAGCGCCCGTGCCCGGTCGGCCGAGGCGCGGATGGTCGGGTGTGCACCGAGCTGCTCAGCGGTCCGGGTGGCCATCAGCTCGGCGGTGGTCAGCCGGTCGGCGTCGATGTCGTGCAGCGAGATCGTCGACTCGGCGAGCTCCGGGTAGGCGAGGATCTCGCCCAGGATCTCGCGGGTGAACTCGACACTTCCGGCACCGATGAGAGCAATGGTCGTCACGCGCCGAGCATGCCGTACTCCGGCGCCCCCGGCCGAAGCGCAGCAGTTCTGCGCACTCCCGGTTGAGTGTTTCGTGCTGCTACGTTCCCGGCACGCGTCGAAGGAGGGGCATGCGGGCTCTGGTCTTCACCGAACCGGGTCAGGTGGTCCTGCGGGACGAGCCGGCGCCGGTCGCCTCCGACGGCGACGTCGTGCTCGTCGTCGCGTCCAGCGGGATCTGCGGCAGTGAGCTGCACGGGTTCCGCTCGGTCGGCATGCGTGAGCCGCCCTTGGTCATGGGTCACGAGTTCGCCGGCACCACGCCTGACGGACGCCGGGTCGTCGTCAACCCGCTCCTGTCGTGCGGCCGGTGTGCGGCGTGCGTCGGCGGCCGACCGCAGCTGTGCCCCGAACGGGCCCTGATCGGCGTGCACCGGCCGGGTGGCTTCGCCGAGCAGGTTGCGGTGCCGGCGGCGTCACTGCACGAGATCCCGGACTCCATGGACTGGACGCAGGCGGCGCTCGTCGAGCCGCTGGCCAACGGGGTGCACGCCTGGGGTCTGGCCGGTGCACCGTCCGGTCGGGTCGCCGTGATCGGCGCCGGAGCGATCGGACTGGTCTGCCTCCTGGTCGCCCGGCACGCCGGCTGCGACGAGGTGGTCGTCGCCGACCCGTCGCCCCAGCGCCGCCGGGTGGCTGAGTCGCTCGGGGCGCGAACGGCGGACGCCCTGGGACCGGACGAGGCGTTCGACGCCGTCTTCGACGCCGTGGGCCTCCCGGTCACCCGAGCCGCGTCGACGGCCGCCCTGCGAGCGGGCGGCACGGCAGTCTGGCTCGGTCTGGCGGACAGCGAGGCCAGGTTCGACGGCAACGACCTCGTGCGGGCCGAGAAGCGGGTGCTGGGTTCGTTCGCCTACACCGACGCGGAGTTCGCCCGGGCCGTGGAGATCGCCGGCGAGCTCGACCTCGGTTGGGCCACCGCCGTGCCGTTCGAGGAGTCCGAGTCGATGTTCATGGACCTGGCCGGGGGACGGACCGACGTGGTCAAGGCCGTGCTGCGGACCGGGGAGGTCTGAGCCTCGTGCGTGGCCTGGCCGGCAAGGGGGCGCTCGTCAGCGGTGGGACCAGCGGCATCGGACTGGCCACCGCGCGCCGGCTGCTCGAGGAGGGGTGCACCGTCTACGTCTGCGGCGTGGGCGAGCAGAGCACGGCCGACGCGCTCGCCCAGCTCGGTCCGCTGGGCCCAGTGGCGGGGTCGGTCTGCGACGTGAGCATCCCCGAGGACGTCGTCGCCATGGTGAGCGCCGCCGAGTCGTTCACCGGCGGGGTCGAGGTGCTGGCGAACAACGCCGGGGTCGCCTGGCGTGAGTCGTTCCTCGACATCACCGTCGACCACTGGGACGCCATGACCGCGGTGAACCTGCGAGGGATGTTCCTGGTCGCCCAGGATGTGGCCCGGCGGATGGTGGCGGCCGGGCGTCGCGGGTCGATCGTGAACATGGCCTCGACCAACGCGCTCGGTGGTGAGGCCATGTACGCCCACTACAACGCGACCAAGGGAGCCGTGCTGCAACTCACCCGGACGATGGCGGTGGAGCTGGGGCCGGCTGGCATCCGGGTGAACGCCTTGTGCCCCGGCTTCATCGACACCCCGCTGAACCAGGAGATCGCCACCGACCTGCCCGGCTTCGCCGACGAGTACGCGCGTACCAACATCCCGCTGCGCCGGGCGGGCAGCGTGGACGAGGTGGCGGCTGCCTACGCGTTCCTGGCCAGCGACGACGCCAGCTTCGTCAACGGCACCGCGTTCGTCGTCGACGGCGGCCAGCTGGCCGTGATGTGACGCCACCCGACATGTCGAGCGTCCCCCACGGTGTGCCGGTCTGGCCCGCTGAGCTGGTGGTGCAGGGGGGCGGTGACCTGTGCGAGGGGCCGCGCTGGGACGACCGCACGGCGACGCTGCTGTGGACCGACATCTACGGCTGTGTGGTGCACGAGGCCAGCGCCGACGGCACGCGCGTCGCCAGCCACCCCACACGCACGCCTACGGGATCGTTCGCGCCCCGACGCGACGGCGGCTACGTGCTCGCCACCGAGACCGGCTTCGTCCTGGTGGACCAGGCGTGGGAGGGCTGGGATCCGGTGGGCGCCCAACGGTCGCTCCCGAGCCGGCTGCGCAGCAACGACGGGGCTTGCGACCCGCGGGGGCGGTTCCTCGCCGGCACGATGGGCCACCACGAGGAGCCGGGGGTCGGAGCCGTCCTGCGCCTCGGCGCCCCCGCGCCCGACGGACGCGTTCCCGACGCCGAACCGGTCATCGAGGGCACGACGATCGCCAACGGCATCGGCTGGTCGCTCGACGGCGCCACGATGTACTTCGTGGACTCCGCTCGGCGCAGCGTCGACGCGTTCGACTACGACCTCGACACCGGCGCTGCCTCGAATCGTCGAGCTCTGGTCGCCGTCGAGGACGGTGACGGCTTCCCCGACGGGCTGACGGTCGACGCCGATGGTTCGCTGTGGGTGGCGCTCTGGGACGGTGGGCAGGTGCGGCGCTACGACGAGTCCGGGCGACTGACCGGGGTGGTGGTCGTGCCGGTGCCACGGGTGTCCAGCTGCACGTTCGGCGGCCCCGAGCTTCGGGATCTCTTCATCACCACCGCGCGCGTCGGGCTGGACTCCGCGACGCTCGCCACCCACCCCGACAGCGGCAGCATCTACCGGTGCCGGCCCGGGCCGGCCGGTCGGCCCGTCGCCCGGTTCGCCGGTTGACGCCGGTCCATCAGTTCCGAACACCAGGAGCGCCCATGACCCGAACCGCTTCCCACTCCGCACAGTCGCCGCCGCCGGCCGGGCCGTACTCACCGTGCGTGCAGATCGGCGGAATCGTCGCGGCCGCCGGGCAGGCCGGGTTCGACGCGTCCGGGACGCTCGTCGACGGCGTCGCGGAGCAGACGCGGCAGACGCTGCGCAACCTGCTCGCCACCCTCGAGTCGGGCGGGGCGACGTCGGACGACGTGATCAGCGTGCGGGTGTTCCTGACCGACCCGGCGCAGTTCGCGGACATGAACCAGGCATACGCGGAGTTCTTCCGCGACCCGTACCCGGCGCGCACCACGGTCTACGTCACGCTCCCGCCCGGCATGCTGGTCGAGATCGACGCGATGGCGGTCCTGCCGACCGACCCGGCGGGCCCAGCCGCTGCGGTGGCGCGCTGACCGTCATGCCGCCCACCGAACCGCATTCCGCCGGCGCGGTGGTGGCCGACTACGAGTCCGACTGCTCTCTGGACCCCTGGCTCAAGGGGTTGCCGACCCAACAGCCAATGAACGCGTCACCGACCCCGGCCTCGATCGCTGCGGCTGGCCGGCACTTGTTCGACGGCCCCGTGCGCACACCGTTCGCCGTCGTGCGCGCGAGCGCCGTCGAGGCGAACATCGCGGAGATGGCCCGGTTCTGCACCGAACGGTCGCTGTCACTGGCCCCGCACGCCAAGACCTCGATGTCGCCACAACTGGTGGGCGCCCAGCTGTCGGCCGGGGCTTGGGCGGCTACGGCTGCCCTCCCGGCCCAGGCCGAACGACTGTGGGACTTCGGCGTCTCGCGGGTCCTGCTGGCGAACGAGGTCGCGGACCCGGCGGCGATGCGCCGGCTGGGGGCCTGCCTCGACGCCGACCCGCACCGCGCCCTGCTGTGCTTCGTCGACTCGCGCGACGGAGTCGCCATGGCCGAGGGCGGGCTCGCCGCTGGCGACACCTCCGCGACCGTGGACGTGCTGGTGGACGTCGGACATGCCGGCGGGCGCACCGGCGCCCGGTCGCGCGCGGAGGTCGAGGCGGTTGCGCAAGCGGTCGCTGCCGCGCCGCACCTGAGGCTGGCCGGGATCGGCGGGTACGAGGGAAGCATCGGCGTCGCCCGGGATGACGCGACCAGACGGCAGGTCGACCGGTACCTGACCGAGCTGCGAGCGGAGCTGAAGCATCTGCTCGCGCTGGGCCTGGTCGACGTGGCCGAGCCGGTCGTGTCCGCCGGCGGGAGCCTCTGGTACGACCGCGTGGCCGCCGTGCTGGGTCCGCTGGCCATCGACGACGTCGCGCGCGTCGTGCTGCGCAGCGGCTGCTACGTGACCCACGACCACGGCATGTACGCCCGGTCCGCACCGACCACCACCGAGGGTGAGGGGCTGCCCAGATTCCGTCCCGCGCTCGAGGTGTGGGCGCGTGTGGTGTCCCGCCCCGAGCCGGGGCTGGCGCTGGTCGACGCCGGACGACGAGACCTGTCGCACGACGCCGGCCTGCCGCGGCCGCTGGCCGCCCGACGACCCGACGGCAGCGAGGTGGCGCTCGGGGCCGCGGCCGTGACCGGGCTGAGCGACCAGCACGCGAACGTGTCGCTGCCGCCCGGGTCCGACCTGGCGGTGGGCGACCTCGTGGGTCTTGGCATCTCGCACCCCTGCACGACCTTCGACCGTTGGCCTCTGCTGCTGCGCGTCGACGACCACGACGACGTGGTCGGAGTGGTTCGCACGTACTTCTGAGCACAGACACCCGGACCGCGAAGGAGAAGCACATGTTCGTGATGAGGCTGGGCCAGCCAGGTCGGGAGCGACCGGTGGTCCGCGTGGACGCGCAGACCTACGTCGACGTGTCCGACGCGGTCCGCGACGTCGATGGCGCCTTGCTGGAGTCCGGCATGGACGACCTTCGCGCGCTGGTGGTCGACCGCGTCGCGTCGGGATCGGTCGCGACCTTCCACGGCGAGCGGATCGGCCCGCCGATCGCCCGCCCGCACCAGATCCTGTGCATCGGGTTGAACTACGCCGACCACGCGGCCGAGTCGGGCCAGCCCGTGCCCGAGGAACCGATCGTCTTCAACAAGGCGCCGAACACGCTCGTCGGGCCTGACGACGACGTGCACATCCCGCGTGGATCGACGAGCACCGACTGGGAGGTCGAGCTCGGCGTCGTCGTGGGTCGGCGCTGCCAGTACCTGGACGACCTGGCGGCGGCCCGCGCGGCCATCGCCGGCTACGTGCTGGTCAACGACGTGAGCGAGCGGGACTTCCAACTGCACCGGGGGGGGCAGTGGGTGAAGGGCAAGTCCGCGCAGACCTTCAACCCGTGCGGGCCGTGGCTGGCCACCCCGGACGAGCTCGACGACCCGACCCCACTGGGGCTGTGGCTGGACGTGAACGGAGATCGGCGCCAGACCGGCTCGACCGCCTCGATGATCTTCGACCCGGTCTTCCTGGTGCACTACCTGAGCCAGTTCATGGTCCTCGAGCCCGGCGACCTGATCAACACCGGCACGCCTCCCGGCGTCGGCATGGGTCAGGTCCCGCCGCAGTACCTGGTGGCCGGTGACGTCATCGAGCTCGGGATCGACCGGCTGGGCCGCCAGCGCCAGCGGGTGGTCGACGCGCCGTGAGCGCACGCGCGGGGAGCGCGACCGACTGGTGAACCAACAGGGCCGATTTCGATCAGAAACGTGCTCCCCGCCTGCGCGGTTGTGCGCTAGTGTCCGGGCAGCCGCCTGCCGAACGGGGAGGCGGCACCCTCGCGCGGGAGGTCCGACCGGTGACGAGCGTGCGCCTGGAGCGGGTCAGCAAGGAGTTCGCCGGCCACGTCCAGGCGGTCGACGACGTGGACCTCGAGATCGCCGACGGCGAGTTCATGGTGTTCGTCGGGCCGTCCGGCTGCGGCAAGACGACCCTGCTGCGGCTGCTCGGCGGTCTGGAGGACGTGGACGGCGGACGGATCTGGCTCGGCGGTGAGGACGTGACCGACACCCCACCGCAGCGCCGGGACATCGCGATGGTCTTCCAGACCTATGCGTTGTACCCCCACAAGACGGTCCGCGAGAACCTGGCGTTCGGCCTGAAGATGCGCGGGACTCCCAAGGACGAGATCGACCGGCGGGTCGGCACGGTCGCGTCGGCGCTGGGCCTGGAGGACCTGCTCGGCCGCAAGCCCTCGGCCCTGTCCGGTGGCCAGCGCCAGCGCGTGGCCATGGGACGCGCCATCGCGCGCGAGCCGAAGGTCTTCTTGATGGACGAGCCGCTGAGCAACCTGGACGCGAAGCTGCGGGTGCTCATGCGGGCCGAGATCGCCCGGCTGCACGCCCGGCTCGGCGTGACCACCGTGTACGTGACGCACGACCAGGTCGAGGCGATGACCTTGGGGCAGCGGGTCGCGGTGTTCCGCGATGGTGTTCTGCAGCAGTGCGCGTCGCCCAAGGAGCTGTACGAACGACCCGCGAACCTGTTCGTGGCCGCGTTCATCGGGTCGCCGTCCATGAACCTCGTCACCGCTGAGGTCGCCAACGGTCTCCTGCGTTTCGCCGACGTGTCGATCCCACTCGACCGCGCGCACCGGCTGCACGACGCCACCGGCAAGTACGCGGTCGGGGCTCGCCCGAGCGACCTGCCCCGCGCCGGGGTGGACGAACCCCACTCCTTGACCGTCCGGATCGATGCCGTCGAGGACCTGGGCAGCGAGGTGGTCGTCCACTTCGGGGTCGATGCCGAGCGGGTGCAGACCGAAGCCGTCTCGGCCGCGCAGGACCAGGAAGGCGACTACGGGCTGATCCTCGACGACACGTCGGCCCGGTTCGCCGCCCGCCTCGACGGTGGCGACGCGGTGGTCGTTGGCGACACCGTGCGACTGGCGGTCGCCCCGCACCGGCTCTACCTGTTCGACGTCACCACCGGCGAGGCGATGGGGCGGGTGGCGTCGAGCCAGGAGGGATCCGCGTGACGACGAGCCGCACGACACTGCACCGGGCCGACCGTGTGTCGGCGATCCTGGAGCGGCTGGCCGTGGACGGCTCGGTGAACGTGGGCGACCTGGCGCGTTCGTTCGGCGTCTCGGCCGCGACACTCCGGCGCGACCTGCAGATGCTCGAGGACCAGAAGCTGTTGCAGCGCACCCACGGCGGTGCCTTGGCGCAGGACGTGGCGTACGAGCTTCCGGTGCGCTACCGCAGTGGGCAGCAACGCAGCCAGAAGCAGCAGATCGCGCGCACCGCGGTGAGCCGCGTCCCCTATGAGCCGGTGGTCGTCGGGCTCACCGGTGGCACGACGACGAGCGAGGTGGCGAGACTGCTCGCCGAACGCAGCGGTCTGACCGTGGTGACGAATGCGTTGAACATCGCCGCCGAGCTGGCGATGCGTCCGCGCGTGAAGCTGGTGGTGACCGGCGGCGTGGCGCGACCCGAGTCGTACGAGCTGGTCGGGCCGTGGGCGGAACGCACGCTGGCCAGCGTGACGATCGGCGTTGCCATTGTGGGCGTCGACGGAATCAGTGCAGCCGACGGCCTCACGACGCACGACGAGGTCGAGGCGCAGACGAACCACGTGATGATCAGTCGAGCCCGCAAGGTGATCGTGGTGGCCGACGGCAGCAAGGTCGGCCGCGCACTCCTGGCGCGGATCGCCCCGGCAAGCGATGTCGACGAGCTCGTCACGGACCGATCGGCCGATCCTGGGGCCGTGGCGGCGTTGCGCGGCTCGGGCATCAGCGTGACGTTCGCCGGTCACTGAGTCTGCGATCGAGGGAGGCGACATGTCGTTGGGCTGGACCGATCCGTTGCTGTTGTTCGCGTTCGATCACCGCAACTCGTTCCGGAAGCTGCTGGACGTGTCGCCCGATGCCGGCGACACGGGCCGGTCACGGGTCTTGCTCGCCAAGCGCCTGGTGTTCGACGGGTTTCTCGCCGGCGTCGACCGGCTCGACGACACGACGGGGGCGGCGATCCTGGTCGACGAGCAGTACGGGGCCGAGCTCGTCCCACTGGCCCGAGAGCGCGGCGCCCTGGTGGCGATGCCCGTCGAGAAGAGTGGACAGCGAGCCTTCGAGCTGGAGTACGGCAGCGAGTTCGCCGCCCACGTCGGCCGGTTCGACCCGGACTTCGTCAAGGTGCTCGTGCGCTACAACCCCGGTGGCGATGCCGAGCTGAACGCCCGGCAGAACGCGGCGCTGCGCGACGTCTCACGGTGGTGCAACGACAACGGGAGGCGGTTCCTGCTGGAGTACCTGCTGCCCCCGACCGACGATCAGCTCGCCCGGGTCGACGGTTCGCGCGACCGGTTCGACGACGAGATCCGGCCGGCGCTGATGCCCGAGGTCGTCGAGCAGATGCAGGACGCCGGCGTCGAGGCGGACGTCTGGAAGGTGGAGGGCCTCGACCGACCGGACGACGATGCCGCAGTCAGTGCCATGGCGCGGCGAGACGGGCGCGAGGACGTCGGCTGCGTCGTCCTCGGGCGTGGGGCGAGCCTGGCGAAGGTGGCGGACTGGCTGCGCGCCGGCGCCGGCGTCCCGGGCTACGTCGGGTTCGCGGTGGGACGCAGCATCTGGACCCACGCCCTCATGGAGCACCTGGGCGACCGGATGGAACGCGACGCGGCGGTCGCCGAGATCGGTGCCAACTACGCCGCCCTGGTCCAGGTGTGGCGTCGGGCCCTCGCGTCCTCCGACTGACCGCCTCCGACCCCATGAACCGGCCAGAACCTCGACAAGTTCCGAAGCGTCGAAGCGTTGCTTCAGTACTTGTTGAAGCGTCGAAGCGTTGCTTCGGTACTTGTTGACGGGCTGGTTCAGTCAGGATGGCGCGCTGACCACCAGGTGCGGAGGGCCTCGGCGGCGGCCGCCTCACTCATCGGTCCGCGGTCGAGTCGCAGCTCGAGCAGGAACTGCCATGCCTGGCCCACGTCGCGCCCGGGTCCGATCCCCAGGACCGCCATGATCTGGTTGCCGTCCAGGTCCGGTCGGATCGCCGCCAGCTCCTCCTCCTGCGCCAGCCGGTCGATCCGCGCCTCGAGGTCGTCGTAGGCCTGGGACAGCGCCGCCGCCTTGCGTCGGTTGCGCGTGGTGCAGTCAGCCCGCGTCAGCCGATGGAGTCGCGGCAGCAGGTCTCCCGCGTCGCGCACGTACCGTCGGACCGCCGAGTCGCTCCACTCACCCTCGGCATAGCCGTGGAACCGCAGGTGCAGCTCCACGAGCCGAGCGGTGTCGGTCACGACCGCGCTCGGGTAGCGGAGGGCCTTGAGCCGCTTGGTCGTCATGCGGGCTCCGACCATCTCGTGGTGGTGGAACGACACACCGCCGCCCGACTCGAACGCCCGCGTCCGCGGCTTGCCGATGTCGTGCAGCAACGCAGCCCACCGCAGCACCAGGTCTGGTGGGCCGTCCTCGAGGTCGATCGACTGGTCCAGCACGGTCAGGGTGTGCTCGTAGACGTCCTTGTGCCGGTGGTGCTCGTCGATCTCCAGCCGCAGCGCCGGAAGCTCGGGCAGCACGAACTCGGCCAGACCGGTGTCCACCAGGAGTGCCAACCCCCTGCGCGGTTCGCCCCCACAAACCAGCTTGCTCAGCTCGTCGCGGATCCGCTCGGCCGACACGATCGCGATCCGCTCCGCCATCGCGTTCATGGCGGCCACCACGTCTGGGGCGACCTCGAACCCGAGCTGGGCGGCGAACCGGGCGGCACGGAGCATCCGCAACGGATCGTCGGAGAACGAGTCCTCCGGACGTCCCGGGGTTCGGATCAGGGCAGCGGCCAGGTCGACCAGCCCGTGGAACGGGTCCACGAACGTGCGGTCGGGCAGCCGGACCGCCATGGCGTTGATCGTGAAGTCACGGCGCAGCAGGTCGCCGTCAAGGGTGTCCCCGAACTTCACCTCGGGCTTGCGGGACTCGGGGTCGTACGCCTCCGCCCGGTACGTGGTGATCTCGACGTGGGTGTCGCCGCGCCGGGCGCCGATGGTCCCGAACGCCCGGCCCACGTCCCAGGTCACATCGGCCCACTCGGCGAGCAACGCCTCGGCCGCGTCGGGGTGCGCCGACGTCGCGAAGTCGAGGTCGTGACCGGCTCGGCCGAGCAGGACGTCGCGCACCGAGCCACCGACCAGCGCCAGCTCGTGACCGGCCGCGGCGAAGCGACGTCCCAGGTCGACGGCCTCGGGGGCACCGCTCAACATCTCGTCGGTGCGGGCCGCCACGTCGATCAACGCGGCGGCTGGACGAGACGGCTGGTCGGGCACGACATCGAAGGGTACGGACCCGGTTCGTCGGTCCCGAACTGCCGTTGCCCGCTGGTTACGATCGACCGCATGTCCCAGCCCCGACCGACACCGCCGAAACGGCCGATGCGTCTGGTCGAGGAAACCTCCGCCGGCGGACTGGTGGTCGATCGCAGCGGGCACCATCCGCAGGCGGCCCTGATCGCCCGGCTCGACCGACGCGGCCGGTTGCGGTGGTCGCTGCCGAAGGGCCACATCGAGGACGGTGAGTCCACCCAGGACGCCGCGATCCGTGAGGTCGAGGAGGAGACCGGGATCCGCGGGCGGGTGCTGGACTTCCTCGGCACGATCGACTTCCGGTTCGTGGCCGGCGGCCGGCACGTCCACAAGACGGTCCACCACTACCTGCTCGAGGCCCAGGCCGGCATCCTCAGCGAC
>Ga0302323_100001482_pt1 | contig 19101 bp, 19 predicted proteins | sample Fen_T0_3_FD_201950 | JGI IMG/M metagenome (GOLD analysis project Ga0302323, IMG submission 201950) | Peat permafrost microbial communities from Stordalen Mire near Abisko, Sweden - Fen_T0_3 | ecosystem: Environmental > Terrestrial > Soil > Wetlands > Permafrost | place: Sweden: Abisko... | reverse complement strand
CGAATTTCGAAGGAGGCGGTCCAGCGACGCTGAGCGCTGCGGCGTGCAAGACCGCGGACGATATCCAAACCCAGGCGCGTCGTGCCACCGGCGAAGTTGCCGACCCAACCCACGGGCATGTTACCCCACAGATCGACGCGATGGACGCCCTGCGCGGCCCGAGTGACTCGAACTCCCGACTCCGGAAGAACCGAGTCCGAACCTGGTGCGTCTGATTCCGAACTCACGCGAGTGAGCGTGCGCGAGCCTGCTTTTCGCCCTGGTTTCTGACACGCTTCGCCGTGCCCGTCAGCGCTGCCCGCGTTCAGGGGTCGATGCGTTCCAGGAGCGCGCTGGCCTCGGCGTAGCGGTAGCCGCCGTAGGCACCATTCGCGAATGGCGCGAGCGCGCGGCGGGCCTCTTTGCCGCGACCGAGACGCACCAAGCTGAGCGCGCGGTTGTAGCGAGCTTCCGGCGCAAATTCGCCGTTGGGCGCAGCGTTGAGGTAAGCGTCCCAGGCGGCCAGCGCGCGCGCCGGATCGTGATCGACGAAGTGCGCCGTGTGCGCGACGCGGTACAGGGCAAAGGTCGGATCTGCCCGCTCAGCCTGGCCCGGCGAAGGCTTGGGGCTGGCCGTCGCTCGAGCGACGCTTGCCGCGGGAGCAGCAACGGGCGCGGCCGGTACGGGCTCGGCTTCGCGGTTCGGCGCGAGCATCGCTTGCTCAGGGCTTGGAGTCGAATGGGCTGGCGAAGCAGCGAGCCGCGGGCGAGGCGCTTTTGCAGCCCCTGGAGTACTGACGACCGTGACACCGACTAGGCGCTCGATGCGATCGAGCACGAGGCGCGCCTTACCGCTGGCTGCACCCCAGGCACTGACCGCCACGAAGCTTGCGGCGAGCGGTAACAAGAACGCCAGCCGGGTTCGCCTGCGGATGCGCGTTTGGTGCAGCCCAGTCATCACTCGACTGCGCGTGGCGCGCGCCTCGAGATCACCGACCGGTTCGGTCTCGCGTAGCGCGCGCGTGGCCTCGGCCAAGAGATCCTTGCTCATCGCAGGCCCTCCGTTTCGAGTGCCAGACGTAACTTCTTTTTGGCATGAAAGAGCCGGGTGCGGAGCGTTGCTTCGGGCGCGCCGACGATCTCGGCCGCTTCCCGAGAGCTGCGCTCTTCGACTTCGCACAGCACGAATGCCACGCGCTGATCGATGGGCAAGCCGTCGAGCGCGCGGGTCAGCAATTCTGCCAGTTCTTTTCGGCGCGCTTCGCGCTCCGGATCGCTCGACTCGAGGCTCTTCGTGTCTCCGTACGCGCTGATCGCCCGGCGCCGCCGCTGTGCGGCGCGCACATGGTGCCGCGCATGATTGACGGCAATCGAAATCAGGAATGTACGCAGCGCCGAATCCCCGCGAAATTTACGCACGGCTTTCGGCAGCGAAACGAACACCTCATGCACCAGATCCTCGGCGCTCGCTGCGTCACCCAGCAAGCGTTTGGCGAAGGCGCGCACCGCGGCGTGGTGAGCATCATACACCTCGGCCACCGCATTGGGCTCGGCTCGCTGCAAGCGCAGCACGAACTCGTCCGCCAGCTCCGCGTCGCCTGCGAGCGCTTGCTCCGTCACCATGGCTAGCCCGAAGATCGTCATAGCAAATTCGTGTGCGCTCGCGGGCTCTGTGCCCGCTCGACGGCAAATTGTTCAAGGTGTCGGTCGATTTGCTGAAATGATAATGAATTCAGATGCTTGGCGCTCAGAAAAAGGCCGTCCCGGCGAAAACCTCCAACATGGCGGGTTTCGAAGGCGGCGCTTCCGCACTGTGAGCGAAGCGCTGCAAGATGCCGACGCCGGCGAACGGTGAGACCGGGTTCAGGTCAAGGCCTGCCGCGACCCGATAGTGCCCGTACTCGAGCAGCTCGTCGAACGAGTGTTCCGTGCTGCGAATTTCCGAGTAGTGCACCCCGGGCTCCAGAAATAGGCGACCGATCGTGACGTGCGCGCCTAGGCCGAGCTCGTAGGAGCAAGTTTGGTGGCCGGGACCGAAGCCAAGGCCGGCCTGGGTGTAGAGGGGACCCACCGTGAATTTTGCGGCGGCGTTGAGGGGCAGCGAGCTGCTTGCCCAGAGTACTGGCTGCACTCGCCCGTTGTCGGCCACGCTGACCAGGCCGACGGATGCGCCGTCGACGTGCTTGGCCACATTGACGACGCCGAGTTGCAGGCCGTGCACGTCACCGGCCACGTTGACCACGCCAAGCTGGAGACCGGACATAGCGCCGGCGATGTTGACCGCACCCGCCGCTTGCAGACCCGTGAATGCACCCGCTCGATTCAAAACGCCTGCCGCCTGTATACCGGTGAATGCACCGGCTCGACTGAACGCGCCTGCTGCTTGAAAACCTCGAAATCGGTCCGCCCAGGTCACGAGGCCGGCTGCCTGGAAGCCGTCGAAGTCGTGCTCCAGGTTGGCCACACCGGCCGCGGCGATGCCTACCGCATCTGCGCTGCCGAGGTTCAGTAGGCCGCTGAATTCGAAGCCACGCAGCCGTTGCCTGCGGTTGACGAGTGCCGAACCGGCGGTGCCGGTCAGCGTGCCCCCCGTATCGTTGTAAAAGGTTGCAAAGCTTGCACCGCGCACGTCGCGCTCGGTGCGGAGCACGAATAGGTTCAGCCCTGCGCCGTGCAGTTCGCCCACGTGGCTGTAGCCGAGCCCGAGCTCACCGGCGAAAATTCTTCTTTCGCTCAACGGGTATAGCGCGACCGGTGCTACCAGCGTCAGGTTGATGGCGGGGCTCTCTGTTTCGATGAGTGGGGTTGGGGTGCTCGGTTGCGCGTGTGCCGGTGACGGTAGCTGGCGGTTGTCGGCTTCGATTTGCGCTCGCAGAGTGTCCGGCTTCGCTGCGGATTCTTGGGCAGCTGGTTCAGTCGGATCGCCGGCGGCGGGTGCTGCCTCCGCGGGCGGGGCGGCTTTCGCCGCTAGATCGGCAAGCAGTTCGGCCGCTTCATCTCGTGACAGGTTACCGGACAAGAGCGCGATTACTTCAGCGCCGCGTGCGCGGTCTTCCGGGATGCCTATCGAGCGCGAGCGAGTCACACCAGTGCTCGTTCGGTAGGAGACCGTCACCGTGTGGTTGGCGTGCGCAACCACGGACAGACTTGCTGCATCGGCCGCGGCGGTGCCGAGCACCACGGGTCGTTTCAGCTCGAGCTCGACGGCCTTGCGCACGGCTTCGGCGTCGAGCTTGGACTTGCCAAGCACTAGCGTCAGAAGCAACGCGGGGCTCGTCGCCGCGGCGCCCGTGGGCACCGTTTGCGCGTGTGCTCCGGCCGCTAGGCTGAGCGAAGCGAAAACCAGACAAGTCGCAAGTGAGTGGACCCTCATTGGTCGATCTCGAAGTGGCAGGTGTAGACGATTTCGGTGGCAACCGCGCTGCCGTTTTTGTCGCGCGGTGCGGACCAATGCGAGCCGAGCAGCGTGCGTCGGCAGGCCGAACCGAAGCCGGCTGAACTTTCGGACAGCAAGCGGGCGCCGCGGATCACCCCATCTGCGTCGATGCGCGCACGCAGGCGGGCAATCCCGCGCAGACCGCGCTGCCGCGCTTCCTCTGGATAGTTGGCGCGTAACAAGCCAATCAACGAGGGCGGTCTCGGATGTTCGGAGAGATCACTCGCGTCGACCAGCGCGGGTAGCTTTGGAGCGCTCGGCGCGACGGACGGGCCGGCAACGGCTTGCACCCGAGTTGCGCCAAGGCCAATCGGACCGCGTAGCGCGCTACCGTCCCCGGTTGGCATGGCAAAGCCAGTGTCCGAGTCGTTTGTCAGGGTGACTCCGCTCAGATCGAGAGCCGGTGCAGCGGTCCCCGCCGCTGGAGCTGGCGCGGCAGCGCTCTTTGCCGGCAGAGTCGTCGTCGCCGCGCGCGCCGCGTTGGTGGGCCTCGCTGTCGCGGGTTCTTGAACCTTGCTCGTCGGTTCCGGTTCCGCTCTCGCCATTGGTAGGGGCGACAGCTCGAAGTTCACTTCAGTGGCATCGTCTGGTCGGAGCAAATTTCGGTGTTCGGCCGACAGCGAGGCATAGGCCACGCCGTGTACACCGACACTCATGCAGAATGCCAAAAATAGGCTAGCTTTCGCGCGTGAGCTCATCCGCTCCTCAGTGCTTGGGGGTGGTGTCGTCTGGATCGACATTGAGCGCGAACCGGGTGACTCGTTCTTGACGAAGCAGATCGATCACGTGCACCACGCAGCGATGCGCGACGCCGCCGTCGGCCGCGATCACGGCTCGCAGATCGTGGTCAGCGGCGGATGCACGATGCACCCGCTCTCGAAATTCGTGATCTGCGACCGGCTTGCCGTCGAGGAAGATCGCACCCTCGCGCGTGACCGATACGCTCAGGATGCTGGTCGTGCTCTCGCCACTGGCAGCTTTGGGCAAATCGACCGGGATCCCATGCGAGGCCAGATAAGACGAAGTGACCATTAGCACCACCAGCAGAACCAGTACGACGTCCACGAGAGGCGTGATGTTGATGCCCGAGATCATCTCGTCCGTGTCGTTCGATTGCGCAGCCATGGTTCACTCCGACGCGCTTCGCGACACCCGAAGGTGTGCGGCGCCAGCGGCGCCTGACTTGAGGTGGGCCAGCACTTCACCCGAGAGCGCATCGGCGCGACTCAAACGGGCTCGGATCGAGCGCTGAAATACGTTGAAGAGCGCGATCGCTGGCAGCGCAACCAACAGCCCGACCGCCGTCGCCACCAGCGCTTCGCCGATCTCGGCCATCAGTGCAGCCGACATCTGACCCTTGGATTGAGATAGTTCGCGGAACGCGCGCACGATGCCAATCACCGTTCCGAGCAGGCCGATGAACGGCGCGTTATTGCCGAGCGTGCCGAGGAAGGCCAAATTTCTCTCCATGGTCAAGCGCGCGACTTGCTGCTCACCGCGCATGCGCTCCTCGGCACTGGCGGCGTTCTCAGAATCGAGTCCGGCCACGGCGACTCGGGCTTCGAAGCTCGGCGAATGCTCGAGCCGCTTGCGTGCCAGACCGACGTTTCCGTCGTTGAGTAAACCACGGACCTCGCGTCGCAAGCCGAGCACATCGTCGCGCGACGAAAAAAAAAGCACCCCGCGCTCGATGGCCACCGTCAACGCGAGCACGGACAGCCCGATCAGCAGCCACAAGACCCAAAGCGACCCAAACTGCGTTAGGCCCGACAATCGATCGAATAAATCCACGATATGCTCCCATTCTTTTGTGTGTGATGGCGTGAGTGGTCAGCGTCGCCTCAGGGCACGACGCACAGCGCGCGCTTCGCAAAGTCCTCGCCGCTGCGCGTGTCGCGGACGACTACATAAAAGCTGACCAAGCTGGGGAGGGCATCCTTGGTTGCGGGCGCGTCCCAGGCCACTTTGCGCTGCTCGGCCGGCGTGTCCGCGCTCAGCTCGAGGTAGGCGTGCTCCAACTCGCCCGCGTTCGAGAAGGGTGATACGAGCAGTGTTTCCCGGGCTGGGTCGATAGAAGTCTGTTGCGTCAGCGCCTCGAAGTCCGAATCCGCCAGGCTGATCCCCAACCAGTGTCGGCTTCTCGCCGTCACTTGGCGCAGCGAACCATCGTCGCAAGACGCTTCCGTGCTCTCGAGCCAAGGCTCACCGTCGAGGGAGAGCGCGTCCGCCGCGAACGTCGGGCTGCGATTGCTCTGCTCGGGCCCGCCGAGTTCGAATTCGAATGCTACCGGGTTACCCGTGCCCGTGACGCAGCTCGGAGCGCCATCGGTAGCGGATTTTATGCCAGAATCTGGGCAAATCAGGCCGCTCGCAAAGGCGTGAGGCGTGCTCTTCAGATCGACATCTTCCGGCACTTGGAAGTCGAGCCGAGCTCCGGTGCTGGTCGGGTCGGCCTGCACCACGGACGCAAATGGCGCGCCGGCACACGGGGGGAAGCCATTGTCGGTCAGGTGCACCGCGCACACTGTCAAGGCGTAGGAAAAATTCGGTTCAGCGTTGGGTGCTGCCAGGAAGAAACGTAGCGATGCCCGCTCACCTGGCAGCGGAGAGCTGCGGCCTGGGTCCGTCTCGGCTTCGACGCGGGCACCGAGCACGCGCGTCTGTTCGATTAGGGACACGCTCTTCAGTGAATCACCGCAGCCGGCAAGGCACAGGGCGGCGGCGAACACTGAAATTGACAGGGGAAGCGAAGTGCGCGCGCTCATAGCTCACCTTTGAGGCCGAGATTGGGGAACAGTCCGAGTCCGTAAGCACGCTCTTTCTTCGAGAAATCGAAGCTGTAGCTATAGCCTTGCGCGTTCTTGGCGTTGTACACGTTGAGTACGTCCAGGTAGACCGACAGCGCGCCCGTGCCGATGGTCCACTTCTTCTCCGCGCGCAGATCGAGTTGCTGAAAAGCCGGGTTGCGCTCGCCGTTCACTGGGCCGTACTGGGGCACGTAGATGCCACTCCGCGCATCGAACACGCTGCCCACGACTGCCGTGATTGGGTCGCCACTAATGAACCGGAAGCGACCGCCGACGGTCCAGCCGCGTCCCAGATTCTGGCTGGCCGCTAGCGACAAGATGTGCGGCTCGTCCTTGTCGAACAAGCGCCACGGGCCGTCGGCGTCTCGCCGTTCGCTGCGCGAGATGGTGTACGCCAGGTAAGCGAATGTGCCCGGGGCTGGGTGGAATTGGGTCGAAAACTCGGCACCGTAGATGCGCCCTTCGCCGTCGTTGACGAAGTGTGGTTCGACGCCACCGGGCGTCCCAACGATGCGATTGTCGAGCCACTTGTAGAAGCCTTCCGCGCCGAATTTGAGCGCATCTCCGGTGCTTCCCTCGAAGCCGAAGCTGGTCTGCAGTGCCCGGTAGGGTTCGATCCTCGGATTGCCTACGACGGCCAGGGCCTGCCAATATTGCGGTGCCTGACTGTAGTACCCTATGCCAGACTTGAGCGTGAAGCCGGGACTGACTTCGTAGCGAGCCGAGAGGCGCGGGTCGAGCGAAGCATGATCGACGTCGCCGTAATAGTCCGCGCGCACGCCGGGCAAGAGCAGCAAGCGTCGCGTGGGGCGAATGCCAAACTCGAGGTATGCGCCTGGGCGAATCACGTTCAGCGTAGGCACCACCGTCGACACGTTGCGGCGCGTCAGGATCGAGTTGCCGTCGTTTGGATTGCCCTCGTACTGGTCGGGCGCTGGGCCGTGGTAGCGGCCAGCCAGGAATTGGCCGTAAAAATCGGCGCCCAAGGTTGCGCTCAACTCCGGAAAAAATTCGACTCGCCACTCGTTTCGCGCGTGGAGCTCGGTACCCGAGATCACCTGTTCGAGTGAACCAATCTCTTGACTGGCGGCGAGGTGCCCGACCATGACGCTCAGGTTCTGACGAGCGCTGTCGGCGAATGTGCTGTCGAGCTCCAGCTGCACTCGGTGAAATGCGATCGTTCCCGCTATTTTCCCGGTCAGCGTCGGATCTTCGTCGTTCGGGTGTGAGAACAAAAGCTGCAGCGAATCCCGCGAGCCGTAGCCGAGGATGCGCAGCGTGTTCCGGGCATCGATGTGGTACGCCGCGAGCGCCTGGTAGTCGTAGTACACCGGCGCGGCGACTACGGAATAGGCATCCTTCGGCACCAACTTGGAGAACACCAAGTCGATGTTGCTGCGGCGTGCAGACAGGGCAAAGCTTGCCCTGGGGCCGAGGCTCGAGCTCGCGAATGCCGAGCTGTCGATCAGATTCAGCTCCAAACCGGCGTGAAAGCCATCGCTCCGCGGATCTTTGCTGCGCACTTCGATCACGCCGCCGGACACTCGTCCGTAGCGGGTGCTGAAGTTGCCGGGATACAGGTCGACCCGCTCGATATAACGAGAGTTGAAGAAGCTGGTCAGCCCGCCGAAGTGATACAAGAACGGCACGGGCACGCCGTTCAAGTAGGTTTGACTCTCGTCCTGACCCGCGCCGCGCAGGACCGGATCGCCATTGTTCAGTGAGGTCCGGCCCACGCCGGGCAGCACCTCGATCGAGCGCAGCGCGTCGCCGCGAGTGCCCGGCATTTCGGTCAACAGCTCCCCGGAGATGCGGTGCCGCGTGGGCTCGCGCGGCGGCGCCTCCACGCTGGCTACCGCGGAGAACTCTTCCGGCTCGCTATTTCCGGTTGCCTTCGGCGCTGCAGCGGTGCCCGGGGCGGGGGCACTTGATGGTGCCGCGTCGGGCACGGGCACGGGCACGGGCACGGGGACCCGCGCCGGGAAGACATAGCGGTAGCGGATTTTGGCCGCGAGCGCGACGCCGCCGCGACGCGCGGGTTCGAATTCGAAGTTTTTCAGCGCGTCGAGCGCGCTTTGATCGAAGCGCTCACCTCCAGACTCCAAAATCGCGCATTCACTCACGTGTCCCGTTTCGTCGACGGTCAGCGCGAGTGTGACGGATACCGGATCTGCCAGAGTTTCAGCGTCTGGCACGATCGCCGGTTCGGCACGAATCAGTCGCGGCGGCGTCACGCTCGCACTACTCTCAGCGGCCTCACTCGGCGGCGCTTCCTGCGCTCCCACGCGAGAAGCACCCAGCGCGACCGCGCTCACTACGACAAATCGCAACAGACGACGGCTCAACGGCACACCTCTCCCGTTCGAGTCGGCCGCTCGTCCGCAGGGGCTCGTGAGAATGGGGCGAAAAGACCTCTTCCACGGGCTCGAACGAGTCCCGGCTAGCGGGACAGAGTGGCTCTTGGAGCCGGTCCGATACCCTCCCGTCGCCCGTCAGCGGTTACGCTTCGCAATCCAGCGTTGCGGCTCCTCAACGTACCTTCTACCGCTTCGGGTATCGCGAAGCGCGTCAGGTACGCCTTGTCGTCGCGCCTTGGCTTGCTCGCGTCTCCTTGGCGGGCTCGGTCCGGGGGGTCTAGGACCGGCTCTTGTTCGGACTCGCAGCTCAGTGCCCGGTCCCGCGTGGACCGTTCAAAGTCAGCTGACGAAATTCGCGGGCTGCCCGCCGAGCGCGCGTCAGGCCGTGTGTAGCAGCTTGGTCAGCATGGACCCGGTGCGAATGCGCACCATACTGTGCCGCTCATCGCCTTCGAACGGCCCGATGTCGGCATCCGACACCGGACGTCGTGACGAGCGCAGAGCAGGGTAAGACGATTGCCACGCGACGAGCTCCTCTTCGACGATTCGCTCGGCAACCATGGTCTCGAGCTCGATCTCGGCCGCGCTAGAGCAGGGGCGTCCCAAGCGAGTCTCTTCCCAGACGCGATCGGCCACGTGCTCGGCCATGCGAACCAGGGCGGAAAGCTCGGTGCTGAACGCGCCGCAGGCGCTGGACAGCGCGGCCGCGGCCCGCAAATGATGCATGAAAACGTCGATTTGAGGCTCCACCTGCGATTCGGGGATGCCCTGTTTCAACAGCTGGCGACCGGCATCGCTGCCGCTGGCAATGCGCACGCGCAGCGCGCGCCAACCGGTCATGCCGAGCAGCCCCTCGCGGATCACCGCCAGCACCGGTCGGAATGCACGAACATGACTTTGGCTGGTCGATACCAGGCTGAGTGAGTGCTGCGAGGGCAGGACCAAGAGCGGCACCGAGGCGCGCCCGGCCTCACACAGTAGGTCGCGAAGCTCGTCTAACGCTCCCGACTGCTGCGCAAACACCGCGCGCACAGGCTGGGGCGCGTGCGTGAAGTCGATGGTTAGGCAGCGCAAACAGTCGGCTTTCAGCATCGGTCTGTCTCCGATGGACCAGAACGGTCGGCCTGGCCCGCCGCTTAACCGTGTCAAGACCTTGTCAGGACTAGACTTTCTGGGCTCTTACCGCGTTTCTCTCGAAAATTCGTCGGCTTTGGTTGGCCCCAGATTATTTTCGGCATTTGCCTGCGGAGGCGCGCTACGGTCCGAGTCGCTCGATGAATTACTATAAGAAGAAGACCGAAGCCGCCGAACGTGCACAAGCTCGGCGCGAGCTCGAGAATGCGGCGCCGCGCCTGGCCACGGAAGTACCAACGCTGCTGACTCTCAAGCTCGAGCTGGAAGAGCACGAGGGCACCTCGCGTCGACCAGAGCAGAATCACATTCGTCACATCGTCGTGGCCAGCGCGCCGTCGCTGTTCATGGTCCCCTGTGGTGACTCTCGCTGCAAAGACGGCGGACACGACATCACGCGTGACGTGATGCGTTCACTACGCAGCGGCGAGACCAAGTTCCAAGGCAACGACGCTTGCCAGGGCTCGCAAGGGTCCGGCCTGTGCGTGCGCGTTCTGCACTACACAGGCCTTGCCACGTACAAGTAGCCTCAGCGGCTATTTGCCTTCTTGCTACCGTCGGCGGCTACGACCTTGAGACCCACGGGCGTGCCAGAGCTCAAGTCGTCGTCAGTCAGCTCGCTGTCGAGGATCTCGTCCTCACTGACAATCTCATCACCGCCGTTCGCGGAAGCGGGGCCGGCGGGTGGGTTCGTGTTGCGTGAACCCCAGTCAGCATCCTCGCTGCCCGGCGCTTTCAGATCGCTGTTGGCCTTGGCACCGGCGAGCAGCACGACGGGCTTCGGTGCGTAGTCGTGCGCTTCGGCGATCAGTGGTGTAACGACTTTTTCCCACAGGTAATCGAGAGCGACGTATTCGACGAGGTCACGCGGGGGCACTGCACCGAGCAGGTCCTCTTCGGTGAACTTGGCGCTGGTCTTCAAGCTGGCCTCGATGATCGCCCCGAGCTTCTCCTTTGGCAGGCATTGAGCGAGCTTGGTGACCGTGATCGCGTGCACCACCTCTTCGTGCGAAACGAGCAGATTGTTCAGGGCGCGTTCCAAGATGTACGCCACGTATGATTTGGCCCGATCGTGGGTGCTCTTGGTGGCGGGCGTGGTTTTCCAAGGCTGCCCTTCGATGTCGAACGCCCAGAGCGCGTGGCGCTCCAAGTAGCGCTGCCTGTCATCCGGCTGAAATAACTTCACGATCGCGGCGGCGGTGGTAACGCTTTCGTCGAGCGCGATCTGCAAAGACTCACCGGAAGCGTCCGGCGACATCTTGTGCGCGACCTTCTCGTGCACGCCCGTCGACTGGCTGACGATGCGCGCGCGCTCCATCGGCCGGGCTTCGAGTGAGCGCATGATTGCGCGGCAGGAGAAGTGGCGTAGGAAGTCTTCCGGCGTGCGCTCTCCGACGCGCAACGCGAACTCGGTCACTTCGGCGTGGAACGCCTCGCGACCTTTGCCCAAACCCGATACGAAGGGACCCGACACTGCACCGCTCGACTCAGACATGTTTTCCTCCAAGACGGCGCGATGCCGATCATCGCTAACGCCTAACTACAAATATTAGCGCGAAAGTTCCCGGCCGGTTGGCTCAAAGAAACCAAACCGGTCGACTGCGTCGATCGCGCGTTTCGTCACCCGCACGTGTTTCGCGCGTTTCGTCAGCGTGCGCGTTTGGCTCCGTTTGGCGGGTTTGGTCCCGGCTCGGCCGGCGGGGTACGATGTGCGTATTGGCCAGCATGGAAACTACCTTGTCTATCGTTGCCGAGATTGTCGGTAGGTTACTTACCGGTAAAGTCGGCGATCCGGTCTCGTCCATCACTCTCGATGAGATCGCCGAGGCGATCGGCACTGCAGCGGTGACTATGCCGGAGATTGAAGCCATCTTCGACGCCTTGGAAGCAGCGGGGCACGCCGTGCAGGCAGAACCCAAGGATGCCCCGGCAGCTCTGACGCAAGTGCTCTCCACCGTGCGCTCCTTCTCGGCGATCAGCGGTCGACGGCCGAGTTTGTCGGAAATCGCTCAGCACTCCGGGCTCACCCTGGGCGAGGTGCGCTTCGCCATGTTGTACGCCCGCGTACTCGTGCGCTGAGGCTTATTTCACCGAGTTGGTGGCAGTGACGGTGGGACTCGTGTGCACGGTGACCGGTGCCAGCGACGAGAGCACGAACGGTTTCTTGTTTTGGACCGCTAGATCCCACCACTTGAAGGCCATGGCAACGGCGACATCGAGCTCGCGCGTTTCGCGAGTAGGCTCCAAGGTTGGCGGTGGTAGGCAGGCAGCTGCGATTGGACAACCGGCCAGCATGTGCAGGATGCCCTCAGAAAAACCGCTGCCTGCGTAAGCCAGGCACACCGACATGCCCATGGCCTGCATGTCTTGGATGGCGTACGGGATCTTTTCATCCACCGTGCCGGCGCTGTCTTGGTACTTGCACTCGATTGCTAGCGCGTGGTCCGACTCCGCGTGCAGCACGAAGATGTCCACGTGCCGGTTCTTGCCGATGATGGTCTTGCCCAGCGAAACCTCGCGATACACGGTGACGCCGCGAGCCGAGAAGTTCTTGACCAGATACGAAGCAATCAAGTCGGCATATTCGTTGCCGGTCATGGCAAGACCAATGACAGGCGTCGCTGGCCTGGGGCAAGTGCAGCGGCTGGAAGGACGGCGCCCTCATGGCCGCCGAGCTGGGCGAAGCGGGCGCGGGCGTGAGCCAACGCTGCGTCCGAAACATCGTTCCCGAGGAAGCGGCGGGAGAGTTTCAACGCGGCCGCGCCTACCGAACCGGAGCCCATGAACGGATCAGCGACCAGATCCCCGGCGGTGCTGCTTTGCAGAATCAGCGTCTCACTCAACGCGGACGGTTTCTCCGCGGGGTAGCCGCCGCGCACGCGGGGCACGGTGATCACGTCTGCGATGCCAAGATCATTGAGTTTGCGTTTGCCCTTTTCGAAGAACAGCACGAACTCATAACGAGCGCGGTAGTGGTAACCCATGCCGATCGTGCAATTGTGGCTGATGACGCCGTTGCCCAAAACGTATAGTTGTCCCGGATCGTCGATGGCGATGTCGACCAGATCGAGCTCGCCCGCTGTCTCGAGCGAAACGACCTGAAGCGGCTTTGCCTTGGAGGCGGGATCAAACCGAACCCTCCACCCGCCACGGCCTTCGCTCTCGAAGCGGCGCAAGGTCGCCTCGTAGCCGAGGCCACGCGCGAACCGCAGCACGAAACAGGCCAAGTCGAGTGACGCGGAGGTATACGTTTCGCGCTGTTCTTCGTGCGACCAATGTCCGTCACCTTCGATCAGCCCATCGAAGATGCCTCGACTGAACTCGGGACTCGCCTGCAAGGACCGCGGTGTCAGGTACTTGGACGCCGCGTCGCTACCACCCACGAACGCTCCGATGAGGTTCGAAAAGAACTTCGAGTCGATGCTTACGGTGCAGCCATGTTCGCCCCGGCTCATCTCGGTCGTGCGCAGCCCGAGCGCGCGGGCCGTGCGTGCGATCTGATTGTGCAGGGCCTTCTCGCCCTCTTGAAGCGTGAAGGTCACCGAGAGGTCAGAGCGATAGCCTTGGGCTGCGTACAGACCGACGAGCTTTCCCAAGCCGTAATCGAGCCGAACCGAGTCGGCAAACCAAAGATCTGAGGCATTCTGCAATGGGAGTTGAGCGTGGCCAGGTGCGTGCTCGGAAATGCCGAGCTCCTTCGACCTCGGCTCGAGATTGAGGGGGGCCTCGGCCAACTCCATCCCGGGTGTAAAATGGCGCGCTTCGAGCTGTCGACCCTCAGCGCTGAGCAAGCGATGGTCGACCGCGCAAACGATTGTGGTTCCGTCGGAAAGCGCGAGCCGCAGCGCTGGTGAACGCGTAGCCCGAACGGCGAGCACGGCAACCTCGCGGCCGTCTGGAGTCGCCACGCGATCGCCCGCACGAACTTCCGAGGCCTGCCGAACACCCAACGTTGTCCACACCGGAGTGTCGGGCGCGATGCACTTGTCCCAGATCAGGGGCTTCCAAAATTTGAAGCCCGCGTTCTCGGCCAAAGGTTTGGCGATGAACGCTGTTTCTTGATCGCACATCAGGTAAAAGTGACTATTGCGTTTGAGCACGCGGTACACTTCACTAAACAGCTCCGCGAAGCGCGCGTTGGGGAAGACGGTGAACCAAGGGTTGCTGGAGCCTGCGCTCACCTTCAAGCGTGTGGTGGTGCCTACCGCGCGGTGCTTCTCCAACGACTCGTACGGGGGATCCGTGACGAGCAAATCGAGCGAGTCACTGGCTAGACCGCGCAGCCATTGGACTGCATCCAGTTGCGCGAGTTGGACATTGGCCTCGGTCTCCACAGGCGAAGCAGTACCCCGTTCGGCCGCCGAAATCTAGACGGTTGTTCAGTGCCGTTGACCAATCAATGTCCGGGCTCGGCCGCACGCCGCGCGCGACGGGCATGACCCTAAGTTCAGGTCCCCGCGTAACCGTGCCGGTGCCCGATCGCACCGGAGTTTTTTTGATCCAGAGGAGTGCACGGGCACGCTTACGGTGCCCGTGCACTCCAGGCCCACACGCTTGCGTTCACGCAACGGCGGTAGTGCGAGCTTGGGGGCTTCCGGATCCCTGGGATTGGCCAAAGGCTCTCGATCCTCTAATCCAAAGGAGATTTCATCATGCGCGCAATTCCCGCACTGTTTGCCACGCTGCTCGTTGCTTCTGCCGCCAGCGCGGACTCCGCCGACTGGGCGATTGACGCTTCGCACTCGCACGTTGGCTTCAGCGTTTCGCATTTGGTCGTGAGCAAGGTCAACGGTCGCTTCAAAGATGTCAGCGGCAAGGCCGCGCTGGACGAAGCCGATCTGACCAAGAGCGCGGTCGACCTCACGATCAAGGTCAACTCCATCAGTACGGACGACGAAAAGCGCGATGCCCACCTGAAGAGCCCGGACTTCTTCGACGCAGCGAAGTTCCCGGAAATCAAGTTTCACTCGACCAAGATCGTTCGCGGCGGCAAGCAGTTCAAGGTGACCGGCGATCTCACGATCCGCGACAAGACCAAGAGCGTGACGCTCGATGGGACTTTGAGTAAATCGATCAAGTCGCCCTGGGGCAAGGACGTTCGCGGCGCCGAGTTCCTGGGCAAGATCAATCGCGGAGACTTCGGGCTCACCTGGAACAAGACGCTGGATGGCGGTGGCGTTGTCGTCGGCGACGTCGTGACCCTCGATATCGCCCTCGAGATCAACAAGTAAGACCGGAAGGGGCTTGCCGTCTTTCGCTCAACGCCGACACTGGGCGGTCACGGCGATTCTTCGCTCTTGCACTTGCAGATCGAGAGTCAGGCCGACCTCGTGCGTCACCCGCGCAAGGCCCAACATCGGCCGCGGGATGCCACCGGTAACCGAACGACGGAGCTCCTCCATGAACGTTTGCTCGGCGTTGGTTTTCAGCTTGAGCAAATGCTCGGTCAACATGGATATGCGGGCCGCAATCGCATCGTTTTCGACCCGCACGCCTACCATGTTGTCGGACTCGATCAGCTCGATCACGATGTCGCTCGAGACCGAGCCGAAATTCAGGGCATTGGACAAGAGCTCGTAGGCACCCACGCTGAGCCTCTGCGCGACTGCGGCGCGCAGATGATCGGCTGCGTAAGCGGTGACGAACGCGTGGGTGTATTCGAGCGCGCCCGAGCCCGCGGTACAGATCACGCGTACCAAGGTGCGCCCAGTCAGGATGGTGCTCTCACGCGGACGCGAACTTGCGCCCGAACCACTGTCGACTGCGAGCCGAGAGGACGAAGATGGCGTTGCGGAGTTGCGCTCCGAGTTGCGGTCGTAGGAGCTCACGTCACATGCTCGATCGCGAGTACTTCCTTAGCCAATGACATGAGCGCCATGAAGCTCGTCTTCTGCCAGGTCACGTTGCGGCTGGTAATGAAGCGCAAAGTGTAGCGATGGCCGCGCTCGTTCTTTACCCACGTTGCCCAGTCCACGAACAACCGAATGGCCGACGAGTTCACGAAAGTCAGTCCCGAAACGTCCGCCCGCACTTCGGTCAATTTGTCGGCCAGAGCCGCGGTGTGGAGCGCTTTGAAGAAGCCCGCCAAGTCGGTGGCCGGATCCTTCTGCGTGATGGTTCCGGACAGCTTGACCTGGTTCGGAGCGGTCACCTGGATGGCAATCGTCTCCGCTTTGGGAACTTGCACAACGGTAAACTGACTCATAGCTTGCCTGTCGCAGTGATGCGGATGCGGCCGCCCGACTCTTCTTTCATGGACAACTCTACCCCGCCTTCGTAACGAATTCGCGCCAAGCCCAAACGAGCGGACGCTTCCGGCTCGTTCGACGCGCGGATGAACGCGGCCAGGTAGGCTTGTTCGGGATCGAGCGTTTGGATACCATTCAGCTCCTCGCGCAGGCTACTCAGATGCGAGGCATCGGGCAGGCTCGAGACCGAGAACTCGATATTCGATCCGTCACTCTCAATCGACAGCTCGAGCTCGCTATCCGCCGAATTACTCGAGTACTTCACGGCATTTTCGAGTGTCTCTTGGATCACCACGCAAGCGCGATCGGCGAGCTCCCGAGTGCCGAAAGTGGTCTGACAAAAGAAGCGGCCAAACTCTCGAATTCCGTCGATGTAGGCCCAAGCCGGCCGAAACCGCATGAACACCAGCGGGTACGGGGCTAATTTCCTCGAAATGGGGGGAATTTCGGCGTTTTCCACGTCGGCTCCTCAGGTCTAAATGATGGTTACGGCCGCTCTCACCGCGGATTCAGGCCCTCCGTCGTTTCCTCGTTCCTATTATGACCCCGGTGGAACTATGTTGAGCAAATTCTTTTTGTCTGCTCTCCTCGAACGGGCGTTCGGGGGGCCGGACTGGGTCGTGGTTGGTACGGGTGCCCGGCCGAGTCCGCGAGGGTTAGGAGTTCCTGAGTGATAGTCGTTTGGGGCTTTTCGTGAACCTGTCGATTCGACACAAGCTGGGGCTGCTTGCGGGGATCCCGATGGTCGGAGCGCTGTTGTTGGCACTTCAGATCATCAGCGGGGCCCGCCTGCAAGCTCAAAAGGCGGAGGCGCTCGGTTCGATCGAGAGTCTGGCCGAGTTGTCGGCGCAGATGACCAGCACGGTGCACGCTCTGCAGCTCGAGCGCGCCTCCGAGGCGCTCTCGCTCGGGATCCATCGGCAGATCGCCAAAGCTACGCCGAACGCGGATGCCGGGCCCGCTCTCGCGTCGGCAGAAAGCGCCGCTGCGCACGATACCGGCGAGCGTGTTCGAGCCAGTGATCAGGCGCTCGCTCGACTCGCCTCGTTCTTGAAAGCGCGCGACGTCTCGCGCCTACCGCCACGCCTGGCAGGGCCCTTGGAGGAGGCTCAGCGACGGCTCGAGCAACTGCCAAGCTTACGCGCCAAAGTCGCTACCGGCGATGCCAGCATTGCAGAGGTATTCGAGCTACATCGCGCCGCCATCCAGGCCTTCGTGCGTGCGATCGCGGGCTTGACCGATCTGAGTGACGACGGCGAGCTACTGCGCAGTATCACCTCGCTCGTCTCGCTGCTGCAGTTGGAAGAGCGAATGAGCCGAGAACACGCGCTTTTGGCACACGTTTTTGCGCAGGGCGAGTTTCCGCCGGGCAGCTACCGCGACCTCGTGTCGTTGATCTCCGAGCTGGACATTTATGCCGACGTATTTCGCACCACGGCCGCGGTCGAACACCAAAAGAGCTACGACCGCGCGATGGCCACGGAGGCCACCAAACGTTTGCTCGAATTGCGCCGAACGGCCTTGGAGACGACTGAGGAAGATCTAACGATCAGCCCCAGTGAGTGGTTCGAGCTCGGTAAGCAAAAGCTGACGCTCTTGGCGGGCATCGAGCGCACGTTGAACGACGAGGTACGCAGCGCGGCCTTGCAGAAGTTCCGCGCGACCCAGCGCGCCCTGACCGTGAGCACGGCGCTCGTCAGCGGCGTCGTGCTCTTCAGCTTCGTGTTCGCCTGGATCTTGGGCAGCCGCGTCACGCGCCGCGTGGAAGTCCTGCGGGACGCCTCGCGCCGGATCGCCGCGGGCGACTTGGAAGGGCGCGTCAGCATCACCGAGGGCGACGAACTCGGGCAGCTGGGCGGCGCGTTCAACGATATGACGGGTGAGCTTGGACGAGCCCGTGCGGCCCTCAACAATCAAGCGCGGATGGCTCGCGAATTGGAAATCGCGGCGCAAATTCAGCGTGCGCTGCTGCCGCCCGCGCCCAGCCACGCCGACTTCGAATTTGCCGGGCGTATGGTTCCAGCCGACGAGGTCGGCGGCGACTTCTACGACGTACTCTCCGATCCGAATCAAGGAACGCTCTGGATCAGCATCGGTGACGTCTCCGGACACGGCGTCGGCGCGGGCTTGGTGATGCTGATGGCGCAGGCCGCCTTCGCCTCGCACTTCTTGAACAATTCGGCTGAGGAGCCCGCGCGCGTGCTACGCGAGGTGAACGCTCTTCTGTGCGAGAACATCAGCAATCGGCTGCGCGATAACAAGTATGTCACCGCACAGCTTTTGACCTACCAGGGCGACGGCAGTTTCGTGTGTGTGGGAGCGCATGAATGGCCAATCGTGTACCGCGCAAGTACCGGTCGTTGCGAGACGATCGAAGCACCCGGCCCGTGGCTGGGCATCGTTTCGGACCTGTCCGACGTGCCCCTGACGGCGATCACGGTCGACCCAGGGGACGTCCTCTGCCTGTATTCTGACGGAATCACCGAAGCCCAGAATGCGGCGGGCGAACAGTTCGACCTCGCGCGCCTGTGCTCCGTGCTCGAAATTGCACTGGCGCAGGGCAAAGCCCTCGACGACGTGACGCTCGCCGTCTTCGACGCAGTCCAAGCCTTCTCCGGCCGTCACGACGACGACTGGACCATGCTCCTCGCCAAACGCGTCTGAGCCTCGCTCGTTGGCGTTCTGACCCGGTCGGGGTTGGGTTGATGGTCAGCCAATACTGCGCACTCCGTCCCAGCAACCTGAAACTGTCACCTATGTACCCGATCAGAAAAGCCACCAATCTTTTCGCTTGCAAAGATTGTGTGCAGTAGCTCGCACGTTCAATGGCGCCGTACGCCGCAGAAGGCGCCCCAAAACTCGCTCAGCCGTATTTGGCGACGAGTTTTGCGACCAGGCTGACGTAGGCGGTCATGGCTTGGTCTCTGCTGAGGCCTTTGCGCGCGCTCCAGGCGTCGAATTTGGCGCGGCCTTTGAAGTCGAGCATGCCGGGTCGCTCGCCGCTCGCGTCACCCGAGGTGGCTTGCTTGTAGTGCGCGTAGAGCTCGAGCAGTTCGTCGCTCGCGGGGCTGCGCGTGAGTTGTTTGACGCGCGTTTGGGCAGCGGAAAAATCTTCGGCCAGGGGCATGGAGGCGAGCGTATCA
>Ga0302323_100001480_pt1 | contig 19114 bp, 14 predicted proteins | sample Fen_T0_3_FD_201950 | JGI IMG/M metagenome (GOLD analysis project Ga0302323, IMG submission 201950) | Peat permafrost microbial communities from Stordalen Mire near Abisko, Sweden - Fen_T0_3 | ecosystem: Environmental > Terrestrial > Soil > Wetlands > Permafrost | place: Sweden: Abisko... | reverse complement strand
CACCCCGCCCTGGTCGACCGCGATCACCGCCCGCGTCCCTGGCGTGAGCGCGTCGGCTACCGTCTCGGCGGTGAGGTTGCCGGTCTCGGGGTCCACGTCGGCGAACACCGGTCGAGCGCCGACGTAGACCACCGCGTTGGCCGTGGCGATGAAGGAGAACGACGGCACCACGACGTCGTCACCGGCCCGGATCCCCGCGACGACCAGGGCCAGGTGGAGGCCCGTCGTACAGCTGGAGACGGCCACTGCGTGGTCTGCCTGCTGGTGGTCGGCGAAGCGTCGTTCGAACTCGGCGACCCTCGGGCCCTGGGCGACCCAGCCGGACGAGATCACCTCGGCCACGGCTGCGATCTCCTCGTCCCCCAACCACGGTTGCATCACGTTGATCCGGCTCACGGCACGGCCACCTTGCGGCCTGCGGCGATCTCGTCGCGCAGCGGACGCCACCACTCGACGAGCTCGCGCAGTCCCTGCTCGAGGCCCACCTCGGGGACGAAGCCGAGGTCCCGCTCAGCGGCCGTGGTGTCCGCCAGCCGCCGGACGACGCCGTTCACGGCCCGCTCGGGGCCGTGCTCGACCGACAGGTCTGACCCCATCGCGTCGAGCAACGTCTCGGCGAGCTCGAGCAGGCTGGTCTCCGTGCCGCTCGCGACGTTGTAGACCCCGTCGGTGACCGCACTCGCCGCGGCGAGCACGTTCGCACGGGCGATGTCGGAGGTGAAGACGAAGTCCATCGTCTGCCGACCGTCGCCGAAGATCAGCGGAGGTCGGCCGTCGGCGATCCGCTCCATCCAACGCACGAGCACCTCGGTGTAGAGCCCGTGCACATCCATCCGCGGGCCGTAGACGTTGAAGTAGCGGAGCAGCACGAAGTCGGTGCCGTACATCGCCCGGAAGCTGCGGAGCATGCCCTCGTTGAACGACTTGGCGGCGCCGTAGAAGGTGTCGTTGTTGTGATGGTGATGACGTTCGCTCGTCGGGAACTCCTCCGCCATGCCGTAGACCGACGCCGAGGACGCGGAGATCACCTTGTCGACGCCGCCCGCGACCGCGGCCTCGTAGACGTTGAACGTCCCGTCGACCAGGACCTCGAGGGCCAGTCTCGGCTCCTCCGCGCACTGCGTGATGCGGATCGCGGCCTGGTGGTAGACCAGGTCCTTGCCACGGGAGACGTCGTGGACGAGGTCGCGGTCGCGGATGTCGCCCTCCACGAGGGTGACCCGGCCGGAGGCCAGCGCGTCGTCAAGGTTGGCCTTTCGGCCGCGCACCAGGTTGTCGAGCACATCCACCTGGGAGGCGCCGGCAGTCACCAGCTGGTCCACCAGCGTGGACCCGATCGTGCCGGCTCCGCCCGTGACGAGGATCCGGGCTCCCTGCAGCACCGTCATGACAGGATCCGCACGCGCGGGGTGTCGAGCCCAGGGTCGACCAGTGCCCCGTGGGCACGCAGGCTGGTGGCGGCGGCCTCGAGCACCGAGAGCACCCGAAGCCCGGCCTGCCCGTCGGTGACGGGAGCCCGGCGCTCGTCGATGCTGGCGGCGAACTCCGACACCATCTGCCCGAGCGCCTCGCGCTCCGGCAGCGCCGGTGCCCAGGTGTCCCCCAGCCGGTAGGAGATCGACGCCGTACGACGGTCTGCACTGTCCACCGACTGCTGGACGAGATCGACGCCGCGGTCGAACACACTCAGGCGTTGCTGCGGGTTGAGGTCGTCCCAGACCAGGGTGCGCTGACTCCCGCCGATCACCATCTGCCGGATCTTCGTCGGGCTCAGCCAGTTCACATGGACGTGGGCCATCGCTCCGTTCGGCAGCGGCAGGGTCAGGTATCCCACACAGGACTTGCCGGCGCCGAGAGGATCAGCTCCTTGAGCGGCCACCCCTGTGGGCCGCAGGCCACCGGGCAGCACGAAGTCGAGGATCGACAGGTCGTGGGGTGCCAGGTCCCAGAAGACGTCGACGTCCGGCTGCACGAGCCCGAGGTTGATCCGCACCGAGTCGACGAACAGGATCTCGCCGAGCGCGCCTTCGGCCACCAGGTCGCGGATCTTCTGGACGACCGGGGTGTAACAGAACGTATGGTCGGCCATCAGCACGAGATCCTGCTCCGCGGCGAGGTCGACCATGGCTCGACCGTGCTCGACGGAGTCCGCGAGCGGCTTCTCGACCAGGACGTGCTTGCCGGCCCGCAGCGCCGCCTCGGCGATGGGCCGATGGGTCCGGGCCGGCGTCGCGACGGCCACGGCCTGGACGTCGTCCCGGCCGAGGACGGTCTCGAGCGAGTCGGTGACGTCCACCCCGCTACGTTTCCCCAGCACGTGCTGGGCGCGCTCGATGTCGAGGTCGCAGACGGCGACCAGGTCCCACGCTTCGTTCGATCTGAAGTTGCGGATCAGATTCGGGCCCCAGTAGCCCGCCCCGATGACCGCGACGCCCAACGGGTCGCGCTCAGTCATGCTGGTGTTCCTTCCCCATCAAGTCCTGCTTCTCCCACAGCACCCCCTGATGCCCGGGTGTTCGTCAGCCCATGTGCCCCCTCAGTTCGCCGGTCGGGTGAACACGAGGTCCACGAAGTAGTTCGTCGAGTTGAACGAGCCGGTCGGGAAGCCGCCGCCGGCGCCGTACAGGTACCGGCCGTTGTTGCCGGCAGGCGCAGACAGTGGCCCCGCGCTCCAGACACTGTTGAAGAAGCCGCCGGTCGCCGCATAGTTCCCGTTGGGCGCGTAGTACGACACGACGTAGGTCTGCCCGGCGGTCAGAGCCAGGGGCGTGGCCAGGGGGGCCGTCTGCCACCCCGAGGCGGTCTCGTTGCTGAAGGTGACCGTCGCCAGCCTCGTGCCGGAGGCGCTCCAGATGCTTCCGGTGTGCGTCCCGGTGTTCCCCGACCCCTTGTAGAACATGATCGCCGTCGCCGAGCCGTTCACGCTCGGTGTGAAGACCGTGCCGAGCTCGACGGCGCTCGGGTCGTTCACGGAGGCAGTGGCCGGCGTCTGTCCCGTGAACATCGAGACCGGGGGCGGTGTCGCCGACTCCGTGTGGAAGGTCCAGCTCGTCGTGGGCAGGCTGACGCCGCCCGCCGACACGACTCCGCTGACCGTCATCGTGATGTCGGAGTCGGCTGGGAGCTGGCTCGACGGCGTGAACGTCAGGGTCTGACCGTCCGTGGACAGTGCGGCACTACCTGCGATGGACGTGGTCCCGGTCTTGGCGGTCATCGACCACCCGTTGACGATCGGGGCCGAGAAGGTGATGGACGGGCTCTTCGTGCGCAGCACGTTCGTCGCACCGTCGTTCGGCGACCTGTCGGTCACCTTGATCGTCTGCGTGTAGACCACGTCGACGAAGTAGTTGGTGGAGTTGAAGCTGTAGGCAGGGAAGCCGCCGGAGGCGCCGTAGAGATAGCGCCCGTTGTTTCCGGACGGCGCCGACAGGTCGCCGTTGGTCAGCGGGTTGGCGAAGAACCCCGGGGTGTCCGAGTAGTGCCCTTGCGGCGCCAGGTAGCTCACCACGTAGGAGGTGCCGGCACTCACCGCGACCGGGTTCGCGAAGCTCGCTGTCTGCCAGCCGGTCGGCGACTCGTTGCTGAAGGTCACCGTCGCCAGTCTCGTGCCGCTCATCGACCACAGCGAACCGGTGTGGGCGCCGCCGTTCCCGGCCCCCTTGTAGAAGCGGACTCCGGTCACCGCGCCGTCGCGGGCGGGGGTGAACACCGTGCCCAGCTCCACCGGCGAGGTGTCGGAGCTCGACACCTCCGTCGGGGTCTGGTTGCTGAAGAGGGACTCCGTCGGCGTGACATCCGCGGTGGTCGTATGGAAGCTCCAGGTCTGCGTGGGCAGGCTGGCGCCGTCGGTCGAGGTGACTCCGCTCAGGGTGACGGTGAAGTCGCTGTCCGCGGCCAACGTGCTGGAGGGCGCGAACGTCAACGACGAGGCGTCGGCGCTGAGCGTCGTGGTCCCTGCGATCGTGGTCGAGCCCTGCTTGACGGTCAGGCTGTAGCCCGAGCTGTTGATCGGGACCGAGAACCACGCGGACACCGACGTGCCGCGTGGCACGTCCACCGCGCCGGCCGCCGGCTTGGTCGCCGTCATGGCGATCGACGGTGCGGGCTTCTGGAACACCGGGTCCACCATGTAGTTGGACGCGGACTGTGCGCCGGGGAACCCACCCGCGTAGCTGTACATGCCGGCGCTCGAGGTCACCGTCAGCGGCGATCGCGACAGGTTGCTCGCCGCGAAGGCGTTGGGTGTCAGCGAGTACGACCCGGTGGGCGTCGTGTACGAGACGACGTACTCGGTGTTCTTGGTGATCGACACCGGCTGGGCGAAGGTGAGGGTCTGCCAACCGCTGGTCGACTCACCCGTGAACGTGCCGGTGGCCAGGGCTGTCCCGCTCATCGACCACAGCGTCCCGGTGTGCGTGCCGGTGTTGTTCGGTCCCTTGAAGAACCTCATGCCGGTGATCGTCCCGTCCACACTGGAGGCGAACCGGACGCCGAGGGTGAGCGGCACGGTCTCACCCGAGTCCATCACGGTCGGAACGGTCGTGTCGTCGAACAACGTGCACGGGCAGACACCCGGCGCCCCGGGCGGCTTCGCCGTCGTGAACGACCACGTCTTGCCGGACGTGATCCCGTTGCCCTGCGTGTCGGTGCCCGCCAGAGTGGCGGTGTAGGTCACGAAGCTGCTGAGGTTCTGGTTCGGCGTGAACGTCACGGTCCGCGTGGAGGTGTTGTACGACGTCGTTCCCGACACCGTGTTGCCGTTGGCGTCCTTGAGCGTCAGGCCCTGCGTCCCGGTCGCGAGCGGCTTCGAGTACGTCGCACTCACGGTCGTGCTGGGGAGCACGCTGGACGACCCCGCCAGCGGCGACTGGTTCGTCGCCACGAGCGGGGAGTTGTCCGTCGACGAGAACGTCGCGTCGACGAAGTAGTTGGTGTTGTTGAAGCTCAGGTTGGGGTAGGTGCCCGGGTTTCCGTAGACCCCGGCCGGTGTGGCGCCGTAACCGCCGTCCACCCTGAACGGAGCCGCGTCGACCCCCGCGGTCGAGAACGCGAACGACTGCGAGGAGTAGTGCCCCGCGGGGGCGCTGTAGGACACGACGTACGTCGTTCCCGAGGACACAGCCACCGGCGTTGCGAAGCTCACGGTCTGCCAGCCGGACGCCGACTCGTTGGAGAAGGTGGCACTGGCCAGCTTCGCCCCGCTGGTGCTCCACAAGGTGCCGACGTGAGTGCCGGAGTTGCCGGTGCCCTTGTAGAACCGGACGCCGGTGACGAAGCCGTCAGTGGTCGGCGTGAACCGCAGGCCGAGCTCCACGGCACCTGCGTCGTTGGTGGAGCTGACTGCCGGAAGGACCTGCGACGTGTGGACCGCCGGCAGCGGACCGTTGCCGAAGATGCTGCAGGGGCAGGCCACGGAGAAGGAGCGGCTCGCGACCGCGCCGATGTTGGCGCTGTCGTCGACGGCTCGGACCTGGAGCGGCACCGAGCCGGTGCCGTGCTGGGTGTAGGTGAACGACCACGATGACGTGCCGGTCGCCGGGTGCCAGGTGCTGCCGCCGTCAGCGGAGTACTCCACCCCGGCCACCACACCACCGCCGGTGTCGGTGGCGGTGCCGGAGACGGCCACCTGAGTGCCGTTGGGTTGTGCCGAGCCTGCCGCCGGCGAGGAGATGGCCACGGCCGGTCCGGTCGTGTCGGTCGACTTGGCCGCGGCCACGAGCCCCGACATCAGGGTCGTCGGCTGCGCACCCATGTCAGCCAGCAGGTTGGCCTGGGCCTGCTGCATCCGCAGGTCGGCCGCCACGGGAGCGTACGGGCTGTCGTGATTGGCGTTGAGGCCCCAGGTCCACTGGACACTGCCGGCGCTGAACACGAGCGCACCACTGGCTGCGCGGTAGAGCGTCACGTGATGCGTGGTCGTGTCCGAGCCGACGGTGAGCCCGAAGTCCTGCATCTCCTGGGGAACCGTCCCGGTCGTGGTCGACAGGTCCACCAGGCCCGGCGGTCGGGAGCCGTTGTCCTGGTCCTCGTCCGACTCGTAGCCCACCGTGTGCGGGGCCAGCTGAGCCGAGGCACCTGGCGCCAGGTTGGCAAGGGAGGTGTTGCGCCAGAGACGCGTCTTGCCCTGCTGGGCGTTCACCGTCACCGGCAGGTCGGTGAGGTTGGACATGAAGATCGTGCCGGTGAGTGCGTTCTCGGGCACGCCCGCACCCTGCGCCTTCGGCGCGAAACGTGGATCTCGGTACGTCCCGGTCCACTCCGCGGTCGGGTCGATCTTCGCGTTGGCCCAGCTCTCCTTGTAGGAGATCAGCGTCCGGTACGGCGTGTGGCTGGCGTCAGCAGACGGCGCGTAGCGCGTGTGCCAGTACATCTCGTTGCCACTGAGGAACTGGAGGTTCACGCCTGCGTTCCGCGCCGCCAGCACGTTGGCCCGCTGCGCCGCGCTCCAGTACTCGTCATGCCCGACGGACATGAAGACCTTGTGATTGAGCAGCAGGCCGCCCGAACGGTCGGTGTCGACACCTGCGATGTAGCTGACGTCGTACCCGTTCTGCTCGAGGTACTGGACGAGCGGGAACTCGTTGGAGAAGAAGTAGTCCTGGCCTCCGCCGATGTCCCGGGTGAGCACCGGCCGGTTGTAGCTGACCTGGTAGGCGCGGCCGTTGTTGCCGCCGCCCGTGTAGAAGCTGGAGCCGCCGTAGGTGTTGTACGCCTGCCACGTGGGGTCCGAGGTCTGGTACACGATGTCCGAGTGGCTGGCGTCGTTGCGGACGATGAAGACGATCTGGCTTTCGTCCCCGTTGTCGGTCCGGGTCAGGTGCGCCATGTAGACGCCGGACACGGCGTTGGTAGGCACGGCCCAGGAAGCAGAGACGTTCCAGTTTCCGCAGTCGTAGAGGTACGTCGTCTGGTCGGTGATGCAGGGCGGCTGGGTCTGCGGGAGGGTCGCCGACGGCGTGACGGTCGCGATCTGGCGCGCCCCGTCGCCACCGTAGTAGCCCATCCGGTAGATGGTGATCGTGTAGTTGCGTGCGTTCGTGTCGATCTTGAAGTTCTCGGTCTGGCCGACGTTGACGCTGATGTTGGTCGGGTAGCCCTGGATGTCGGTGTCACCCGACCCCTGGATGTCCCAGACGTCCTGGGGCGTGCCGGGTTTGCTGTTCTCACAGGCGATCGCGTTGCCCGAGGGGCCGCACGGGTCGGTTGCAGCGGAGGCCGGGGCGCCGCCCGCCAAGGCAGGCAGCACGAGCAGTGCAGCAGCAACGGCCGTCACGGTGAGGGAGACCCCCATACGACGACACCTGGACGTAAGTTCACCTAGCATGGTCTGGCCCTCTTGCCTGGCGTTCCGAGACCTGAGTGGGAGTTCCCGTGAGTCAGCTCGCAGCACCCCGGATTGCGGATTCCGCGGACGTGGATGAGCACGCCCGCATCGGAGCGGGCACGCTGGTCTGGCACCTCGCGCAGGTGCGGGAGGACGCGGTGGTCGGCGAGCAGTGCGTGATCGGCCGGGGCGCCTACATCGGACCGGGTGTCCACGTGGGCGACCGCTGCAAGATCCAGAACCACGCCCTCGTCTACGAACCGGCCGTCCTGGAGGACGGCGCGTTCATCGGACCGGCCGTGGTGTTGACCAACGACCTCTTTCCCCGTGCCGTGACGCCCGACGGCGCACTGAAGACCGCGGCGGACTGGCACCAGGTGGGTGTCACGGTCCGGACCGGCGCCTCCGTCGGCGCCCGTGCGGTCTGCATCGCGCCGATCACGATCGGACGCTGGGCGATGGTGGCCGCCGGCGCGGTCGTGACCAGCGACGTACCTGACTTCGCGCTGGTGATGGGTTCCCCAGCTCGTCAGGTCCGTTGGGTCGGCCGCGCCGGCCAGCCGCTCGTGGAGCGTGGCGGGAGCAGCTTCGAGTGCCCTGCCACCGGTGCGCTGTACGTCGAGGTGGACGGTGTGCTCGAGGAGTCGGGCTTCACTCACGAGAGCTCTCGTCCCTGAGCCAGGTGTCGAAGTCACCGGCCCTGATCGCGCGCCGCGCCTGAAGCCGGGCCAGGAGACCGACGCCCAGGAAGATCGGCATCCTGACGGCGAGCCGCGGGCTGCGGGCGCTCATCCGGACCAGCGTCACGAGCTGGGTCCGCGACCTCGAGTCCCGCGCCCCTGCGGTGTCCGCCTGCACGCCGCCGATCTCGATCCGGGCCCGACGACGGATCAGGTCGCGCATCCGCCGCGCAGGGACCACACGAGCCGACGCCTCGGCGACCACCCGGCGCTCGTGGGGCCGGAAGACCTCGGACGCCGCGAGGTCGTCACTCATCAGCGGGGGGAGGGCGGAGACGCGCGCCTGCCCCTCCTCGGACAGCGCGAACGCACCTCGGCCGAACAGCCCCTCCTGTACCTGCGGAAGCTGCTCCCAGACGTCGTAGTACCACCTGACCGCTCGAGAGCAGCCCGTCCGGTCCAGGACACGAGTCGGAGCCGCGGCATGCAGCTCCCCGGACGCGAGGGTGTCCACGAGAGCGCGCACCGAGTCGCCGGACAGTTGCACGTCCGCGTCGAGGTGGACGCGCGGGAACGTACGGCTGACGGAGTTTCCGGCCGCGACCGCGGCAGCCTTGGACGGCCTGCCGATCTCCAGCACCCGCGCTTGCGGGAATCCCTCCCGCACGTTGTCGGCCGTCCGGTCCGTGCACCCGTTGCACACCACGACGACATCCAGCTCGTCGGCGGCCAGCCCACGCTGCAGCGACCGGAGCGTGGACGTGATGACACGCTCCTCGTTGTGCGCGGGAATCACCACGCTGGCGAGTGCAGACATCGCCCCCCCTCGGCTGCCGACTCGCCGCACGACAATCAGCCGTCCGGCCGTCTTTCGCTGAACTCGGTTGCGACGCTAGTTAGGAGGGCCCCTCCCGTAATCCTCTTATTTGATGATGGGCCTCCTGGCGAGCGGGCACACCAGAGCACGGCTGTGCCACGAATCTCCATACAGGGCTGGCTTCCTGGGCTCATTTGCCGCTGCGTTGACGATTCTTTTCGCCCGCTGGGTCTAGATAGGTCTCGGGGGAAAACATGAACGTTGCCGGATTCACTCAGCAGCGCAACCGTCAGACGACAGCCGGGGGGCCAGTCGTCGAGGTCGAGGCGCGCACTCACGCCATCAGGCGTTCACGAGGTGATCACCTCAGCGTCGCAGACGGGCCTACGACGCTCACAGCGGGCGGCGTCCCGGCGATGCCGGGGAACGTCGCGCTGTCACGCGTCGCCATCGTCGAGCACCACCTGCTCTTCGCGCAGGCGCTGGAGATCGCTCTGACCCTGGAGGGCTACGACGTTCATCGACAGGAGATCAGTGACCGGGCGATGCCGGGCAAGCTGTTGGCCGGCCTGCTGCACGCGCGCCCACAGATCGCCCTCCTCGACCTCGATCTCGCCGGAACCGGCCACGGGATCCGGCTGATCGAACCGCTCACTCGCGCCCGCATCTCCGTCGTCGTGCTGACGGAGTCCATGGACGGGGCCCGTTGGGGCGAGTGCCTGCGCTACGGCGCGTGCACCGTGCTGTCGAAGTCGGCACCGCTCGGTTCGATCCTGGCGACCTTCCGCCTCATCGGTGAGCGGCGGCCGGTGCTGGCCCGCGACGAAAGAGATCGGCTCCTCGCCGAGTTCGACCAGGAGCAGGCGCTTGCCGGCGGCCTGCGCCGGAGACTCGATCTCCTGACGCCCCGCGAACGCGAGGTGCTCGCCCACCTGATGTTGGGTCGGCCCGTGCGCGAGATCGCCCACGTTTCCTTCGTCTCCGAGGCGACTGTGCGGACCCAGGTGAAGTCGATCCTGGCGAAGCTGGAGGTCAGCTCCCAGCTCGCGGCAGTCGGGGTGGCACACCTGGTCGAGTGGCGGCCGCCCGAGGCTGCCGTCGCCCGGTGACTTCACCGAATTGCGGCATGCGCCGCTCAGTCCGCCGCTCCTAGTTTCTGACGGGGAAGCTGGCGCGGTTCACGCCAGCAGACACGGGGGATGACATGTGCTGCAACGGGAACGCGAGTCGGTCGACCGCACGTAGCGGGACGAGTACCAGCCAGGTCACATCGTGACGACGGTCTCGCCGGTCGCACGCGAGATCCCGGACGCATCGCCGAGGCTGGGTCCGTCGCTGACGCTGGTGAGCGTGAGCCGGGCCCGGCTCGAGAAGGGACGCCGGCTGGCCAAGGCGGTCGCGGACCGCATCCTCGCCGCAGTCGGCCTGCTCCTGCTCGTACCGGTGCTGGTGGCTGTCGCGGTGGTGGTCCGCCTGGACTCGCCCGGGAGCCCGATCTTCCGCCAGACCCGGACGGGCCGGGACGGCGTCCCCTTCACGATGTACAAGTTCCGCACGATGCGCTGCGATGCGGAAGCGCGTCGCGCCGAGCTGGCCCACCTCGTTGCGACCGACTCCGTGCTGTTCAAGCTGCGCAACGACCCACGGATCACCCGGGTCGGCGCCGTCCTGCGGAAGTACTCGCTCGACGAGCTGCCCCAGCTCCTCAACGTCCTCAGGGGGGACATGGCCCTGGTCGGTCCCCGACCGCCTCTGCCCGAGGAGGTGGCGCGCTACCACCCCGACGTACGCCGTCGACTCACCGTCAAGCCAGGGATGACGGGGCTCTGGCAGATCTCGGGTCGATCGGACCTGTCGTGGGAGGAGGCAGTACGCCTGGACCTGCGCTACGTCGACAACTGGTCGCTCGGGTTGGACGTCGGGATCCTCGCCCGCACCCTGGGCGCCGTTGTCCGCCACCGCGGCGCTTACTGACGCGCGAACCCTAGACGGCCCACCAGCCGTGACCCCGATCAGGACGAGGACCGGCCCCGCACGAGGTCGGCCACCGGCCCGGTATCGACTCCGGCGCAGCTCCGGCCATCCCCCGAAAATCCGGCCGGGTCGCCCGCGAGGGCGGCTGGTGGGTCACCCCGTGGCCGGGAAGGGGGCTGTGCATCCGCGCGAGCGCGCATTACAGTGAGGTAGCCGCGCGAACGGGGACTGCGGCTATTGAGAGCTCGGGGGGGCTCGATGACACACTCTGGACCGATCAACATCCGAATGCTCGGAATATTGCGCGTACGCCGGGCAGACGGCTCCGACGTGCTCTCAGACGAGTGGCGGACCAGCAAGACGCGTGACCTGCTCCGCCTGCTCGCGCTGGCGGACGCCCAACCGGTACGCGTGTCGAGCCTGCTGGAGAAGCTGTGGCCGGACGCGACCGACCACGCGTCGCGCAACCGGCTCAGGACGGCTGCCAGCCAGATTCGGCGGACGCTGCGGGACCCGACGTGCCTGGTGCGCGAGTCGGACAGTCTTCGGCTGCAGCACGTCACCGTCGACGTGACCACCTTTCGCGCCATGGCCCAGCGGGCACACCTGGCGTCTCGCATCGGAGCGTCGTCGGAGGTCCTCGACAGTGCCCGCACGGCACAGCTGCTCTACGGGGGCGACTTCCATGCCGACGACGACGACAGCGACTGGGCCGTGGAGGAACGCAGCCATCTCCGGAAGTTCCATCAGGACCTGCTCTGCGACGCGGCCGTGGCCGCCCTCGACCTGGGGCTCTTCCGTGAGGCCCGCGACCTGGCCTCACGGACCGTCCAGCTGGACCCGACGTCCGAGACGGCGCACCGTGCCCTGATGCAGTCACATGCCGAGCTCGGCGAGGTCGCGACGGCGCTCCGCGTCTTCGAGACCTACCGGACGCACCTGGCTGAGGAGCTGGGGGTCGACCCGTCACCCCAGACGCTGGACCTCCACCTGCGCCTGCTGCGGGGCTTCACCCACGACGCAGCCACCGCCGCCACCGCGGTACGGCGCTGAGCCGGGCCGTCACCCCGTCCACTGCCATCTCAGGACGGGTCGGCGACGCGGCCCACGAAGAGCGGGGTGCCGTACGCGGTGTCGTGGATGACGAACAGGAACGGGCGGTCGACGACCAGCGTGTGCCGGGTGACCTGTGCGCTCGTCTCCCCCATCACCACCGCCGTCGCCGCAGCGGCCTCGGTGCCGTTCTCGTCCACCGCGATGAAGGCGTCGTGCAGCACGTCGGAGACGTAGAGCGGGTCGCTCGGCGACATGGGGTGGAAGTCGGCGTCGCCGGTGAAGGCATCGGTCATGCCGAGCTGCCTCAGCGGCGGCTTCAGGTCGCTCGGGGTCCGGAAGGTCCACCGGGGCACGGCGAGCTCGAGCCCACCCTGGTCGCCGCGCTCGGTGAGCCGCGACAGCACCTCCGTGAGTGCTGCGGACTCGTGACCGGCCACGGGCACGGCGAGGGTCATCGCCAGCGTGTCGCCGGCGTAGGGCAGGCGAGCCCCGTCGTAATGCCGGCCCTGCAGCCACACGGCGCCGCCGTCCGCGCCACTGCTCATCATGTCGACGCTCACCGTCGTGCCGTCGGCGCGGTGGAAAGGGTGGGGACGTGTCGACGCCTTCTCGAAGGGTGAGAGCCAGGGCGCCTTCAGATACAGGGCGTTCACCAGCACGAGCCGCGTCGAGTCGTCGACCACGCCGGGCGGCAGGATCGCGGGGATCCGGTCGTGGGTCCGATCCGCCGTCCAGGTGTTGATCAACGTGCGGGCCGCCTCGGCGGCGTGGCGGAAGTCCACCGTCCGCATCCCGGCGCCGTACTCCTTGGCGAGCACGGTGAGGAACGCCCGGCCCCAGGTGGTGCCGCCGTCCCCGAACAGCTGGTTGGCGGTCGCGAGGGCGATCTGGCCGGTCGTCTCGTCCTCCCGCGTCACCGGGCCGGCCAGCCCCTCGATCGCCCCGGTGAGCGCGCCGATCCCTCCGTTGTAGGTCGCCAGGGAGTCGACGTGCAGAACGTTGAGCATCTGCGACCTGGTGCGCCCGGCCGCCCCGTTCGCCGTCATCGCGAGGGCGACGGCGATGGAGTACGGCGAGAGCGCGAGGTTGCGGTCGGCGGGACCGAGCAGCCCCCACAGATCGTCGGTGAGCGCCCCCATGGCCCTCACCACACCAGGGACGGCGCTCGAGGTGCCCGCGCTGCGGCCGACGTCGGCGCTCACGAGGCGCATGCCCGCGGGATCGGCGGCCGAGCCGCTGCCGCAGGCGGTCAGGACGGGGGCGGCCAGCCCCGCGGCGCCCAGGATGCGCAGGGTGTCTCGTCGCGTGAGCATGCCGATGGGACGGCCGAGGCGGCCCTCCGGTTCCGGCCGGAGCCGCTCAGTCCAGGACCAGCGCCAGAGCCCCGTTGCCGTACGACGGCCGCCAGCCGCTGCAGTCGCAGTGGTCGGAGCAGGCCAGGTAGCGATGGGTGCCGTGCCCGCAGGTGGGGCACGGCATCTCGTGCGAGAGGTGGGTGGCGGTCTCCACCACGGTGTCCCACATGACGGCCTCCCTCCGGTGGCTCGGTGTTGCGGAACAGGAGGCGGGGCAGGACCGGGTGATACGTCAGGCGGTGCCGTGGCGGCGTACGAACGCCAGGATCTCCTCGGACAGCTCCGGCCGGCACACGATGAGGTCGGGCAGCGAGACGTCGTCCTGGTTGTAGCGGAGCTCGGACCCGTCGACGCGCGAACAGAACAGCCCGGCCGCCCGGGCAACCGCCACCGGGGCCGCGTTGTCCCACTCGTACTGACCACCGGCGTGCACGTAGGCGTCGGTGAGGTCGCGGACCACTGACATCACCTTCACCCCCGCGGAGCCCATCGGCACGAGCTCGGCGTCGATCTCGGCGGCCAGCGCCTCGACGAACGCGGGTGGACGGGTGCGCGAGACCGCGATGCGGGGGTGGCTGCTCGTCCGCGGAGGTACGACGGGTGGGTGCCCGGTGTCGAACGTCTCGCCGAGCGCGGGCTGCGCCACCGCACCGGCCGTCAGCTCCCCGCGCTCCCACAGCGCGACGTGGACCGCCCAGTCGTCACGCGGCGGCTCCGAGAACTCCCGCGTGCCGTCGAGCGGGTCGATGATCCACACCCGGTGCGCGGTGAGCCGAGCCTTGTCGTCGGCCGCCTCCTCCGACAGCACCGAGTCATCCGGACGATGCTCGGCGAGCAACCGGGCCAACACCTCTTGGGCCGCTCGGTCACCGGCGTCCTTCAGCTCGCGGCCGATCAGTCCCTGCTGGCGCACCTCGAGCAGGCGCATGCCGGCGGCATCGGCCAGCCAGGCTGCCAATGCGTGGTCGTCGAGATCGGACGGGTCCGTCGCTGTCGTCACGCAGGCAGCCTAGTGTCGCTGCGTCAGAGGCCACCCAGCAGGCGCACGGCCTCGGCGATCCGCGCGTCGACCGGAGCCCATTCGCTCGGGCGCCCGTCGTCGCGCGCACCGACGACTGGCACGCCCCAGACCTGTGCGCGGACCACGGCGCGACGGCTCGGCCGACGCCGTGGCAGGGCCGGGCGCGGTGCCGGCGCGAGGTCCGGCACGGCCCGCAGCAGGGGCCGCTTCCGGTCCCGCTCCGACGCCGGACATACGTCCTGGTGTGTGCTCTCGTTCCGCACGTATGCCAACTCCACGATGAACTCCCCCATCGAGACCCGGAGGGTCTCGCCCCGTGGCCGGAACTGGTTCGACTCCCCCGAGTCGGTCCGGACAGTCTCCATCCTGCGCCTGCTCACCCCCGAAAGCCCAGAGGCGGAGGCACTTCTTTACGCAAAATCCTGCTGGTGGCGCGAGCCGCCGAAGAGCCCTTGTGCTATCCGCCGGACCGACCCGTGCTCCCCCGCGGCCGCCGGTAGCCTGCTGCCCATGTCCCGAGCCGCCGTCCGAGCCTCCACGCGGGAGGTCGTGAAGCGGGCGACCCGCGCCGTGGGGATGGCCACCGCCGACCTCCGTCCCCCGCCCGACTTCCTGATCATCGGGACCAAGCGGGGCGGGACCACCAGCTTCTACTTCGACCTCATCGAGCACCCGTCGTACGTCCGTCTCTACCCGCCACCGGTGCCAGGGCTGAAGCGCGATGCCACCAAGGGTGTCCACTACTTCGACAGCAACGTGACCCGCGGCGAGCGTTGGTACCGCTCCTTCATGCCTACGTCGGCGACGCGACGCCTCCACGCCCGGCGTACCGGCGGGCCGGTGGTGGCCGGGGAGGCGTCGCCGTACTACCTGTTCCACCCGGTCGCGGCCGAGCGCGCGCACGCCAGCGTCCCGGACGCGCGCATCATCGCGCTGCTGCGCGACCCGGTCAGCCGGACGCACTCGCACTGGAAGGAGCGACGCCGGGGCGAGGCCGAGCCGTTGGAGTTCGAGGAGGCCCTGGCCGCGGAGCCCGGACGTCTGGCCGGCGAGCGCGAGCGGCTGGTCGCCGACCCGTCGTACTACAGCTACGCCTGGGAGCAGCAGTCCTACGCCACGCAGAGCGAGTACGCACCCGCGTTGCGACGGTGGGTCGACCTGTTCGGGGCCGACCGCGTCCACGTGGCGGTGAGCGAGGAGTACTACGCCGACCCCGTGCGCGTGCTCGGCGACGTGGACGACTTCCTGGGCTTGCCCCGGCGGCAGAGCTCGACCGGCACGATCCGCAACGCAGCGGAGGGATCGCCGCTCTCACCGGAGCTCGAGGCCACCCTCCGGGCACGCTTCGCCGGCCCCAACCGCGACCTTGCCGAGCTGGCCGGCCGGACCCTGCCCTGGGCCTGATCAGGCGCGTCCCACGGCCGCCCGACACCCTTCCTGCAACCTCCGGAGAACAGCCCGTCCCGCTGGACCGAGGGCCTACACTCGGGCTGATCTCACGAACGGCAGGACGACCCACAAAGGAAGTTACGTGCCTCTTCATCACTACCTCCAGATCCTGCGCAAGCGCTGGGTCACCGTGGTCGTGGTCACGTTTCTGTGTGTCCTCGCCGCCGGGATCGTCAGCGCCCTGACGCCGGCCACGTACGCCGCGCACGCCACGTCGTTCGTCAGCCTCACCGACGCCGGTGGTGCGTCGACGTCGATCGCGCAGAGCTCACAGTTCGCCCAGTCCCGGGTGGAGTCCTACCCCGAGGTGGTGCACTCGCCGAAGGTGCTGCAGCCGGTGATCGACGACCTCGGGCTCGACATGACCGTGCAGGAGCTCAACCGCAAGGTGACCGCGGTCAACCCGACCAACACCGTCAACCTGCAGGTCACCGCCACCGATCACGACCCCAAGCTGGCCGCCGAGATCGCCAACGGTGTGGCGGACAACATGGCCCTGGTCATCCCGGAGCTCGAGAAGCCGGCCAACGGTCAGGACACCCCGGTCAAGGTGACCGTGACCGTCCCGGCCAATACTCCCCACTACCCGGTGTCACCGAGGAAGACGCTCAACCTCGTGCTCGGCTTCGTGGTCGGACTGGCCCTGGGTGTCGTGGGCGCGCTCATCCGCGAGGCCACGGACACCACCGTCCGCTCCGGCGCCGAGCTCTACGACCTCACGGGTCTGAGCACCCTCGGGTCCGTGCGCTACGACTCCTCGTTCCGGACGCAGCCGCTCGTCGCCATGCAGCCGCATGGTTTCGGCGTCGAGGACTTCCGGACGATCCGGACCACCCTGCAGTTCGTCAACGTCGACGCACCACCCCGGCAGATCGTGGTGAGCAGCGCGATCGCGTCCGAAGGCAAGTCGTTCACAGCTGTGAACCTCGCCATCACGATGGCTCAGGCGGACCTCACCGTGTGTCTCGTCGAAGCAGACCTACGGCGGCCCCGTGCGGTCGGCTACCTGGGTCTGGACGGATCGCTCGGTCTCAGCGACGTCGTCGCCGGCCACTACGCGCTCGATGACGCACTGGTCGAGTGGAACCGCGGCCAGCTCACGGTGCTCCCGGCCGGCACGACACCCCCCGACCCCGGACAGCTTCTGGGATCCAACGCGATGGAGGAGGTGTTCGCCGAGCTCCGTAGCCGCTTCGACCGGGTGATCATCGACGCGCCCCCGCTGCTGCCCGTCAGCGACGCGGTGGTCCTGGGCGGCATCTCCGACGGAGTCATCGTGGTGGCGCGCTATCGGCACGTACGCCGCGAGCAGTTCGTGATGGCGGTCGAGAACCTGCGCGCCGCGAACGCGACCGTGCTGGGGACGATCCTCACCCAGGTGCCGAGCAAGCTCCACCAGGCCAGGTACGGCGACGACTACGACTACGCCCACCCCACGGGGCAAGGCCAGGCCACGACCGACGACGTACGCAACCCACCGGCGACGCCCCGGACGCCGGCAGCTCCGGCCGCGCCTTCCGGCCAGGCCGAAGCGGTGGTCGAGGGGTCCGCTCAGGCCGGGGCTGCGTCCGCTGCAGCTGTTCAGACCAGCAGCTCGGCGATGGTCCATCCGCCCTTGAAGCGTTCCCCGGGAAGCAACCGTCTGAGGCAGTCGGGCGGCAGCTCACGCACGAAGCGTCAGGGCCAGTAGGCGACGGGAAGGGTCAGGGCGCCGGACGGCCGAGGACGTAGCTCACGCTCGTCATCAGCTGGCCGACCGCGCTCGTCAGCTCGGGGATGTTGCGGCGGTGGCTTCCGCGACCCGACTCGGCGTGCGCGTCGACGATGTCGACGTCGAGCACAGTCACGCGCTGGGTGCGGAACAGACGACGCGTCCGTCGCTCGGAGAGGAACGAGACCTGGCCACGCCCGGCGTCCATCTCACTCGCGAGCCACTGCAGCCTCGCGGCTGGGTCGGCGTGCGAAGTGAGCGGGCGCACCGCTGACGCGACGTCCGACAGATGTCTCCCGGCCGGTACGAGACCCGCGTCGACGACCATCTGTGCCAGGGCGCCCGCCTCGCGCATGGTGAAGAGCCGGTTGCGGACGGACGGGTCGAGGCGGACGACCTCTGCGCTGGTCTGACGGTCGGCAGTGACCACGAGCGTGGCCTTGGAGATCCCCGACCGCGAGAGCTGGTGAGCCTCATGATCGTCCATCGTGGCGAGGGTCTCGGGATCGGTCGACACGTGCTTGCGGGCCTCGGAGCACCAGCCGCGGCCCTCGGCCGCGCGAGTGCCCGCGCTCACCACCGTGACCTGACCGGCCAGGCCGTCGGCTCGGAGCCGATGGAGCGCCACCGCCTGGGCGCTCGGTGAGCGGCAGATGTTCGCCGTACAGACGAACAGGATCCGTTCCACCATCGCTCGCCCCTCCTCCGGACGCGCCGGGACCGTCGAAAGTCTAGACAGAAGTCCTCAGGGCCGGGCTCACGACGCGTGCTGCCGTACGACGAACGGAGGCGACACGCGCCGCGCCACGGTCGGCGTACGGCTCTTGTGCACCGTCGCGTGTGTGGCCAGGACCGCCATCTTGGCAACGGCGGCGGCGTTGGCCGTCGTCGTCGAGTCGTAGACACGGAAGCCGTCGACGTTGCCCACCACCGGCGTGTTCGTGGCGTTGGAGGACACGTAGTACATGAGCCCCACCGACCCCGCCGCCTGCATGGGCGCCGACGCGTCGGAGCCACTGGCCTGCCACGTGGCGGGTTCGGTCGTCCCGTCCTTCCAGACCTTGGCCATCACCGTCGTCGGCGACGTGCCGCTGACCACGAGCCGGACATCGAGCTTGGCGCCCGCCGTCACGGTGAGGCCCGCGACGGTGACCGGCCCGGCGATGGTCGCCTGGCCCGCACCGTCCACGCGCAGCAGGCTGAGCGCGGCCGACCCGTTGGGCTTGACGTTGACCGAGGCACGGTAGTTGCCCACCGAGCCCACCTGGCGGCCGAGCACCGAGAAGAAGCTCCCGGACCCGTTGGCCAGCGTCTGCGGGCTGAAGACCACGCGCACGTCGGCGTTGGTGGTCGAGACCGACCCGAGCGAGACCGTCGGACCGGAGCCCGCACCGGGCAACGTGATCGTCCCGACCCCGGACCCGACCTTGAAGTTGGCCTTGTTACCGGTCACCGTCCAGGCGCCGCCCTGGTCGGCGTTGCCCCAGCCGTTGGTCGTGGTCCGTCCGAAGTCGTCCGAGGCGACCAGCGTGGGTGCCGGGTTGGTCACCGTGACCGTGTGCTGCACGGAGCCGGTGCCGCCCGCGTTGTCGGTGACGGTCAGCGTGATCGTCTGCGGACCGGCTGCACCGTAGGTGTGGTTGGGCGAGACGCCCGACCCGTGGGCCGTGCCGTCGCCCCAGTTCCAGTCGTACGACGCGACCGTGCCGTCGGGGTCGGACGAGCCC
>Ga0302323_100001479_pt1 | contig 19114 bp, 9 predicted proteins | sample Fen_T0_3_FD_201950 | JGI IMG/M metagenome (GOLD analysis project Ga0302323, IMG submission 201950) | Peat permafrost microbial communities from Stordalen Mire near Abisko, Sweden - Fen_T0_3 | ecosystem: Environmental > Terrestrial > Soil > Wetlands > Permafrost | place: Sweden: Abisko... | reverse complement strand
CGCCCACTTCGCCGACCACCGCCACGTCGTCGTCGCCGACGCCGGCCACGCCATCCCGCGCCACCAGCCGGCGCGGGTCGCCGCGCTGATCCTCGAGATCACCGCCGCCGGGCTCGCGAAGGCCTGATCTACACACGACCTCGGTGAGCGTCAGTCAATGTCACGTAGTTTCGGCCCACCGGGGCCCTGGAGGCTCACAGGGCCGTGCGTGCGCGGTTCGCTTGTTCGCATTGACGCTCTCAAGCATATGTAGGGAACCGCAGTATCGACTGGCAGTCGCCGCAGAGCCTGCCGGGTGCGACACCCGGGTGACGTCAACATTTTCGGACAAGCCAGGATCTGTCACGCCGTATCGTTGAATCGGCACGCCATACAGGTTTACATGGCGTGATTCACGTCCAGGGAGTACCGATGCTGACGAAACGCGCCCTATTTCGATGGGGGCCCGCGATCTGCGTGCTCATGTTGTTGCTTTATTCGCTGACCCCGGCATCCGCACAGCCTGCGAAGCCCAAGGGCCGCGACATCTCGGGGACCGTCGTCGATATCGACACCGCGCCGGTGGCGAACGCCACGGTCGCGGTGACCGGCGGTGGGCCGAGCGCGGTCACCGCCGCCGACGGCAGCTTCACGCTGACTGGCGTCGCGACCAGTAATCTCACGATCGAGGTGACTGCCAGCGGGTTCACCGCGAAGCAGGTCCCGGTCGTGGGCGCGGCGGCCGCGCTGCAGCTCCAGATCGTGGTCGTCAAGCCCGCGGCGCCGACCGCCGCGCCGACCCGGCTGGTCGGCGGCGTGGTCAGCGATGCCAGCCATGCGCCGATCGCGGGCGCCACCGTGCGGGTCCACGGCACGGACCTCTCGGTCACCACCGCCGCGGACGGCAGCTTCACGCTCCCGGGCGTCGCCGTCGGCGACGTCACCCTCGATGTCGAGGCGGCGAACCAGCCTCAGGTCACGGTCACGGTCCCGGCGGACCGGGCGGCGCTCGTCGTCACCGTCGGTCCCGCGGCGCCCGCCCAGCCCGGGGCGCCCACCACGCGCACGATCCTCGGCACGGTGACCGAGACGCCGTCGAAGGAAGCGATCGTCGCGGCCGAGGTCAAGGTCGTCGGGACCCAGACCGTCGTGTTCACCGAGGCCGACGGCGGGTTCAAGATCGAGAGCCAGGACCTCGGCCCGGTCGAGCTCGAGGTCACCGCGGCCGGCCACGAGGTCCGCACGATCAAGGTTCCCGCCGAGACCAGCACCGTGGCGGTCACGCTCGGCCTGGTCGAGGGCGAGCAGATCGTCGTCCAGGGCCGCGCCCCGTCGATCAGCAAGACCAACCTCGTGAGCGGCAGCTCGGTGATCGATGGCAAGGACCTGACCCGGGTGCCCGCCGCGACGCTGGATGACGCCATGACCGCCAAGCTGGCCGGCGCGAACATGCAGTCGAACTCCGGCGCGCCCGGCGGTGGCGCCCAGCTCCGGCTGCGCGGCATCTCCACGATCAACGGTCAGTCGTCGCCGCTCTACGTGATCGACGGCGTGGTCATCTCGAACGTCTCGACCCCGGGCGGCGTCAACGCGGTCACCGGCGCAGCTGGCGGCGGCAACCCGTCGAACCAGGACAACGCCACCAACCGCGTCGCCGACCTCAACCCCAACGACATCGAGAACATCGAGGTGCTGAAGGGCGCGTCGGCGGCGGCGCTCTACGGCTCCAAGGCGGCCAACGGCGTCGTCATCATCACCACCAAGCGCGGCCGCGCGGGCGAGAACCACGCGTCGGTGACCCAGCGGTTCGGCATCGCGCAGGTCTCGAAGAAGTACGGTTCGCGGACCTGGCACTCGCTCGACGAGGTCAAGGGCCAGTTCTGCGGCTCGAAGGACACGGCGGAGACGTGCGATGCCAACCCCTACGTCCAGGCGTACGTCGCGGCCAACGGCAAGACCTACGACCATGAGGCCGAGATCGAGCGGGTCCCGTTCATGACCGAGACGCTGGCGAGCATCTCCGGTGGCACCGAGAACGGCAACTACTACGGCTCGGTGTTGATAAGCGATCAGCCCGGCGTCGTCATCGGCACGTTCTACAAGAAGCAGTCCGGTCGCCTCGCCCTCGGCTACAAGCTGTTCGATATCATCAACGTCGGCCTGACCGCGAACGTGATCCACTCGCTGTCGGATCGCGGTCTGTCGAACAACGACAACACCGGTGTCTCGCCGTGGTACGTGTTCAGCACCACGCCGAACTTCGTCGACCTGCGCGCGAAGAACGGCATCTTCCCATCGAACATCGCGGTCAGCGGCAACCCGCTGCAGAACGTCGAGCTGTTCCAGAACCGCCAGGAGATCACGCGCGGCATCGTCGGCGCGACGACCTCGGTCGACGTGTTCAAGACCAAGGATAACGAGCATCGCGTCAAGCTGCTCGGTAACTTCGGCGCCGATACCTACGTCCAGAAGGACAACGTGATCTCGCCCGTCGAGCTGACGTTCGAGAACGACGACGGCCTGCCCGGCACCGTGGTCGACGGCTCGACGACGAACCTGAACCTCAACGTCGGGACCAGCGCCACCTGGGTGTACACCCCGAAGAGCGGCGCGCTGCGCAGCGGCCTCACCGCCGGCCTCACCTACGAGAGCGTGGATCTGCACTCGGTCTACGGGATCGCCCGCAACCTGACCGCCGGCCAGACCAAGACCGACAGCGCGACGTCGGTCAGGACCAACGAGAGCAACCTGCGCACCAAGGAGCTCGGCGGCTATCTCCAGGAAGAGCTGTCGCTGCTCGACGATCGGCTGTCGATCCTCGGCGGCGCGCTCGCCGAGCGCTCGAGCCTCAACGGCGACGACAAGAAGTTCTACTTCTACCCCAAGCTCGGCGGCGCCTATTCGTTGCTCAAGCCGGGCAAGCCGGCCGCGGACGTCCTCGATGCCTTCGAGTCGCTCCGCGTCCGCGCGGCCTACGGCGAGACCGGTAACCGGCCGAACTACGGCAACAAGTTCACGCCGCTCAGCGCGGTCAACAACATCGATGGCACGGGCACGGTCATCCTCGGTGGCACCGCCGGCGCTGCCAACATCGAGCCCGAGCGCCAGCGCGAGATCGAGCTCGGGATCGACGCGGCGACCAAGGACCAGCGCGTGGTGCTCGAGCTGACGGGCTATCAGCGCAGCATCTCGAACATGCTGCTGTCGCGCGCGCTGGCGACCACGACCGGGTTCGGCAGCCAGTTCATCAACGGCGGCAGCCTGCGCAACCGCGGCATCGAGGCGGCTCTCTCGGTCAAGCCGCTGCCAACCAACAAGCTGATCGACTGGACGACGCGCGGCACGCTCACGCTCAACCGCTCCAAGGTCACCGAGCTGCCCGACGGCGTCCCGGCGTTCAACGTCGCGATCGGCTTCGGCGCCGGCTACGGTGTCTACCGCATCGAGCAGGGCAAGAGCGCGACGCAGATCGTCGCCAACGACGCGAACGGCAAGCTCGTGACTGTCGGCGACGGCGAGCCTGACTTCCGGGTCGGCTGGTCGAACGTCGTCAACGCGGGTGACTTCACGCTGAGCACGCTGCTCGACTGGCAGCACGGCTCCAAGGTCATCAACCTGACCACGAACAACTACGACTACAACGGCAACGCGCCGGACCAGGCGGCGGCGGCCAAGCGGATGGCCGCCGGCAGCAACCTGCCGTACATCGAGGATGGGTCGTTCGTGAAGGTGCGCGAGATCTCGATCACGTACACCTTGCCCAAGCAGTACGTCACGCAGCTCGGCCCGCTGAAGAACCTGCAATTCACCCTGAGCGGACGCAACCTGCTGACCTTCACGAGCTACACCGGCCTGGATCCCGAGGTCTCGAACTTTGGCAGCCAGCCGGTCGCGCGCAACATCGACGTCACCCCTTATCCGCCGAGCCGGAGCTACTGGCTCTCGATCACCGCGGGAATCTAAGGAGATCACCATGAACCTCAAAGCACCAACTTGTGTGCTCGCCGGCATCCTGGGCTGGGTCGCCCTGCCGGGATGCGATCTCTCCGTCCCCGATCTCAATAACCCGGGCTACGACCAGCTGCAGGATTCTCCGACGGCTGCCCTCGTCAACAGCGCGGCGGGTGGTCTTCAGGTCGGCATCCGCGGTGGCAAGGCGGCGACCACCGGCCTCGTCAATCAGCTCGGTATCCTCGGCCGCGAGTCGTACGACTTCGACCCCTCGGACAGCAGGTTCGTGACCGAAGAGCTCGAGGGGCTCCTGAACCGCTCCACCGCGTTCGGCGGTGTGTTCTGGGCCGCCAACTTCGCCAACATCCAGCTCGGCTTCGCGATCTTGCACGCGCTCGACAAGGTCTCCGACTTCAGCGACGAGGACAAAGCGGGGCTCCGCGGCTTCGTCTACACCATGCAGGCGCTCGATTTCCTGACGGTGGTGATCACGCACGATACGACCGGCGCGCCGATCGACACCGATCGCCCGCTCGGCGCCGAGCTCGCGCCGTTTGTCAGCAAGGACGAGGTCTACGCCAAGATCCAAGATCTCCTCGACCAGGCGGCGAGCGAGCTCGCCCGCGCCGGCGACGCGTTCACGTTCAAGCTGAACACGGGCTTCAAGGGGTTCTCCACCCCCGCGGCGTTCCTCAAGTTCAACCAGGCGATCAAGGCACGGGTCGCCGCGTACCAGAAGGAGTACGCGGCCGCGCTCGAGGCCCTCGGCGGGTCGTTCCTCGACGACGACCCGGCCAAGCTCAGCTTCACCACGGGCGTCTATTACCCGTACTCGACGGGCGCCGGCGACGTGACGAACGCCCTGATCAACCCGGCCATCTACGCGCACCCGGCGCTGCTCAGCGACGTCGAGCTGCAGGCGGACGGCAAGACCCCGGATGCGCGTTACACGGCCAAGGTCGCGGACATGGGCAAGACGGTCTCGTTTCCGACCGATGACGCACTCAAGACGACGATCAAGTTCAAGATGTACACGAACGTGACGCCGGTGGCGCTCATCCGCAACGAGGAGCTGATCCTGCTCAAGGCCGAGGCGCTGTGGTTCACGGGCGACAAGCCCGGCGCGCTCGCCGAGCTCAACCTCGTCCGCACCCTGTCGGGGAAGCTGCCCGCGTTGACCGCCGAGCCCGCCGACGACACGGCGTTCGAGGATGCGCTCTTGGTCGAGCGCCGCTACTCGCTGCTGTTCGAGGGCGGACACCGCTGGATCGACCTGCGCCGGTTCGGCCGCGAGCTCCCGCTCGATTCGCCGAAGCACACGCGCAACGTTCGGTTCCCGGTGCCCCAGGCCGAGTGCGATGCGCGCCCCGGCGAGCCGGCCTGCGCGATCACCAGCAACTCTCCCTGAAGGTCCTTGCGCGACCGCGGCGGTCCGCGTTGATCGATCAACCGAGCCAGCGACGCAGCCCGGCGACGTAGCGCAGGGCCGAGCCCGGCTGGCGGGCGAAGAACAAGGACGGCTCGATCAGCTCGAGCTCCATGACCATCGGCTGGTCGGCGGCGTCGCGCGCGAGATCGACCCGGCCGTAGAGGATCCGGCCGGCGATCGGCGCGAGCGCGGCCTCGGCGACGGCGCGCTCGTCGGCGGCGATCGGAAACGGCCCGGTGACCTGTTCGTCGTCGCCCGAGAACCGCGGGGTCTTGCGGATCGCGTGGGACAGCGCGCCGTCGATCCAGACCAGCGAGCGCTCGCCGTAGCTATCGACGGAGGCGATGTAGGGCTGGACCAGCGCGGCGCCCGCCGCCGTGAGGTTGGCGAGGTGGGCGGCCGCGACCGGATCGTCGGCGGCGAACCGCCGGGTGCCGAGCGAGCCGGCGCCGACCTCGGGCTTGATCACGACGCGGGTGGCGCCGAGCCGGTGCGCGATCGCGGCGAGCTCCGCGGGTTCGCACGGCGCGCCGCGCTCGATCACGACGGTCGGCACGACCGGCACGCCGCGCGCCATCAGCTCGATCAGGTAGCGCTTGTGGAGGTTGCGGCGGAGGATGTCGGGCGGGTTGATCAGCGGCGCCGCGGCGGCCGCGCGATCGATCCAGGCGTCGAACGCGTCGACCGCGAGCGGGTAGTTCCAGGTCGACCGCAGGATCGTCGGGATCGGCGCGTCCCAGTCGACCTCGGGATCGTCCCAGCCGAGCAGCTCGGCGGCAAACCCCGCCGCGGCGAGCGCGGCCGCGAGCGGCGCCTCATCGGGATCGGGCTCGGGTAGCTGGCGGCAGGTGGCGATGCGGAGTGGCGTCATGACAGCGCGGTGAGCAGATCGTCTAGCAGATCGGCCTCGTGCTCGAGACCGACCGAAAGTCGCAGCAGGTCCGGCGGGGTCGGCGTGTCTGGCCCCTCGACGGTGTAGCGGTGCTCGACCAGGCTCTCGACGCCGCCCAGCGAGGTCGCCGGCACCCAGACCTTGAGCCGCTTGACGACCTCGACGGCGCGCGCGGCGCCCCCGCCGACCTGGATCGACAGCATCGCGCCGAACCCGCGCTCCATCTGGCGCGCCGCGATCGCGTGCTGCGGGTGCGACGGCAGCCCGGGGTAGCGCACGGTGACCCCGCGCTCGGTGAGCTGGTCGGCGAGCCACTGCGCGGTGCGGCTCGAGCGTTCGACCCGCGCGAACAGCGTGCGCAGCCCGCGGGTCAGGAGGTAGGCCTCGAACGGCGCGAGCACCGGGCCTTCGTCGTGGCGGAGCAGGGCGATCTGCGCCCACGCGGCGTCGGCTTTCGCGGTGACCAGCGCACCGGCGAGCACGTCGGAGTGGCCGGCGAGGTACTTGGTCGCCGCGTGCATGACCAGATCGGCGCCGAGCGCGATCGGCCGGGTGTGGACCGGCGTGGCGCAGGTCGAGTCGACCGCGACCAGCGCGCCGGCCGCGTGCGCGAGTTCGGCGATCGCGGCGATATCGGTGATCTCCCACGTCGGGTTGGCCGGCGTCTCGAGCCAGACCAGGCGGGTGTTCGGCCGCAGCGCGCGGCGGACGGCGGCCGGGTCGGTCATATCGACGACGTCGTGGGTCACGCCCCACTGCTTGCAGAACCGGGCGAGCCAGCTGCGCAGCGCGAAGTAGGCGACGCGCGGGCTGATCACGTGATCGCCGGGCGACAGCACGGCGCGGATCGCCGCGGTCGCCGCCGCCATCCCCGAGGCAAACGTCAGCGCCGCGGCGCCGCCCTCGAGCGCGGCGATCACCCGCTCGGCGAGCACCGGCGTCGGGTTCTCGTCGCGCGTGTAGGTCCGGCCTCGCAGCTCGTAGGCCGCGTCGCGCGCGTAGGTCGTCGACAGGTGGATCGGCAACACCACCGCGCCGGTCGGCTCGTCGATCGAGTGGAGCGCCTGGGCGGCGAGGGTCTCGGGGTGGACGGGTCTCATGGTGTCCTGGAAGGTAGCGCTTCGGCGGGCAGCGCGAAGCCGTAGCGCGTCATCACGACGCGGCCGTCCTGGCCCAGCACGTACTCGGCGTACTGCTTCGCCAGCTGGGCTTCCTCGCCGGTCCCGCAGATCACCAGCGCCTGATCGAGCGGGGTGTACAGCGCGGGGTCGATCTCGACCGTCGTGCCGCCCTCGGCGGCCATCGCGAGAGAGTGTGCGACCAGGGCGACGTCGGCCTCGTGCTTCTGGGCATAGACCAGCGTGGCCTGGACGTTCTCTCCGAGCACGATGCGGTCCTGGAGCTGCGGCCACACGCCGGCCTTCTCGAGCGCCTCCTTGGCGGCCTTGCCGTAGGGCGCGGTCGCGGGGTTGGCGATCGCGATCTTCTTGAACCTCGGATCAGCGAGATCGGTGATCGAGCTGGGCGCCTCGATCTTGCGCGAGCTCCAGATCACGACCTGGCCGCGCGCGTAGGACCGCGCAGTGGCGGCGTCGCACGTGCCGGCCTTGATGACCTGGTCGACGTAGCTGCGGTTGGCCGCCGCGAACATCGCGAACGGCGCGCCCTGCTCGATCTGCTTGGCGAGCAGGCCGCTGGCGCCGAACTGGAGCTCGACGGTGATCCCGGTCCTGGACTTGAATGCTGCGGCGATCTCGGTGAACGCCTTCTGGAGATCCGCCGCCGCGGCGACGCGGACCTTGCGCTCCGCGGAAGGCCTGGGTGGGCTGCACGCGGCGCAAGCCAGGGCGAACACGATCAGGTGCTTGTGCATGGCGCGACTGTAACGCGGGGCGCCGGGCGTCGTGTCACGGCCGCGCACCGACGGTGCACGAGGGCGTCCTGGCGCGCCGGGTGGGCCTCGCTTCGAGGACGAACGCGCGCCCGCCGGCGGCTCGCGATCCACCCAGCACCTCGGCGCGCGACTTCGCGGTCGTGGCGGCGGCGACCCGGACGCCGAGTGTCCGGAAGCGTTTCGGCCTGCGAGGACTTCGCAAGCCCGGTGGGCCGGACCGCCGTGGACTGCCATGTGTCGCCAAGGTGGTAGTCGAATGTGTTTGGCAATCTCCGCGTATGGGTCCTCACGATCTTGACGCTCGAATGAACGCTGAGCGGTTCATCGGCGCGATGGACCGCTCACGGCATGAACGGTCCACCGCCTCGGTGAACGGCTCACCTCGTCGATAATAACGCTGCAGCGCGACACTGCCGACCGAGATTGACATTCGAGCCCGCCTGTTGATATCTCTTCGCCGTGTCGCGAATCTCGACGATCGCCGCGATGCAGAGAGCGCAGCACGCCGCGGCTCGGTCGCGGTCACGCATCACGACCTGGTGCGTGGAGCGGGCGGCCACGCGGCGCTCGCTCACGGGGCCACCGCGCACTTCGGAGCACACCGTATGACCGCGGGACGGAACTGAGTCGCAAAGGACAGTTCATGATTCGAACCACGAATAGCTCGCATCGCTTGGGTCTCTCACTCCCGGGGTGGCTGGCCGTGATCGCGCTCGGCGGCGCGATCGCGTGCACCGGTGTTTCGCCCGCCACCAGCGCCGGTATCGACGAGGTCGCGGCGTCCGGCGGCGGGGTGACCGTCGACGTCGTCACCACGGGCGTCTGGAGCGGAGGGTTCAATGGCGCCGTGCGGATCACCAACGATTCGTTTCCGGCGCCGATCGCGTCGTTCGAGGTCGTGTTCCGGCTCGGCGGGACGGCCGCGGTCGCGGGCTCGTCCTGGAACGGCGACATCACCCCGCCGGATGCCGGGGGGGCGCGCACCGCCACCAATCCGAGCTGGTTGTCGGGCAACCCGGTCGCCACGGGGCAGACCTGGGAGGTCGGGTTCGGGGGGGCCGGTACGTTCGTGAGCTCCACCATCGTGAGCATCCAGATCAACGGCCAGGCGATCGCCGTGGGCGGAGGCAGCGGCGGTGGCGGCGATGCCTCCGCACCCGCGGTCGCGCTCGGCGCGTCCAGCGCCAGCGTCACGACGCCGATCGCGCTCATCCTCACCGCGACCGCGACGGATAACGTCGGAGTGTCGCGTGTAGAATTCTACGATGGCACCACGCTGCTGAGCACCGATACGGCAGCGCCCTACACGCAATCGGTGGCGCTGACCGCCGCCAATAACGGGAGTCACGCCTACACCGCGAAGGCGTTTGACGCGGCCGGCAACGCCGCCACCTCGGCCGTGGTGTCGGTGACGGTCAATATCCCCGCGGCGGGCGGAGGTGGCGGCGGCGGTAGCCCCGGCGCGGGATACACCGCCGCGAACGGGACGCTGTTCAAGGACGGTGCCGAGATCACGCTGTTTGGCTTGAACTGGTTCGGGCTGGAGACCCCCAATCACGTGCTGCACGGGCTGTGGACCGGGCGTCCGCTCGCGAACTTTCTCGCCGATATCAAGAGCAAGGGATTTAACGCGCTGCGCATCCCGGTATCCCCGGAGACCATCAATCCGGGGTTTGCGATCACCGGCGGGCCCGGTGTCGGCGAGGACGCGGTCGCGCTCACCGGAAAAGACGGCCGCGCCGCGCTCGAATACACGCTGGCCAAGACCCTGGCAGCGGGCGTGTTCGTCGTGGTGGATTTCCACACCTGCAACCCGGCGCAGCTGGGCGCCGGACTCCCCGGCAGTCCGATCGCTTGCACCGGCTATTCGCTGGGCCGCTGGCTCGCGGACCTCGCGACGCTGGCCACGCTGTCGAAGACCTACACGAACGTGGTCGGCATCGACCTGACGAACGAGCCGCACACGCTGACCTGGTCGGCCTGGGCAAGCTTCGCCTCACAGGGCGGCCAGGCCGTGCTCGCGGTGAATCCCAAGGTCACGATCTGGGTCGAGGGCGTGGCGAACGACTCGGCCTCGGGCGGCCTGCCGGTCAACTGGGGCCAGAACCTGTTCGAGGCGGCCGCGATCCCCGGGATTCCGGCGAACCGCCTGGTGTTCAGTCCTCACTCCTACGGGCCGAGCGTCGCCGCGCAGAGCTATTTCTCCGCCGCGGGCTATCCCGGCAACATGCCTGCGATCTGGGATACGTTTTTTGGCCACCTCGTGACCCAGGGCTTCACCGTCATCGCTGGAGAATTCGGCGGTCACTACACGACGAGCTCGACGCTATCCCAGGATGACAAGCTCTGGCAGGACTCCTATGTCACGTATCTGCACGGCAAGACCACGCGCAGCAATTTCTACTGGTGTCTCAACCCGAACTCCGGAGATACCGGTGGTGTGTACGGCGACGACTGGCTGACCTGGAATCCTGACAAGCTCGTGCTGCTGCAGCGCATGATGCGGTAAGTCGAAGCGCGTCTCGCCGGCGCCGGAGTGTCGGCCAGGATACCGACGTTTCATGCGGTCGGCGCCGCCGCGCGAGGTGGGTAGGCAGTGTTCGGAGAGCGAAACCCTGCGTGCGTGTGCCCGATGTATCACGCGGCGTGCGATCCCCTGTCGGTCATTCGAATGTACCGTCCACTGACTCTCGATCGACTGTTCGGCGCGCATTGCCGTGGAGTGCGATGCTCGGAAGCCGAATGTACCGTTCATGGGGCGAATGTACCGTTCTTCTCATCGCCGGTGTTCTTGTCGATCGATAGCAGTGTTTCGCATTCACGACTGGCGACCGCGCCTCGCGACCCTGTTTCGTCCTTGAAGGCCACGTCGATACGTCGTAAACTCGCGCGCGATTCTGACCGGTTTGCAGGCTCGCGGATCGCCGACAGCGTCGTTGGTGGAGAAGTTCGTCGTGACCGATCAGATGGGGATCCGCGCCCCGATCACGCGGCATGAAACATTCCTTGTCTCGCCACAATCAGATTGAATCACAGACCGATCACCCCCAGGGTAGCGCCATGCAAATTATCGCCAAACGATTGACTCACGCAATCCTCGCCTTCATGGGGGTCGCCATACCCTCCGCGGCATACGCGCAAACGCACGTCGACAATGCGTTCACGGGGGCGACGGTGTACGCGAACCCCGACTACGCCGCAAAGGTCCAGACCTCGATCGCCCAGACCACGGACGCGACGCTGGTGTCGAAGATGCGGATCGTCGCCCAGACCCCCACGTTCGTCTGGCTCGATCGCATGGCGGCGATCGCCGGCAGCGCCGACTCGGCTGGCCTCCAGGAGCACCTGGACAACGCGCTCGCGCAGCAGCAGGGATCGACGCCGATCGTCGCGCAGTTCGTGATCTACGATCTGCCGGGCCGCGATTGCGCCGCGCTGGCGTCGAACGGCGAGATCCCGCTGACCGCCGCGGGGCTCACCACGTACAAGACCCAGTACATCGATCCGATCGTCGCGATCATGAGCCAGCCGCAGTACCGGAACATCCGGATCGTCACGGTGATCGAGCCCGATAGCTTGCCGAACCTCGTCACCAACCTCGGCATTCAGAGCTGCGCGATGGCGAGCTCGACCGGCATCTACGTGGCCGGCGTGACGTACGCGCTCGACAAGCTGCACGCGCTGCCCAACGTCTATACCTACGTCGATATCGGCCACTCCGGCTGGCTGGGCTGGCCGAACAACGCGTCCGGCGCCGTGAGCCTGTTCACCCAGGTCGCCGGCGGCACCGTCGCGAAGTTCGCCAGCATCGACGGCTTCGTCGCCAACACCGCGAACGACACCGCGCTGCACGAGCCGTTCATGACGGCCACGCAGCAGATCGGCGGCCAGCCGGTGATGTCGGCGAACTTCTACCAGTTCGACCCGGACATCGACGAGGTGAGCTTCACGGCGGACATGTACCAGCGGTTCGTCGCGGCGGGCTGGCCGGCGAGCCTGGGCTTCTTGATCGATACGTCGCGCAACGGCTGGGGCGGCGCCGGTCGCCCGACGGTGGCCAGCACCAGCACCGATCTCAACACGTTCGTCAACGCCACCAAGATCGACCCGCGGCCGCACCGCGGGCTGTGGTGCAACCAGAGCGGCGCGGGCCTCGGTGAGCGGCCCCAGGCCTCGCCTCCCGGCTTCCCGGCCTCGCACCTCGATGCGTTCGTGTGGGTCAAGCCGCCCGGCGACTCGGACGGCGCGAGCTCTCTCATCCCCAACAACGAGGGCAAGGGCTTCGACCGGATGTGCGACCCGACGTTCCTCACGCAGTACAACGTGCTCAGCAACGCGCTGCCGAACGCCCCGCTGTCGGGCCACTGGTTCCACAACCAGTTCGTCCAGCTGGTCCAGAACGCGCTGCCGGCGGTCGGCGCAGGTCCGGTGTGCTCGGCCGCGCCGTCGGCCACCGCCGGCGTCACGGCGACCGCGGTGTCGGCGACCCAGGTCAACCTGGCGTGGACCGCGGTCGCGGCGCCGGCCAACTGCTCGGTGCTCTACAACGTGTATCGCAGCACGACCGCCGGCTTCACCCCGTCGGCGGCGACCCTGATCGCGTCCTCGCTGGCGACGACCTCGTTCGCCGATACCGGCCGGGCAGCCTCGACGACCTACTTCTACGTCATCGAGACGGCGGATACCGTCGGCACCGCGATCGCGCGCGCCCAGGCGACCACGCCCGGTGGCGGCGGCGGCGGTTGCGCCACCGCGGCGCCGGCGGTCTCGGCGCTGACGGCCGGCGCGCTGTCGTCGAGCTCGATCGCCCTGACCTGGAGCGCGGTGACCGCGCCGACCGGCTGCTCGGTGACCTACAGCGTCTACCGCAGCACCACGCCCGGCTTCACGCCGTCGGACGCGACGCTGGTCGCGAGCGGCCTCACGACGACCTCGAACACGAGCACGGGGCTGGCCGCCTCGACCACCTACCAGTTCGTGGTGGTGGCGTCCGACGCCGCGGGGACCTCGGCGGTGACCCGCGCCAGCGCGACGACGCAGGCGGTGGCGGGCGGTGGCGGCGGCGGCACCTGCCACATCGGCTACACGGTCGTGAACTCGTGGTCGACTGGCTTCCAGGTCCAGCTCAGCATCCAGAACACCGGCGCGGCCGCGGTCGCCGGCTGGACCCTCAGCTGGACGTTCCCCGGCACGCAGCAGGTGTCGAGCCTGTGGAACGGCACGGCGGTCCAGACCGGGGCGACCGTCACGGTGACGAACCTGTCGTACAACGCGGCGATCGCGGCGGGCGCGAGCTACAACGACGTCGGGTTCACCGGCGCCGGCAGCAACGGCACGACGGTCCCGACGAGCTTCACGCTCAACGGCGTGGCCTGCAACTGACACCGTCGTAAACGCGGGGACTTGAATCGGGCTGCGGGTCGCGCGATCGGGCGCGGCGCGTGGCCCAGGTGTCGTGAGCGTCGCGGTTTGAACGTCCGGTCACACACAGGTAGTTCCACACGGAAGAAGGGACTGTCATGGTCAGGATTGCGCGGTACAACGTCATCGTCGCGGCGCTCACTTGTTCACTCGCCGGCAGCGCGCTCGGTCACGGACTCATCCAGAGTCCGCCGTCGCGCAACTGGTTCTGCGGCGCCGTCACCAAGCCCGATCAGGTCGCCAACGGGGTGGCCGAGTTTCCGGTGTGCGGCGACGCCTTCGCGTTCGATCCGATCGCCGGGTACAGCTTCATGAGCGTGCTCACCCACACGCTCGGCCGATCGGTGGTGGGGCCCCGGCCCAACGTGTGTGGGTTCAACTCCGAGTCCTTCAACGGCGGAGCCACGGTCTGGGATCAGCCGATCAACTGGCCGACCAGCAACATGAGCTCCGGCCTGCAGACCTTCACCTGGAACATCAGCTGGGGACCGCATTTCTCGGATACCCAGGAGTTTCGTTACTGGATCACCAAGCCGAGCTTCCAGTTCCAGGTCGGCAAGGCGCTGTCGTTCGACGACTTCGAGGACCAGCCGTTCTGCGTGCTCGCCTACGACGACACCAACCCCACGGGCAACCCCAATATCATCCCCGACAAGGCCAACGCGCTGTTCCAGACCCGGTGCAACGTCCCGGTGCGCGCCGGCCGCCAGATCATCTACGCGGAGTGGGGCCGCAACCAGTTCACGTTCGAGCGCTTCCATAGCTGCGTCGACGTGGTGTTCCAGAACGGACCGGTGATCAGCGCTCGCATCGCGCTATCGCCGAGCGCCACCGACGTGACCGGCCCCAGCACGATCACGCTCGACGCCTCGAGCTCGGTGGGCGCGGGCCTCAGCTATCAGTGGTCGGTCTCGGGGCCGAACCCGAGCCTCTACACGCTGACCAACGCCAACCAGCGGATCGCGACCCTCGCGCTCGCCAATCCTGCCGCGGCCGCCAAGATCTCGGTGTCGCTGGCGGTGGTCAGCGCGTCGGGATCAGACACGGCGACGATCAGCCTGGTGCACCATCCGCTCGGCGGCTCGCCGTGGTTCGATGGCGGGCTGCTCAACGCCGCGCCGCGGGTCCTGACCGTGGGCAACCGGATCTCGATGCGCGCGGTCTCGAGCACGGGCCAGGACGTGTTCCTGCCGAGCTCGCCCCTGGTGATCACCGCGGCCAACGCGGCCGCCGATGCGTGGCCGTTCGAGCTCGGCCAGGCCGTCAACGCGCTCGGCGGCAGCATCCGCATCGGCGTGCTGAACGCCCAGGGCCAGATCGCGCCGGTGCGCGACGCGATCGCCAACCGGATCTTCACGGTCGCCGCAGCGAACGTCAGCGGCGCGTTCCTCCAGGTCGCGCCGCCCGCGGCGAGCTGCCGGATCAACTACCGGATCGACACGCAGTGGAACACCGGGTTCCAGTCCAGCATCAGCGTCGTCAATACGTCGTCGAACATCCCGGTGGTCGGCTACACGCTGACCTGGAGCATGGGCAGCGGGGAGGCGTTCAGCAGCGGCTGGAACGCGACGTTCACCCCTTCGGGTCAGGGGCTCGCGGCGTCGAACACGGCGGGCGCGTGGAACGGCGTGATCGCGCCGAACGGCGGTACGGCCTCCTTCGGCTTTCTGGGCAGCAAGACCGCGGCCTCGACCGCCGTCCCCAGCGACTTTCGGCTCAACGGCGAGCCGTGCCAGGTCGGCGCGACCGCCCAGGTCTCGCCGGCCCGCAGCATCGCGCTCGCCCTCGCGCTCACCGGTCACCCCGAGGGGCTGCCGCCCCAGCATTGTGAACACGCGCCGCTGGCCGCGCCGCCGCCGGCGCGCCCGGTCTCCACGACCTTGCGCCGGCGCTTGCGTGCGGTTCCCGCGCGGCGGCGGGGTGGGCGGCGGCGGGCGAGGCCGTAACGCCCGTAACGCCCGTAACGCGTAGCTTCTTCAGTCGAGCGTGAACGTCGAGACCCGGAGCGCGCCGCGGAACACGAGATACACGTCGTGGTGTCCGCCGGCCGCGGCGAGCGACGCGTTCGCGGTCACGTAGCGGTAGATATCGCCGGTCGCGGGTACGAGCGCGGTGCCGAGCAGCCGGCCGGTCGGGCCGTCGATCCGGACCTCGATCGCGCCGCCCGCCGTGGCGCTCGCGACCTCCGCGCTGAACCGCTCGGTGTGGCGGCCCAGGTCGACGCCCGAGAACCGCAGCCAGGCGCCTTCGGTCGCCGCCACCGCGTCGCCGAACGGCTTGGTCTCGTCGACCAGCGCGACGCCGAGATAGTCGTCGAAGTCGACCGCGCGGGTCGCGCGCCCGAGCTGGCGCGCCGGGATGTCCTCGCCGTGCACGGTCACCGTGGCGTGCTGGCGGACATCGGCCGACGACGCGCCGACCATCACGTCGTGCTTGCTGGTCTCGAGGACCCAGCGATCGCGGGTCACGTCCCAGTGCGCGAGATCGGCGACCGGGACGGTCAGCTTGACGGTCGTGGTCTGGCCCCGCGCCAGGTGCACGCGCTGGAACGCCCGCAGCTGGCGGTTCGGCAACACGTCGCGCGACTGGTGCTGCCGGGTGTAGAGCTGCACGACCTCGTCGCCCGCGCGGCTGCCCGTGTTGGTGACGGCGAGCTCGACCGTGAGCGCGTCGCGCGGCCCGAGGTCGCGCTCGGCGACCCGGAGATCGCGGTACTGGAAGGTCGAGTACGACAGGCCATGACCGAACGGATAGAGCGGCGCGCCGTCGAAGTATTGATAGGTCCGCTTGGCCTTGATGATGTCGTAGTCGAGGATATCCGGCAGATCGGTCAGCGCGCGATACCAGGTCTGGGTCAGCCGGCCCGCCGGGTTGACGTCGCCGAACAGCACGTCGGCGACCGCGTGGCCGGTCTCCTGGCCGGCGTGCGAGGTCCACAGGATCGCCGGCACGTGGTCCTGCTCCCAGGTGATCGTCATCGGATAGCTCATCTCGAGCACCAGGATCGTGTGCGGATTGACCGCGCGCACCGCCTTGACCAGCGCCTCCTGGCCCTCGGCGAGCGCCATGGTCTGGCGATCGTGGTCCTCGCGGCCGTTGATGAACGGCATGCTGCCCACGACGATCACCGCGGCGTCGGCGCCCTGGGCCGCGGCCACCGCGGCGTCCGCGCCGTGCTGGATCACCTGCGCGCGGAACCGCGCCGCGTCCGCCGCCGTGACCGCGGTCAGCGCGAGCGCGCCGTCCGCCGCGACGGTCAGGTACATCTCCGGGCCGGCCCAGTCGAACGCCTTCTCGTAGCCGGCGTAGCGGATCGCGACGCTGCCATCGCGCTGCGGCTCGAGCACGAACTGTTGCTGGACGAACCAGTCGAACGGCTGCGCGGCGTTGTTGGCGAAGTTGGCGCCGAAGTTGAACCGATTGACATACTTGTGATTGGCGACGGCGCGCAGGGTGACGATGCCGCGGCCCCAGTCGAACACGTCGAACTGCTCGGTCGCGCCGGCGGCGGTGGCGGTGGCCCGCAAGAGGTCGCCATCGCCCCCGGTGCCCGCGGTGACGAACTTGCCGGTGGCGACCTCCTGGAGCGCGATCCGGTCGACCGCTTCGCTGGTCGCGATGGTGGCGCCGCTGCCGAGCCGCTCGCGGATCCCGTCGAGCGGGGTGACGCGATACGACAGGGATCCCGAGTACCAGTCGGTGTAGAGCGTATCGGCCAGCGGGCCGATCACGGCGATCTTCCGGGTCGCCGCCGGATCGAGCGGCAGGGCCTGGCCGGTATTCTTGAGCAGCACGATCGCCTCGTCGGCGGCGTCGCGCGCCAGCTGCTGGTGCGCGGGGCTGTTGATCACCGCGGGCGTGATGCTCGCGTAGGGACCGCCGCTCGGATCGAAGTCGCCCAGCCGGAACCGGATCGAGAGCACGTGGCGCACCGCTTTATCGATCTCGGCCTCGGTGAGCAGGCCCTGGTCGAGCGCCTGCTGGAGGATCTCGATCGTCGGGGCGCTGAGCTGGTTGTCGACCGTGAAGCTGTCGATCCCGGCGGTCAGCGACGCCGCGAAGCCCTCGGGGTTGGTCGCGTAGTACTGCTCCGAGCCGGTCAGGTTGTACGGCGCCCCGGCGTCCGAGACGTTGTAGAGCGTCCGCCGGGTCCACGTCCGCACCACGTCGCTCAGATCAGGATTGACCGTGTTGGGCCGGCCGTTCACCAGGTTATACGACGCCATCACGCCGGTCGCCGCGTCGGCGGCGATCGGGATCCGGAACGCGAGCTCGTCGTACTCGTGCTTGACGCGGGGCCGCAGGTTCGACGACGTGGTGTCGCGGTGGATCTCGTTGTTGTTGGCCAGGAAGTGCTTGAGCACCGGCGCCGCCCGGAGGTAGACCGGATCATCGCCCTCGATGCCCTGGCCGTACGCGGTCGCGATCGCGCCGGTGAGGCGCGCGTCCTCGGAGTAGCCCTCCTCGTTGCGGCCCCACCGCGGATCGCGCAGCAGGTTGACCACCGGGGCCCACAGCTGCACGCCCCACACCCGCGGATTGATCACGTTGAAGCCGCGCGCCTCTTCACCGACCACGGCGCCGACCTTCTTGATCAGCGCCGGGTCCCAGGTCGAGGCCAGGCCGATCGCCTGGGGGAACACGGTGCCGTTCGCGGTCACGACGGCGCCGTTGTGGTCGCGATCGGTGGTCCACGCCACGCCGTGGAGCGCCTCGGTGCCAGTCTTGAACGCGGGCATGGCGAGCCGCGGAATCGGCGGCTGGTACTGATGCAGCAGCGAGATCTTCTCGGCCAAGGTCAGCCGGCTCAGCAGATCGTCGATCCGCGTGGGCATCGCCAGGCGCCCGTCCTGGAACGGCAGGGTGGTGGGTGGCGCGGCGTTCGACCGTTCGATCGGTCGGAGCAACACCGCGAGGATCACAGATACGGAAGCCACGAGGACGATGACGCGGAATCCAGTCCGAGCTGTCATGATTGTTCCCTCCCTCCTCGCGATCAAGGGCGCGAGGCGAACGCACGGTAGTCGGCTCGCGATATTTAGTCGAGCACGCTCGTCGTGAGGGCGAGGCCGGTATCGCGGATCACCGGCGAATCCACCGGAATCGCAGATTAGTAGTCTGCGGCGGCCAGCTCGATCGTCGTGACGCCGAGGCCGGTGTCGATCTCGACCACCGCGCCCTCCGGAGTCGCCGTCAGCGTGCCACCTGGCGCCGCGCTCGCGCGCCGCGCCACCAGGACGACGCGCCACGGCCCCGCGGCGCCGCGGCGATCGATGCGGAGCTCGCGGCCGGCGCGTACGACGGCGAACGTCGCGGCGACCTCGCCGTGCGCGGTCGGGATCCACGCGCCGGACTGCGCGCCGTCGCCCAGCTCGTAGACGCAGAGCGTCACGCGATCCGCATAGTCGTAGTCCGGGCGATCGTCGCGCCCCATCGCGATCACCGCGCCGGGGCGCGCGAGCACCGGCACGCTGTCGAACCCGTGGCGCTCCCGCACCCAGCGCGGACCCTCGACCACGGCGCCGCCGATCAGGTGGGTCCACCGGCC
>Ga0302323_100001476_pt1 | contig 19123 bp, 17 predicted proteins | sample Fen_T0_3_FD_201950 | JGI IMG/M metagenome (GOLD analysis project Ga0302323, IMG submission 201950) | Peat permafrost microbial communities from Stordalen Mire near Abisko, Sweden - Fen_T0_3 | ecosystem: Environmental > Terrestrial > Soil > Wetlands > Permafrost | place: Sweden: Abisko... | reverse complement strand
TCGAGCAGGAACTTTTGGTGGCGCGCAGTTTCACGGACTACTACAACCGCGCCGAAGACATCTTCGCCTTCAATCGTTCCAGTTCCTTCGGCAACTTCCTGAAGGAACTGCCGCCCCAGCGCGCGGACGCTGCGCGCCGGGCCATCGCCGAGGAACTGGAGACCCTGCGCGGCGAGCGGGGCATCGGCCTGCAACGCCACACGATCTTCAGCGTGGCCAAAAAGCGTTGAGCGACCCACTGCTGCTCCCGCAGCAGCAGACCAGCAGGAATGGCTGCGGGGCAGCAACCCGTTGCTGGAGCCAGGGCCTCCTGGCACGCAGGTTCTGGCTTTCCGAATTGGCACGATACCTTCATTGCCCCCTCTGACCTGAATTTCCTGAGCGGGAATTCTGGGCAGAGATTTCCACAGTTCCAGCCATGGGAGGGCTGCATGACCCGAATCGATTCGAGCGCGTCCGAGCTGGCTCTCCTGGCCGGACGAGACCCCCGCGAGGGCTGGGAGGATGCCCATCAGGACCGGTTCGGATTCCCGCGTAACCGCAAGCCCAGCTTCCCGCGCTTTCCCGCCAAATACCCACACAGATCCGTCACCAGTCCTGAACCCTTCACCGAGGCCCCCCTGGAACAGGTCCCGGAGGTGGCGATCCTTTGCTACACCAAGTTCCTCTCCGCGGCCCTGAAGGAAGTCGTGGCCGCCCACCCCGAGAGCCGCGAATCCGCGACCTTCCAGGGACTCCACTTCCTGGGCTCCGGCCTGGCCCTGGTGGAGAACACCGGTCTGCTCGGGGCTTCCATGGCCGCAGTGCAGTTGGAGCGATTGATCCAGTTGGGGGTCCGCTCCTTCATCGTGCTGGGCATCGCGGGTTCCCTGCGGGAGGGGGTGGAGATCGGCGATGTGGTCGTGGGCGATCGCGCGGTGCGCGACGAGGGCACTTCGTATCACTACCTGCCGCCTTCGGACTACGCCTGGCCTTCCCCCGGCCTCACCGAACGCGTCCTGGCGCACCTTCACGGGGGAAAAGAAAAGTTGCACCTCGGCGGCACCTGGACCACGGATGCCATCTTCCGGGAGACCCTTCTGGAGGTTCAGGCCCTAGCCCAGGAGGGCATCCTCACCGTGGAAATGGAAGCCGCGGCCCTCTTCTCCGTGGCCCGGTTCCGGGGCGTGGAGATCGCCGCGGTGTTCGTGGTCAGCGATCTGGTCCATCGAGAGCGCTGGGAGCGGGGCCAGGAGGGCAGCCTCCTCGACGCCTCCCTGCTGGCCGTCCTGAAGCAGCTGGCCAGCTTCGTCGGGGAGGCCTCATGATCAACGTCCTGGGCTACGTGGCCGCCGTCTGCACCACCGGCAGCTTCATCCTCCAGGTCATCCAGATCTGGAGGACCCGCAGCGTCCGGGATATTTCCCTGGGCATGTACATCGTCCTGCTCGTCGGCGTGAGCCTGTGGACCGCCTTCGGAATCGCCACGAAATCCCTGCCCGTCATCCTCGCCAACCTGGTGACCCTGGTGCTGGTGGGCTCGGTGCTGATCGCCAAGCTCCGCTGGCAGAATACTGAAGCAGCGGGCCAGGATTGATCCATGGCAGCTCCGGATCGCTCCCTGCTCCCGCCGCCCCGAGAGGCGGCGCCCTCGGCCATGGGCTTCGTGCTGCACGTGGCCTTGCACCGCTATCGCTGGTGGATCCTCGGCATGCTGCTGGGGGAGACCGGCAACGCCGTCTGCGGGATCCTGCTGCCCTATGCCCTGGGGCTCATCATCACCCAGGTCACGCGCAGCCAAGGCGACCCGGGGATCATCCTGGGCACCCTGGGGGCGCCCATCCTGCTGTTCGCGACCCTGTGCGTGGGCGAGCTGTTCTTTGGCCGGGTGAGCTCGGCCCTGCAACTGCGGGTGGCCCCGCGGCAGCGGCAGTATGTGGCGCGCTCCCTGTTCCACCACCTGCACCACCATTCCCACCGCTACCTCAGCGAGAACTTCGCCGGTGCCCTGGCCCACCGCATCAGCGAGACGTCGTACGGCGTGAACCAGGTGATCTTTGCGCTGATCACGGAATTCTGGCCCATCGCCATCATCCTCATCGTGTCCAACGGCCTGCTGCTGGCGGCCCAGCCCTGGCTGGGATTCTTCACCACCCTGTGGTCGGGCCTGTTCGTGGTCATCTCCCTGTATCTCTCCAAGCGGACCCTGCCCCTAGCCGCTGCCGCTTCCAGCGCCCGCAGTCGCACCATTGGCGGCATCGTGGACTCGGTCTCCAATCACGCCACCGTGCGCCTGTTCGCCGCCCGGGAGCACGAGCAGGAACGCCTGATCCAGGCTCACGCCGGGGAGCTGGTGACGGTGCTCATTGCCAACAAGGCCATGGAGCGGGTGCGCCTGTTCCAGTTCGCCGCTTCCGCGATCCTGAAGGCCGGTGTCGTGGCGGCCTCGGTCTGGCTCTGGAGCCGCGGTCTGCTGGGGGTCGGCAAGTTCGTCATGGCCGTGAGCCTGAGCCTGCTGATCATCTCCGAGGCCAGGAACATCAGCCGCCGCTTCCTGGAGTTCTTCGAGGGCCTGGGCAACGTGGGCAGCGGTGTGCGGGCCATTCTGGAGCCCCACGAACTGCAGGACGCCCCGGATGCGAGGCCTCTGCGGCTCAGCCGCGCAGATATCGACTTCCGCTCGGTGTCCTTCGCCTACCCCGACGGCACCCAGGTCTTCCAGGATTTCTCGGTGTCGATCCCAGGCGGCCAGCGGGTGGGCCTGGTGGGCCTCTCGGGCTCCGGGAAGTCCACCTTCGTCAGCCTCCTGCTGCGCCATTACGACCCCCAGCGGGGCGAGATCTGCATCGATGGCCAGGATCTGAAAACCCTGACCCAGGATTCGCTCCACGCCCAGATCGGCCTCATCCCCCAGGATCCCACCCTGTTCCATCGCACCCTGCGGGAGAACATCCGCTATGGCTGGCCCGAAGCCTCGGACGAGGAACTGGACGCCGCCACGGACCAGGCGCGGGCCTCGGAGTTCATTCAGGATATCCCCGGGGGGCTCGACGCCGAGGTGGGCGAGCGCGGCGTGAAGCTCTCGGGGGGCCAGCGCCAGCGCATCGCCATCGCCCGGGTCGTGCTCAAGAACGCGCCCGTGCTGGTGCTGGACGAGGCCACGTCGAGCCTGGATTCCCTCACCGAGCGGCAGATCCAGGAAGCCCTGGACGGCGTGATGGAGGGCCGCACGGTCATCGTCATCGCCCATCGCCTGTTCACCATCGCCCATCTGGACCGGATCCTCGTCTTCGATCGCGGGGAGATCCTGGAAGACGGCACCCATCAGGAACTGCTGCACCGGCGCGGCGCCTACTTCCGCCTGTGGAGCCAGCAGAGCGGCGGCCTGCTGCCAGAACAACCCGTTTCTCTGTCCTTGGCCTCGGCCTGAACCCTCACATACCCACCAACCTGGAGCCCCCATGAGTATCCCTGAAACCCACCTGTTCACCTCCGAGAGCGTCACCGAGGGGCATCCCGACAAGATCGCCGACCAGATCTCGGACGCCGTGCTGGACGCGGCCCTCACCGGAGATCCCAATAGTCGCGTGGCGGCGGAGACCCTGGTCACCACGGGCCTGATCCTGGTGGCTGGGGAGATCACCACCGAGACCTACATCGATATCCCCAAGGTGGCCCGGGATACGGTGCGCGAGATCGGCTATGACCACAGCGCCAAGGGCTTCGACGCCGACACCGCCGCGGTGATCGTCACCCTGGATCAGCAGAGCCCCGATATCGCCCAGGGCGTGGATGTGGGGGGCGCCGGGGACCAGGGCTTGATGTTCGGCTTCGCCACCCGCGAGACCCCCGACTATCTGCCCGCCCCCATCTACTATGCCCACAAGCTCACCCGCCGGTTGTCGGAGGTGCGCAAAAATGGGCAACTGCCCTGGCTGCGCCCCGACGGCAAGAGCCAGGTGACCGTGGAATTCGCCGGTGGCAAGGTGTCCCGCATCCACACCGTCGTGATCTCCAGCCAGCACGACGAGGCCATCGGTAATCAGGAACTGCGCGAGCGGATCATCCATGATGTGATTCAGGCCGCGCTGCCCAAGGAACTCATCGACAAGGACACCATCTACCACGTGAATCCCACGGGCCGCTTTGTGGTAGGCGGACCCGCCGGAGACACCGGCCTCACGGGACGCAAGATCATCGTGGACAGCTATGGTGGCAGCGGCCATCACGGCGGGGGCGCCTTCTCGGGCAAGGATCCCAGCAAGGTGGATCGCTCCGCCGCCTATGCCGCGCGCTACATCGCCAAGAACCTGGTGGCCGCCGGGGCCGCGGAGCAGCTGGAGATCCAGCTGGCCTATGCCATTGGCGTGGCCGAGCCGGTCTCCATCAACGTCAACACCTTCGGCACCGGCAAGGCCTCCAACGCCGCCATCGTGAAGGCCGTGCGCGAGGTCTTCACCCTCACGCCCCGGGCCATCATCGAGCACCTGGAACTGCGCAAACCAATCTATAAATCCACGGCTTCCTACGGCCACTTCGGCCGTCCCGAGTTCCGCTGGGAGCAGCTGGACCAGGTCGAGGCCCTGCAGGCGGCCCTGCGGTGAGCGAAGCAACACAGCGACCCGTGATCGGCTTCATCGGCGGCAGCGGCGTCTACGATATCGAGGGGCTCACCCATCAGCGCTGGCAGAAGGTGTCCTCGCCCTTTGGCGAGCCCTCGGACGAGCTGCTCTTCGGGGAATTGAACAGCCAGGAACTGGTGTTCCTGCCTCGTCATGGCCGGGGCCACCGGATTCCTCCCTCGGCCATCAACTACCGGGCCAACATCGACGCCCTGAAGCGCGCCGGGGTCACCGATTTGGTGTCCGTGAGCGCCGTGGGCTCGCTGCGCGAGGACCTGAGGCCCGGCACCTTCGTCATCGTGGACCAGTTCATCGATCGCACCTTCGCCCGGGAGAAGAGCTTTTTCGGCACCGGCCTGGTGGCCCACGTCTCCATGGCCCATCCCGTGTGCGCCCGCCTGGGGAACCACCTGGAGGCCGCCGCCAGGTCCGCCGGCATCGAGGCGGTGCGGGGCGGCACCTACCTGGTGATGGAGGGCCCGCAGTTCTCCACTCAGGCGGAATCGAAGCTCTACCGCACCTGGGGCTGCGACGTGATCGGCATGACCAACCTGCCCGAGGCCAAGCTGGCCCGGGAAGCGGAGCTCTGTTATGCCACCGTGGCCATGGTGACCGACTATGACTGCTGGCATCCCGGCCACGACCATGTGACCGTGGACGCCATCATCCAGGTGCTGCTGGCCAACGCCGACAATGCGCGCAGCCTCGTAAAGGCGGCGGCACCGCGCCTTCAGGACGACGCGACGGCCCCCGCCTGCGCCTGTCGCAGCGCCCTGGAACACGCCCTCCTCACCGCCCCCGAACAGCGCGATCCCGCCCTGCTTGGGCGCCTGGAGGCCGTGGCGGGGCGCGTTCTGCGATCGCGCTGAGCCGCCAATGTCGCACCACGGAGTATCTGCTTCCCCTGGAGTCGCCATGCCCATCAAGTCCCTCATCCGCACCGTGCCCGATTACCCCAAGCCCGGGGTCCAGTTCCGCGATGTGACCACCCTGCTGAAGGATCGCAAGGGCCTCAACCTCACCATCGAGGTCCTGGCCAATCGCTACCGCGACCGGGGCATCCAGAAGGTGGCGGGCATCGAGGCCCGGGGCTTCATCCTCGGCGGCGCCCTGGCCCACCAGCTGGGGGCGGGCTTCGTGCCCCTGCGCAAGCGCGGCAAACTTCCCGCCGCAACCATCGGTCAGGACTACGCCCTGGAGTATGGCACGGATCGCATCGAACTGCATCTGGACGCCATCGAACCGGGCGAGCTCGTGCTGCTGTTGGATGATCTCATCGCCACCGGCGGCACCGCCGAGGCCGCCGCCCGGCTGATCGAGCGCGTGGGCGGCGTGATCGTGGAGACCGCCTTCATCGTGGACCTACCCGATCTGGGCGGTCGCAGGCGCCTGGAAGCCCTGGGGCACCCGGTCTTCGCGCTCACCGAATTCGAGGGAGATTGACCATGCCCCAGAGCCACGGCATCGAGACCCTGCGTTGGCGCGAGGGACGGCTCGAGCTGATCGATCAGCGCGTGCTGCCCGCCCGCTTCGAGTACGTGAGCTATGCCAGTGCGGAGGAGGTGGCCGAGGGCATCCGCTCCATGGTGGTGCGCGGCGCACCGGCCATCGGCTGCGCCGCCGCCTATGGCGTGGCCCTGGACGCCCAGGCGCTGCGGGAGGAGCGTGCCATCGCCTTCTCGGCGGGACTGGCGAGGGCCTTCGAAGTGCTGGCCGCCAGCCGTCCCACGGCGGTGAATCTGTTCTGGGCCCTGAAGCGCCTGCGCAAGGTCTGGCAGGTCCAGACGCAAGGCTCGGTTGCAGAGATCGCGGACCGCCTGCTCGAGGAAGCCCATGCCATCCTGGTGGAGGATCTCCGCATCAATCACGAACTGGGCCACCTGGGTGCCGAGTTGCTACCGGATGGGGCCCGGGTGCTCACCCACTGCAACGCCGGCGCCCTGGCCACGGCGGGGCATGGCACGGCCTTGGGCGTGATCCGCTCGGCGGTGGCATCGGGAAAGCGCATTTCAGTCTTCGCCGACGAGACCCGCCCCTTCCTGCAGGGGGCACGCCTCACGGCCTGGGAGCTGGTGCAGGAGCAGATCCCGGTGACCCTCATCACCGACGGCATGGCCGGGCATTTCATGAGTCGTGGCGAGATCGACGCCGTGATCGTCGGCGCCGATCGCGTGGCCGCCAACGGCGACGTGGCGAACAAGATCGGCACCTACATGGTGGCGGTGCTCGCCCAGCGCCACGGCATCCCCTTCTACGTGGCCGCACCGCTTTCCACCCTCGATATGGGCACCCCTTGTGGGGCGGCCATCCCCATCGAGGAACGCTCCCCCGCCGAAGTCACCGGCCACGGCGACCAGCAATGGGCGGCCCAGGGGGTCCAGGTGCGCAACCCCGCCTTCGACGTGACCCCCGCCGAGCTGATCACGGCCCTGATCACCGAGGCCGGCGTGATTCCTCGTCCGGATCGCGAGCGCCTGGAAGCCCTGAGCCTGGCCCAGGCGAGATGAGCAGCACTTCCGGGATCTTCAGGATGGATCACCAGCTTCAGCCAGCTCTTATTTTCAGGGATTCATCTTGGCTCCAGATCTTGTAAGAAATAAAGATGGCCGCGAAGAACGCGAAGGCCCGCTGCGCGGGCACGCGAAGAAAAGCAATCGGCGGGTTTACGAGGAAACAATTCGGGCCAGCCCTTTTCGAGCGGCGACCGGACCCGCTTTTCTAGGCGGAGCCAGCCGCCGCTCGAAAACCCAGTCGTGCCCCGCACGACTGGGGGCCGTAGGTCGGGATGACCCTGGGTTAGCCACGCGTTTCTTCGCGTGCCTTCGCGTCAGGCTTGCGCAGCAAGCCCTTCGCGGCTTCCGTTCTTTTCTTGTCGTGGTTCCAGTTGAACCCGTTCTCAATTCAGACCATCCCACCTCGGAGTAAATCATGACCCTCGAACTGGAAGGCAAACGCGCCATCGTCACCGGTGGCAATCGCGGCATCGGCAAGGCGATTGCCCGCGAACTGGCGCGGCAGGGAGCCGACGTCGTGCTCGCCGCCCGGGACCAGACCGCCCTGGACGCCTCGGCCCGGGAGATCGCCGCGGAGACAGGCCGCCGGGTCCTCGGGCTCCGGGTGGAGACCGGCAGCAAGGCCTCCGTCGATGCCCTGGTGGCGGGCGCCGTCGAGCGCCTGGGCGGGGTGGATATTCTGGTGAACGCCGCCGCGGTGCCCGGGGGCATCTCCAGCGCCACCAAGCTGGCCGAGATCATCGACGAAGAGGCCCTGCTCGATATCGACATCAAGGTGGTGGGCTACCTGCGCACCGCCCGGGCCGTGGCGCCCCACCTGGTGGCCCAGGGCTGGGGCCGGATCATCAACGTGGGCGGCCTCGCCATCCATCGCACCGGCCGGCCCGTGGCCACCCTGCGCAACGTGGGAGTGGCCGCCATCACCAAGAACCTGGCCGACGAACTGGGTCCCCTGGGCGTGAACGTCACCGCGGTACACCCCGGCATCACCCGCACCGAAAAGACCGACCCCGCCACGGAAGCCGAGCTGGCCAAGAGCAATTCCATCCGGCGCTTGATCGATGCCTCGGAAGTGGCCTGGGTGGTGGCCTTCCTGGCCTCGCCGCGCAGCATCGCCATCAACGGCGACGCCATCCCCGTGGGCGGCGGCGCCCCGGGAACGATCCACTACTAGCCATGACACCTCCACCAGCCCCCCCACCGGATCCCGCCCCCGAGCACCTCTGGGAAGCGGCGCCGCTTCGAGCGGGCTTCTGGTTCTCCGTGCTCGCCCTCATCTACCTGGTGGACATGGCCGATCGCGCCGTGATCGGTGCGGCCTTCCCGGCGATCAAGCAGGCCTTCCACGTCAGTGATGGGCGGCTGGGCCTGCTGGGCAGTGCCCTGAATCTGGCCCTGGGCCTCCTGGTGATTCCCTCGGGTCTGCTCATCGATCGCTGGAGCCGCAAAGGGATGATCAGCCTCATGGTGGGCGTGTGGAGCCTGGCCACGTGGCTGACGGGACGGGCCACGGCCTGGGGCAGCCTGCTCGGTTCGCGCATGCTGGTGGGCGCGGGCGAGGCGGGCTACAACCCGGCGGGCTATGCCCTGATCGGCGCCTGGTTCCCGCCGCGCCTGCGCGGGCGCATGATCGGCCTGTTCAATACCGCGCAGCCCATGGGCAGCCTGATCGGCCTGGGTCTGGGCGGCATCATCGCCTACCGCTACGGGTGGCGTCAGGCCTTCGGCCTGCTGGCCCTGCCCGGCTTCGCCCTGGCCCACCTGATCCTGTGGGCCCCGGATTACCGGACCCGCCAGGAGCCCGAACGCCAGCACCCTCCGGTCCTGCCCACCCTGCTCGGGCTTTGGCGAGCCCCCTCGCTGCGGTGCATCTACCTGTCCCAGCTCTCCATCGCCTTCTTCATCGGCGGCTACACCATCTGGGCGCCCACCCTGTTCATGCGCACCTATCATCTCAACCTGGAACAGGCCTCCCGCGCCATGATCCTGCCCCTGGCGGTGGCCATGCTCGGCCCCTTTCTGGGGGGCTGGCTCAGCGACCGCCTGATGCGAACTCGGCCGGATGGGAGGCTTTTGTCGGCCAGCCTGATGCTTGCAGGCGCGCTGCCGCTCTACCTCGCCGGCCTCCTTGGCGCTCTGCGCGGAATGCCCATGGCCGGCGTCATCGCGCTGCTGACCTTGGCCCAGGTCTGTTTCGCCGCCCACTGGGGCGCGGTGGTGACAGCCAGCCTGGAACTGGTGCCGCCCAGCCTCCGGGCCACCAGCCAGGGCTTCCTGCCGCTGTTCCAGTGCCTCTCCGGGGCCTGGTCCGCCACGGCCACGGGCCTCCTCTCGGATCATCTGGGTCTGGGCACCGCCCTGCTGTTCACCGTCACCATCGGTATCTTGCCTGGCATCTGGCTATTGCTGAATGCCCGCGGCACCCAGGCACCGGATCAGGATGCCCTCATGCTCTGGAGCCGAGGCCTGGAAACCGGAAGCTGAATTCGTCAGCAGGGCGCGCTGCCGCGGCTGATGGAAGGTTCCAGGGCAAACAGGCGATCAATGGCCTCTCCCGGCAGTTCCAGCCCGAACCGCTGGCCCAGCGCGTCACCGTAGTCCTTCAGGGATTCCAGGCTGTCCTGATGGTCCAGGACCTCCCCATCCAGGGTGTTCCGCCAGGTCTTCAGAACCCGGTCGACCAGGGTCAGGCGACCGCCCGGGAAGGGCCGCGTCACCATGCGCGCATCGGCGAAGGTCGAGCCGGGATGGGTGAGGTGAAAGTGGTTTCCCACGCCGAAATCGGCGGCGATGGCGCTCTCGAGGGTGAACCGGTAGAGGTCTCTCCAGGCACCGTCCACGCGCATCTGCAGCACCCAAGCGCCGGGCTCGGCCAGACCAGCGGGAGGGTGGTGCTGCAGGCGATAGGGCAGTCCGTCCTGGATGCGCTCGAAGCCGTCCTCCAGGCGCATGGGCGCGCGCGGAGTCTGGGCTCCGAATCCGGCGTCAGCGGTCCAGAGCTGGCCTTCCGCCTCCACCAGGGTGATCTGGTGGGTGCGCGGGCGATCCGCCAGGTAGACGTTGCGCGCCAGCAGCCGGCGCACCGGAAAGCCCTTGTCTTCAAGCGCCAGAGCCAGCCACTCGTTCAACTCGAAGCACCAGCCCCCACGCCTGCGGGCCCCCAGCTTGGCCTGGAGGCTGGCCCGATCCAGGCCGTTGCGCCCACTGAGGTAGACATCGAAATTCTCGAAGCAAAGGCCGAAGGAATGATCGTGATGGATGGCTTCGAGGGCGGCAAGGGTCTGGGACATGCATCGGCTCCGTGAGATCAGGATCAACTGTGCGCGATACAAATTCAAACGGGTTCATTCATGAAGGCCAGACCCTTCTCCGGTGAATGACCGATGAAGGATATGGCCTTCGATGGTTTGAAAACGCCTCTGCTAGACGTTCTCCGTCTCCGCGACACTGATCTTCTGGGAAAAACCAAAGCCCTTGGCATAGTCGACCAGCTCGATGGATTCGGTCCGCAGCCGGAAGATCGTGGTCCCCACCAGGCCGTTCTTCTCGATGCGCTCCTTGAACCGGGGATTGCGCGCGCTCAGCAGTGCGACCGCCTCATCGACGTCAGCAGCCACGTTCACCGATTCGGTCCGGCCCAGGAAGAGGATGTTCTTCCACTCCGCCAGGGGCTGGCCATCGGCTTCCAGGAAGAAGGAGGCCTGGGGCTTCGCCTCCAGGGCCTTCACCTTGCCGGCCTCACTGCGGGTCGAGAAGAAGACATCCGCGCCCTGGAAGGCGAAGCTTCCAAAAGAACGCTGGATGGGGGTCTGGTCCTCGCGGACGTAGGCCAGAACACCGAAGGGAATGCCCTTGGTGTAGGTGTCGAGGCTGTCTTTCCAGTGCTGGGTCATGCGGCTTCTCCATGAGTGAAAAGCTCCCGGAGGGTCCCGGGGCTGGGTTCAAGTGCCTATTTCGGATGACCCTCGGCGTCGAACTCGCGCCAAACCTGCTGGAGCTTCAAGGTCTTCAGGCCTTGCTCCACGAAGCTGCCATCGAGCCAGGCATCCACATCGAAGTCTTTGCGCACCAGCTTCAGCTCCCGGCCCAGCTTGAGGAGGCGTTTGTACTGGGCGCGATAGAAAGGATCGAACAGGGGCGAACCACGATCTCTCAGGGCATAGTCATCGAATTCGTACTTCCAGGAAGACAAGGGAAATCCGCTCTTGGCCCAGATCTGGTATGTCTTGCCTCGATTCTTCTCCTCCGCCTGCCAGGCGGCGGCCTTCAGCAGGTTGTTCACCACCCGCTGCACGAGTCCGGGCCATTTGGCGGCGAATTCCTCGGTGACGAGCAGGTGACTCAGGCGCCCCAGCTTGCGATCGGCGTGGGTGGAGTATACGAACCGCGCCCTGCCCGTCTCCACCAGCGGCACCAGATCGTTGTAGGAGATCTGCGCGTCGATGTCCTTGGAGAGCAGGGCCGCGTTGCCCTCGAAGGTGGACATGTTGATGAGCTTGAAATCCGATTCCTTGAAGCCCTTGGAGACCATGAGATTCCAGAAGGCCATCTGCAGGTTCGTGCCCTTGAACAGGGCGATGCGCTTGCCCTTCAGATCCTCGAAGCGACGGACCGGCGAATCCGCCGGCACGGCGATGAAGATGGCGCCGAAGCGATCCGTGGCCATGATGAGCTTGGTCAGCAACCCCCCGGCCTTGGCCACCAAGGCGGGCAGATCTCCCTGGAAGGCGAAATCCAGCTGATGGTTGGCTAGGCATTCGTTGACCGTGGGACCGGCTCCCTGAAAGTAGCTATAGGTGACCTTGATGCCATCCCCGGCGAACTCGTGCTCCAGGGAACGCCACTCCGCGGCGAGGGCGCCGTAGCCTCCACCACTGACCGGCCTGCCGCCCGTGCCCGTGGAGGCCACGCCGATGCGGATCTCTGCGGGCTGGGCCGTCACGGCCTGAGCCGTCAAGAACAGCAGCGCCAACATCAAGATCCATCGACCCCGATGACACCGGACCGAGGCCCCGGGATGCGCGGCTTGCACCGCCTCCTGGCCAGGGACCGGTTCGAACAGGGGCATGACAACGACTCCTTCCGCGGCCAAGGCCGCTCGATCAGCAGTGCAAACCCCATGCCGTGCGCTAGAACAGGTCATGACTGCATCCATCCGCCCTTGCTCCGGCTGGCGGGACCTGCGCTGCTGCCTTCGCAGCAATCCACCAGCAGATCTGTTGCCGGAGGGGCAGCGGGAGCGAGGCGAACCCAGGGGAGACGCGATATTGAATGGCATTCTGGATTTGGCAAGGAATTCGCTCTGGAACCATTTCCGTCTTTTCATGAAGGAGTGGGTATGAGCTGTAGCGGCGTTCGGATGGAGACATTACTGAAGACGGTTCCACTGGCGGGGCGCATCGGCGCGGAGATCCGCGACCTGCACCTGTCCAGCGAACTGGAGCCGTCCGTGGTCAGTGCCCTCCGCCAGACCCTGCTGCAGCACAAGGTGTTGTTCTTCCGGGGCCAGGATCACCTGGACGAGTCCGGCCAAGAGGACCTGGCCCTCCTCTTCGGAGGCAATCCGGTCCCCCACCCCACCTTCCCGGTGTTGCTGGGTTCGCGCTACACCCTGGAGCTGGATTCCCGCCATGGCGATCGTTCCAACACATGGCACACGCCCGTGTCCTTCGTGGCGGCCTTTCCCAGCCTCTCCATCCTGCGCGCCGTGGTCATCCCGGAAGTGGGGGGCGACACCCTCTGGGCCAACACCGCGGCTGCCTATGGCGATCTGAGCCCGGAGCTACAGGCCCTGGCCGACCGCCTCTGGGCGCTGCACAGCAATGATCTGGACTTCGCGGCCAGTCTTCCCGGCGCCAGCGAGGAGACCCTGCGCCGCTACCGAGATATCTTCGCCGCCACCGTCTATGAATCCGAGCATCCCGTCGTCCAGGTGCATCCGGAGACTGGGGAGCGCAGCCTGTTGCTGGGGCATTTCGTGAAACGCATCCTGGGCCTGCAGCCCCAGGAATCCGCCCGGCTGCTCCAGATCTTCCAGGAGGCGGTCACCCGCCCGGAGAACACGGTCCGCTGGAAGTGGCAGCGGGGCGATGTGGCCATCTGGGATAATCGCTCCATCCAGCTGTACGCCATCCACGATTACGGAGACGAGGTGAGGGTACTGCGTCGGGTGACCGTCGAGGGCCAGCCGCCGGTCTCCGTGGATGGTCGGCGCAGCAGGATCCGCAGCCTCACGGTGCGGACTTCGGACGCCAAGATCGAAAGCCTGGAACACTGATCGGGGCGTGTTGCCACGCCCAGATGGCCCAGCTCACTCGATGGAAAAGCCGATGCGCCGCAGATGCTCCGAGAAACCATCCGGCACCGAGAGGCGATCGGCGATCTGCTGGGTCCACTGCGGGTGGGCGAGCCCCTGGGCCTCGAAGAAGCCCTTCAGCCGATCGTTGTAGGCCTCCAGGCCTGCTTCCTCCAGGGCCGCGTCGTAGCGTTCGCGGTGCACCACCACGCGCTGGGGCAGGCGCGGCTTGATCAAGCCGGGCTTCTGGGGATCCGGATAGCCCACCGCCAGGCCCACCACAGGCAGCACTTCCTTGGGCAGTTTCAGGAGGGCCCAGACCTCGTCCAGGCGGCGCCAGATGGCGCCGATGTAGACCGTGCCCAGCCCCAGGGATTCCGCAGCCACCACCGCGTTCTGGGCGGCGAGCAGGGCATCGCCGAAGCCGAACTGGAAGCCTCCCAGGCTCGACAAGGTCGGTGCGGACGAGCCGTGCCGGTGGGCGATCCGCCGCAGCCGGGCGAAATCCAACAGCCAGACCAGGAAGAGGGGTGCCTGGCGGATGTGATCCTGACCTCCGGAGAGTTCGGCCAGCTTGACCCTTTGCTGGGAGTCTTCGACCACCAGCACACTCCAGGCCTGCAGATTGGCGCAAGTGGGCGCGGACTGGGCGGCCACCGCCAGCAGGGGGACGATGCGAGGATCCAGGGGCGTGCTGCTGAACGCCCGGATGCTCCGGTGCTGCAAGAGGCTTTCCAGCACCGGATTCCACAGTCCTTCTGGAGCGTCGAAGGACGGGTCGGCGTAGCGCTCACGGATCAGCGTCTGAGCTTGGCTCATGGCAGGGCTCCTGGAAATGTGTTCAGAGTGGTTCTTCGCGCGAGGAAGGCAGGAGAGTGCGGACTTCGATCGATCCCGGCATCAGGCTCAGTCGCCAGGCCTCAACACTTCGTCCAGGACCTGCGGCCCGCCATCCACGCCTCGCTGTTCAGTACCCGGCCACTGGGTCCACGACGTTGCGTAGGGGCCTGCCTGCGGTGTAGCGATCCAGGTTGTCCAGGAAGATCTCCCCCAGTTCCTCGAAGTAGTGTGGCCAGACGCCGGCGTAGTGGGGCGTGATGATCACGTTGGGCTGCCGCCAGAGCGGGTGCTCCGGAGGCAGCGGCTCGGGTTCCGTGACATCCAGACCGGCCCCGGCCAGGATCCCCGCCTCCAGGGCGTGCAGCAGGGCACTCGTATCCACGGAGGCGCCCCGTCCCACGTTCACGAAAAAGGCTCCGCGTTTGGTGGCGGCGAAGGCTTCCGGCCCAAGCAGTCCGCGGGTTTCCGAGGTCAAAGGCAAGGAGTTGACGATGAAATCGGAGCGAGCCAGCAGCGCGTGCAGAGCTTCAGGGCCGTGCAGCTCGATGCCGGGGATCGGCTCTGGATGCCTTCTCAGGCCCAGCACCTTCAGTCCGAAGGCGGGAGCGATCTCGGCGATGCGCCTGCCGATGGCTCCCAAGCCGAGCAGGCCCAGGGTCTTGCCGCGCAGGGTGTGCAATTCAGGGTAGTGGGACTCGCCATCCCAGCGGGCGCTGGCCTGATCGCGCAGGGAGCCATGCAGATGCCGGGAAAACATCAGCAGGTAGCCGAAGACCTGCTCGGCGATGGGCTGGGCGTGAACGCCGCTGGCGTTGGTCACGATCAGATCGCGGCGGGCCAGAATTTCCGGCGTGAGCAGGCGCTCGACCCCGGCGCCCACGGTCTGCACCCAGCGCAGGCAGCTCGCCCTTTGCAGACGCAGCTGCTCCGGCCAGCCCAGCACCAGGGCCACCTCCGCCTCCTCCAAACGCCGCGGGTCCAGCTTGTACTCCTCGGGGAGCACCAGCTGGATCTTGGATGAAATGGCCCGGGCCCGCTCCAGCACGGCGGCTGGCAAATCCACGGTGAGGACCGTGAGGATGGGATCCTGGGCCATGACTAGACCTCCTAGGCCTTTCGGGCCACGGCGAAGATCAGGTGACGCTGCAGCTGGATGGAACCATCCTCCAGGCGGTGGGCATCCAGGGCGTGATCGAGCACGTCCCGCACCTCGGCCCGCCGGTCATCCTCCAAATCGGCGAAGGCATTGCCGAAGGAGCTGGCGATGTTGAAAGCGAGCAGCTCGTCCACGTCGACAAAGCGGTCCGTGAAGGTGCGGATCTCCAGGCGGGCTGGAATCAAGCCCACGCGATCGAAGAGGGCGGTCAGCTCCTTGGAATCCACCTTGTGGGTGATGGGCTGGGTCAGGCCCGAGGCCTCCCCAAAGGCGGAGACCAGGACCCGTTCCAGATCGTGGGGCCTTTCCTTGGCCGCGGTGCTGATGCCCAGGCGCCCCCCGGTCTTCAGCACCCGGCGGGCCTCCCGCAGGGCCTGGGCCTTGTCCTTGATCCAGTGGAAGACGCTGTTGTAGTAGACGATATCGAAGCGCTCGCTGGGGAAGACGGCCAAATCCTCCGCTCGCCCCACCTGAACCTGGAAGTTGTCGGCGGCCCGGCGCTTGGCCACCTCGATGCGATGCGGCAGGGGATCGATCCCCACCACTAGGCCCTGGGGAACGATCTGGCCGGCCACGTACCCGCCCAGCAGCCCCGTGCCGCTGCCGATATCCAGCACATGGTGTCCCGGCAGCACCTCCAGGTCCGCGATCAGCAGCTTGCCATGCGCGAACTGGCGATAGCCCAGCTGGTCATAGGCCTCCGCAAGGTCAGGGGTATCCAGGGAGAGCCGCACCTGCGGCGTGGAAGGAGGATTGGGGGTGGGATCGGTCTGTGTCATGTCACGGACAATGCAGCCCGCGTGCCAAGGCCGTTCGATCCGCTGATATCCACTGGATTCAGCCAAAAGCCATGGCACGCGAGAAACCGAGGCACCCCGAGTGTTGTTCCAGCAACAGTGAAACGACAATTCTGCTTGGGGAGAGACAGGCCGTCGAGTGCATGCCATAGACATGGTGAGCAGCGCGACCCAATCCGCGATAGCGGGATCCAGATACAGCCAAATTCGCTTAGCGACGCATGGGTTTCCGATCAACCCACTCGCTTGAACCTCAGCGAATCATCCATCCCTTGATACAGCGATTCCACCGCATCCGCCAGGGCCAGCACTTCCCCATCGCGGTGAGCCAGTCCCCTGCCCCGTCCCTCCCGGGCCTGCGTCACGATCGCCTCGAAGCTGGCGTCCACCAATTCCTCCCGGATGAAGGCTTCGACGAACGCATCGAAGACCTCCGTATCGGTGGCGGCTTCGATGCTCCGGGTCACCAGCAGCATGCGACTGGTGCAGAGGGCGATGGCGTAGAGGGCGGCTTCGCGGCGCGAAATGTCCTGCTCGCCCTCCAGGGCCTTGCGCCGGGCGGCGATGACCTGGCGATCCAGATCGATGAGATCGAAGAGCCCCGCGGAGCACTCGGCGCCGCCCCGGGCGGGAGAGAAACGCTCGCTGGCACCCCAATCGAAGTAGGGCGAGGGATCCTCGTCCAGCTCAGCCACGGGAGGCTGGGCCTCGATGAGCGACTGGATCGTCTCGCGGCCACCGGCTTCCAGCCAGGTCTCGAAGGTGGCGGCATGGCCCTGGGAGAGGGCGGCCTCCAGCACCTGGAGGATGAATCCCGGCAGGGCCCCGGCGCTGATTCGACCCAGTTCCTGGGCCAGGCGCGCGCGCCCTTCGCCTACCCGACCCCCCGCAACGACGGTGTAGGCGGGGTACACGTGCTGCCCCTTGCGCTGGGCGATGCCGAAGCAGCCCAGATCGGCGATGAGGTGCTGGGCGCAGGAATTGGGGCACCCGGAGAGATGCAGGCGAAAGCCCTGGAGGGCGTCCAGATCCAGTTTCGTTTCCTTCAGGCGCTGCTGCAGTTCGCGCACGACCCCCTTGGGCAGGCACATGCCCAGCTTGCAGGTGTCCGCGCCGGTGCAGGCCACCGCCCGGGAAATGAAACGGGCGGCGGGACTGAATTCAAGCAGGGGCTTCAGCCGCGTGTAAACGGCCCCCAGATACGGGTCGGGAATGCCCACCAAGCGCAGGTTCTGGCGCTGATCCAGGCGCAGCGAGTGCTCGCCGAAGGGCTCGATGGCCTGCGCCAGGGCGATGGCCGCTTCGGCCTGCAGATCCCCCAAGGGAATGGGCAGCCACACGCCGGAGGTCCCGGAATTCCCCTCGGAGGTCACGTGATGGCGCTTCCAGGTTTCGAATTCGGGACCGGAGACCGTCACGGGCTCCAGGGCCGGCGAGGTCGTGGCGCTGGCCTGCACAACCGCCGGCTCCAGGGCCGGAAAGCCCGCGGCGCGCAGGGTCTCCACCTCGGCCTTGAGCTGCGCGATGAGGCCCTCGTCCCCGAAGCGATCCCGCAGGAAGCGCAGCCTGGCCTGGCGCCGGTTACGGCGATTGCCGTTGCGATCGAAGAAATGCTTCACCGCGGTGACCACCAGATGCACGTCCGAAGCCGGAATGAAATCGTAGAACGGGATCGCCGTGCGCGGCTTGCCACCCAGCCCCCCGGCGGCGTAGACCTTGAAGCCGGGCTCGCCGCTGGGACCGCGCCTCGCGAAGAAGCCCAGATCATTGAAGCCTGCCAGGGCCGTGTCCACATCCGTCGCCGAGAAGGCGATCTTGAACTTCCGGGGCAGGGTCCAGGAATCCCCTTCGCGGATCACGCGCTCCGTGAGGGCGTCCACCCAGGGACCGATGGCGAAGGGCGCGGCCGGATCCGCTTCGGGCGAGCCCATGATATTGCGCACGGTGTTGCCCCCGCCGCCCCGGGACGAGAGCCCCAGATCCTTCAGCCGCCGCTGCAAATCGATGACGCGCCCCAGGTCCACGTCGTGAATCTGCAGATCCTGACGCGAGGTGAGGTGCAGCAGGCCCGAACCATGGCTGCGGGCCAACTTGGCCGCTTCCCCCAACTGGTGCGGGCTCAGGGTGCCCCCCGTGCAGCGGATGCGCACCATGTACGTGCCCGCCGTGCGCTGCTCGTAGACCCCGAAGGGCACCCGCTGCGCCTTCAGCGCCGCTGGCTCGAGATCACCGGCCTGGAAGCGCTGGATCAGCGATTCGAGGCCATCGATCTCGGCGTCGAGTGAATCGGGAATCGTGTAGGGCATGGGTCACCTGACGGTGGAGGTTTTGGGCACATCACATGGAGCAGGGAGGTTCACCCGCGCCGACCAATTCGTCGCAGCCAAGTTCTTGAATCCGCCCGAAAGCCACGAGGCAGGATCCTGGGACCGGGGCGAATCCTTGGCCACGCCGCGGCGACCGATGCCAGTTCTTCCGGCCCCCCAGAACCCTCGGTCTCGCGCCCGCCATTGCAGATCTCCCACCCGCTTCCAGTCCGCAGCATCCGGCTCCGGACGGCATTTGGAGTGTGTTTGTATCATTCTTACCGACAAACAAGGAATATCCGTTTCACCTCCGCGAGTCAAGGGGCTTTGCACCGATTCCCGGAAAGACGGCGCGACCAAGCTCGCCATGCCGTGCACGGAAGGAGAAGCGGTTTCCCGGCGCCCATTCGAGCTGACCTGCGGAGCATTCAGACACTCCGCGACGGCCCCTTGGTGCCAGACGCTAAGTACGAGATTCCCTGTTGCGCACCATTGCCGATTCGATTCCGATCGGCACGAAAAAGCCCCTCACGGGGCTGGGTCTGGAGGCGCCGATCGGAATCGAACCGATGAATGGCAGATTTGCAGTCTGCGGCCTTACCACTTGGCTACGGC
>Ga0302323_100001475_pt1 | contig 19124 bp, 14 predicted proteins | sample Fen_T0_3_FD_201950 | JGI IMG/M metagenome (GOLD analysis project Ga0302323, IMG submission 201950) | Peat permafrost microbial communities from Stordalen Mire near Abisko, Sweden - Fen_T0_3 | ecosystem: Environmental > Terrestrial > Soil > Wetlands > Permafrost | place: Sweden: Abisko... | reverse complement strand
ACCGACCGCCCGAGCACGGAGTCCGCCTTCGCGTCCATGAACGGGGCCCCACTGTTGAGGGCCGAGATGGCGCCGCGGTACTCGTTCACGATCTGGTGCTCGATCGGCCGGCGCAGCGCGCCCTCGGCGCTCTTCACGTTGATGCCCGTGAACGCGTTCGAGCGGTTGAGCACGAGCTTGAGCTTGCCCGCCTCGTACCCGAGGTGGCCGATGGTCTCGAGCAGCAGGCGGACATTCTTGAGACACGACAGGTCGGCCGTCATCACGGCGAAGATGGTGTCGGCGACGTCGAGGACCATCAGGTTGACGTCGTCGAGCCGCTTGTCGATATCGACGATCACGTAGTCGTAGAGGCCGCGGAGCAGCTCGAGGATCTGGTGCATGTGGGCGGCGGTGACCAGGTCCGCCGCTTCCGGAGAAGGCGGAGCCAGGAGCAGGTCGACACCGGAGTCATGGGCCTGCACGATGCTCCGGAGGAGGTCCGCGTCCATCGCCGGGGCATTGACGACGTCGACGATGCTCTTGCGATCGAGGCCCAGGTCCAGGAACACCCGGTGATCGCCGAACTGGAGATTGCCGTCCACGAGGCAGACGCTCCGGCCGACCGACTGCAACGCGATGGCGGTGTTGATCGCGATGGTGGTCGTGCCGACGCCGCCCTTGGCGCCGTAATAGGCGTGGATCCGGCCCATGGGCGGGCGCCCGACGATGGTCTCGCCGGGAGCGAAGCGCGCCATGAGGCTCTTCATGCGCGCGAGAAGCTCCGCGGGGTGGAACGGCTTGATGAGATAGTCGTCGGCGCCCGCCCGCAGCGCGCGGACCTTCTGCTGCACGTCGCGCTCGCCGGTGAGCATGATGATCGGGACGTGCTTGCCGGCGCCCTCCTCGGCGCGGATGCGGGTCGCGACCTCGTACCCGTCGAGGACCGGCAGCGTCACGTCGACCAGGACGAGCGAGGGGGAGTCCTGCTGCCAGAGGCGAAGCCCCTCCTCGCCGTCACCGGCGACGACCACGTCGTACCCCTCCTGGCGGAGGGTGTGCTGGAGAAGTCGCTGGACGCTGGCGTCGTCGTCGACGACGAGTACCTTCCCGGCCAATCCGACCTCCTGGCGCGGCCCCAGCACGACGAAGCTTTCGCTCGTTCCCGAGGGTGCCGGGTGCAGTATAGGGGGCGCCGCGGCTCGCCCCTAGGTCCGGGCCGCCATGAATGCCTCGCGCAGCAGGCCCGTCACCGCGGCCTCATACGCGCGCGGGTCGGTCCGGTGGCCGGCGCCGTGGTCTGCGCCGGGGATCACCAGGTGTCGGGAGCCGACCGGCGCCGCCGCGGCCAGCCGCATGGCCTCGCCGATCGGCACCGTGCGGTCGTCCTCGCCGTGGACCAGCAGGAGCGGCACGTCCTCGAGCAGCCCGATCACGGCAAGCGGCTCGGTCGTGCGCGGATCGCCGCCGACCAGCCGATCGAACCGCCCGAACGCACGCCCCGCGATGCGTCGCCCGAGCGGCATCGCCAGCCTGTTGCCGACGATCACGGCGAGCTCCGGGGTCACCGAGTCCGCCACCACGCCGACGATCCGCGGCCGGGGCGCGGCCACGGTCGCGGCCGGGGCGGCAGGATCGGCGTCCGCGGCGGCCAGGCGGCCGTCGCCCAGGACCGCCACGGCCGCGATCGCCGTGATCCCGCCCATCGACGAGCCCACCAGCGCCACCCGCCGGACGCCCCGTTCTCCGAGGAACGCGAGGGCGCCGGCCACGTCCTCCACCTCGAGCAGCCCGAAGGTCGTCGGCCCGTCATCGGACGCGCCGTGACCCCGGAAGTCGAGGCCGAGCACGCTCGCCGTCCGGCGCAGGAACGGGCCCAGCTCGACCAGATCCGGAGCGATCGACCCGTTGTACCCGTGGAGCAGCAGGATCGCCTCGCGCGGGTCCATGGCCCAGTCGCCCGCCCCGGGCGCGGGGTCGGCGGGCACCCAGCGTCCCACCAGCCGGACCCCGTCCCGCGAGCGGAATCGGACCACCTCTCCACCGAGCCCGTCCAGCGTCGGCCCCAGCCCGGCCTCCTCCGGCAGGCGGCGCGGCGCCTGGGTCATCCGCCGGGCGAGCCGGTCCAGCATGGGGCCCACCGCGACGACCGCCAGGAGCGGCGCCGCGGCGACCAGCAGGACGCGCCGTATCACCGGTCGGCGGTCTCAGCCCCCATCCCACGCCCGACGTACGAGCCGACCTTCTCGGCGAGGCGCGTGAACTCGGTCGGGATCAGGTACTTCGTGGACGGGCTGGCGCCCAGAGCCTTGAGCGCCTCGAGGTACTGGAGCGTCATCGTCTTCTCGTCGATCCCCTTCGCGGCCCCGTAGATCCGCTCGAGGGCCTGGCTGAAGCCTTCCGCCCGGAGGATCGCCGCCTGGCGCTCGCCCTCGGCCTTGAGGATCTCGGACTGCTTCTGGCCCTCGGCCACGTTGATGGCCGACTGCCGTGCACCCTCGGACTCGGTGATCACGGCGCGCCGCGTGCGCTCGGCGGACAGCTGCCGGTTCATCGCGTCCTGGACGTCACGCGGCGGGGTGATCTCGCGGATCTCGACGGTCGTGATCTTGCCGCCCCAGCGCTCGGTCACCTCGTCGAGCTTGCTCCGCAGGACCTCGTTGATCTGCTCGCGCTTGGACAGCACGTCGTCGAGCAGGATGTCGCCGATCACCGCGCGCAGCGTCGTGGTGGCGACGCCCTGGAGGGCGCCGGGGAAGTTCACGACGTTGACCACGCTCTTGAGCGCGTCGGCGATCCTCCAGTAGATGAGGAAGTCGACGTTGATCGGCGCGTTGTCCTTGGTGATCGTGGTCTGGCTCGGGACTTCGATGAACTGCTCGCGCATGTCCACCTTCACCGGCCGGTCCACGATGGGGACCAGGAACCGGAGGCCCGGATCGCGGACCATGCCCTCGTTGGTCTTGCCCAGGCGGAAGACGACCATCCGCTCGTACTGCTGCACGACCCGCACCGACAGGTACAGGATCGTCAGCACGATCAGCAACAGGATCGCTATGACGACGAGCGTGACGATGAGTTCCATCGATGCCTCCGGGGATCAGGGCTGCCTGGCTGGAGCGACGGCCGCATTGGCGGCGTCGGACCAGGGAATGGGTTCGACGATGACGATGAGGCGGTCGAAGCCGACCAGCCGCACCTTGGTGCCACGAGCGAGCGTCGCGCCGTCGGCGGACCTGCCGCTCCACGGCTCCCCGGCAAGGTAGACCGTGCCGAGCGGCTCGAGCGGCGCCTGCACGACGCCCTCGGAACCGATCGGGACGGCGACGCCGACGGTCCCGGCCGAGGCCGTCATGCGGCGCGTGCGGATGGCGGCGAGCGTGATCAGCCCCATGAGCAGGGCCGCGCTTCCCGCCGTGACGACGATCACGGGCCAGGCGACCTGGACCACCGGTTCGACCGGGTTGCCCGGCGCGCTGTAGAGGGCCGAGGCGCCGAGCACGAGGCACACGATCCCCCCGACGGTGAGCAGGCCATGGCTCGTCAGCTGCGCCTCGAGCACGAACAGCACGAGGCCCAGCCCGAGGAGCAGCAGCCCGGCAAGGTTGAGCGGCAGGCTCCCGAAGCCGATGAACGCGAGGATCAGGCACACCGCGCCGACGAACCCCGTCAGGAGGTTCGGATGGATCAGCTCGATGAGCAGCCCGACCCCGCCGATCACGAACAGGAGGAACGCGATGTTCGGATCGGACAGCAGGTGGAGGAACCCCTGGAGCGGTCCCATGGGGGCCTCGTTGATCTCGGCGCCCTCCAGTGCGAGCGTGACGGTCTGCCCACCGGCGACGGTCACCTGCTGCCCGTTCGCGGCAGCCAGCACCTCGTCGAGCGTCGCCGCGATCCCGTCCACCGCCCCGGCCGCCACGGCCACGCTCGCCGGGTAGGACTTCGCGTCCTTCACCGTGGACACGGCCCAGTCCACGGGACGCCCGCGCGCCTCGGCGATCGCCTCGATGCTGGCCACCGAGTCGTTCATGACCTTGACACCGAGTGTCCCCGTGATGTCCTGGCCGTTGCTGCCCACGGGCGACGCCGCGCCAATGTTGGTGCCGGGCGCCATGTAGGCGAGGTTCGCCGCGAGCGTGATGAACGTCCCAGCGCTCGCCGCCCGGCCACCGGAGGGCGCGACCCACACGATCGTCGGCACGGTGGACCCGAGCAGGGCGCCCGTGATCTTCTGGGTCGAGTCGATGCTGCCGCCCGGCGTGTTGAGCTCGATGACCACGGCCGCCGATCCGTCGCTCGCCGCCTGCGCCACGCCGTCGGCGATGTACCCGGCCATGACGTTGTCCACGGTGCCGTCCGCGGTCAGGACGTCCACCCGCGGCTGCGAGGCACCGGCGGCGGTCGCCGCGCCCACGAGGAACAGGCCCAGCAGCGCGAGCGACAGGGCGAGCCGGCGGCGGAGAGCGAGCGGTCGATCGGTCATGGGACCTCGTACGGAGTATCGCACCGGCGGCCGGCAGGGTCGCGTGCGGAACAGCCCGTCCGCGTGGTCACCCGGACAGGAGGTTGAACACCAGGCGGCTCCACGTCTCCATCGAGTCGCGCACCGCGGCAACCTCGGCGGTTTCTGCGAATCTCCCTACGAGCTTGTCCGTCTCGCGGATCTCGACAGGTCGGCCGGCGGCGTCCGCGACGTACACAATGCCGATGTGCACCGCCCCCACGGGCGTCGTGTCGTCGTTGAGCAGGCCCACGGGCGTGAAGTCCGGCACGAAGTCGGCGACCAGCTCCTCCGCCCACTCGCGCCGCAGCCCGCCGAGGACGTCGCCGTCACCCGGGTTCAGGTGCCCCCCGACGCCGATGGACCAGCGATCGTGAAGGCGGGCGTCGCCCCCGGCCTTCGTCCGCCGCATCAGGAACCATCGCTGGCCGTCGCGGAGGATGAGGTACGGGATCACCTGCTTGAGGGTTGCGTCCACTTCCGCCGTCGAACGGAGCACGAACCGGCCATCGCGCGCCACGGCCGCCAGCGCCGCCCCGACGCCGTCGCGCCGGACGCCGAGCCAGCCCTCGCCGGGCACGACCGCCTCGCGGGGCACGACGAGCACCTGCTCCGAGAGATCCCCCACCTCAGCCCTCCAACCGCGAGCGAGCGGCCGCGAGGCGTGCGCGGACCGCGTCGGCATCCGGGCCGCCGGGAGCGTCGAGCAGCGCGATCCACTCGTCGATCCGGTCGCGGTAGGCGCGGAGTCGAACCGCCACGGCCGCCGCATTGGTCATCGCGATCTCCGTCCCCATCGTCACGTCTCCGCGCGCGAGGCGGGTTGTGTCGCGCCAGCCCGATGCCGCGAGCGGCGCCGTCGCTGGCCAGTCCGCGGCCGGGTCGCCGGCCGTGCCGGCAACGGCTTCCACGAGCGCGACCGACGTGATCAGCGGCAGGTGGCTGACGGCCGCCACGAGGCGGTCGTGAGCCTCCGCGTCCAGCTCGACCGGCCGGGCGCCGCAGGCGAGCGCCAGCGCCCGGACACGGGCCGGGTCGCCGTCCGCGACGGCCTCGCAGATCACCCACGGTCGGTCCCGGAACAGCTCCCCGTCCGACGCCTCGAACCCGCTCGTCTCGCGCCCTGCCATCGGGTGGCCGCCCACGTACGGGATCCCCGCTGCGCGCGCGATGGCCGCGAGATGGCCCTTGGTCGAGGCGACGTCCGTGATCGTGGCACCGGGGCCCAGCGACGCGCGCAGGTCGGATCCCAACCGCCGGAGCAGGTCCGCGCAGGCGAGCGGCGGGCCAGCGAGGACGACCAGGTCCGCCCCGGCCATCGCGCCGACGGGATCACCCGCGACGGCGTCCACCACACCAGCGGCCAGGGCGCGGCGCGGGCCCTCGCCGGATGGCGTCCACGCCGTCACGCGATGGCGCTCGCCGGACCCGCGATCCGCCGCGAGCGCGCGTGCGATGGAGCCCCCGATGAGGCCGAGACCGAGCAGCGCCACGTCCATGCCAGCGATTATCGCCCGAGGCGATGGCGCGGCGCAGCGGTCGCCCCGTTCGCGGGCGGGGCACGCCTGGCCCGACCCCCTGTGCGGATCGACGGCGTGCGTTTACCATCCGCCGATCCGGAGATACGGGACGCCCGGTCTTCGGCCTTGCTCGACGTTCACGGGCGAGGGTTCGCGAGGAGGGATCCGATGGGCCAGCAGCGCCGAATCCAACAAGTCGCCTGGGGCCTCCTCGGGGCGGGGGCCGCGGCCTGGTTCGCGATCTGGATGATCTTCTTCCCCCAATTCGTCCCGGACCTGTTTGCCTGGAACGTGCATCCTCGCGCGGCGCAGGTCTTCATCGGCGCGGGCTACGTGTTCCGGACGGCGTTCTTCCTGAACGCCGCGTTCGAGACCAACTGGATCCGCCTGCGCTGGATCGTGTACGGCAACCTGGTCTTCACGGGCACGCTGCTCTTTGGTACCTACTGGCATCTCGACGAGTTCCACTGGAATCCGTTCCAGACGCCGGTCGCCCACCTCTGGATCGTCCTCTACATCTTCGAGCCGGTCACGATGCTCTACCTCGTCCCGCGGGGCATGCTGCACGCCAGCGCCCCAGTATCCGGGGGCCCGATCCGGCCCGCGCTCAAGCGCTTCCTCGTCTTCATGACCGGGATCCTCCTGATGAACGGGCTGATGATCGTCGTGAACCCCGAGTTCGCGGTCAGGCGCTGGCCGTGGGAGCTGAACCCGCTCGATGCCCGGATGGTCGGCGCGTGGTTCCTCGGGTGGGCGACCTGGTGCGGCACGATGGCGTTCGCCACCGACTGGGACGAGATCAGGCGCGCCTGCCAGCTGTTCATCCTCAACGGCACCGTGCTGTTCGTGGCAGCCGTGGTGTTCCGGGATGACTTCCTCGCGGGACGCGGCACGGTCGCCGGCTACATGGGCGCCCTGGTGCTCATGACCCTCGTGATGTCCGGCCTGTTCCTGCTCCAGGAGCGGGCGAGGCCGGCCGCCGCTCCCACCAGTCCCTGACCGCGACCGCGATCTCGCCGGGGGCGTCCTCGTCGATGAACTGCCCCACCCGATGCAGCCGGACCAGCTCCGCGGCCGGGAACAGCAACTGCCAGCGTTTGAGCTCCGCCTCACCGAAGCCGGGATCCGAATCGGGCCAGAGGATGAGAGCCGGGAGGCCCACGATGCGGTTGAGGTTCGCCGCCACCGCCTCCAGGTAGGCGCGTCCTGCCAGGATCTCTCGTGGCGGGACACGCATGATATGCCGCCGCTCGGGCGGGAACGGACCCTCGTAGGCTGCCCTCTCCTCGGCGGACAGCCGGCCGCGCTTGAGGTTGAAGGGCAGGTACAGGCGGAGCATCAGGTTCAGTCGTTCGACCGTGAGCGAGCCCAGGGGATCGCCCATCAGGGCCGAGAACAGCCGGACCCGCCACCGATTGTCAGGCCAGGCCCAGGTATTCCCGATGACCAGGCCACTGATCAGCTCCGGACGACGTCCGGCAAGCCCCAGTCCGATCGGCCCGCCCCAGGCGTAGCCGAACACCACGACGTCGGCCAGCCCCAGTCGGTCGACCAGCGCCTCCACGACGGTCGACTGCGAGCCGGGCCGGAAGTCATACCCCGGAGCTTCACGTGAGAGGCCGAAGCCCGGGTAGTCGGGCGCGATGCAGCGGAAGGTCCCACGCAGTGCGCTGATCACATCGCGCCAGCCGAAGGACCAGCTCGGGTTCCCGTTGAGGAGGAGCAGTACCGGCCCCTCGCCCTCGTCGATGTAGTGGACGAGGTGGCCGTCGATGTCCGCCCAGTGGTCCTCGAACGGATAGCTGTCTCCGGGGACCCAGGACGGCCGGATCCCTGCATGATCCGTCACGCCGCCACCAGCCATCCGGGGGAGATGGTGCCCAGGCGGTCTCGCACCGGCCGGCACCCGTGCGGGGGGACGCTCGCATGCATGGTGCTTCCTCAAGTAGCGGTCTCGCCGGCCACATCGAGGCCGGTTCGGAGACGCTACAGCGAACGGGGCGGCTGGTCCACGACGTCTCGCATGCGCGGGATGGCCCGCTGTACCCGCTGGGACAGTCGCCGCCCCAGGGCGTTCCTTGAGGGCGTTCCTAGTGGCGTTCTGGGTGGCTTGACGTTCCCTGTACGCTCCGGCCAGCACCTTCGCCGGGAGCCCACGGCATGTCGTCCCAGGTCAACTCAATGCGTGGCCGCGTCCTCGCGTCGCCGGCGGGCGGCCTCCAGCGTTTCGTGACGCGGGCTGCCACAAGCACGGTCGCGACGATGGCAGGCCTCCGCGTCTTCACCGGATCGCGATCCGTCGAGGACGTTGTGACGGCCGCGGCCCCGAGCGCGGCACGCACCGGGGGCGGAGATGGCGGCGACCCGTCAGCCGGCGCGACGGTCGGTCAGCATCATCGCCAGCGTGAGCCCGGCATCGTCCTCGACTGCGGTGCCGGCCCGGACGTTCGGCACGTCGGGATCGCGTTCATCCACGGGATCGGCTCGCAGCAGGCGGGGGAGACGCTGCTCGACTGGGGCGGCGCGATGATCCGCGTCCTGGTCGACGCGAGGGTTCGTCACCACGCGGCGGCGGACCCCGTGATCGACACGCAGCTGGACCCGGGGCCCGGCCAGAGCCGCTACATCGAGGTTCAGCTCCCGGCCTTCGAGGTCGAGGGCCGAACCATCCCGGAACAGCACTGGGTCCTGACCGAGGCGTGGTGGGCGCAGCGCGTCCGGCCACCGACGTTCGCGCAGATGGTCGAGTGGCTCGGGCCAGGCGGGGCCATCGAACGGATCCTGAACCCGCTGCTCCCGAGAACGGGGGTCCAGGGCGATCCCCGACTCCGGCCCCACGTCGAGGTGCACCCGCTGCAGCAGGGCTCGGCCGGCGTCGAGGAGGATGACGGCAGGACGCACCTGGCACGCGGCGGGATTGCCAGGACCGTCAAGGAGAGCGGCGGTGGCCTCTATCTCCGGGCCGTATCGGCGTGGCTGCTCGTCCTGTACGGACTCCTGCGGTCGATCGAGAAGGTCCTCCCCATCGGCCCCCTCAAGGACGGCGCTTTGACCCGCCCAATGGACCGGTTCGTGCTCGAGTGGTTCGGCGACGTGTACGTCCTGCTCAAGGACGCGCCCCAGGCCGCCAGCGTCCGCGGCCGCCTGGTCGAGGCCGTCAGCGATCTCTCGGCCGCCGGCTGCGACGAGGTTGCTGTCGTCGCGCATTCGGGCGGCGCCATCATCACCTACATGACGCTTGCCGACCCATCGTTGGCCGGACTGAAGGTCGACCGGATCATCACGCTCGGCGAAGGCCTGAACCTGGCCTGGCGGCTCGAAGGCCTCGCTGGGCGAGCGCCCGGCGACGAGCAGGGAGTCGAGGATGTCCGTCTGTATCGCGACGTCCTCGCCGCTCGGGATCATCTCCTCTGGGATGACTTCTGGGCCTCACAGGATCCGGCACCGGTCGGCGTGCTCGCCTTTCCCGTCAATCCCCCCGGGGGGGTCCGGGACGTGGACCTGGCTCGCGTGCGCAGCCATTCCACGTGGAACCGCCTCTCAACCGGCGAGGACCACGGCGGCTACTGGGACAACGACGAGGAGTTCCTGATCCCGATGTTGCGCGAGCTCGAGGGGCCGAGCGTCGGGGCGGGGCTGTTCGGCACGGAGGAGGACGACCGGGAGCGGTCGCGGCACCGGCGGCAGCGGCTCTCGATCCTGTCGCTGTGGCGCCAGCTAGGGGTCGTCGCGCCGCTGGGTGCAATCGTGATCGCTTTTGCGCTGAATGCCTCGACGGCATTCCGGGTCAGCGACGCGATCGCCTCGGTCTGGAGCGCGATCCCGGGCAGCGACATTCTCACCTCCCCGCTCAATGCGCTGCGGGCGATGAATCCCGCCGGGACGACGCCGGGCCTCGTGCTTGCCGAGACCGGGGTCTGGATCCTGGCCGCCGCGATTGCGGGGTCGACGGCATTCTCGCTCATCGCGCCGCCTGAACGCCCGGTGCCCTGGTCGACCGGACCGTTCGAGGTCTGGATCGGACGCATCCTGCGGGCCGTCCCGTGGTTGGGCGGGATCCCGGTCCTCGCGGCACTCGTGTATGCCGCATGGAAGTTCATCGAGGGCTCGACCGAATCCGCGGTCGACGTCGGCCGCTCTGTCGCGGGGGCCGCGATTGTTCTCGTCGCATTGGGGATCCTGGCCCTGGCGATGACACGGAGCCGCGGAGCCGGCTATTCGGCGCGACGAGAGGCGCTGGAGACACTCGCGATGATGGCCGCGATGGCCGTCGCATCCGCGCTCGTCGTCGCTCCGGTGGTCGCCGTCATCGCATACCCCGACGTCGGGCGAACCGTGGTGGGCGCCGTGGCCATCCTGCTCGCCTTCCAACTGCTGGGACGGGCGGGGACGTGGCGCTGGGCCGTCTGGGATCAGCGCGACCGCGCGACGGCGCGAACCGGCAGGCCCTATGGCGCGAGCGGTCGCGTCGTGACCCAGGCAGCCCTGCTCTTCACGACACAGGCAGTCCTGTTCGGCGCGGTCGTGATGAACTCGCCCGTCGCCTTGGCCATCGCCGTGCTCGGGTTCGTCCTCAGCACCCTGCTAGGAGTCGCCATCGACGTCCTCGACGCCCGCAGCAGACCACCTTCCCGGCGACCACGGCTGGCTTGAGACGTCCGTCAGCGAGCGAGGGACCCGCCCCCCGCCGTCAGCCGACCGACGGCAGCGCCGCCAGTGCCTCCGCGACCTTCTCCGTCGGGTACTCGTAGTCCTCGAGCAACCCCCGCAGGTACCGGTCGTACGACGACAGGTCGAAATGACCGTGCCCGGAGAGGTTGAACAGGATCACGCGGGCCTCGCCGGCCGCCTTGGCCTCGAGCGCCTCGTCGACGGCCACCTTGATCGCGTGGGTGCTCTCGGGCGCCGGGAGGATGCCCTCGGCCCGGGCGAACTGGACGCCGACCTCGAAGCACGCGCGCTGGTGGACGCTCCGGGCCTCGATGAGCCCCTCCTCCTTGAGGAGGGACACCAGCGGCGACATGCCGTGGTACCGCAGCCCGCCGGCATGGATCGGCTCGGGCATGAACTCCGACCCGAGGGTGTGCATCTTGACGATCGGTGCCATGTGGCCCGTGTCGCCATAGTCGTAGGCGTAGATGCCCCGGGTCAGGGACGGCGCCGCCTCGGGCTCCGCCGCGATGACGCGGTAGCTGGCCTCTCCGCGGAGCATGCGCCCCACGAACGGGAAGGTCAGGCCGGCGAAGTTGGAGCCGCCCCCGGCGCACGCGATGATCACGTCCGGCTCCTCACCGGCCATCGCCATCTGCTCCTGGGCCTCGAGACCGATGACCGTCTGATGGAGCATGACGTGATTGAGCACGGAGCCCAGGGCGTACTTCGTGTCGTCCCGGGTGGCCGCGTCCTCCACGGCCTCGCTGATGGCCATTCCCAGGGACCCATTGGAGTCCGGCGTGGCCGCCAGGACCGATCGGCCGTAGTTCGTGGTGGGGCTGGGGCTGGCGACCACCTCTGCGCCGTAGGTCTCCATCAGGAACCGGCGGTACGGCTTCTGGTCGTAGCTCGCCCGGACCATGTAGACCTTGACCTCGAGGCCGAAGACGGCGCCCGCGAACGCGAGCGCGCTCCCCCACTGCCCGGCGCCCGTCTCGGTGGCCAGGCGCTTGACGCCCTCCTCCTTGTTGAAGAACGCCTGCGGGAGGGCGGTGTTCGGCTTGTGGCTGCCAGCCGGGCTGACGCCCTCGTACTTGTAGTAGATGTGGGCGGGCGTATCGAGGGCGCGCTCGAGGCGGTAGGCGCGGTGCAGCGGCGACGGCCGATAGAGCTGGTACGCCTCGCGGACCGGGTCCGGGATCTCGATCTCGCGATCGGTGCTGACCTCCTGGAGGATCAGCCCCATCGGGAACAGCGGTGCGAGGTCCGCGGGGCCGATCGGCTGACCGGTGCCCGGGTGAAGGGCCGGCGGCGGCGGCGTCGGCAGGTCGGCGGCGATGTTGTACCAGGCCCGCGGGATCCGGTCCTCGCCCAGGAGGAACTTGGTCCGGCGGGGTTGGATGCTTGCCATCGTCGAGCGACCTCCATGCGGGCGTGTTGGGCGGTGCGGGCGTGTGGGGGCGGGCCGAGCCTAGCGCCTCGCGAGGATCCGGGCAACTGCCCGTGCCGCTCAGCCGGCCAGGGGCGCCTCGTGAACGGGCTCGTATCGCGGAGGACTCCCGCCGAGGTGGCTGCGGTAGAGCACGAGCCGGTCCGCCGTGAAGGTCACGCGCCAGCCCTCGGCGGCGACCTTGAGGTCCGCTGCCACGGCCAGCGAGCCCGAGGTTCCCGCGGCGTCCGTTCGCGCGACGGTCAGGTGCGGGTGGAAGGGCCGGTCGTCCGACGGCATGCCGGACAGCACGAGGGCGGCATCCAGGGCCCGCGAGATCACACCGAGCTCCTCTGCTCCCCGCTCGATGCCCAGCCAGATCGCACGCGGGCGCCGGTCTCCCGGGAATGCCCCCGCCCCGCCCAGCACCACCGTGATGGGGTCCGCACCGGCTGCGGCCGCATCGACGGCCACGCCCAGGGCGGGGATCCGGGACGGCGGCAGGAGGCCAAGGAACCGCAGGGTCAGGTGCAGGTTCGCCGTGCTCACCCAGCGCACACCGCGGCCACCATGACGAGCTCGCACCCCGTCCAGGAGCGCCGCGCAGGCCGCCAGCGCCTCACCGGGAACCGGGACTCCGACGAACAGCCGGTCGAGGTCTTCAGCCACCGTGCTCGTTCTGGTAACGGACCCGATCGGCGGCAAGCACCTCGAGCGCCCGGTCGCGCTCGCGCCAGCCGACGACGTCGACCACCTTGTCCTCGAGCAGCTTGTAGGTGTTGAAGAACTGCTCGATCTCCACGAGGCGGTGGGGGCGCACCTGGTCCAGCCGCTCGATGTGCTGCTGGTGCGGATCGCCGATCGCGACGCACAGGGTCTTGAAGTCGAAGCCGTTCTCGTCACGCATCTCGAGGCCGCCGATCGGCCGCCCCCAGACGTGGCACCCCGTGAACGTGGGCTCGTCGATGATCAGCAGGGCGTCGGTGTGGTCGCCGTCGTCCGCGCGCGTCCCCTCGATGAACCCGTAGTCGAAGTTGTAGAACACCGCCGACGAGAGGACGCGGTCCAGGCGGTAGACGTGGGCGACCTCGTCGTACTCGTACTTGTTGCGGCTCCCGCGCGGGATCTCGACGACGATCTCGACGACTCCCGGAAAGTCCTCGGCGTGCATGCTGTTCATGCCGCAACAATAGCGTGCCGCGGCGAACACGCCGCAACGAGTGCGCCCGGACCGACAGGGTGCCCCTAGTCGTTGTAGAGGCGTTCCTCGATCAGCTTCTCCTGCACCGTCCGCCCGTTCGGGTCGAAGCACGAGAACTCGAAGTGCTTCTCGTACTCGAGGTCCACGGCGTCCTGGCCGCCGCGGTTCTTCTCCACCGAGACGATCGCCCAGTCGCGGAACCGCTGCGCCTGGTAGGGGTTGAACTCGATGTTGACCTTGGCGACGATCTGGTACTTCTCGTTCAGGATCAGGATGATGTCGGCTTCGTAGTTGATCGCCGACGAGCCGCGCAGGTGGTAGTTGCGCAGGCGCGACGCCTTGAGGCCCTCCTTGTCCGCCGCCACGATGGCGATCATCGGGACGTCCTCGGACAGGGCGATGTCCTTGAGGCCGTTGACCACGAACGTGACCTTCTCGGACTCGGTGAGGGGCTCCGGGATCTGCGGCACCTTCTGCAGGTAGTCCACGACCACGACGAGGCGACGATCCCCGGACAGCTCCTTGTGCTGGTGGACCAGGGCCCGGATGCCGTCGATCGTGCTCGCGGTCTGCGTGCCACGCAGCAGGAACAGGTTCTGGCCGTAGCGCGCGATGCGGTCGAGCGACGGGCGCAGCCGCGGGTTGGACGCCAGCTGGGCCGCCCCGCCTCCCTCGGCCATCCACGTCCCCAGGATCTCCTTGCGAACGTCCTGGATCTTGATGGCGCCGGTCTTGTGCGGCAGGTGGGCCAGAGCCGACTCGGCCGCGATGAGGCGGTTGAGCAGGTACAGCTCGTCGTGCTCGAAGCAGATGTAGAGCACGTTGGCCTGGCCGCCGGACGCGACGTTGCGCGCCATCTGGAGCGCCATCGTTGTCTTGCCGGTTCCCTGCGCACCGCCGATGAGCATCAGCTCGCCGGCGCGCAGGCCGCCCCCGATGGTCTTGTCGAGCGGTGTGAACCCGAGCGGGACCGGCTGGTACTCGCCCACCCGTCCGCTCGTCACCTTGTCGTTCAGGTCGACCAGCACCTCGAGAGCCGAACGGGGCGCCATGCTCCCGTTCGGGCCGTCAAGGCGCCACGCCACCTTGGGCGTCGCCCCCGATTTCGTCGTCACGCGCGCTCGACCTCCCGACAGCGATGGCCTTCGCCCGCATCCTAGCACCGGCCCCGCGCGGGAGAACCCCCTCCCGGGTCACCAGGGGCAGTCGAACGTACCGTTGCCAAGGGCGCCGGCGGGCCCGGGCGCACGCGGGGATCGCTACCGGGGGAGGCCCGCCAGCTCGTCCCAGACCCTGACGATCACGCGGGTCCCGAGCTCGAAGTTGTCCAGGTCCAGCCACTCGTTGGGCGCGTGCGCGTTGCAGGACGGCTGGCAGAAGCCGAGCAGCACGACCGGGAGCCCCAGCGTGTGGTCGAACGCCGCCGTGACGGGGATCGACCCGCCCTCCCGGATGTACACGGGATCCACGCCGTGGACCGCACGCAGGGCACGGGCCGCGGCCCGCGTTGCCGGGTGATCCGTCGGCGTGAGGCTCGGCTCGCCGCCATGGATGAAGGTGGTCGTGACCTTGACGCCGGGCGAGGCGATCGCGGCGACGTAGTCGCGGAGGGCCTCGTACACCCGGTGGGCGTCCTGGTTCGCGACAAGCCGGGTGGAGATCTTCGCGTGCGCGTGCGCCGGGATGATCGTCTTGGCACCCTCGCCCTGGAAGCCGCTCCACATCCCGTTGACGTCGAGGGTCGGACGCCCGCCTCTCCGCTCCATCGTCGTCCAGCCGCTTTCGCCGACCAGCGCCGGGACCGGGATCTCCGCCCGGTAGGCCTCCTCGTCGAACGGCAGGGCCGCCATGGCCTCGCGATCCGCCGGCGTGAGGGCCACCACGTCGTCATAGAAGCCCGGGATGCGGATCCGGCCGTCGGCGCCCTTGAGCGCCGCGATGATCCGGGCGAGCGCGTTGGCCGGGTTGTCAACAGTCCCGCCATACATTCCCGAGTGCAGGTCCACGGGCGAGAGCTCCACGTCGATCTGCGCGTACATGATCCCGCGCAGGCCGACCGTGATCGCCGGGAGGTTGCCCTCGAAGTAGCCGGTGTCGCTGATCACGGCCACGTCCGCGGCCAGCCGGTCGCGGTTCGCCGCGATCCACCCGTACAGGCTGTCCGAGCCGTATTCCTCCTCGCCCTCGAATACGAACGTCAGGTTGACGGCGGGCGCCAGGCCCACGGCGCGGATCGCCTCCAGCGCGGAAAGGTGCATGACCAGCTGACCCTTGTCGTCGGCCACGCCCCGCCCGACGAACCGGCCGTCCCGCAGGAACGGCTCGAACGGGGCGGTCTCCCACAGGTCCAGCGGATCGGCCGGCTGGACGTCGTAGTGGCAGTAGACCAGCACGACCGGGGCGCCGGGCGCCTCGTGGATCCTCCCGTAGACGATCGGATGGAGCGCGGTGGCCGCCACCTCGACGTCCGTCGCGCCGACGCGGCGCAGCCGGTCCGCGACCCATTCGGCCGCGGTGACCATGTCGGCCGCATGTTCGGGCAGTGCTGAGATGCTGGGGATGCGCGCGAACTCGAGCAGCGACGCCGCCCGGGCATCCGTCGAGGCCCGGAGCGCGGCCTCCACCGCCGGGTTGATCGGGGTCTCGTCGGGCGCGGGGCTGAGCTCGTTCATCGGATCTCCGTTGGGTCTGCGGGCCACCACGATCGTAGCGGACAGCATGAAGGGCGGACCGGTGGTCCGCCCTTCCGTCAGGTCGCTCCCTGGTCCCGGCCGCGGGCCGGCTGTCGGTCAGGCCGGCAGGGGCGCGGGGTTCGGCGCCGGGGCACCGGGGCCGGCGGAGGTGCCGCCGTCCGTGCCGGGCGCGATCACGCGCGGGATGCCCGCGTACCGGCCCTCCTTGGGCGGCAGGTCGTCGAACAGCTTCTCGAACTCGGGGGCGTCGACGGACTCCTCCGCGATCAGCTTCTCGGCCAGGCGGTCCAGGCGGTCCCGGTAGGTGGTGAGGACCTCCGTGGCACGGTCGTAGGCCCGGTCGATGATCGCGCGGACCTCCTCGTCGATCACGCGGGCGACATCGTCCGAGTAGTCGCGGGACTCGCCCATCGACCGGCCCAGGAACACCATCTCGTCGCGCTTGCCGAAGGAGAGCGGCCCGAGCTTGTCGCTCATGCCGAACTCCGTGACCATGCGCCGCGCGAGGTCCGTGGCCTTCTCGATGTCGTTGCTGGCACCCGTCGTGGTGTCCCCGAAGACGAGGCGCTCCGCGACGTTGCCGCCCAGCAGGCCCGCGATCTTGTCCTCGAACTCGGTCTTGCTCTGGAGGTAGCGGTCCTCCGTCGGCAGCGCCATGGTGTAACCCAGGGCCATGCCGCGGCTGATGACCGTGACCTTGGCGACCGGGTCACACTTCGGCAGGATCCGCTGGACGACGGCGTGACCGCCCTCGTGGAAGGCGATGATCCGCTTCTCGTCGTCCGAGATGACACGGCTCTTGCGCTCGGGACCGGCGACGATGCGCTCGAGCGCCTCGGAGAACTCGGTCATGCCGACGGTCTTCTTGTTGCGGCGCGCGGCCAGAATCGCCGCCTCGTTGACGAGGTTGGCGAGGTCCGCCCCGGAGAACCCGGGCGACATGCGCGCGATCTCCTCCACGACGATGGTCTTGTCGAGCGGCTTGCCCTTGGAGTGGACCTTGAGGATCGCGGTGCGCCCCTTCATGTCGGGGCGGTCGAGGATGACCTGGCGGTCGAAGCGGCCGGGCCGCAGGAGCGCCGGGTCCAGCACGTCGGGGCGGTTGGTGGCGGCCACCACGATCACGTTGGTATTGGTGTCGAAGCCGTCCATCTCGACCAGGATCTGGTTCAGCGTCTGCTCCCGCTCGTCGTGCGAGCCGCCGAGGCCGGCGCCGCGCTGGCGGCCGACCGCGTCGATCTCGTCCACGAACACGATGCAGGGGCTGTTGCGCTTGGCCTGGTCGAACAGGTCGCGAACGCGGCTGGCGCCGACACCCACGAACATCTCGACGAACTCCGAGCCGGAGATGCTGAAGAACGGCACGCCGGCCTCACCGGCCACGGCGCGTGCCATGAGCGTCTTGCCGGTTCCCGGAGGTCCCACGAGCAGCACGCCGCGCGGGATGCGCGCGCCGAGCGAGTTGAACTTCTCGGGATACTTGAGGAACTCCACGACCTCCTGGAGCTCCATCTTGGCCTCGTCCACGCCGGCCACGTCCGCGAACGTCACCACGGTCTTGTTGCCGAGGAACATCCGGGCGCGGCTCTTGCCGAACGACATGGCCTGGTTGTTGGTGCCCTGGGCCGACCGCATCATGTAGAAGATGAAGCCGCCGATGACGAGCAGCGGGAGCAGGCCTGTCAGCAGCAGGCCGACCCACGACGTGTCGGCAGTGGGCTTCCGGGTGTACACCTCCGTGGGCAGGGTCTTGCCGCCCTCGGCCGCGGCTCTCTGCATGTCGGCGAAGACGTCACCGGTGATGTTGTTGGGCACGACTACCGAGTAGGTCTTCGAGTCCGTCTTGGTCACGAGCAGGTTCTCGCCGTCCTGCTGAACCTTGGTGACGTTGCCGGCCTTCACGTCGTTGTAGAAGGTCGAGTAGCCGGTCGTGTCCCCGGGGGTGGACGAGTTGACCCAGGTGACGAGCAGCGCGACCGTGCCCGCCACGAGGACGAGCATCACGATCCCGTTGCGCAGGAACTTTGCGTTCAAACGGAGCGCCTCCGAGTGGGACGGGCCGGGTGGTGGCCGGCAAGAGGGCGAGTATACCGCCGGGGTCTCCGACGGCCGCGCGGGCGGTCCGGGATCCTGGCGTCACCTACGGTACGGTCGAGACGCCCGCGCGGATGGTCCGAGCCCGTGTCATCGAGGTTCAGGTTTCGCCACCATCCCCCGGCGTGCCGGATCGCGCCACCAGTCGGCTTCGGTCGACGCGGGCCGGTGTCGAGCCCGGGCGGTCGTGCGCCCGGGCCCGGCGGCCAGGGCGCCGCAAGGGGTACGGGTTCGGGGGAATGGTGGCTGGGGGCAGAATCGAACTGCCGACCGGGCGGTTATGAGTCGCCTGCTCTGCCGCTGAGCTACCCAGCCTCGGGCGCGCATTGTAGACCAGTTCTCGTCTCCGGTGAGGGATCCTGGCCGCCCGGATCGCCAGTCGCGGGCGACGGGAGGCCCAGGGGGCGGCGCCCTCCCAACCGCCGCCGGGACCGTCACGGGGCCACGAACATCGGGATTGAGTAACGGCACCCGAAGCCGGACAATGCACCCAGCCAGCCGCGACCGCTAGGGGAACGATCGATGTCGAACGAGACGCCGGGCCGGGACGCCGTGCCGGGCGGGGGACAGCCCGCCTCCGAGCCGCAGCCGGACGCACCCACGGCCCCCTGGCCCGCGCCGCCGGCTGCGGAGCCCACTGTCGCGCCGGTGCCCGCGACCACGTGGACGCCCACCCCGGAGCCCGCGCCGGTCCAGCCCGCCACGCCCACGGCCCCCGCGACGTGGGGCGCCCCGCAACAGCCCGCCCCCCAGCCGGCACCCACGCAACCCGCCGCCCCCGCGACGTGGGGCGCCGCGCCGCAGCCGGTTCCGTCGCCGCAGCAGGTGCCAACGCAGCCCGCGCCGCAGGAGCAGCCCCCGGCCCCGGGCGGCTGGGGATCACCGCCCGCCCAACCGGCGCCATCCTGGGCTGCCGCACCGCAACAGGCCGTGCCGCCGCAGCCTGTGCCGCCGCAGCAGCCGCCCGGCGGCTGGGGAGCGCCGCCGCAGCAGGGCGGTTGGGTACCCGGTGGACCTGGCGCACCCGGTGGACCCGGCGCACCCGGCACCC
>Ga0302323_100001474_pt1 | contig 19127 bp, 17 predicted proteins | sample Fen_T0_3_FD_201950 | JGI IMG/M metagenome (GOLD analysis project Ga0302323, IMG submission 201950) | Peat permafrost microbial communities from Stordalen Mire near Abisko, Sweden - Fen_T0_3 | ecosystem: Environmental > Terrestrial > Soil > Wetlands > Permafrost | place: Sweden: Abisko... | reverse complement strand
GGTCCACAATGCGGTGGCGCAGCTTGAGAGCGGTAGCTGACGCCGCAGGAGCAGCGAAAGTGAATACGCTAGCCCTGCGAACAGACCAGCCGTTGCCAGTGTGGGATACACGGCCCAGAGCACGTCCTGCGAACTTCGCGCCCCGCGCAGGCGTCGTTTGTCGATGCCCGTGACCCACAGCCGGAGGCCTGTGTAGAGCCGAGTCGCCAGGTAGTAGCCCGGCTCCGCCAGAACTCGCCGCAACACGACGGCCTCGACCGCCCGACGACGAGCGAGCGTGTAGGCAGTGCTGCACGTCGCGAACAACTCCGGATGGGCGGCCATGAGGCCGGCTCGCTCGCGATCAGCGGTGGAAAGGAACGGTCTCGCTCGCGCATAGATCTCGTCCCAGTCAGCTTCAAACGCTGCAGCATGCCGTGGCACGTCCGCGCGCCGCGTGAGCGGGAAGACCTCATCACCCATGTGCGTCCCAGGCCAATACCGTTGCGGGGCGTAGCCCGGGAGCCGATGTTGCCAGAAGCCATAGAGGACGTTTGCGGCCGCACCCTCGACGGGAAGAACCGTCCAGATCCCGTGGTGATAACGATTCCACGCCGCGTAGGGAAGAAGAATGACTCCGGCGACAAGTATCGGAAGGAGTCGCTCTCGGAACAACACCAGCAAGCGACGCCTCAACACAAACGCGTCGGCGAGGATGACGAACAACGGCAGGAACAGGAATATCGGTCGAACCAGGATCGTCACTCCCCAGAGGGCGCCAGTACAGAGCCTGCGCAACCATACACGCCTCGCATCCACCAGCACCTCGACCGCAACGTACGCCATCAGCAGTGCCGCCATCAGGGTCTCTGGGTAGAGCAGCCCGGCATAGAAGGGGAGCTGGGCGCTTGGAAAGGCGAACGCCACCACCAGGTTGCGCGCGAGGCCCGTCGCGCCGCACAGTCGGTCCGCGACCTTCGCGCCGAGCAGGACGGTCCCCAGCAGCAGCCCCAACTGCACAATAAGTACCGACCAACGGCTGGCGCTGACGATTCGAACGCCTAGAAGGAATAGCGGGTAGCCCGGGCTGCGGAAAGTCTCTGGCGGAGCTGGATCGAGGAAGGAGTACTCGGAGAACACACCCTGCCGCAGCCCGTCCACGAGTGCAAGGTACGACTGCTGGTCGTTTGAGGCCACCCTCGCGCTGACCCAGAAGACGAGGATGGCCGAATACGCCGTGTACCCCAGAAACAACGGCCAGAACGTACGTCTCGAATTGGCGAGTTGCGAGAGCGTTGTCTTGAGCAGCCGTATCACCTGTTCGGCTCCATGGTCAGTCTCGGTTCATCGGGCGGTCGTACTCGGGCGAGAAGACGGTCCGGTAGACTCGACGCATGTCGATCATCGTGGCGGCGATGTTGCGGAGCGAGGTGGACGAGCCCGTGCCGAACTGCCGCGGGAAGGTCTGGATGCCGACCTCACCCACGCGAAACCCCTTGAGCATGGTCTTGATGGCGATCTCGGCGCCGATGAAGGGGCTGGTCGCGATGAGGTCCAACTCCTTGATGACGTCTCTACGGATCAGCTTGAGACCGCAACTTACGTCGCGATAGCGAGTGAGGAAGAGCCAGCGCAGCAGCTTGTTGTAGACGTACGATACGAAGACGCGCCAGTTGCTGTAGCGCTTGGCATAGCGGAAGCCGATGATCAGGTCGTAGTGCTCGCGCAGTCGGAACATGCGCCGCAGGTCGGCGACCTCGTACTCGTCATCGCCGTCGGTGAAGCAGATCCATTCGTAGCGCGCCGCGCTGAAGCCGGTGCGCAGCGCTCGGCCGTAGCCCAGGTTGTGCTCATGGTGGATCGCCCGTACCTCGGGGTGCACACTGGCGAGTTGGTCGGCGATGGCACCCGCCCTGTCGGGCGAGCCGTCATCGACGATGATGACTTCGTACTCGGACGCCAGGTCCTTGAGAACCGCGAGCGACTTGGCCGTGACGCGGGCCACCGTGGCCTCGTCCCTGTAGACCGGAAAGAACAGGCTGATGCGAGGCTTGGCGGTTTCGTCCATATCAGAATCTCAGACGCCGAAAGACCGGCCACGGTATGACCCGCAGTGCGAGGCTGATGGGCCCCCACCAACGTGGCAGGTAGCGCTTGCCGCTGTGCCGGCCGAGCTCGCGGCAGACCCGCCGCGCGAGCCGCGTCGGCTGCGCGCGCGGCAGGCGCAGCTTCTGGCCGAACGCCTGGTTCGTGTCCATGAAGCCCACGACGTACAGCATGACCGTGATGCCGTGTGGTTCGCACAAGTGCCGCAGACTCTCGAAGTAGCTTTCGAGCGCCCGCTTCGCCGCCGAGTACACGACGTTGCGCCGGCGCCCACGCACGGCAGCGACTGATCCGAATCCCACGATGACGCCGTGCCGCTGCTCGAGCATGCGTGGGAGGAGTCGGCCGACGATCGATATGACCGAGGTGAGGTTGATGCGGATGAGCTGGTCTGCGGCGCTGGCCGGGAGAAGTCCGTTGTCGTCTTCGGCGACGGCGCCGACGGGGAAGAGCAGGCCTTCGATGGGCGCATCAGCCAGGGCCTGCGAGGGGACCTCGGTCGCCTCCCCGGTTGCGGTCACGTCGCATTCGAGCGCGCGCACCTCGCCGCGGAATCGCACGCGCAGATCGGCGGCGAGCGCATCGAGGTCCCGACGATCGCTGGCAACGAGCAGCAGGGAGCGGCCGTCGCGGGCAAGCTCTTCGCTGAGCGCCCGCCCGAGACCCGCCGAAGCGCCGATCACCACCCAGGTCATAGCCCGAGCCTCTCGGACAGCTCGGAGCGATAGAGCCGCTCGGGATCGTACCGGTGGAGGGCGTTGCGCACGGCATCGTACTCGGGGTAGCAGGCGCGCACGGTCTGAGAGCCCAGGCGTGAGTCCTTGATCAGGTTCGGGAGGGCACCCACGTCGCGGGCCAGCCCATCGAGCCAGTTTGCGAAGCGCGTGCCCGCCGCTCCGCGAGGGAAATCCAGCGCGAGGCACACGCCGCTGCCGTCGAAGCGCAGCGCCGTCCGTTCACCGTGGAAGAGCTTGGCAGAAGCGAGCGTCACAGGCACGGGGTTCGCCGCCAGATACTCACGTAGCTGCACGGCGGCGCGCGCAAATTCCTGGCGCGGGATCAGGAGCTGGCATTCATGAAACCCCTTCCGGCCGAACAGCCGGAAATAGGCCACCTTGTGCGCGACGGGGAACAGCAACTGGAAGAGCCCAATTTCCACGCAGGCGCCGCTCATGCGCTGTAGCGCTTCGTAGGCCAAGTTAAAGGTCGAGGTTGTGAGGCCGTTGAGCGCCTGAAAGACGTAGCGCGCGCGATTCGCCGAATCGATCGCTGTGCAGCGGAAGTCGCTCGTCCGGGTCGTCTCCGGCACGAAGTCTCCTTCGTAGAGATATCCGCGCCCGAAACCCCTGCCGCGCACGGTGAAGTTCTGCCAGGTGTACACGAAGGTGGCGCGCGCGGCGGCCTCCTCGAGAACGGGCAGCAGGTCCTCGATGCAATCGAGGCGCCTCCGGCGCACCTGCGCTGTCGCGCCAGGCAGGCGCGTCAGCCGCAGGCGGGCGCTGACGATGTGCCCCGTCAGCCCCAGGCCACCGCACGTGCTCTTGAGGAGCGCGGCGTTCTCCTGCGCGCTGGCGGTGACGAATCCGTGCCGCGGGTGGAACAAACTGAGGCTCTCGACCTGTCGCGAGAACGTGCCGTCGCGAAGCTGATTCTTGCCGTGCACGTCGGCCGCGATGCAGCCTCCGATCGTGATGCCCGGGTAGCCGGCCTGCACGGGTAGGTACCAGCCACGAGGCTCGCAAACCTCGAAGACCCGACCGAGCGTGGCCCCGGCTTCGCACTCGAGGGCGCCGGTCGTCTCGTCCAGCGCGAGGATGCGATCGAATGGACGAAAGTCCTGAACGACCGCGCCACCGCCGAAACTGGCCGCGGCATACGAGTAGCCGCCTCCGCGCACGATGCGCGGCTGATGCGCATCCAGCGCCTCCAAGTGCCTGTAGCGGTCGAGTCGCATGACTTCGTGAGTACCGCGCACACCGCCGTCGAAGCTTGCCAGATCGAGTCGGGCGCGGCCTGGCCCACGCGCCCGTCCATCCGAGGCCCCGCTCATCTGTGTGCCCCGGCGGGCTTCACCGCCACGAGGAATGTCTGCTTGCCGAGCAGCCACTGCGCCGGACGGAAGCGCAGGTACAGCGACACAAGCCAGCCCCATTTCGGGAGGCTCGACTTGCTGGTGAAGGGCAGGAAGCGCGCGCGCAGCTCTCGGATTTCAAAACCCACCGCCTCGAGCGCCTCCACGAGACTGACGTCCGTGAGGATCACGCGGTGGTCAATGAAGTTGAAGTAGCGGCGCGGCGCAAGCCGGAAATTGGGTTGGAGGATCAACAGCGAGCCGCCCGGCTCGAGTTTCCCGTGAATGCGCGCCAGCAGGTCGAGGACCGCCAGGAAATCGGGAAGATGCTCGAGGAAGTTGCTGACAAAGAAGTGCCCGACACTCCCGTCCGGCAGCTCCCGCAGCGAAAGATCGGTGGTGACGACAGTCTCGACGCCTGCGCCCGCAAGGCCCCGGAAACCCGGGTTGGCGTCCAAGGCAATGCGGCGGGCAGCGCGCACCTCATTGATGAAGAGGCAGGCGCCAGCGCCCAGGTCGACGACGGTGGCCTCGTGGCGAATGCGTCGCTGCAGGAAGCTGCGAACGAGGACACGCCAAACGACGCGCATCTCGGCCAGGTCCTCCGCCGAGAAGCGGCGCTGGTAGAGGCGCTCGAGGATTGCGGCCCAGTCGTCGGTCGCACTCGCCGGGTGGTCAACCATATGTGGTTTGGCGTCGTGACCTCGGTCGGCCGACGCCCGGTCAATTATACGAGCGTTGCCGGCCACGATCCCGCTCGCCTTGGGAACTGCCATCGACGAGAAACGCGTGAAGAAGGGTGACCTGGTCATGCTCGCCGCGGTCGGCGCAGGCATGACCGTCGGCACGATGCTACTGCGCTGGTCGTTCGATCCGGCCTAGGCGGCGAGATTCTTCGTCCGGTCCGACTGGAAGGCCATCGTGCAGACCGGGCCGAGATGTCCTGGTCTCATTCTGTGTCCGAGGGTGCGGTGCTCTTCTTGACGACACGTGCGCGCCAGGACAGGAGAACCGCGAACAGAACGCAGGCGACCGGGACATCGAAATAGTAGGTGTATTTGCTCATCGGATACTCGAGACCAGCAACAGCGACGACGTTGGCACACCAAAGCAGACTGACCAGCAGGAGCGTCGTTCCCTGCGCGCCGCCGCGCAACATGGTCACACCCAGGCCCAACTGGAAGAGCACGATGAACAGATAGAACTTCTGCGTTTCGTACACAGTGCCCAACACATTTCGAAGGTACCTCAGGTGACCGCAGCGAAGAAGCTGAAGTGCAACCCCCGTCGTCAACGAGTCCATACGGCTCCACGCTTCGGGTGGCAGCTGCCTCGGAGCAAGCGCGGAGCTTTCCGATACGTTCATCCCCAGCTCGGAGCTGCCGTACAGCGGCACGACGGCGCCCCAACAGATCCGAGTGTAGACGAGCTCAAACTGGTGACTCGCAGGAACGCCGTCCGGACGCAGGTCGCGTAGGAGCCTCTCAGCGTGGAGCCGCTCATACAGCAGCGACGCAAACTCACGGGAGGTGCCCGGGGCCAAGCATGACAGGTCCTCGGCCCTCATCCCGTAAGCGACCGTCGTGAGCAGCTGTATGCCAAGAGAGCGCGCGCTCACGGGCAGACGATTGACCACGACCTGATAGCCGCGTTCGCACGCCGCGCCGACAAACAGCCAACACGCGCACAACAGCAGCGGACGGATCGTGCGCCTGTGGAAGCCAGCTCGCACGGCACCGAAGATGGTGAATGGCGCCAGCACGAGCATCTGCGGCCGCGCAAGTTGCGCGAGCACCTGCCAGACGCAGACACGACTGAACAGCCGTGATGCCCCCGGCTCACGCAGCAGAAGCAGAGCATCCGCGAGCCAGAACAGGCAGAGGGGAAACGCCATCGCGACGCTGCCGATCTCGGCGGCAAAGCGCAGAGCCGGCAAGAGCACGAGCAAGTGCAACAGCCTGCGACCAACGAGATCGAGGCCGTAGACCAACGCCAACGAGGCGGAGAGTCGTCCCGCAGCGATCGCAGTCAGGAGCGCGCTCGCCGCGACGAAGAGTTGGAAGCTCCAGGCACCTCCGACTGAGCGTGTGAGCCAGAGAATTGTCGACGTAAGGGCGCTGCGGAACAGCGAGAACTGCACATATGTTGGCGTGTCAGCCGTGACGATCGGGCCAACGAGTAGCAACGCGACGACCGACGTTGCCATGATGACGAGCGACCAACCCAAGTCGCTCCGAAACCAGTCCGCCAGCGCACGACGCAGCATCGAACTCACCAGCGCCCTCCGACGCCCGGTGGCACGTGCAGCCGGGAAGGGGGGCCGCTCGTTCGCGGGAATCGCACCCGCCACGCTGGCCGCCTACTTCTCGTCGACAAACTCGTGCTCGGCCAAGCGGCAGGTGAGCACCGGGCACGGTGCCCTGCGCACGACGCGTTCGGTCGTCGATCCGAACAAAGCATGGTCCAGCACACCGCGTCCGTGCGTGCCGAGCACGATCATGTCAACGGCCTGCTCCTTGGCGTAGCGGATCACCTCGGTGGCGGGCTTACCTTGCACGACCACCTGCTGCGCCGTCACGCCGCGCTCAGTAGCCTGGGCCGCGAGCTTTACGAGCTCTCCGCGAGCGTAGGATCCGATCTCCTCCAGCACTTCGGCCATCGGAGCTGGGAACAGGTCGCTGGCGTAGCCCACGGACAGCGTCTCGATGACGTGCAGCAGCACCAACTCCGCCTTGTACTCACGCGCGAACGAAATGCCATAAGCTAAGGCATGGTTCGCGCTCTCGGAGAAATCCGTTGGGACGAGGATACGCCTGAGGTTGATCACAATGGCCTCCGCGGTACTCGCTTCGAGCGAATTCTATACCGAGCCACCGCGCGTTGCGCGCGCCGCAGGCACGGGCACGCGCGGCACACAGGTGCGAACTCGGTGGGCGGCTGGCCGTGCTAGTACTCGTTCGGCTCGTCGCCATCCTCTTTTCGCTGAGCGTGGTGGCGCGCCTTCTGTTGTCCCTATGGCACGCGCTCGCGCCCGTCCGTACGTCGCGCGAAGCGCCTCGCGCCGGTGTGAGCTTGGTGCGCGACCGCGTGTGCAATACATTTTTGCCGCGCGAGCGAGCTCTCGTGGCGATGGTCGACGGTCGCGACGAGTATTTCTGTTCTGCAGACTGCCGTGCCAAGGCGCTCGCGCAACGCGTGGCCACGGTTCCCGGCGCCGAATTGCGGCGCTGACCTCGGCTGCACACGGGGCCGGCGCGCCAATGTGGCGTGCTACCTAGTCTGCGCCGGCGTCGGCGAAGGCGCGCATCCAGGCGGCAATTTCGTCCGGCGCGAGGCTGCGCGCGCGCAGCATGGAAAGCACGAGCGATGCGGTGCGCGTGGTCCTGAAGACGGATGAGACAGCCAGGCCCGTGTTCTGTCGCGGCAGCCGAACCATGAACGGCACGCGCTGGTCTGGCCGACCGACCTCAACCTCCGGCTCCTCAGGCTCTGCCGGTCGCACGTGTCTGTGCCAGTGGTCAGAGGTCACGATCAACACCGTTCGATCCGCGAGCCCGGATTCGTCCAGGGCGTGCCCGATCTCGGCCAGAGTCTGGTCGGCGAGGTCTAGGTTGCCCTCGTAGGTGCCGGCCGTCTCGACGGTGAATCGGCGTTGCGCGCGGTCATAGACGTAAGGTGGATGCGGGATCGAGTAGTGCGCGAAGATCAGACCGAGCTCTGGGCGGCGCAAACTCGCTAGCGCCTCCCGATGTAGGCGTTTGTAGAGGGCGACGTGCCAAGCGCGCCTCACGACGACACGGCTGTCCGTCAGACCCGTCCTCTGGGCAAGTCCCAGACGAAAGCATCCCGGCAAGCTGTTGATCAGCAGATCGAGCTGCGCCCGCCCGCCCATGGGCCAGCTGCCCGGCGGATTTGCCAGGTACTGGAACCACTGACACTTCGCCAGCCGGCTGCCGAAGATGCGGCAGTAGGGGTGGTACCAGCCGATGAGCGCGCTGGCGACGCCCAACGCGCGCGCACGGTCGAACACGGTCGTCTGCTGGCTCCATCGCCCGGTCTGACCGTCGTCGAAGCGGAGCCGCAGCTCGGCGGGTCCCGAGCGCTGCGCCCGCGCCACGCCGCGGCCGACGATCAATGCCGGCAGCGAGCAGGTCGTGTTGGATGCGGGAGGGTACGCTTCCTCGGCAAAGACACTGGAGCGACGTAGGGCGTCGAAGGCCGGCAGAGCCAGGCCTTCTGGCCGGCGTGCGTACACGAGCTCATAGTCCAGATCGTCGAAGACAACCCACAGAACACGATATCCCCCGTCCACGCGCGGCGCGACGGGCCTGCCCGGAGCAGCATCTGAGAGTTCCAGCCCACAGGCCGTGCCGGACACGGAGCGATACGCGAGGGACGCGGCCTGGAACGCGACGACTCCGACAAAGGGCAAGAGGCAGACGAGGCCCTTCTCTGCCAAGGGCACAAGGAGAGCGCGCCAACGGTAAAGGGCGATCGGCAGGAGTGCGAACAGCACTAGCGCGGCCGCAACACCGCCGATGCCGAGCGCGGCGCGGATCGAATCCAGCGCCAACGATCGGAGCTGGAGGCGCAGCGCATTGCAGGCGAGCGCCACGAGGACCACGAAGACGGTGTCCCCGATCGTCGTCGCCACACGTCCCCCGACCAGCCGAGCCGCGCTCCTGGCAAGCCAGATGGCGAGCGTGGACCCCGCCAGCCCAAGCCCTGCAGTCGCCAGAGATCGCCAGTGCGGGCTGCAGCGCACGTAGTACCAGTTGTTCGCGTTGAGCAGCGCTGCCCAGACAGGGAGCCAGCAGACGTTGGCCAGCGAGAGGGCGACACCGAGATCCCAAAGCACCGGCCTGCGACCGGAGATCGGAGTGCCTCCTGGGTCCGAGCCGTGGTGCATTTCTCTACCGTGCTCCTTGCGAACCGTCGGTCTGCGCAACCGCGCTCGCGACTATCTGTTTATGCTTTCCGCTTCCGAAACAGATACAGCCAACGATGGCCGCCATCGATCTGCTCGCAGGCAACCACGTCGAACACGCGTCGCCACGCGAGCTCGAAGGCCGCGCGCGTCCAGTCGCGATGGAGATGGTCTCGCCCGCGCAGCAGGCGCTCGAACATAGGATCCTCACGACCGACGAACTCCACCACGGCAGCGTCACGCGTGAGACACGCGATCAGCTCGGCGATCTGTTCTATGGGAATGCGCTCACTCACCACAAGGTGGTGCACAACCGCGAGCATCAACACCAGATCGAAGCGCGCCTGCGCCCGGTCGAGAAACGCTGGGCACTCGGCATTGCGCCACCCGATGCCGGCGCTTGGTCGCGCGAGGTCCACGACAAGCGGCAGGATCTTGAGGTCTTGCGCCGCCGCGTAGCGCCAGGTCTCGCCAACCACGACCGGATCCGAGTCGACAGCAACGACACTCGCGCCGCTGGCCGCCGCCAGCCGGCTGAAGTGCCCGGTATTGCAGCCGATGTCGAGGACGCGCTCGGCACGCCGTTCAGCGAGCGCGCTCCGGACGAACGCCTCCTTCTGCTTGAACGCCGCGCTGCTGTAGGACAGTTCATTCTGCATGTACGTCGACCACACCGATGCCTGCATGCGCGTCGGTGCAAGGCGGTCCAACGTGCGCGCGAGGCGTCTGAGCGTGGACGAGAGAACGTAGCGCGAACGCTCGGGGTGGCCCCCGCGCCGCCTCTGGTAGAGTGCGGCCCCTCGCTTTCGCGCGGCACGGGCCAGCCAGGTCGGCAGAGAGACGTAGCCCAGGTAGGGTGGCATCAACCGGCGCAGCGGGCCTATCATCCGATAGACCTGCTCCGGCTCGAGCCCGTCTCGCTTCGCGAGGAGGAGCCCGGCCAGCGGGAGAGCCAGATCGCGTCGTGCGAGCAGCGGCAGCAGGAAGGTCCGCGCAAACTGAGCGTGCGCTAGCCAGGTGTAGTCGTCCGGCTCACGCGCCTCGAGCGAGCCAAGATCGACGAAGACCGGCCGCGGCCCTTCGAAGAGCACGTTGTACGGAGTGGCGTCCTTCAGGCCGTGGCCCTCTTCGAGCAGCGCGAGCGCCAGGTCCAGAGTGAGGCGGCCAGCGGCGTGCAGCATCTCGGCAGGCCACTCGTAGGCAAAGGACGGAAAGGCGATGCGCTCATGTTCGAGGATGACCCTGACGTCGCCACCGACGCGCAGCGCCGCGAGATCAGGCCACTCTTGCTTGGGTACAGGACGCGATGCGACAAGGCGGCCGTCCGCCACCGCGCGACCCACAACCGACAATTGGAGAACGCGCGACAAGGCGGCTGCCGCCTCCGGATCGGTGATCACTCGCAGGACGCGTTCACCGAGGTCGAGCACGCAGCCGGCAGGGTCTCTGAAAGAGGGCGCGCCGGTCACTCGGGTGGTGCCTCGCAGCGCCGTCTATCCTTGCGCGTCGGTGCTTCTACCGACGTCGCGACCAGCTAGGCGCCTGAAGAGCCCCACGAAGAAGCGCCGCACGCCGCGCAGGTAGAAGAGCAGGCCGACGACGAACGATGCCGCGAGCTGAGTCAGGAGCGCGCCGGAGCCGGGATCGATGTAGGCGAGGGTTGCGTCCGCGTGTCGCCGCGTTCCGGCGGCCCAGGCCACGACGAGCAACTGGACCATCGCAGACGCAAGCACGCGCCCATCCGACCATCGCCGAGAAACCGGCTCGTGTCTCTGCCGCAACGCGTTCGTCGGAGGATTCCAAGACGGGCGACGACGGGAGCGCCTCCGCGCGGACAATCATACCGCAAGCCCGCGCGCGGCGGGCGGGCGGGTTTGGGCCGGTTTCCGTCGCGTCTCGATCGTGCTAGCTTCCATCAGTGAGGACAGGCGCCACAAGCACACCGGTCGATGGCGGCACGGGCGACGTGGTGTCGCTTCGTCGCGTCGCCGGGCGAGGCGCTCTGGCATCAGCCGTCGTGGAGATTGTCGGTCGAGCGCTCATGCTGCTGCTCTCGTTGGCTGTGGCCCGAGTACTAGGTCCCAAGGAAACCGGGCTCCTTGGAATGGCCGTTCTAGTGTCTGGTCTGCTGTCTTTTCTCGGCGCGCTTCCGGAGACCGCGGCGGTTGCGGCACCCCGCGAAAGGAACGATAGCTCGTGGGCGCTGGCCGCTTTGCTGGTGCGGCTGCTCTTGTTGCTCGCGCTGGGAATGCTTCTGGCCGGATGGCTCGCGTTCGCTTACCCCCATACCCGCTACGCGCAGACAGACTCCGCTCCGCGCCTACTGGCGATCACCGGCGTGCTTCTGTTCGTCCCGCTGTGTGAGTGGCTTAACACCTATCCGGCGGTGATGTTCCAGCGTCGGCTCCACCTGAGCACGCTCGTCCGCGCGCAGGGAGCGCAGTACTTACTGTCTTCATCCGCCGGTCTGGCGGCCGTGTTTCTGGGCTTCGGAATCATGGGCGTCGCCCTAGCCGCCGTCATCGGTGCCGCGTGCGCGTCGATCGTGCTGTGGACTCAGTCTCTCGGGTTGCCGCGTCCGACGAGACTGTGCAGCCGCGCGCAGCTGCTGCGGCTTGCGGCGGACACCGGCCGCGTAGCAGTGGGCAATGTGGGTGGGTACGTGTCGATGCGGATCGACAACGTTCTGGTCGCGGCGTCTCTTGGAGCCACGAGCATGGGCTACTACTCGATGGCCTGGAACGCCTCGCGGCTCCCGCTACTCGTCCTCTCCCGTCCGGCCAGCGTGGCGTTGCTGCCGGCCTTGGCCTCTATCCAGCATGATCCGGCACGCGTCACGCGGGGCGTTCGCCAATCGCTGACGCTGATTCTCACGGCCATGGCGGGCTGTTCCGCCGTACTGGTGGTTTCGGCTCCGAGACTGGTTCTGCTCGTGCTCGGTCCCCGGTGGCTACCCATCGTCCCCTGCCTACGCCTGATGGCGGTCACCGCGCTCTTGTCCGCCATCGTTCCCGTCGCGTCGGCTTTGTTGACGTCGACCGGTCGCGCGCAGCTGCTTTTGTGGCCGGCCGTGGTGGCGATAGCCACGTTCGTCCTGCTCATGCCGCCGGTCGCTGCCCGCTACGGCTTGCTGGGAGCTGCGGCTGTTGATCTTCTGGCAGCTGCGGCTGTAGCTCTCGTGACGTACGTGTTGACGCGCAGGTCGCTGCCGCGAGTACGGTTGTGGTCCAGCCGGCAGCTCGTGCCGCTCTTGGCCGCCACCGCCGGCGCCGCGATGGCGTGGATCGCAGGCAACGCCATCGTTTCGCCAATCTGGCGGCTCCTGGCGGAGATCTGTGGCGCAGCCGCGGGGTATGCCGGTGGCCTGCGCCTCTTCGGAGGCCGCGAGGCACTGCTGTCTGCTCTCAACCTTGCGCGCCGGATCCTGACACCGACGCGGCGTGGACAGGCCTAGGCGGAACGTGGCCGAGTGGTACTAGGCATGGCCTCCGATGCGAACGGCCTGGCGGCCAGGACGATGGCTCTGCGAACGCGCCGGATTGATGCCTGTCCGATGTGTGGCTCGACGACCGTCCAGAGGGCCTTCACGCTGCCGGATCGCCTCCACGGCGTGCCCGGCCAGTTCGACTATGACCGCTGCAACTGTGGCGCTGTCTATCAGAATCCCCGCATCATCCCCGAGGACCTCTCGCGCTGCTACCCCAGCGCCTACTACACGCATGCGTCGGGCGCTCCGGCCGCACCCGCGGACCGCGGACCATCCAAGACAAGGATGTGGCTGCGAGACGCGATCACGCGCTCGCGGCGCGGTGAGCGCCAGGCGACACTGCCTGCGGTCCTGGGGATGCTGCTCGGGGCATCGCGCTGGATGCGCGAGCGCGCATTCTATGGGCTGCTCGACGAGCTCATACCGCGCCGGCCTGAAAACGGCCGGGCCCTGGAGATCGGATGCGGCGCCGGCCACCTTCTCGAGCTGCTGCACAAGAACGACTGGAAGCCCGAGGGCGTCGAATGGGACTCAGCCGCCGCCGCCGTCGCGCGCCAACGCACTGGCCTGCCCGTTCGAGTTGGCGACTATGCCCACCTGGACCTGCCCCAAGGGGAGTACGATCTCGTGGTGCTTCAGCACGTCTTCGAGCACCTTCCTGACCCGGCTGAGGCGCTGCGAATGCTGGGCTGCTTGCTTCGACCAAGAGGCCGCTTGGTGCTCACGTTTCCCAACCCACGGAGCCTGGGCGCGAGACTATTCGGCCGGCACTGGTTCCACTGGGACCCACCGCGGCACCTGGTGATCGCGCCGTCCGGCGCTGTGGCGGAAGCGGGCCGGCGGGCCGGTCTCGCGCTCGTCTCGCGTCGCACGTTCACGAGACCGGCTGAGGGCGGTTTCGCTGCCTCGCGGGCCTGCCGGGCGGGTGTCAACGTGCAGGACGTGCGCCCGAGCGTCAGCGACGCGCTCGCCAGGCACGCCTCAGCAGCCTTGGCTCCGCTGGGTCTGGGCGAAGAAACCGTGATCGTGTTCGAGCCGGCTGGCCGCTCGACGCTCGCAGGATAGGAGCACGCGATGGGTTCTGAACGGGTCGTGCCGTCCGCTCCGGTGGGAGGCGCTCCCACGGACGCTCGGGTTGCTGATCTGGCGCTGGACGGCGAGAGGCACATCCCGTCGCTCGATCCGGAGAGCGTCAATCACTACCGCCATATGACCGCCTATCACTTCGCGACCCGCTTCGTTCGCGGGCGCGACGTGCTCGACTATGGCTGCGGCGCAGGCTACGGCGCGAACTTCCTCCTCCGCACGGCCGGCGTTCGCTCTCTAGCGGCCGCCGACGTGAGCCACGCAGCGCTCGAGCACTGCCGACGCACGTACCCCGACCTCGGCAACATCTTCACGCGGATCACACCGGGCGCCAGGCTCGAATGGCCGGACGGCTCCTTCGACGTGACGCTGATGTTCCAGACCATTGAGCACGTGTCTGACGACGCCGGCCTGTTGCGCGAGATCCGCCGCGTGCTGCGGCCAGGAGGACTGCTGATTCTGACGACACCGAATGTCCTCCTCACGCGAGGCGATCCAGCGCATCCCTTGAACGTGTTCCACGTGCGCGAATACGATCCGGCCGTCCTGCGGCAGGTGTGCGGCACCGCATTTGAGGAAGTCGAGGAGCTCGGCGTGCGCGGCTCGCTGCGAGTCAGTGGAGCGGGACTCGGCGCCGAGCGTTGGCTCGCGTGGCGCGCGATCAGGAAGGCGCGCCGTCTGCTCTTTCCGCCGGACTACGTCGCACCCGTGTCGCTGGCAGATTTCGTCGTGTCCAGACGGGGCCTGTCCCGAGCGCTCGATCTTCTGTTCGTGTGTCATCGGCGCTGAACGTGATCGTGCCCAAACGCTCGGCGTGTAGAACACCTGAATGGCGCAGCGGCCTCGCTCACGTTCTCCGCGGACGCAGCCTACGCGGGTCGGGCTCTCGGCAGTCGGAGCAGCCCAGCGTTCCATTAGGTCGCCGGTCGACTGGCGCCAGGGCGCGCGGGGCGGAGCACACGCTGAATACACCACTGGCCGAAGATGTCCCTTGCCACCACTTGCCAGGCACCCGTACTGCAGAACTCCGTGACAGCGCGGTAGACGCCGTGATGCACGTTTGAGGCATCCTCGATCCAGTCATCGCCCATGAGCAGGCCAGCCGGCTTAAGGACGCGCGCGATTGCATCCAGCTCCCGGCGTGTCTGGTCATACTGGTGCGAGGTATCCAGGTAGACCCAGTCGAAGCAGCAGTCCGAAAACGTGGACAGGCACTCGATGTCGTCCGCGACGTGGAACTGACACACGGTTGGTCCCGCGTGAGCCGCTGCGATCCGACACGCGCGGTCGTACGCTTCGCGGGTACTGAGGCGGCCGAAGTCCGTGTAGGCACCCCAATTCGGATAGTGCTCGCCGAACTGGAGCCACCAACTGTCAATGAGGTGCAGGCGCTGCGGCCTAACGATCCTGAGAATCTCGCGCGTGAATTCGCCCTGGAATACGCCGATCTCCGCGCCCACCGACTGCTTGGGCAGCATGCCCAGCATCCGCCACCGCCGCGGCCGACCTAGCAGTGAACCCAGTCTTTCTCTGATGGTTCGCAGCGAGCGGTGCATTGTCTTGAGATCATGCCACGACGGCTACGAGAACGCGAGGCGAAAGTCCGCGGAAGACGCCTGATGGCGCCGGAACCCAATCCCTGGTGAGCGCAGGTCATGCCAGACGATCTGGCGGCACCATGATGTGGATGAGCCGCCACAACAGTGGCATCCTTCTCGTCGCCAAGTCGAGGCTCGCCGCATCAAGGACGTCCTGTAACCGATAAAGCGCCTTGCGCGCCAGCCCCAGCGGGCGCTTGTAGTAGGTCAGCAGGGTGCTGGGTAGCCGCTCGAATCCGATCCCGCGGAACCGGTCGAGCACGCCGATCCGACGATGCAGAATGTGCTCGGGATTCGATGGATCACGTCCGAAGACGACGTTCAGCACGAGCACGCCACCGGGCCTGAGCGCCGCGTGGAGCCTCCGCAGCTCCTGGATTGGCGTGGGAATGTGCTCGAGAACGTCCAAGCTGACTACTGCATCGAACGTTGCCTGCGGTGGCTCGTCCGAAGAGACGTCGATGAAGTCGGCGTTCAGTCCGCGTCGCCGAAAGCGGTAGCGCGCGAAGTCCCGGTAGATCGGCGACACGTCGCCCATCGTCATCTCGTAACCATGCGCGGTGAACAGCAGACCAGTCGAGCCGATGCCATGGCCGAACTCGAACACACGGTTGCCCTCTGCGAACTGCATGCAGTCTCTCAGCGCGGCCACGCTATGCAGCGCCCAGCTATCCGGCCTGAGAGAATGCCAGTAGCTCGACACGAGCAAGCCGTGCTCCTGGACGGAGTAGTACGTTCGTAGAGACGCGCCGTCTTTGTCGGCGGGAAGCCTGGCGCGAGCCGACTCCGCACGGTTCTGCCAGGCACTTTCCATGCGCGCCTTTGCTTCGTCCCCCGTGACGCCCAGGAAGTCCGCCAGTTCGACGACGAGGCTTTCAAAGAGGTCCTCCAGGCCAGGGAGACACAGTGCCCTGGTCCAGATACTTCGGAAACACGGTCCATACAATACCGCCATCTCCACGCTCCGGAGAACGCGGCCATGATACGCCTTCTCGTCTCTGCGGACTCGCCCGCCCCATTTCTGGTAGTCATAGGCCTGGCGAAACATGCGCCTCGGCGACGATTTCCCGGCCGCAGTGGGCGCAACTGACTGCCGGCGGGGCGCCGGGCAGCCGGTCACGCTATGATCACGGCAGTGCGTGTGCCCGGAGAATAAGGACTCTCGTGTCCCTAGTTGCTGCGACGCCGAGCGTGAGTGTTTCCATCGTCACGTGGAACAGCGGGCGAGAGATCGCGGCTTGCCTTCGCAGTGTGACCCGCCAGCGCGGAGAGCGCGCCGTCGAGACCCTCGTCGTGGACAACGCCTCCAGCGACGAGACAGTCGCGGTCGTCCGGCAGGGGTTTCCGCAGGTGCAACTGCACGCGAACCCGCACAATGTCGGCTTTGCGGCAGCGCAGTCACAGGCCTGGCCGTTGACCCGCGGGCGCTACTGGCTGCTCCTCAACCCCGACGTCGAGTTGCGTGACGACTGCATCGACCGTCTAGTCGCGTTCATGGACAATCACCCGCAGGCGGGGGCGGTCACGCCACGCGTGCTCGACGCCGAGGGCCGCCCGCAGCATTGCGCGCAAGCAACTCCGAGCATCTGGCGCACGCTGTTCGAGCTCTCACGGCTCCACAAGCTGCTGCCGCGTCGCTGGCGCGGCCGGCTCCTTCTGGGCCCGTATTGGAGCTACGACCGCACCGAGCGCGTGGGCTGGGCGTGGGGGACGGCACTCATGGTGCGGCGCACCATGGTTGAGGCACTCGGGCCTCTCGATAGCAGTTTCTTCATGTACGGCGAGGACCTGGAGTGGTGCCTGCGCATGCAGCACGCTGGCTGGGAGATCTGGTTCTGCACGGAGGCTGAGGCTGCCCACGGCGGTGCGGCCAGCGCGCGCCAGTGCTGGCAGGATGCGGAGCGACAGCGGCGGATCATGGCCATGAGTGACGCCGCCCTCCGGCGCCATCACTCCACGTCTTGGATGGTCATTTACCGGCTCACTTGCCTCGTGTCGTTGGCGATCGAGCTTGGCGTTCGCGCGGTGCGGCGACGTCCGCGGGGCGTTACGCGACGCGCTCTACAATATTACTGGGAGGCTTTGCTCGGTCGTGGAAGCGTCGATCATCATTCCAACCCACAACCGCTGTGAGGTGCTGCTGCAAACGCTCGAGGCGCTTGCGGCCAGTGACTACCAGAGCGGCCAGTGGGAGGTACTCGTCGTCGACGATGGATCAGATGACGGCACGCGAGAGCGTGTCGATGCTTGGTCTCGCACGACACCCCTACCATTGAACCTCCTCTCACAGGAGGCCCGGGGCCCGGCCGCCGCGAGAAACGCCGGCGCCGGTGCCGCCAAGGGGGGCGTACTCATATTCATTGACAACGACATGCTCGTGCGGCCGGATTTTGTGGAACAACACGTCAACAGCCTGCGTCTGCATCCAGGCACCTGGACGCTGGGACGAGTGGTCCACCCGCCGGAGCTGCGCGCGACGCCTTTCGGTCGCTACCGCGACGACCTGCATGAGGCCTTCTACAGAGCGCACAGCCCGGACGCCCCATCGGAGACACTGGGCATCAGCGCGCAGAACCTTTCACTGCCGGCCAGCGATTTCCGGCGCTTGGGAGGCTTCGACGAGAGCATCACCATCGCCAGCTGCGAGGACATGCTCCTGGGCATCGCTGCGCGTGCGACCGGCATCCGAACGCTCTATCATCCGGGCATCGTGGGAGTGCACAACGACTGGGCGGTGGATCTGGTGTCGTTCTGCCGCCGGCAACGGCTTTACAGCATCTCCGATGTGCTGCTCTGGAACCGTCTGCGCGACGAAAGCCCGCGCGCGCGCTTGGTGCGCGCGAACACCGAATTGGGCGACGGAAGAGGCCTCGTCGCCGGCGCGCTCAGGCGTGCCGCCAAACGCCTGCTCGCCACCAAGACGGGAGACGTCTGTCTCCGGACATTCGTTCGTATCGCCGAGCGCGTCGCGCCGGACACACGCGCGTGCCGCGCCCTCTACGACGCTGCCGTGGCTACGGCGATCTACCAGGGCGTGCGGGAGGGGGTGGCCCGTCACGGGCTGCGGCGGCCGACATGACGCGACTCGTCGTGCACCTCATCGACGCCAACGCGGACACGGCCTATTTCCGCGCGATTGCGCGGCATACGGATGCCGAACAGGTCTCGGTGGCAATTGGCTGCCTGGCAGCGCCCGGACCGCTACAAGAGAGCATGGCGACGCTCGGCGTGCGCTCGTTCGCACTCAGCTCCACGCGTCGGCACGGCTACCCCCTGGCAGCCGTGCGACTCGCGGCGCGGCTGCGCACCTGGCGCGCGGACGTACTCCATGCGCACTGCTTCGATGCGACGGCCGTCGGGCTGACAGCCGCCCGGCTTGCCGGCGTTCCGTTCGTGTTCACGCGCCATCATTCGGACCACAACCTGCGGCTCGGGAAGCGCTGGCACACCCGTATCGACTCCTTCTGCGCTCGTCACGCGGACCGTGTCATCGCCGTATCCGAGGCCACGCGTCGCGTGCTTCTCGACATCGAGCGCGTTCCGGAAGGCAAGGTAGTCGTCGTCTACAACGGCATGGAGCCGCTGATAGCGGCCGACGTTGGCACCGTCGCGCAGGTCCGCCGGGCGCTCGCGATCGGAGATGGTGTACGCGTTTGCCTGACTGTGGCGCGTCTGCATGAGGAGAAGGGGCATGCCGTTCTCTTCCGCGCCATCCCGCAAGTCGTGGCGCAGTGCGGAGCCACGGTCTTCCTACTGGCGGGCGACGGTCCTCAGCGTGACGTCATCGTGCGCGCGGCCGCGGATCTCGGCGTCGCCGAGCACGTCCGCTTTCTCGGAAGGCGGGACGACATTCCGGCGTTGCTGGGCGTTGCG